>Ga0206894_1073_pt1 | contig 19458 bp, 20 predicted proteins | sample Alteio_BWOrgHeat_54_FD_152953 | JGI IMG/M metagenome (GOLD analysis project Ga0206894, IMG submission 152953) | Enriched cells from forest soil in Barre Woods Harvard Forest LTER site, Petersham, Massachusetts, United States -... | ecosystem: Environmental > Terrestrial > Soil > Temperate forest >...
GAAGGACAAGATGCTCGAAGAGCTCATCGCGAAGTTCCAGTTCCCTGTCCCCGAATCCTTCGTGCAGCAGCAGATTGATGCCCGCCTCGATCGCGGACTCCGCGCGTTGGCTCAGCAGGGCATGAATCCTGAAGACATGCGTAAGCTGGACTTCGGTCGTCTGCGTGCCGCCCAGCGCGACCAGGCCGTCAATGAGGTGAAGGCTTCGATGATCCTCGACCGAATCTCCGAGGCGGAAGGTGTCGTCATCAGTGACGAGGACCTCGACCGTGAGCTGTTGATGCTTTCGATCCAGTCGCGCGAGCCATTAGAGGCACTCCGTGAGAGACTGACGAAGGACGGCAGTTTGGACCGGATTCGCGAGCAGATGCGTCGCGAAAAAACAGGAAGCGTGCTCTACGAGAAGCTGTCCGCGTAGACCCAAATTAGTCTGATTGCCTAACCGACAAGAAAGAGAGTGCAAATGGGACTGGTACCAATGGTGATCGAGCAGACGAGTCGGGGCGAACGAGCCTACGACATCTACAGCCGTCTGCTCCGGGACAACATCATCTTCCTGGGAACGCCGATCGACGACAACATCGCCAATGTCATCATTGCGCAGATGTTGTTTTTGAGCGGTGAGGATCCGGAGAAGGACATCCAGCTCTACATCAACTCGCCGGGCGGCTCGATCACGGCTGGCCTCGCGATCTACGACACCATGCAGTACATCAAGAACGATGTTGTAACGTTCTGCATTGGTCAGGCAGCCAGCATGGGCGCCTTCCTGCTGATGGCCGGCAAGAAGGGCAAGCGCTTTGCACTGCCAAACTCACGCATCCTGATCCATCAGCCGTCCATGGGCGGCCTCAGTGGACAGGCTACGGACATCGATATCCATGCCCGTGAGATTCTGCGTATTCGCGAGATCACCAACAAGCTAATGAGCGCCAGCACGGGCCAGACGCTGGAACGCATCGAACGCGATGTCGAGCGCGACTTCATCATGACGGCTGCGCAGTCGAAGGAATACGGCATCATCGACGACATCATCGATCGGCCTCGAACGTAACCACCTCTTAGGTACGATAGTGCAAAAAGAAACCCGGGCCGTCGGTCCGGGTTTCTTTGCATTATCCCCAATATGGTGTATAGATGAAGGCACCTGCCAACAATCATCCACGATGAAACAGGTGTAAACTTTAACTTAGAAGCTATAGTTGTATCGCTTTCCAGGAGCTGTCGCACTTATGAAAACGTCACGGGGCTCAGACGAATCTCTTCGTTGCTCGTTCTGCCACAAGTCGCAGGACGCCGTTGCTAAACTCATCTCTTCCCCGTCGGACTATCCGCGGGCGTACATCTGCGATGAGTGCGTAGCGGTTTGCAACTCGATTCTCGAAGACGACCGTACCGAAGCCCAGCCTGGAGCAGCCCCGGCCCATCTGCCGAAGCCCCAGGAAGTCAAAGCGTTTCTTGATGAGTACGTCATCGGACAGGACCAGACGAAGAAGAAGCTGGCCGTCGCAGTCTACAACCACTACAAGCGCATCCAGATGAACAAGACGCGCGGCAACGATGTGGAACTGGCAAAGTCGAATATCCTTCTGGTGGGACCCACGGGATCAGGCAAAACACTGCTCGCGCACACTTTGGCGAAGATGCTCGACGTCCCCTTCGCAATCGTTGATGCCACAACGCTTACCGAAGCCGGTTATGTTGGCGAAGACGTAGAAAACATCATCCTCAAGCTCCTGCAAGCCGCCGATGGTGACGTAGCCCGTGCACAGAGTGGAATTATCTACATCGACGAGATCGACAAGATTGGCCGCAAGGACGAGAATCCATCCATCACCCGTGATGTGTCAGGCGAGGGAGTCCAGCAGGCCCTGTTGAAGATTCTCGAAGGAACAGTCGCAAATGTTCCGCCGCAGGGTGGTCGTAAACATCCGCACCAGGAATTTACTGCTGTTGATACGACGAACATTCTCTTTATCTGCGGTGGCGCATTCGTCGGCTTGGAAAAAGTCGTCGGACGCCGCATAGGCAAAAAAGCGCTGGGCTTCCGTGCTGTTGTTGACCCGGACGCAAAGGATGGCGACGTAACCCCAATCCGCGCACAGCGCGACTCTGAGCTACTACGTCAGGCAGAGCCACAGGATCTGTTGAAGTATGGCCTCATACCTGAGTTTGTAGGCCGTCTGCCGGTAATGGGCATACTTGACGAGCTGGACGAAGCCGCGCTAATCGAAATTCTGACCAAGCCACGCAACGCTATCCTCAAGCAATACGCCAAGCTCTTTGACTTCGAGGGCGTAAAGGTCACCTTCTCCGACGACGCCGCAAGAGCAATCGCACGTGAAGCCCTTATGCGCAAAGTAGGCGCGCGCGGTCTGCGAATGATCATCGAAGAGCTAATGCTTGACCTGATGTATCACGTTCCCGGAAACAAGAAGGTCAAGGAGATCGTGATCACAGAAGCCATGGTCAAGAATCGTGATCTGACGCTTCCAATGCTGCTGGAAAAAGCTGGCTAGTATCGCTCTTCACTGTGCGAATCTAGCCGGATTCTCCGCAGAATCTCTGCGTCCTCAAAACAAGAAAATACAGCCCCTCAAATATTTGGCATGAACATTGCTTGGTTACTTTAGTAGTACCAAGCAATGTCGTGAGGAATTACAATCATGCGAAACCGCAAACGCCGGCGTTGCATCGTTACCGCCGTTTAAACGTCTAATTGGGGAGAGCGATGACAAATCAACCAAAAGAAACGCTGAGCGGCGACGTTCGAAAACTACCGATGATGCCCATTCGTGACATGGTCATCTTCCCCCACATGATGACGCCCTTTGTCGTTGGCCGTGAGTCCAGCGTAAGGGCGCTTGAAGAAGCACTCTCCGGCGACCGGAAGATCTTTCTTGCGACACAGCACGACGCATCCGTCGACGAGCCAAACTCCGACGACATCTATGAAACCGGCACCATCGGCAATATCGTCCAAAGCGTCAAGATGCCGGACGGCAACATCAAAGTCCTCGTCGAAGGTGTAGAGCGCGCACGAGCCAGCGAGGTCACCGATATCGACGGTTTCTTTGTTGCGACGGTACGCACAGGACAGACGCACCTGGACCTGACCCCTCAGGTCGAGGCACTGATGCAGCGGGTCCACTCGCTCTTCGAGCAGTACGTGAAGCTCCAGCAATCGCTGAACTACGAGACGATGGCAGCAAGTGTACGCTCTGATGAACCTGCAAAGCTTGCCGATACAATCGCTGCAAATCTGCAGCTCTCCATCGAAGAAAAACAGCAGTTGCTCGAGGTATTCAATCCCGAGACCCGCCTGTCCAAGGTGGCCGATGTTCTCGATACCGCAATTGAAAAGCTCAACATGGACCGCACCATCCAGTCACGCGTGAAGCGCCAGATGGAGAAGGCGCAAAAAGAGTACTACCTCAACGAGAAGATCAAAGCCATCCAGAAGGAGCTCGGCCGTGGCGAAAAATCCGAGTTCGACGAACTGAAGAAGAAGATCGAAGCAGCGGGAATGCCAAAGGACGTGCTCGACAAATCGCTGCAGGAGCTAAAGAAGCTCGAGGCGATGCCTCCGATGTCGGCCGAGTCGACCGTTTCACGCAACTACCTTGATTGGCTGCTGGCTGTGCCATGGAAGAAACGCTCCAAGGAGATTCGCTCCATCGATCACGCCGAGCAGATCCTTAACGAAGATCACTATGGCCTCGAAAAGATCAAAGAGCGCATTCTTGAGTTTCTGGCCGTCCGGCAGCTGGTCAAAAATCCGAAGGGTTCAATCCTCTGCTTTGTCGGACCTCCGGGCGTAGGCAAAACCTCCCTCGGCATGTCGATCGCCAAGGCTACCGGACGCAAGTTCGTGCGCATGTCCTTGGGCGGCGTCCGCGATGAGGCAGAGATCCGCGGCCACAGACGCACCTACATAGGAGCACTACCGGGACAGATCATCCAGTCCATGAAGAAAGCCGGAACAAAGAATCCCGTCTTCATGCTCGATGAAATCGACAAGATGGCATCGGACTTCCGCGGCGACCCAGCCAGTGCCCTGCTTGAAGTCCTCGATCCCGAACAGAACACTTCGTTCCAGGATCACTACCTCGACGTTGAGTATGACCTTTCGCAGGTGCTTTTTGTTGCGACGGCCAACGTCCTCCACACCATCCCCGGCCCATTACAGGATCGTATGGAGATCCTGCGGCTTCACGGATACACCGAGGTCGAGAAGCTCGAGATCGCCAAGCAGTACCTCGTAAAGAAACAGCGCGAAGGCACTGGCCTGACCGAGGAGCAGATCACCTTCGAAGATGATGCGTTGCGGCAGATCATTCGCGGATACACCCGCGAGGCTGGCGTTCGAAACCTCGAGCGCGAGATCGGCAATGTATGCCGCAAGGTGGCCCGTCGCGTAGTGAAGAATGGCGCGAAGCATCAAGAGACAATCACGGCGGAGAACATCGGCGAAATTCTCGGCGTAGCTAAATTCCGCGACTCACAGGTCCACGAGAAGAGCGAAGTCGGATTAGTTACCGGACTTGCCTGGACAGAGATGGGCGGTACGATTCTCCAAACCGAGGTACAAGTGCTGGATGGCAAAGGCAAGATGACTGCCACCGGCCAGCTCGGCGATGTAATGCAGGAGTCGGCGCAGGCTGCTCTAAGCTACATCCGCTCGCGAGCTGCTCACCTAGGCTTGGCGAAAGACTTTTATCGAAACGTCGATATTCACGTCCACGTCCCCGAAGGCGCCATCCCCAAGGACGGTCCGTCCGCCGGAATTACGCTTGCCACAGGCCTCGCTAGCGCACTGACGAAGATCAAGGTGCGCCGTGACATCGCCATGACGGGTGAGATCACACTGCGCGGCAAAGTGCTCCCCATCGGTGGCCTGAAAGAGAAGCTGTTGGCAGCGCATCGCGCAGGTATCTTCGAGGCAATTCTGCCTGAAGAGAATCGCAAAGACTTGGCTGAACTTCCGGAACTCCTGAAAACCTCTATGAAGCTGCACTTCGTCGAGGAGATGGATCAGGTGCTCCAGATTGCGCTGGAAGGCAAGCTGCCCGAGTTGCGCGAAGAGACTCCTGAAGGTCTCGGAACTGTGCTTCCAGCGGGCCTCGATATTCCTCAACCGTCAGCACGTCAATAACAATTTTTAGAGCATATGCAAAGAAGCCGAGCTCAATGAGCTCGGCTTTTCGCGCTATACGCTTTCCAATAATTAAACCGTGCGCTTACCGCTGACAAAGTGCATGATCAGCGAGATGATCGCAAACAGGAGCAGCAGATGGATTAGCAGTCCCGCGCTCTTGAAGACCAGAAAGCCTCCGAGCCAGAGCACAACCAAAACAATTGCAAGTATAAGAAACATTTCCAGCCTACTTTCTCAATGCAATGCAAGACATTGACATCTCAGGTGATAAGAGCGGGGATGTTGAATATTCGTTGCTTCTGTAATGAAATTCTGTGAATTTTGATCGGCAGAAACAGAAAAGCCCCGAGCACTCGTTCGGGGCTTTTCTGTTTGTTCGCGAATACGCTAGAAGCTGCCGCCCGCAATTGAGGGGATCAACATCACCTCGTCGCCATCCTGAAACGAATAGGTCTCGCCGCCAAGGAAGCGGATGTCCTCATCGTTAACGTAGATATTGATGAAGCGGCGAAGCTTGCCATCGTCATCCTTAATCTGCGTTCCAAGCGCCGGAAAGGTCTGTTCGATATCCGCGATCAGAGCCGGAAGATTCTCAGCCACCGAATCGAACTGCTTGCGGCCATCGGTGTGGCGGGTGAATGCGGTCGGGAGCGTTACTTTAATTGCCATTACTTTCCTCCTGCCCCAACCAACTCGGGTTCAGCGACGCCATCGAGTTCGCGAAGGTAGGCGTCGAAGTCTGCCAAACGCGGGCGAACGGCACGCTCTTCCCGATAGTGTCCGGTCAGCGCGTCTGTTGTTTTGAGCCCGTTGCCTGTAATGCAGGTAACGGTAAGTTCATCGGGAGAAATCCGGCCATGCGCATAGAGCCGCGCAGTAACAGCTGTGGTGACGCCGCCGGCGGTCTCCGTAAAGATCCCTTCGGTCTCGGCCAGTTCCTGCATCCCGGAGACAATCTCGACATCAGAGACATCCTCTGCCCATCCGCCACTATCGCGAATCATCTTGGCTGCAGCCGGGCCGTCCGCCGGATTGCCGATAGCGAGAGAGCGAGCAATCGTATTGGGCTTCTGCGGCTCGATGTAGTCAGTTCCCTGCTTGACCGCGGTGGAGATGGGCGAGCACCCGGTAGCCTGAGCGCCAAAGAAGCGCACCGGCTTGTCCTCTACCAGGCCAAGATAAACGAGCTCCTGGAAGGCCTTGCGAATCTTGCGAATCAGCGAGCCGCCAGCCATAGGAACAACGACGTTATCAGGAAGCCGCCAGCCAAGCTGCTCAGCGATCTCATACCCAACCGTCTTCGAACCTTCAGCATAGTAGGGGCGCAGATTCACATTCACAATACCCCAGTTGTACTCATCAGCGATCAAGGTGCAAAGCCGATTGACGTGGTCGTAGTTGCCATCGATGCGGATAAGGCGCGCACCATAGACCTGCGTGTTGAGAATCTTGGCAGGCTCAAGATCCGCCGGAACGAGAATGCTGGCCTTCAAACCGAGCCGAGCAGCCTGCGCGGCGACAGAGTTAGCAAGGTTGCCCGTAGAGGACGCCCCCACGGTCTCAAAACCGAACCGTTGCGCATTAGCCAAAGCAACCGAGACAACGCGGTCCTTGAAGCTCAGCGTCGGGAAGCAAACAGCATCGTTCTTAACATAAAGATTAGTGGCGCCAATGCGCTTGCCGAGATTAGTGGCCTTGACCAGCGGCGTAAAGCCAACCGGTAGGTCGGGCTGGAATCCGTCGGGGATGGGAAGAAGTGCGGCGTAACGCCAGATGTTTGCCGGGCCTGCGGCGATAGCCTCGCGGGTGAAGACACCGCGTGCGGCTTCAAGATCGTAAGCAATCTCAAGGGGGGCGAGGCAGTCCGGGCAGCCTGAGAGTGGCTGGTTACCATACCGCTTCCCACACTCGTTACACTTCAGCTCATACCGCGTACAGGAATAGTTCATTACGCTCTCTCCGAGCGGAAAGAGGAAATTTGCTTATGACGCTCTCTTTTTGGAAGGTTGCCGAACCGGCCAGGAAAGTGAAAAACGGGGTGCAGATCCAGGTTCGGGCTGCGTGCTCCGAATCTCATGTTCCCTGTCTCCAGGAGAGAGTTGACACCGGTACGCCTTTGTTCTGTCCGGTTGTCGTGGCGTCAAAGGGCTCGTCCCTCAACCACTCTGCATGAAATTCAAATTTGCCCGAAGGCAAACTGGAATATTTACTTTGTAACACAGTCACGAGTTCAACTGCAAGTTCCTGATTGAACGACAGAAATTAGATGCCCTCGTGTCGGGGAAAGATTCCCTCGACGCCTTCGAGAAATGCCTTGGGATCAAATTCCGTGCGCACAATCTCGTCCGGGCAGTCGGTCAGGGCAGCTACCCGCCAATTGCAGACGAAGGCAACGAACTGATCGTGTTTTTCGGTCTTGATAGCCGAACAGAGTCTCTCAGCATCATAAATGCCCGACTCACCTTCAACATCAATCAGAACAAGATCGTACCGGCGCGCCTCAAACATAGACAAACAATCGGTATGGCTAAGGCCCGAGTCAACATGAAAACCCGCGAGTCGAAGAATCTGGTCACGAAGCGGCCGCAGAACTTCACGAGAGCAAACATGGAGAATGAAACGATTGTTACCCGCTGAGGTTTCCATTAATAAGCCAAAATCTATCCATCCCATTATCTCCTGAATGCGCCTTCACGTTCCGGACAGAACCAGTCAGGAGATATAACGATCAAGCCAAAACTTCTGCCTCGTCCTTCGCCGACCGCACCACATCCGGAAGCGTGTGTGTGGGCACCAGCAAGTCTTCCTTGCGCATAACCAGATTGGTAGCGTTCAGCGAGGCAAGCTCAAAGCCGTGGCCATGAGTAATGGCATCCGTCGGGCAGGCCTCGACGCAGTAACCGCAAAAGATGCACCGGTTGTAGTCGATGTTATAGACCTTGGCATAGCGTTCTGCAGACGAGATACGCTTTTCTTCCGTATTTTCTGCCGCTTCGATGTAGATGCAGTTCGAAGGGCAAGCCGCCGCACACAGAAAGCAGGCAACGCACTTCTCTAGGCCATTCTCGTCGCGCTGGAGCTGGTGTTTTCCGCGAAAACGCTCCTGAAACTTGGCGCCGCGCATTGGCCCTTTGCCATCGGGGTAGTTCTCGACCTCAGACGGCTGGAAAGCCTCCTTGAGGGTTATGCTCATTCCCTTGACAATGGCTGCGGCATCGCGAAGTTTCGACATAACTTGAGTATACGACGCAGGAGCGATAGGCTGAAAGCCATGAATCGAGTTCGTCTCTCCCTTGCCTGCCTGATGTCATTTGGACTACTCCTGACCAATACACCTCAATCGCAGGCGCAGGCCGGACAGATGGCCTCGATGCCCGAGCATGCCCACGCGCCGGCCACGCCATCGACCAGTCTGACCCTAACCATCGACGGTAAGGCCACAACACTCTCCCTTACCGATCTGCAGGCAATGCCGCAAAAAACCGTAACTGTCCACAACGAGCATCTCAGAGTCGACGAGACTTACACCGGCGTCGCTCTCAACAATCTCCTCGCAAAGTACGAGTTCCCCGTCGACAAAACCACCCACCAGAAGATGCTTCGCAGCTACGTCAAGGCAGAAGGAACAGACAAATACTGGGTCCTCTATTCCGTAACCGAAATCGAACCCTCCGAACACAACGCCGATGTCATCGTCGCAACGACGCTCGCAGGAAAGCCACTAGGCGAAGACGGCCAACTGAAGCTGGTTTCAACCGCAGACAAAAAGCCGCAGCGTTGGGTGCGCAACTTGACCGCAATTACAGTCAAAACAGCCGAATAGCCCCCGCCTCATCTTCCAAAAGCATAGGTCACTTTGAAGACACCATTGTCGATCCCGGGGTTCGCATCTGCCGTATTGTGGTTTGAGATGTGGTGATAACGATACTCAAACTGGACCGACTGATTTCTTGTCCAAAACCACTCCAGTCCCGCTCCCATATCAAACGTAAAGTTGTAAGAGCCCGCGTTTGCGACAGGGATCGCAGTCGTAGAAAAGATGTAACCAGCCGTCGATGTCACTAATGGTTGAAGACGGTGTCCCGGACGAAACCCATACTGAAGTCCCACCGGCGAAAAGCCCTGTGCAAAGACCCAGCGTCGATCGCACGTTTCCGTATCGGTAACAGTAAGGGTCTGGCCCGGAAATTGCAGCACCTGATTATAGATTCCGGGATGACACGCTGTAATCGGCTCCGTCTTCGAAACACTGCTAGCGGTTGTTCCAGGAACCCACGTCTCGGTCCTTGCGTCTCGCAGTACTGGATCACTCTCCATCAACACCGGCCGAGCTTCCACGATGTATCTCAAGTCACCGACGTGAGACCGCCATAGCCGAAGCGCGTAAGAACCTCCAAGAGCCACAAGTTTACGGTCCTCAGCTCTCCCCATAACAATGTGGCTGGAGTCGTTCGAGTACTCCACATATATTCCAAATGTATTGCGGCGGCTAACCGCACCCGATTCGCCGGTTTGAGCATGAATGCTGAAACCTAAACAGAAGAAGAGAGACACAAAGCACGCAAGACCCGATAACTTCATTAAGCCCCTGACCCAAAACGAAATTAAAGCAATTAGACCTCGGACCCCTGCCCGTCTTAGGATGTCGCGCTATTCAATTCCCAGCCTCTTCCAAATCGTATCAACCTTAGCCTTCACACCCGCATCCATCGTCAACATCGGAGGCCATGGCCGATTGAATCCCTCTGCCGCCCACTTCCTCGTCGCATCGATCCCCATCTTGCTCCCAAAGTTCGGCAACCGGCTCGCATGATCCAACGAATCCACCGGCCCCAGCGTGAACTGAATATCCCGCTCCGGATCGATGTTGTTCGTCGTCCTCAACGTCACCTCGGCAAGATCCTGCACGTCGCAATCCTCATCCACAACGATGATGCACTTCGTAAACATAGCCTGCCCCATCGCCCAGATACCGTTCATCACCTTGCGTGCGTGGCCCGCATAAGACTTCTTTATCGCCACAATCATCAAGTTGTGGAACACACCCTCGGGCGGCAGATTCACATCGACGATCTCTGGCATCGTCAACTGCATCAACGGCAGAAATATCCGTTCCACCGCCTTACCCATCCACGCATCTTCCATCGGCGGCTTACCCACAATCGTCGCAGCATAAACCGGATCCTTGCGATGCGTAATGCACGTTACATGAAAGACTGGATAATCGTCCTGCATCGTATAGAAGCCCGTGTGATCGCCAAACGGTCCCTCTGTACGAAGCTCACCCAGCTCCACATATCCCTCCAGCACATACTCCGCGTGCGCCGGAACCTCCAGATCGACAGTCTCAGCCTTCACCAGTTCCAAAGGCTTCTGCCGCAGAAATCCCGAAATAAGATATTCCTCAACTTCCGGCGGAGCAGGCACAATCGCGCTGAAGGTCGTAGCCGGATCCGTTCCAATCGCCACAGCGACCTCCATGCGCTCTCCACGAATCTTCGTCAGTGTAGTTGCACTCAGACTCTCCAGCGAAGCCGCAGCAGCCGTCCCACCGCTCGTAATCGCCATCAGATCGACGTTTCCCGTCACATCAGGCGTCGTAGCCCGCAGCCGCTCTCGCATGTGCTCCGCAGCCACCTTCTGACGCTGCCAGTGCATCCCCGTAGTCTGACCGTCGTACACCTGCATCCGGTACATCCCGACATTGCGCTTACCCGACTTCGGATCGCGCGTAACCACACAAGGCAGAGTAATAAAACGCCCACCGTCCTGCGGCCAGGTCTTCAAAACAGGCAACGCATTCAGATCAACATCCTTGCCTCGCCGAATCACCTGCTTACAAGCCGCATCCTTAGCCGGAATCACCTTCGAAAAGAAACTCCCCACCTCTGCCAGCTTCGGCAGCATCTTCAGCTTGTCCATCAAACTGGTAGGAGTCTCCGGCTTCAGCAAAACACGGATACGATCTGCAATATCGTCCAGCGAGTTGGCCTCAAGCGCCAGCTTCATGCGACGCTCACTACCAAACTGGTTCATCAGCACCTTCGCACCGGGATAGCCCTTCACGTTCTCGAACAGCAGTGCTGGCCCACCAGCCTTTGCCGTTCCCTTCCCCATCTTGGCCGCACGATCAGCGATCTCGGCCATCTCAAGAATCGGATCGACCTCTACCGTGATGCGCTTCAGCTCACCAGCCGTATGCAGCGTATTGATCCAGTCGCGTAAATCGTTATAAGCCAATTCCCTCTCCTGCCGCAGCCTGTTGCGGGGCGAAAGTCTATGGTAACGGTTCGCGACCCATTTCGATCAATCTCACATCTCTTCTCAGATTTTGACGAATATGCCCTTCCCTACCAAATCGGCATAGGAATTCAAAACTTGAACATGTCGCTAGTGATCAGTGTGAGACGGATGAAATGACCGCTGGAGTGGCCGTTAGATGGCGTACGACTACACTGCCGCCGGCGGCGATCGCGAAACAGGCTATAGATACTGCCCCGACAACCGTTATTGAGCGGCGAAGTGTAAATGAGGATTCGCCATTTCGTCGGTGCAGCGCCAAAAGCACCCCGACCGCTACGAGCCGGATCAGCATACCGATCGCGCCTGTACTGTCATTCAGCGGATCTCCGTTATGAATATGCGTCAGCACGGCTCCGAACATATCCACGGTAAGCCCTATCAAAGCCGGCAAGACCGCCCATGGAAGTAGAACGCCGAGGGCACCGAAGACCTCAGCGATTGCTATGAACTTGAGAAATGTGACTGAGTAGCCCGATTGCGTGAAGAACTGCGTCATTGGAACCATCGAGAACGCTTTGCCGATGCCATTGAGGGCAAACCCGAAGGCAAGCGCCATGAGGAATGCTCCCAGAATGGAGGAATCTGTTAGAAGTTCGCGGGCGTCCTTACGTCGCGCCGCCAATCCAAATACAGCACCAAACAGAAAACTCGAAAGATCGCCTATGAAACCGCCAGCACTATGCCAAAATCCCGATTGGCTCGTCAGCATTCCACAGACAGAGACTACTGTTCGCAGTACTAGAAGGACCGCGATAGCCACGTAGTATCCCCTCGCCAGTCGAGAGGTCACTATATTTGCTGCGGGCTTACCGAATAGAACACCCATAAGAAAACCGGCCAGTAGCACGGCCAGTATGTAGTCCACCCGATAGAACATCGATGTTTCTCTCCCGCACAACATTATTCAATACGGCGCAACGGCGTTTTGTCATACTACGTGACGCACTCTATGGATGCCATCGGATAGTTCGATTTAGTTAAAACTAAACGCGTCATTTTGGGACAAACATGCTCAGTCTGCTTTCGGACCGAGTGACGACGTGGCCAGTTTATTCAACAGTGGAGATTTTGTGCATTCTTTCGTCCGGGAACAAACGCGCCCCCTTCAGGTGTCTAACCTCACAAGGACGCATTCCTCGCAAATGCGCACCCAGGTTGAACCCGAGGTGCTCTATGTTCGAGGACAGTCTTGTTGAGTCGCAGGTCTCCCACATCTCTTCCGGCAAACGTTGGACGGCGCTGGCTTCCGTTACCCTTCAGTGCGCTGTAGCAGCCACCCTGGTCGTACTGCCACTGTTGCATCCTGAGCGACTCACATCGCGCATCGAAGCCCTTCCTGTATTCATCCCATTGCCCCCAAAACCACCCGTCCCTATCCAACACGTCCAGCCGTCCACCACATTATCCAGCACGAGCACCACGATCCCCATGGCCGCGACCCGCTCCGTCCTGCCATCGATCCATCCCCCACAGAACGCCAGCGAAGCCCCTGCAACCACCCTGGTCGGCCCAGGAATGACCAGCGAGCTTCCCGCATCCCTGAGCTCCGGCTCCAACACCAGCGGCCCCAGAATCTCCGTCGTTTCCCCGCACACGTCCACCAGCCCCCTGGCCATCTCAAAAGGCGTCTCTGCAGGCCTGTTGATGGCTCCCATTCGCCCGGTCTATCCATCCATTGCAAGAGCCGCAGGCGTTCAGGGAACAGTAGTTGTCTCAGCAGTTATCTCCCGCACCGGAGCCATCGAGAGCATGCACGTCCTCAGTGGCCCCTCCATGCTGCAAAGCGCCGCGCTCGAAGCCATTCGCGCGGCCCGTTATCGCCCGTACCTATTGAATGGAGAACCCACCGAGGTCGAAACCACGATTACAGTGAACTTCCGCATAGGAGCATAAAGCCAACCTACCGCGTGGGCAACGCCGAGGACGATCCCGCAGGAAGAATCGTCTGTACCACCTCGGAGGATGGTGCATCAGAGACATAATCCACCAACGGATACCCGGCATTCTTCCAGCCATCAAATCCGCCACGCAATGGCCGCACTCGATACACCCCCATCTTGTGGAGCTGCAGTGCAAGCTTCGCACTGGTCTCCTCACTGGGGCAGGTGCAATAAAGAACGACGTCCCGATCACGCGGAATAATCTCGCTATGCTGCTTCAGTTCGTTGGGACCTATCCGCAGCGCTCCCGGCAATACCCGCGGGTCCGGCAGGTAATCCAGCGGATGCCGAAGATCGACGATGAACGGAGGAATATTTCCATGTTTCTCCGCATTCTCCATCATGTACTTCAGCTCTTTTGGCTCCAACCGCAGTTCGCGAACCTGCTGTAGGAACTTGCGCTGTTTCATGATTCTGTGCGCCAGGAACCCAAGAACCATCAGCACGAAGATGACGAACGCGAACCGCCCCAGCCAGTGGAAGAACGGAGCACTTCTCTGGGCCAAATCGCCAAAGAACCGTCCGGCCAGCAGAAACGTCTCCGCCCAGATAACCGACCCAGCCAGGTCCCACATAAAGAACCGGTTGTAAGGCATCCCGGTTTGTCCGGCAATCGGCGGAGCAACCGTGCTCAGCCCAGGAACAAACTTCGAGAACAACAGCGTCGCTGGCCCACGTCGGGTGAAGTAGTCCTCCGTCTTGCTCACGCAGGTAGACGCCTCAAATGACAACCGGCATAGCAGCCGCAGAACGCTGTTGCCATAGCGACGGCCCAGCCAGTACCACATGCTGTCGGCCAGAATGCACGCTGCCACAACTACCAGCAGCGCAATAGAGTGATGCACCTTCTGCGTCGCGCTCAGCGTCCCAGCCGTCAACAGCACAGGAATACTCGGGATGGGTATGCCGATCTGCTCCACCAGGACCCAGAGGAACAGGATCAAGTAAGCGTAATGGACGAAAAATGCAATTGCTATCGGCATGGGATTATCACGTACTTCTTATAGATGAGTGAGTACAACCTTACGATGCTGCCGGCTCGCCTTAAAGATACACGCCCGGCCGTTGATCGCAGCCGGGCAATTATCAAACCGAAAAAAACAGCTATCTCCAGACTTATTTCTCGAAAACCAATGGCATCTCCACTAGGTGTTCGCTGATAAACCACGACTGCAACTCGTTAGGTCGCAGGACGTCGCTCACGACCAAGTCGTTCGTACCCTGATCTCCAGCCTTATCCGCTGCCTCCGAAATATCGAGGCAGCTCTTGATAATGAGCTTATGAGCCCTCCAGAAGCCGTGATATCTGCACCGGCACCTCTTCCCTGCCGCGCGGCGGTCGCGGAATCCGGGTCGTCTCTGCCACATCTCCGCCCATCGCAATGGTCACACCACCAAGCAACTGAACGCGTTCGGCAATCGTATCCACCACCTCGGCCTGCTCCTCATAGTGCTTATCGAACAGCAAATGTAGCTGATAGAACGTAGGTCCGGATACCTGCCAGTGGTGCTTTTTATACATATCCCTCAGCGAGATCGAATCCGCCAGAAGCTGATTCAGTTTGGCAACCATATCGGCGCGCACATCCGCACCCAGCGGGTGAGGCAAATCCTGAATAACCGTCCCATACTTCTGGATCTCTTTCGCCTTTGCATGCCAGTGTGGAGCTACGGAAGCATCAGCCATACGTACCTTCTTCATTGCGACAGCCATCATCCACCTCGAAGCTTTCTTGTTCCACCAATCTGATGCGAAGAAACTCGCTCCGGTTTCTCCCCACCTGGCGACCCTCCAATAAACGAATGTCAAAAAACAAATCTCTCCGCACATTCACAAAAACCCGTGAATGACGCGGAGAGAGGATAAATCACAAGGCCATAGGGCCCTCAAATTACTTGACAGAGACGATCGGCGTAACTGAGAAGCCCGGACGCAAAGCGAAATCCTGGTTCTCTTCCTGCAGATCCGTAAAGTCAATTCGCACCGGAATTCGCTGAACCACCTTCACATAGTTGCCCGTAGCATTCTCCGGTGGGAATAACGACAGCCGCGAACCAGTAGCTCCGCCAATCTGCGTTACCTTACCGTGGAATTTACGACCGCCCAGCGCATCGACCTTCAGGGTAACGCTCTGCCCGGGCCGCATCCGCTCCAGCTGTGTCTCCTTGAAGTTCGCCGTAACCCATAGATTGGTCAGAGGAATAATCGTCATCAGATCCTGTCCGATGCTGACGTTCGTTCCGATCTGAACATTCTTTTTGTTCACAATGCCCGACGTCGGCGCCGTAACCCTCGTGTACGACAGGTTCAGAACCGCCTGATCCACCTTAGCCTGAGCCTGTTTCACATCGGCCAGCGCCGCATTCGCCTTCGCCTGCTGCGCACGCACCTGGTCCGGGCCAGTCTTCACGGACTGAGCCGCCTGAGACTTCGCATTAGACAGCTTCTGTATCGCCTGGGTCACAGCCGACTGCTGCGCGATAACCGAAGCCTCAGCCTCAAGCACCGCCGCCTTATTCGCTGCCGCCGCCGCCACCGCAGCATCAAACTGCTGCTTCGAGATCACATCCTTCTCAACCAGCGGTGTATAGCGGTCCACGTCGAGCTGTGCCTTGGTCGCGTTCGCCCTTGCCTGTGCAACTCGCGCCTCAGCAGCCTGAGCTTCCTTCTGAGCCTGCGCCACCGCAGCCGTAGCACCCTGCACATCATAACCACTAGTAGTGATGGTGGTCGCTGTGGTTATGTCCGTAATCGGCACATTCACGTTCGCCTGCAACGCACTCGCCTGTGCGCTGGCCAAATTCGCCTGCGCCTGCTCCAGAGCCACCTGATAGTCCTTCGGATCGATCTCCAGCAGCAGGTCACCTGCCTGCACCTTCTGGTTGTCTTCGACGTTCACCTTAATCACTTGGCCCGTCACACGCGAGCTCACCTGGTACAGGTCCCCATCAACCTGTGCATCGTCGGTGGTCTCCGTAAAAGTGGAGTGCCAATAGAAAAGGCCGCCTCCCACTATAAGAAGCGCAAGCACTGCAAACAAAATGATCTTGCGGCGTGAATTCTTCTCCGGCGATTCTTCGACCGTCGTGCCGTTTTTCTGCTGCGTTTCCTCTGCCAAGTTACTTTCCTCCGAGATAATCTTTGAAGTTCGTCTGTGCCACACCCAGCGCCCGGGCCAGCGAAAGCTTAGCCACATTGTGCTGATACAGCGCGCTGATGTACTGATCGTTTGCCTGTTCCGTCTGCGACTGGGCCTGCGATACCGGCAGATTATCCGAGACGCCTGCGTGGAATCGCTGCTGCGCCTCGCTCAGGGCCTCATTCGCCAACTCCACATTGGAGTGCGTCGCCTCAACCAGCTTCGCCGCCGCCTGTATGTCCAGCAAACTATTGCGAACATCCTGATTCACCTGCTGCACCTGGTCTGCCAGCCGCGCCCGAGCCTGCTCATACTGAGCACTAGCGACCTCTTCCTGTCCTCTGGTCTTCGCAATCTGCAGTACCGGAGCCGATAGCTCACCCGTCGCCGTATACGTTCCATGCGAGTGGCCCGGCGTCGTTCCCAAAGCACCAAAATCGCCGCTGAAGCTAGCCACAGGCAGTTGATACGCCCACGCCGACGTCTTCTCCGCGCTCGCCGCCTTCACCTGTTCGCCCGAGGCCTGCAGATCCTTCCTTGCCTTCAACGCCTGCTCAAACGCCACCTGCGGATCGACCTGATCGAACGCAGCAAACGGCACCTTGTCCGTCAGGGTGAACTGCTGATCCAGTGGAAGGCCAATCGCCCGTGCCAGCGCCAGCTTATCCTTCTCAAATTGGTTCTTCGCCGAGATCAGGCTCTGCTGTTGATTCTGGTAGTCAACCTGCGCCCGCAGTACATCGAGCTTTGGACTCGTACCCGCATCGTGCGCCGCCACTGCCTGGTCCAGCGACACCTTCGACGTCGCCAACGTGGCCGTAACAGACTCAATTCGCTCCGCATCGGCAATGCACAGCAGGTACGCATTTCCAACCGTCAGCACCACCAGATCACGCGCATCCTCTGCCGTCAGCTTCGCGCCCGCGAAGTTATGCTTCGAGGCAATATAGTTCTGCAACGCCGAGATATTCACCAGGTTCTGCGTCAGATAAGCACGAAAATCCACAACCTGAAATGGTCCGATGATCGGGTTCAGCCCCGGAAACTTCAAACCATAGGCAGCAAGATTCACTTGCTGAACCTGAACACTCACGTCCGCTGTGACCGTCGGCAGCAAAGCCTGAAGCTGCTCCAGCCGCTGCCCATTCGCATTCTTTATCGACGAAGACTGCAAAATAATCCCAAGATTCTGCCGCAGGCCTCGCTGGATCGCATCATTCAGCGACAGATCCATCACCGTGCCCGTATTCTTGCCCTCGACGATGCTGCCCTTGAACGAGTCCTGCGTCACAGCAGCGCCGTTCTGGCCCGAGGCTCCATACAGATTCTGTTGAGCTCCCGCGATCACCGAGCTATCCGCCGGAGTCCGCGGTCCACTCGCCGGAGTAGTGTTGGCCTGTGCACCCGGCCCCTGTGCAAAACCCGAAAGGCCCAGCGCGGAAAGCCCGAAAGCGAGCACAAACCCACCCCGGCCATAGCGCGCTATTTTGCTTTTATTCATACGAATAATCGTAACCTGCATCTCTTGAGTTTAAGGCGGTTTGCAGACAATGAGGAAATTTCACGCTCCACAATCTGAAAAAAAGCCTTTCCCAAGTGAGATGCACTAAGTCATGCAGAATGTTCAAAAAATCCACTTTGGTTGCACGCCTACCGAATTTATTTTCAACCAAACCCTTTTCCGCATCTCGAAGAGAACCCTAAATCGATTTAGAACACACTTACCGAGTACACTGCTTCAATAAACTTTTTCCATCTGATTGAGGCACAAATGTTTCTTGGCATCGACGTAGGCACTGGCGGAACTCGGGCAATTCTCATCGACCGCGACGGCAAAGTAATAGCTTCTTCTTCCAGCGAGCACGCTCCCATCCACTCCGAACACATCGGCTGGGCCGAGCAAAACCCCGAAGACTGGTGGCGCGCCGCCAAAACCGCCATCACCGGCGCCCTTGCCTCCGCCAACGCCCCCGGCTCCCAGATCGAAGCCATCGGCCTAACCGGCCAGATGCACGGCTGCGTCATGCTCGACGCCGCAGGCGAAGTCCTCCGCCCCGCCCTCATCTGGTGCGATCAGCGCACCCAGCCCCAATGCGACTGGCTCACCGAAAAGATCGGCTTCGACCGCCTCATCGAGCTCACCTGCAACCCCGCCCTGCCCAACTTCACCCTCACCAAGCTCCTTTGGGTCCGCGAGCACGAGCCCGAAATCTTCGTCCGCATCGCCCACGTCCTCTGTCCCAAGGACTATGTCCGCTACCGCCTCACCGGTGAGTTCGCCATGGACATGCAAGAGGCCAGCGGAACCCTCCTCCTCGACGTTACCAACCGTCGCTGGTCCACCGAGGTAGCCGAAGCCGCCGGCATCCCCATGTCCTGGCTCCCCCGCCTCTTCGAAGGCCCCGAGATCTGCGCCCGCATCAGCCCCGAAGGCGCCTCAGCCACCGGCTTAGCCACTGGCACTCCCGTAGCAGCCGGAGCAGGCGATCAAGGCGCCGGAGCGGTAGGTATGGGCATCCTCTCACCCGGCTCCGTCTCCGCCACCATCGGCACCAGCGGAGTCGTCTTCGCCGCCACCGACGCCCCCGCCAAAGACCGCCTCGGACGCCTCCACACCTTCTGCCACGCCGCCCCCGGCCGCTGGCACGTCATGGGCGTCACCAACGGCGCAGGCCTCAGCCTCCGCTACTTTCGCGACACCTTCGCCGCCGACCTCTCCTACGAAGCCCTCCTCGCCCTCGCCGCCGAAGCCCCAGCCGGCAGCAACGGCCTCATGTGGGCACCCTACCTCTTCGGCGAGCGCACCCCGCACCTCGACCCCAACGCCCGCGCCGCCTTCGTAGGCATCACCGCCTCCCACACCCGCAGCCACTTTATCCGCGCCGTGCTCGAAGGCGTAGCCTTCAGCCTCCGCGAC
>Ga0206894_1094_pt1 | contig 19208 bp, 13 predicted proteins | sample Alteio_BWOrgHeat_54_FD_152953 | JGI IMG/M metagenome (GOLD analysis project Ga0206894, IMG submission 152953) | Enriched cells from forest soil in Barre Woods Harvard Forest LTER site, Petersham, Massachusetts, United States -... | ecosystem: Environmental > Terrestrial > Soil > Temperate forest >...
AGGGCAGACGCTGGAGGATTGGTTTGAGGAATGGGATTGCCGGTGATCTTGCCTGGGCCTGTCACTCCAGCCTGGGTGCAACTGGTATTGAGATAAACGCTGGAACTGGCAAGGAACCCTCCCGTATCGACGAGATCGATCTTGACTTGAATCGAGCCAGGTTGGAGAGAGTTGCTAATGTCGATGGGAGCGACTCCACCAGTGCTTGTGAATGAATCCGGGTTCTGGCCGATTATGCTGCCTGAGTCTGCCAAAGTGCGATATGCGCCTGTAAAGCAGTCCTCTTCGCGGCCAGTGGGCGCTGTATCGAATACGCCACCACGGCAGATATTTGTCGGGCCGGTACTGGTGCCGTCGGGCATCGTGATTGTCAGATTGATGAAGTTATCAACCAGTATGTTTCCCGTGCCATCCGGAGTAGAGGAGAGAACGGCATGGATCGGTGCGGAGCCACAGTTCAGAAGGAGGGGCGCGCTGTTGTAGACCGCCTCACTTTGGCCAAAGCCCGTGCCTGTCGTTGAGGTTCTGACATCTTCCGGACCAAAGACCAAGATTGAATTTGTCTGGGGAGTTGTCTGGGGATATGCCGCAGACACGGCCATAGCGAAACAGACGGCGATGAGTGCGCGCGAAAAAGCAGAGCTAATCATGTAAATCCTCCACTCCCAGTTGTCCGCCCTTACCAGAATTAGAAAATAACGCACTGATCTGGTCGCGCAGCAGTACTGTGAGAATCAACAAATACTTGAGAAACCGTTGAGGGAGGAAATTGCCAACGGAATCTTATAGGGCCCGTTTGGAAATGACTGAATTGTCTATTCCACAAGCGTTTCTGTCAATGCATGTCTGAATTGAGCAGTACATGTAGCGTAATCTGTGACAGAAGGTGCGCGCCAGATTATTTGATGGAACTGGAAGGTTTTGCGAAGACAACTCATGGCCACGTGCAGGCATCGCTTACAAAGGTATGCTCGCTAACAGAAGAGGGAAAATGGAAGGGATAAGTGATACCTCGCCGGTAGCAATCTTCTGTTCTATCAATCGGCCTGAGATGTTGCATGAATCAATTCTGTGTGCGGTGCGGCAAACTGTACGGTGCCACATTATCGTAAGTGTTCCTGAAGATATAGATGTTGCTGCGGAGACGCGCAGTCTCGATTCCGTAACGGTGATAACGGGGCGCAAAGGACTAACTGCGCAACGGAATCATGCGCTTCGCTCGATTCAGGGATCGCCAGAAGCGATTATTTTTCTGGATGACGATGTGGAACTCGATACATCTTATGTGGAACAGATTCTTCGTACCTACCGGGAGCGTCCAGAGGTTGCTATGGTAAACGGAGCCAATCTAGCCCATGGCATCTATCCCGCAGGCACGCTTGATCGAGAGACGGCGAAGAAACTTATAGAAAAGCGGCTGGAGGAGGATCCAGCACTCGATGACATCATCCCGATGGCCACTGCCTACGGGTGCCGTATGTCCATCCGTGGTTCATTACTGGGCAAGGTCTCCTTTGACGAAAGACTGGTTCTGTACGGTTACCTGGAGGATCTTGATCTCGCCTTTGCATGTCGCAAGTATGGATCGATCGTGGAAAATCCTCGCGCGCTCGGCGTTCATATCGAAGTAGCTTTCGGGCGCATGGGTGAAAAGCGACGTGGTTATTCTGAGGTAGTAAATCCCTTCTATATCTGGTCGAAGAGAACTGGGGCGCGGCTGCCTCGCATGTTGCTCGGACCGTTGGCCAGGAGTGCTCGGAATGCGATGGGGGCACTTAAAGGCGAAGGACATGAAAGGCTGATTGGCAACCTTCTCGGCTGGGCTAATGTAGCGACGTTTCGACCGTGTCCTGAGAAGATTCTAGAGATGTAGGGACGCTGGGTGGCGTGCTTTAGTTGCCTCGAAGCATCTCCAAAAATGAGCTTTGAGAGAGTGAGCGCAGCCTGTAATAGAGCAGGCGTGCCTGGTGGCGCAATCCTTGGCCGCCGAGAAAGTAGGCGTCCGCTCTTCCATAACCTGCCCGTAGGAGTTTTTGCTCTTTGGGTGTGAGCGACATGGTTACCTTTACTTTGTTGAAGACGCGCTCGGCGGCGGCATACATCTTTCGTCCATCCTGCGAGACGTTGCTGCCATGAATGCGGTACTCGGCGACGAGAGCGGAGTGCCGGAGGACAGGGAACTCGCGCGCAATACGGATATAGAGGTCGTGATCGTCTCCCGGATCGACGTTTGGGTCGAAGCCGCCAATGCTATCCAGCGCCTTTCGAGACAGCATAGCTGAGGCCGGACAATGGATCGGATTGATTTCGAGAAAGGTATGAAAGTAGTTTCGGCGTGGCGCGCAAAGGTAAGGGACCCCGACTGTATGGCCTTCCTTGTCGATCTCTCTGAGGGCGGCGAAGATGAGGCCCGCATCAGGTTTTTTCTTGAGTGCTTCGATGTGAGAAGTGACGGCGTTCGCCATCAATCGATCATCATGGTCAAGGAAGACAATGTAGTCTCCGCGAGACTCCAAGAGACCGTGATTGCGTGCAGAAGAGGCTCCGCTGTTTTTCTGACGAATAATTTTGACATCAGGGATTGTCAAAAGGTGTTGATGCGCCAGGTCGGTGGACCCATCATCTACCACAATCACTTCGATATTCTTATAAGTTTGTGATTTGGCGCTCTCTATGGCTTCCGCAATAAAGCGCATTTCATTGTAGTAAGAAAGAATGATCGAGACGAGCGGAGTGCATCGTTTATCCATGATTATTTATGACGGGCCCGGTCGAACCTATATACCTTTCATCGCAAACAACAAGGTGTGAAGGAGAATGGCGAGATCCAGGAAAAACCCTCGGTTCTCAATGTAGTAAAGATCGTATTCGAGACTCTCGTGGATGGAGTATTTCCGGTCCGCGCTAAGTTGCCAAAAACCAGTGAGCCCTTGCGGCACGACCAGTCGGCGTCGCTCGATCAGGTTGTACCCTTCAGCTACAAAAGGCATTTCTGGTCGAGGACCAACGAGGGACATATCTCCTCGCAAGACATTGAGCAGTTGCGGTAGTTCGTCAAGACTTGCTCTTCGTAGGAACCTGCCCGCAGGAGTTATGCGGTGATCGTCAGACACCTCCGGCGAACGTCCATACTTCGGAGCGTCAATATACATGGTCCTGAATTTGAACATGGTGAAGGTTTGCCCCAGATGCCCTACACGCTCCTGGCGAAAAAATACGGGACCTTCAGAAGTTCGCTTAATCCAGAACGCGATAAAAATCCAGAGCGGTGCAGTTGCAAGGAGCAATAATAGCGCGCCCGCAAAGTCAAAGCAGCGTTTGAATGCGTGGTAAATTCTTCGATCGGCAATAAGCCCGGCATAAGACATTGTCAGCAGACCATCCATGACGTGCATTGCTCCATGGCGCTCAATACTGATTGGCTGAGCCGTGCCGACGAACGAAATGTTCAAGTCATGCTCGATCGCAAGCGAGGTCAACTCGCTCATACGATGGTGTGAGATTTCAGATTCGGCGATGAAAACGTGAGATACGTTCAGTTCTTCAATCAACTCAGTTGAAAGTTCACTGCAGATAACAGGTGCATAAGAGCGATGAACGTAGTCATGCCCGTAAATAACACCTCTATTGCTGCTCTTGCTTTCATCGACGAATCCGATGGGAACCATGCCAAGATCTGGCGAGTTATCGAGATAAGAGAATATTCTTCGTGCGTCTCGACCAGTTCCCAGAATGAGAACACGTCGTTGGGTTGCCATCGCGGCTCGCATTCGAACGAATATTCGACGGGAGAGGTGCTTTTGTGCGAGCAGAAGGAACACAGACATGAGCCAACCGACGCATAATGCAATTCGCGGAACAAGGAGCTTGCCGATAAAAATTTCGACGGACAATCCTATAAAGCACAGGCAAGAAACCATCAATATATTTTCGGTGTCGCGAACCTGGAGTAATGTATGAGATTGGCTGTAGAGTTGTTGCGCTCGTGCAAGAAAGACGAAGATCAGCCAATATTGAACTGTAAGCACGATGAGTAGATGTGTTGAATCCGGCCATGGAACGCCGTGATATATCCGGTAGGTAAAGAACCCAAAGAGAAACCCTAGTGCAATGCAGGCATAATCCAAAATTACCGCGAGCAGGGTAGTGAACACTTTCGGTAAGCCTGTTTGTGGAGTTGGCTTAGGCAAGTGAGTTGATTCAATATGCGGTGGCTTGGGTGACGGCGCATAAACTTCCATGACTGCAACCCTCCATCGACCAAAAAGTTTACCTACATCTTGTACGGACTCACCAATAATCTTCAGATGAAATGAGTTCGAATATATAGAGAAAGAACCTGTGGGTGCAGCAATCACTGTTCCCAATAAGACATGGTCTACTTCAGACTTGGTCTACTACGCGAGCCTAAGAGTATTTAAAAAGTAAGACGCTAAATATAGCGCAAGTGTTTTATGCTTTGTCCACTATTTTTTTTGAGCAAGCTGAATTCAAAACTTACTAAATATTGAGATAGCGTCATTTACCGTCGCATCAATTTAGGGAGAACGTTCGAAGTTTTGAAAACTGCAAAAAGGTAAGCCATGCGAAGCGTGGATTATTACCTAAGTAACGCCGCCATAGTCGACGCGGCTCTTTGATTAAACGATAGAGCCATTGAAGACCAGCATTCTTCATCCAATCGGGCGCTTCACTCAGGTTACCGCTGAGCAGATCAAACGCTGCCCCTACTCCCACCATTAGCTGAATCGGAAGGCGGTTCTGATACAAAGCCATAAACCGTTCCTGTTTTGGTGTGCTGAGGCCGCACCAAAGAATATCAGCGCGACTATCTTCCAATTGGCTCTTTAGCTCATCTTCTTCCTGCTGATTAAGAGGTCGGAATGGAGGTGTAAAGGTTCCGACAATCTGGATGCCGGGGAACCTGCGCATGAGTTCGGCTCGAAGCTCTTCTGCCACTCCAGGCTTGCCGCCATATAAGAAATGTCTATAGCCGCGATCGTGGGAACGGCCACAGATAGAGAGCATGTAATCCGGCCCGTATACGCGTGTCATGTTTTTGAAGCCGCCAGCCTTTCCGAGCCACACCGTTGGCATCCCATCCGGGGTTGTCAGAAGAGAACGGTTAAGGATGCGACGCAACTCATTATCCGTTTGAGCTTCCATAATGCCGTGTACGCCTGTAATACAGATATATCCTTGAGTATCCCCGCTAAGAAACTCCTCGGTTTTGCGCACGGCTTCGTCTAGGGAGATGGCACTCACGCCAACACCAAGAATATTTACCCGGGGTTCATTCTTCAAAGTCATCCAAACTCCTTTTACTTCGGGATAGAGCAGAGCAATGCAAGACGGGTGACAGATTTCACCTCTCTTGCAGATTATGTTTTTCGGACGGTTGGTCCCAAAAGAACATCAATTTTTTCTGATCTAGGTTTGAGGAGGAGCCCCCACTGAATCCTCGAACCACTGTATGTAATGACTCTGCGTTTGTTAAGCTTCATACGCACTCTCCATAAAGATTAAGAATCCCTCTTGAAAGAGATTTAGGTTCCCGCGAATTCAACGAGTTCCAAGGCGAGTACTAAATAATTTTTGGTTGCGCTTTGACTTTGGAAATTGCGCTTGTGGTTGACACTTTTATTGCTAATCGCAATCGAAGTGGAGAAATCGTGATAGCCCCACTTTCTCGTGTTTTGAATATATCCCATAATTTTAGAAATTACCCGAGAAAATCGCATAAAAAGAATAGTGTTGCACTTGCAAATACCTGCACATAAAAACCATTTAAAGGTCTGGCAACCCTTCCTGTCTGAATGCGTCTTATGAATACAAGATCTCGTATATCTGCTGTGATGCCTGCCTTTGTTTATTGCCTTTGTTTATTGCCTTTTTGTTTTTATGGAGCACTGTAATTGGAAAAGTATGGTCTGAAAATGGGCGAGCGACATCCAGTGGTTGAGTCATCTTATACTCGCCGTTTTATGCTGTCTTAACATAACCATAGCGGCTGATGCCTGCCAACAAAATACAAAATGAATTTCTGAGTTCCGGCCTGTCGTGTCTAATCTCTAATCAAAGAGCAGACGGTGAAGTTGCTCACAAAAAGCGATCCCTCGCTCTAGTGCGGGTCTATCAATAGTTCTTGTTTACATACGAGCACTATTCAACGAAGATGAACTCAAGGACACCCTCGATGAGTCTGACGAAACCAGATTGGCAATCAGTTGATGGTAATGGCGGACAGTTGCAGCGACGATCAGATCTGGATCTGATCGAGATGCCGGTACAGCCTGAGCGGTACGAGTCGATTCATGATCTGCTGCGGGTTCTTAAGAAATATAAATTTACGGTGGGTGGGGTGGCTCTGGCGACGGTGCTGCTGGCGTTGATTGCTTGCCTTCTGATGACACCGAAGTATCAGTCAACGGCAACCTTGGAAGTTATTCCGGACGATACGAATGTTGCTGGCAGCGGAGGAGGAAGCAGCTCTAGTCCGGTGTCGACCGACATCAAGACTGAAGTTGCGACAGATACCAAGATTCTGCAAGACAAAGCGATCGCCCTCGAAGTGATTCAAGCGTTGAAGCTTGAGAACCACCGTCCTTTCAGCCAGACCGTTTCACCAAAGGAACGTGGCCTTCCCCTGGACCAGGCCCCGATAACGCGACAAAGCATGCTGAGTTCATTTGCGACGGCTCTAAAAGTGGAGTCAGTTCCTGACACACGATTGATTCAAGTCAGCTTTCGCAGCCCTGATCCTGTGATTGCAGCAAATGTTGCAAATACATTAAGCAATACGTTCATTCAGGACTATCTGAAAAGAAGACTGCAATCGAGTTCAGATGTGTCGTTCTGGATGACGAAAGAGTTGGATACCCTGAAGAAGAAGGTTCAGGATTCTGAACAGGCGCTGGCTGACTATGAGCAGAAGAATGGAATGGCTGGCATTAATATCGGCTCTGCAAATACGACGGGCGATATGCAAGCGCACAACACAGTGCTAGACCGGTTATCTTCTCTTAACCAGGAACTGACAACGGCGGAAGCCAACAGAATCTCTGCAGAAGCGGTTTATAGGCTTATTAAGAGTCAGGACCCTGAGACGGTTCTGGGACTTGGTACGATGAGCATCTCGAGCGGCGGTTCGATGGTTTCGGCGGGTGGCGGCCTTGATATGGTTCGAAATCTTCGCAGTCAAGAGGTCGCACTAAGGCTTGAGTATGCTGATCTGTCGACAAAGTTTGGAGCGAAGAATCCACGCATGGCTGAGCTGCAAAGTCAGATTGATTCCATTGACACTGCACTCAAATCGGAGATGGCCAAAGTCACTAAGCGCGCGGAAAATGATTACTTATACGCGAAGCAGAATGAAGATGCGGTCCGCGGCCAGCTCGATAAGCAAAAGCTAGAGGCCGATAAGCTTACCGATCTGACAGTGCAGCTTCAAGTGCTAGCACAGGAAGCTTTCTCGAATCGAAACCTTTATCAAAACCTCTTCTCGAAGCTTCAAGAGGCCAGCGTCACGCAGGGAATTCATGCGACCCGGCTCTCCGTTGTGGATCATGCACAGGTGACGGCATTCCCCGTCAGTCCTAACTACCCAATCACGCTGGGCGTTGCTCTTTGCGCCGGCCTGATCTTCGGAGTCGGAGCAGCCTTTATTCGGCAGAGTGGCGATGATTCTCTTGTTGGCGCGATGGACATAGAAACGGCGGTGCCTTACCCAGTTCTAGGTCACCTGCCATTCTTCGCGAAGGGCAAGTCGCTGCTTGACGTTACTTCGGGTGACAGTTTGCTTATATCCGATTCGGAATCGAGCATTGCAGAGTCCTTCCGTGCATTGCGGACCGCGATCGTACTTTCGCGCCCATCGCCCGATTGCAAGGTGCTGTTAGTGACAAGTCCATTGGGGTCTGATGGTAAGACTACCGTGGCTTATAACCTTGCTATTGCGTTTGCACAACAAGGCGCTCGCGTGTTGCTGATAGATGGGGATATGCGGCATGCGGATCTTCACCGTCATTTTGGAGTGAACAATGAGGGCGGTCTCAGCCTAGCGCTTACGACGCGTTCCTCGTCGTTGGAGGGAAGGCTTGTCCCGCATGGGGCGTTGCCTAATCTTTTTCTCTTGCCAGCAGGCCGTAAACCACATTTACCGGTAGAACTCTTCAGCCTTCCTGTCTTCGATCATCTTTTGGCTAAAGCAAGGGCTGATTTTGACTGGGTTTTGGTGGACAGCCCTCCAATTCTTCCTGTATCTGACGCGTCCGTTCTTTCAACGAAGGTGGATGCGGTTCTTCCGGTGCTTCGATCCGGCGTTACATCACGAACGATTCTGTTGAGCATGATGAAGCTGTTGGCAAGAACAGGCGCACCCACGATTGGACTAGTGCTGAACGCAGTGAGGGATGAAGCTGTCGCGAATTTCTATCCTTACGGTTATCGCAATAAGGAGGTCACTGATCATGCAGGAGCATAAACGTCGATCAGCTAGGCGGTTAGACATTACGTGCTGGATATGTGGCCTGACACTGCTCGGTTTCTTAGGCGTCGTGGGGTTACACGCTCAAGTAACCCCTCCGCCAATTGGAGGTACATCGAGTCTCTCTGGAGTTGGTGGAAGCCATGGTGGTCGTAGTTCGGGTGCGGGAGCGCTTGTAGCTGTGCCAGAGGATTTCTCGAAGCTAACGTTGGGTTCTGGTTTTCTGCTTTCCATGACGGTGTACGACATGCCGGAGATATCGGGAGAACTGCGTGTCGATGATTCGGGAAATATAGAGGTTCCGCTAGCGGGTGAATTGCACGTCGCAGGCATGACGTTGCCTCAGGCTAAACTAGCTATACAACAGAAACTGAGTGACGCTCAGATTCTTAAAAACCCGAAGATCAATCTTGATATAGCGCAATATGCAGGAGATAACGTGACCGTGCTTGGTGAAGTAGGATCGCCAGGACGGCTACAGCTTCTGGCTCCTCACAGTCTTTCGGATGTGCTTGGAATGGTGGGTGGTGAAACTGCGTTAGCCGGGGATACGATTGAAGTCCGAAAGATGGTGGACGGTGCTGTACAGATACAACAAATAAAATACGCGCGCAGTAGCGGAAATACCGACGATATCAAGGCTTTCATCGTCAATCCTGGTGACACGATTTCAATTCCTCGAGCGGGTATCGTGTATGTGATGGGGGCCGTCAATCGCCCTGGCGGTTACGTAATGCAGGAAGATGGACAGTTGAATGTAACTCAAGCGTTGTCCCTGGCTTACGGCACGACTATAAATGCTGCCGTCGGATCCATCAGGGTCATTCGCAAGGACCCTGATGGAAAACTTCATGAGATCGCGGTTCCCTTTGGTGATATCACCAAAGGGAAGAAGGAGCCCATTGTTCTCCAGGCAGAGGACATGGTTTATGTCCCGGTAAGCAAAACGAAGACGGTATTCACCTCGGGAATGGGGATCATGACCTCCACTGCTTCAGCGCTTATCTATGCTCACTAGTTTGCGAAGGGCTCCATCGTCCGTCGGTATTGTCGACAGCCTCTCTATGACCACCATCCGACCTTCACTGGCGCAGAAAAAATACCCAATCCGCTACTGGATTTTTGTGGCATATGCAATTGGCGTTCCCGGGTTTATGAGGTTTGATGGGAGCGGGCGCACCCATGAGCTCGGGCTCTTCAATCCGGCATCACTTAGCTCGATCGCACTAACGTTGACCTGCGCGTTTCTATTTGCGTCAGTCACAATTCTTGGACGCCGTCGGATGTTATTGCGTCGGGTGGATTTTGGCGCTTGGCTTTGGATCGCACTGCTTATTATTTTCACCATCTCTTCGGTACTTCAACCGAACAACGCGAGCGGACCGCCTGCTGCCAGCGACCTTCCGCTTAGTCTGTACCGGTTGGGTGAATGGGTGCTGGGTTTTGTGATGCTGTGCTCCCTATATACGAGTGAGGGCGAAGACCATGCAATGGACCTCATTATCCGATTGATAGGCTCTATCTGCTGGGCTTACATTGCTCTGGTCTGGATCGTGCTGCCTATCGCCCCATCCCTCGTCTATGCGCCGCTGGAGGATATTGGCGGGGGCAACGCACGGTTTGGCGGAATATTGATCCATCCGGTGCATCTTTCCGTGCTTGCCGGCGTGGCGTTCTTTTATGCCCTATTTTTCTTTCAAGGCCGTAAGAAACTGTTCTGTTGTTTTATTACGGCGCTAACGCTTCTCTTAACCTATGCACGCAGCGAACAGATAGTCTTTCTCATCGCACTGTTTGCTTACCTCATGATTTTTTCCCGAAAGTTTGTGCTCCGCATGCTTGGTGCAACCACAATTTGCACCATCGCGGCTGGAGTAATCGTCTTTGAGGACAAATTCCTCGATTATCTGGAACGAGGACACGGTCTGCACAACCTCACTACTCTGTCTGAGAGAACAGATGTCTGGAAGGCGAGCTTTCAAGCGTTCTGGTTACGGCCTTATATTGGCTACGGCTACATCGCAGGAGTGAAGCATGCGATAGTGGATAATTGGAACGCGACAAACTGGGTTCCTCCGCATAGTCACAGCGAGTTCATTCAAGCTCTGGTTTCGGGAGGGATTCTTGCTGGGCTGCTGATGCTTGCGGTATATCTCAGGGTCATATGGGTTGCGTTCCGAAACGCCCACCGCAGTATGAAGCACACATTCCTGTTGATTGTTGTTCTTCAGATCTCGGCAATGGCGATCATCATGCCATTGGTCACTGTTCAATTTAGCCGCATCGGTGCGGTTTTTATACTGGCATTTGTGGGCCTGATGAGCGAGGTGAAAGTGCCCGCCAGAGTCCGACAAACCAGGACAGTTCGAGTGCCTTCAATTCCCACGCTTCAGTGGCCCGAAGAGGTTTAATCAAAATGATGCGAATCGTGGCGGCAGCCATTCCTCTGTGCCTGCTTTTGCAGGTTGCTCCAGTTCCCACGGCAACAAGTCTGAACGATCTCCCTAAGGGAGAGGTGCCGGCTTTGTATTTCGGCTTGAATGATGCAGGTAGAGCATGGACGCGGCCATGGCCGACTATCGAAACTGGAGCGATCCGTGTGTTCGATTCCGCATGGGTGTATGTCGAACCGCAACGTGGACAGTGGGTCTTCGAAAATCTCGACCGGGATGTAGACGAGGCGCATAAGCGCGGTCAAGACCTCGATCTGATCCTTGTGTCGACACCGACGTGGGCCTCGGCGCGACCAACAGAACCCGGAAGAACGCCGGGGGCGAGCGCGGAAGCCGCGGATATCAAGGACTGGGAAGCCTATGTCAGTGCTGTAGCCAAACACTTCAAGGGCCGCGTACATACTTACGAACTCTGGAATGAACCCAACCTCAAATACGGCTTTACGGGCGACATGCCACATCTCGCTGCCCTTACTAAATCGGCGTATCGCATCCTTAAACAGACAGATCCCAGTATCGTCGTAATCTCTCCAGCTCTCGCTAACGTCAACCCTATTCCGTATCTCCGCTCATTTCTGGAAGCGGGTGGTGCGGGTAGCTTCGACGTGTTGGGTTTTCATTTCTACGACAATCTTGGCAATCCCGCCATCCATCCCGAAAACATCGTCGGCACGGCAGGACAACTGCGCAGGGTACTGAACAGTGCCGGTTTGGCATCCACACCCATATGGAACACGGAATCGGGTTACTACATTGCGAGCGGGCCACAGGCTCATTATCACAATACGCATTGGCCCGGCGGCATTCATATTTTGGGGCAGGCAGAAGCGGTCCAGGCTCTTGGGCGGTCGTACATTCTGGGCTGGCCTGCAGGTATTCAGCGTTTTTATTGGTACGCGTGGGGAGAACCGGCCTACGCGTTCGTGGATGACGGCGGGGCCTCCGAGAAGGATGTGACACAGGCTTATAAGACTGTACGTCGCTGGCTTCTGGGCAAGCGCTATCTTGACGTTAGTCGCAGTGCTTCAGGGGTATGGATCGTTCACATCGAAGACGCTCATCACAAACCAGCCTGGATTATCTGGAATGAAACAGGGGCGGAGAATTTCGAAATTCCTAAAGAGTGGGGCGTTACTCAATCTGAGAGCCTTTTAGCGCAGACCCAACCATTACCGCCGACTGCTTTTGCTGTGACCCACAGTCCAACGCTTCTCTTCTAGCACTTTGCTAAACGTAACCTATCCTTACCAAGTTGGTCGCCTGCCTGTTTCGTTCAAGCAGGGCGTTGCCGAGTGCGGAGCTTGAGAAACGGCCGCTCGACCGCCCAGTGGAGAGCCAGGGCTGCCAGATAAGTGGCGGCAAAGCAGACCGGCCACGAAATAATGGGCCTGGCAGGTACATATCGGGAAACAATCTCGATGGCTGCAACGTGGACGAGATAGAGCGCATAGCTGAGAACTCCCAGGTGCACTAGAACTGGGTGGTTGAGAGGGCGGCTTAACCAAGATTCAGGGAAATGCGTGACCAAGTAAAGGATTGGCATGAGAGCGATGGCCTGAAGTGTAAAACGAAATGTCATCCGACCCGTCTCGTGGAAAATAAATGTGCTGGCCAATAAAGCCAGAGCGAAAGGGAGTAATAGCAAGAGACGGTTGTAGGTAAACAACTTGCGCCATCCATCCTGATGCTCGATCGTGGCCAGCAAGCATCCCCAAAGGATCGAATCGAGGCGGCAGTCCGTTGCGGAATAGCAATACTGCTCACCCAGGGGAAGTATACGAACAGCTACAAATCTCCAAGCCAGCGCTATGATGCAAATGAAGAGCAGCGTTTTTGAAATCTGGCTGAATGACATCTTTTTCCGAAGCAGCAGAAGCAGCAGAAAGGGGAAGAGCAGATAGAAGTGCTCTTCAACGCAGAGAGACCAGAATTGGCCTGTGCCATTAACAAAAAATCCATGGTGTCCTGCAGACAATTGCCACCAGAAAGCGTAGTTCTCGAGATAGACAGCCTCGAAGGAGGCGGCGGTGGCATTGAATGGACCTTTCAGCACATGCCAGTGCACGAGCAAGGCACAGATGATGAGCACCGCATACATGCTCGGAAATATCCGCAGAGTGCGCCGAATATAGAAGGCGCGGAGAGATATCGTGCCGGTCTTATAGTGCTCCCTTAGGAGAAGAGAAGTGATCAGGTAGCCGCTCAATAGAAAGAAGACACTGACGGCAAAACCTCCCGGCCGTGCGTCCATGAAGCCCATGTGCGCGACGAAAACGATAATAAAAGACAAAGCGCGCACTCCGTCGAGACCCGGAATACGCCCTGACCATCGTGAGGCAGGGAGCGGCGAGACGGGTTTTGCGACGGCTCTGACTTCTTGGCTTGCTTCTAGTGCAACTAACTCATGAGGCATCTTTACCTGGACCTTTTGAGGATGGATTAGCTCGCTTGAAACAGCGTGCACCATGAGCAAAAACTATCTTCATGATAGCTTAGATGGTGTTTCGGGCGGCTTGTCTGCTTACTTGCATAAATGACCGTCGATTTTAGTCCATCAGCATACCTATTTAGCCAATGCCTCTGCGCTCACGGACTCCGTCCATCGCTTCTCTATAGATAGCTACAAGCGCATTCAGATTCGCTGCCGGCATGTACATCTCTTCATAACGCTGCCGTGCCTTGATGCGCATTGCTGCAATCATCTTCGGGTTATTCGCAACTATAGCAATTGCACGACATAGATCCTTATGATCGCGCGGCGTATATAAGAGTCCGCACTCTTGATCCTGAACGACAGTGGACATTGGCTCCATGTCGGACGTAATAACTGGAATACCCGCTGCGAAGGCTTCCCCGATTACTAACGGGCCGCCGGCTTCATGCCATTCGGATGGAACAATCTGGACCAGAGAATCGCTCACTAAGCGAACAACTTCTGTTCGAGGCTGTGCTCCAAGGTACTCTATGCGAGGGTTGATGGCTGCCGCGGTAACCACATCGGGCTGCATAGGGCCGGTGCCAACGATTTTAAGGGGCAGTTGAAAAGACGGATCGTTTGCGGCTTGAAGTAAGGTGGAGATTCCCTTTTCAGGAGACAACCTCCCCACGAACAACGCGTATCCGCCGGAACCCTTACCTAAACCTAAATCAGGAATGACATTTGGCTTTGTGCATGTTCGTGCTGGCGGCAGGCCAGCGTATTTGATGAAGACGGACCTCGCATAGTCATTTAGCACGATGTAGCGATCGACGCGATTTTGCCACGTACCTCGCAAACGATGAAATGCCGTCATTGTCGCGATTGTTGCAGATCCAATACGGCTGTCGCGGTAGCAACCGTGCTGGATGCCAGGTATAGCAAAATTGCGGCCTAGACACTCTTCGCAGACTGCCCCATTGCGAAAAAGAAGGCCTCCTGGACAGACGAGACGATAGTTGTGCAGCGTCTGCACCACGGCGCAATCGAGGTCTATCCCGGCATCATAGACGGCGGGAGTTAACCGCGGAAAGAAGTTATGCACATGTAATACATCCGCGCGCATATCTTGAATGCGGCGTTCTACAAGTTTGCGCATTTGGGGAGAGTATATCGACATGAAAGCAGTTTTAAGTTTGTCGACACTGCTTTCGATTTCGTCGTTTGAGACTTCCATGACGTCTACAAAATGGCCGGCATCGCGAAGCAATTGCGATTCCTGTTGGACGACGACGTCCTCACCCCCGTGCAGTTTGTATCGATTGTGAAGGATGAGTATGCGCATGATGGTTGATATAGTCTGACTCAATTTGATTATTTGGATGTGAGAGAGCTAGAGTTTCAATGCTTTTTCTGTAACAGTTTCAACGTTGATGCGAAAGCTATCGACTGCTTCTGCGATTGCAGGCAGAATATTGGATCGCTGTTCCAGTAGCATCTGCACTTGCTGGGCCTGCTGTGCGGGCACTTCGGAGCTAAGTGATGGAATGGCGGACATGGCAATGAGGCTTTGTACCTTCGCTTTTCCCCCGAATGCAATCGGTAAAGACCCAGCCAATGACGCCAGAATAAGCGGATGCATTCTGCCACTGATGACCGCATCTGATTGACTGTAGATAGCGAGAACATCATCAACTGATGTGGCCACAGGGGCGGTAACGCGTAAATCATTTTTGTACATCGAATGAATTTCATCTCTAGCACGGACATCGTAGTCAACGCGCAGATCATGTGCGACCAATTGCACTTTCATATCGTATTCGAGTAGCGCATCGATTAATTTTGTGTAGCGGGATATCGTATCCACCACGCGGTTAGGGTCGTAGGCGACAACAATGGCCAAATTGGGTTTAGCAGATTCGATTATTTGATGCTGAGAGACAAGGCAACGGTCGAGCGAGAAGACTACGTCGCGAGTAGTCCAAACCTTTTCAGCACTGATGCCCGCGTCGCGTAAGATCTGGGTCGATTCATCGTCGCGGCAAGTACATACCTTTGCCAGGCTATACACATGATGTACGAGAAAACGGGGAAGCGCGTGGTTGAGGGGCTCCGCTCCTATGCATAGCACTAGAGGTTTTTGTCCAAAGAATGCGTTGATAGCAATAAAGAGAGAACTCCAACCTACAGGCCAACCCAGAGTTGTGTCATCGACCATTTGACCGCCGCCGACAATCAACCTCGATGTCCGTAGAATATCGAGGCATCCGGGCATACGTCCTGTGATGATATCGATCTGCCAAGCAGCGTATTGAGCTTCAACATGGGCAGGAACGCCGTCCGGTATAAGAATACATTGGCTGGCCGTGGGTTCGAGTTTACGCAGAAGTCGCGAGAGTGCCCAGAGGATTGCTTCGTCCCCTAGATTTCGTCCTCCGTAGCCACCCCAAAAAACAAATCGCTTCGCCACTTTCTCTCCAATGAAATGAGAAATGTTATGCAGGAACAGTCAGATTTCTAAGTCTTATTCTTCTGAAGCAGGAGTTCCTGGAAGAGTCCAAGTGTAAATGCAGCGCGCGTGGGCCACGCGGAATTTCGAGACTGCCGCCATGCCTCTTCGGACATTGCATTCCGTTCTTCAATCGTCACACTCGCAAAGCGGTTGAGTGCCGATGCGAGACGCTCCACTGTTTCTGCGGCTGTGGCGCCGATATCAATCTTGATCCCGGCTCGTGGCGGAATAAAGTCTTGCGCACCACTGAGATTGAGCGCTATTACTGGAAGTCCGAGACTCATTGCTTCGAGTATTTGTGATCCGAAGGTGTCTCGTAAGCTGGTAAACAAAAGAGCATCATGGTGAAGATAGGCTTCGCGCACCTCTAGCCACGGCAATCGTTTGCCCGCCCAGAAGACGCGCTCTTCAAGACCGCGTTCAGCAATCATGCTGCGCAACATTCCCTCTTCCAGACCATCACCGATCAGAGTTAGATGAAAGTGCTGGGTAGCTTGCTGTAATGCATCGAGTGCGAGTTCCACTCCTTTGCGGGGTAGAAAGCGGCCGACCCAGAGCAGACGTATCGGTGTGGAAGCACTGAAATGCCTCGATGAATCTGCAAAGAAATCTGTTCTTAAGCCTGTGTCGCACAAGAGTTCAACCCGTTGGCAGCCGGCTTGTTGGACAAGCTCGAATGTGTTTCGGTTTGCTGCGAGAACTATACTCATTCGGCGAATTGCTTTGCGGTATGAAGGAAGGTGCGGCAACAATTTTGTGATGCGAGTACGCCGGCGCTCGTTGCGGGCCTCCTCTCCAAAGTAAGACAGCAGGCTTGGGGGCGTAGTTTGGCCACCACCGACTGGACCGAATATCGTAGGGATACCGAGTCGCCACAAAGGGGTGGGTAGATGTACGCTGCCATAGGAAACATGTTGGACGACATCGAAGGCAACAGATTTTGAAAGGGCTCTGGCTCGACGGAGGGCAATCCATTGCCAAGTAAGGTAGTGCCGAACCCCCGACTCCATTGGATTCAGCCACGGCACGTCGATGAAATGAAAATGCAGAACGGATGAAGGATGCTCGCTCTGATAGGCCTCAATTGCTTTTCGATTTCTTCCGGCCGTCAACACATGAACAGTAGCGCCTGTTTCCGCCAGATGAACAGCCCAGTTCCATCCTATTCCCGGCTCTGTACCTGCATTCGGTCGGCATGCATAGGCTGATAGCAAAATATTCATCGTAGAAGTCACTTAGGATTTGCCTCCGAGCCCATTGTTCATCGGGCGAGCCTTACAGTTGTGTCGATAAAAGATCTTGTCTCATCCTTCTTACCTTCAATATAAGACCCATTCCGACAATGCATTGAGACAGGAACACGGTCGCAATCATGCCGAACATGGCGCCGGTCAAGCCGAGCCATCGTGTTAGCGGCCCAGCGAACGCCAGAGAGAAAATTGTCATCGCCGAATAAGACCAAAATGTGGGAGCCGTATACTCCAGCGCTTGCAGACCCGCACGCAAGGGACCAGCGAAGAATGACATAAGGTATAGCAACGCATAAAGCTGCAATATATGGCCATAACCTGCATATCTGGGCCCATAGACTAATCTCAGCCAGAGGTCGGGGCGAAAACTAACAATGGATACGAACCCAAGCGTGATAAGCCCCCAGCGAAATACGATTTGCTTAATGTAACTTAGGGCTGCATCGAGACCTTGAGTGTGCATGCGCCGTGCGGCTTCTGCGGGTACGACGTTATCTAACCCGAGAAACCAGATATGCGCGACCCCCACGATATTTTGCGAAGCGCGCAGTACGGCAGCGGCAGCAGCTCCGTAATAAACAGGCGCGGCAACGATGAAAAGGTTGCCTGAACTCCACTGCATAAACGCAGATGGAGCCAGCCACCGTGAGATTTTCCAATGTCTTATTGCAACTTTCCTAAGGGCGGTTGCATGAAACGTGATCGGCTCAAACCATAGCCAGCTTATAAGGAAACTAACTAACGATGTTGCTCCGATGATCCATAGCGCCATTGAAGACGAGAAGTTCGATCGATGCGATAGCAAGACAATGAAAGGGATTTGAGTAAGATAACTAATCCCATCGCTCAGTAAAGCAAATTTACTTCGTCCGGTAGAAAAAAAGTAACGTCGTATGAAATCCTGCAACAAATAGGCGAAGCCCGCGAAGCTGAGTGGAAGAGCAAGATGCTGAACATTCCATTGAGGAAAGTGGACCACAGAGATGCGCAGGGCTATTAAGATTCCCGCGACGCTTAAAGCTGCAAAGGCTATTTCTTGAATAAATACAGCACCGTAGTAAGAAGGCCGATTCTGTTCTTCTTGCTTAGGCCCTACGCTCATCATCGGCAAGACGATAAAGGCCCACTGCAGACTACTGACAAAAAGAACTGCCATCCAGGACAACGCGAAGACTCCAAAGTCGCGGATACCAAGCGCTCTCGCGAGAATCACATTGGTAGCAAAATTTGCTCCGCTGACTAAGGCTTGATCACAGAGTGCTGAGAGCTCTTTGCCGCCGCTGAGACGAAGAATCGCACCCCGTAGACTCGTCGAGACCACTTGCTTTTCTCCAGTTTCTATTTTGAAAGCATCATGAAATATAGGCCAGCGTGCAGGCCGAGGCTGAAGGATAGCTGCAAGGCAGTTGAAGTGCGGGTAGCATCTGGGTGGGAACTCTCAATGAGTACGTAGTTGAAGCTTACCATGGCGCAGTTCGTCAGACTTGTTCCGTCAATGAGGTTGAGCCGCTCCGTGATGCAAGCGGTAACGTTGTGTATCAAAGTCAGATATGTTTGTTTTGATGCAAAAAAACGAGCTACCGTTATCTCCGGCGGAGACCTCTCAGAGAGTTCCACGTCCCGTTAGTTCGCGTATCAAATCGACTTCGTGCTGTCGATAAGGCGTGCCGTCATTACGGAATACCTCATGAAACCATACCGTGGGCTGGCTTAGAACATAAGGGCGTTGCCACGAATCCCATGGAAGGTAGGTCTGGGTCTTGCCGGCGACGAAACCCCAGTTGATTGCAGCGACGTGATATTTTTTCGCTAGTGGCAGACTCCCATCAAATGTTGACCCGGCACCTCGTGCCATGTACTCCGTGCATAGGATTGGCCGTTGTAGATGCTGCAATTCTTTGATGCGCTGCTCAAACTCCTCAGGCCAACCGTAATTGTGGAATGAGATGATGTCGGACTCAGCCAACTGTATTTTGGTGGTTTCGCTCTCTTTTGCTGAATCTGTCCAGTCTCCCACCCAGACGCCACTTGTTAGTGGCTGAGTTGGATTAGCAGAGCGGGCCCATGAGAAGGCTTTAGGCAACAGTTCATT
>Ga0206894_1095_pt1 | contig 19064 bp, 19 predicted proteins | sample Alteio_BWOrgHeat_54_FD_152953 | JGI IMG/M metagenome (GOLD analysis project Ga0206894, IMG submission 152953) | Enriched cells from forest soil in Barre Woods Harvard Forest LTER site, Petersham, Massachusetts, United States -... | ecosystem: Environmental > Terrestrial > Soil > Temperate forest >...
CTTATCGGCCAACGGATCGAGCAGCATCCCCATCGTCGTGATCTGCCCACGCCGCCGCGCCAGGTAACCATCCAGTCCGTCGGTAATGCTGGCGAGAATAAAGACCACTGAGGCAATGATCTCCTGCTCACCGCCACGCAGGCCGGTCTGGCCGTGTCCCTGAAGAGGAAACGCGGGCGACAGTATCCAGATAAGCAGCGGAACGCATGCAATCCGGCTCATCGTGATGGAATTCGGCAGATTCATCGGCGTAAAGGCTTTGAAATCCGGCAGCTTTCGCTCAAGCCAAAAGCCGGACAGACAATAGCATTTTGCCACACCGAGGCATCCGCGCGACAGCGCCTCATTCGACGTTTGCTACCATGCTCCGATGCTGACCCGCAGGAGTTTCGCCCAACTGATCACCGCAGCCCTCGCGCTGCCATCAATCAGCCTTGCCGAATCGGACAAAGGCCTGGCTGCCTCACAGTTCTCCGTCATGATGTGGGCGCTGAACAAACAAGGAACCTTCGAGCAGAACCTCGAGCGAGTCGCCCAGGCAGGTTATCGGCACATCGAGCTCGTAGAAGAGTTCAAGCACTGGTCCGACGACGACAAGCGCCGAATCCAGGCCCGAATGGCGGCCCTCGGTATCTCAGTCGACGCCATGGCCGGCATGACCACAGGTTTCGCCAACCCAACCGGCGGCGGAGCCTTCCTGGCGGACCTGAAAGCCCTGATTCCGACGGCCCGGCAGTTGCAGTGCAAACAAATAATCCTGCTCTCCGGCAAGCGGATCGAAGGCGCATCACCTCAGAGCCAGCACAACGCCTCAATCGAGACGCTGAAACGAGCAGCAGAAATACTTGGCCCAGCAGGAATCGTCGGAGTGATCGAGCCAATCGATCGCCTCGAAAACCCAACCATCTACCTCGACGGTGTCACTGAAGCCTTCGAGATGACCAAATCAGTAGCAAGCCCAAGCATCAAGGTTCTCTACGACATCTACCACGAGCAGCGAGGCTTCGGAAACCTCATCGAGAAGCTCGACAACAACATCGCCGAAGTTGGCCTGATCCACGTAGCCGACGTTCCCGGACGCCACGAACCCGGCACCGGCGAGATCAACTACAACAACATCTACCGAAAGTTGGTGCAACTCAATTACAAAAACATCATCGCAATGGAGTTCTACCCAACCGGCGATGTCGTCAAAACCCTGCAACGCGCCCGCGAAGAAGCAATGAAGGCTTAAATCGCCTCCTCTAAAAGCAACGCAACCGCACCATCTCCTCTCCTTTCGGCCCAACTTGCCGATAAAGAGATCGTCTGGAGACGGAGCAAACGTTGCGCCCACTATCGATCCGCCAACTTACGCTGAACATCCTCAGCATCGCTGCGATCCTGTCGTTCGCCCCAATGCCGGCCTCGGCAACGATCTCAAGCACCGTCGTTCTCACGCTCACAACGCCAGCAACAATTTACTTCGGTCAGAACGTCGATGGTTACGCGCAGGTGAACTCCACCGACGGAAGCCCTTTGACCGGAACCATCACCTTCTACGACAACAACTCCGCCATCTGCGTCATCTCCACAGAGGCAAACGCAACCTGCCCTGCTAGCGCAGGCGCAAACTTCACCGCAGGAAACCACGCCGTCAACGCGGTGTATTCAGGCGACGCCCAACACTCAGGCTCAACCTCAAACGCCGCCAACGTGACCGTATTGCAAGACACCACAACAACCAGCATCTCCAGCACCAGCAACTCCGCCATTTACGGCCAAGCCATAACCTTCACCGCAGTCGTTCAAGGAGCCCACGAAACACCCGCAGGATCAGTCCGCTTCCTCGACGGAACAAACATTCTCGGAACCTCAGCCCTATCCTCAGCCGGAACCGCAACCTTATCTATCTCGACCCTACAAACAGGCACACACACGATCACCGCAACATATCAAGGCACACCAAACTCTGCACCATCGATAAGCGCAGTGTTAACCGAGCTAATTCAGCCAGCCCAGCTGCCAACAACGACAACACTAATTTCAAACATCAACCCCGCCATCAGTGGACAAACCATCACCTTCACAGCCAGCGTCAGTACAACCCAGCCATCTCAACGCCCGACCGGAACTGTAACATTCCTCGACGGCAACGCAATCCTCGGCACGAAATCGCTGGACAGCACTGGATCCGCCAACTTCAGTACATCGACTCTCGCCAGCGGAAGCCACAACATCACCGCCAGCTACGCCGGCGATGCCACAACCAAAGCAAGCTTCTCTTCAGCCATAACGGAGTCTGTATCACCATCGCAGACGGCATCTCCAAGCTTCACGATCAGCGCATCCCCCTTAACCGTAAAGGCAGGGCAGAGCGCCAGCGTAATGGTAAAGATCTCTCCGGCAAACGGATTCAACCAACCTGTTCAATTAGCTTGCACAAACCTGCCGACCGACTCAGCGTGCACCTTCGGGGTGACGACGCTCCGAACCGGCAGCGGATCCACTACGCTCCTACTGAGCACAATCGCCCCGCATGATTGCGGAACAGAGACCTCGAATTACAGCGGGCTGCCTTACTCCACACCAATAGCGGCCACGCTGATAATTTTGCTCCTACCGGGAAAGAAAACGCGACGCACAATCAAGAGACTTCTGATCGTTCTTATCGCGACCTGTAGCCTAACAGCAATAACTGGCTGCGGTACTTGCACAGTCCTCGGAACACGTCCAGGAACATACACCCTCAATATCACCGGAACAGTTCAAGGCTCCGCCCCGATTACAGCCTCTAAAAAAGTACCTCTAACAGTTACTTATTAGATGAAAACGAGAGGACAGTCATAAGACTGTCTCCTCGAAGTTCACAAGGCAAATGCCTAAGCATAGATGCCGCGCTGCTTGGTTGTATAAGCCACGCGGTCGATCGCGAGCATATAAGCAGCAATCCGGTTATTGACGTTATGAGTCGTGGCATAAGAAACGACGTCATGGAAGCTCTCGGTCATAATGTTATCGAGACGCTGGTTGACCTCAGTCTCAGTCCAGAAGTAGCCCATCCGATCCTGAACCCACTCGAAGTAGCTTGTCGTGACGCCACCTGCATTTGCGAGAATGTCTGGAATAATGAACACCTTCTTGTCCGCGAGAATCTCATCAGCCACAGTCGTCGTCGGCCCGTTGGCTCCTTCGCACAGAATACGGCAGCGAAGCTTATCGGCATTGAGGCTGGTAATGACGTTCTCGGTCGCCGCCGGAATAAGTATGTCGCACTTATAGGTAAGCAGCTCGTTCTTGTCAGCTGCCTCGGCGCCTCTAAAGCCAGTGATAGTCCCCGCGTGTTTCCGGTGTTCATTGAGCGCGTGAATATCGATGCCATCTGCGTTATAAAGACCGCCATCATACTCGGCAATTCCGATAATCGTATAACCCTTTTCGGCCAGAAGCTTCGCCGCATTCGAACCAACGTTGCCAAACCCCTGAACGATGACACGGCAGCCATCAACAGGCATGCCGAGTTGCTTGAGGGCTTCGTCGCAGACAACCGAAATGCCACGCCCTGTCGCCTCGCGGCGGCCCCGCGAGCCGCCGAGGTTGACGGGCTTGCCGGTGACAACAGCATTGACGGTCTGACGCTGATGCATCGAGAACGTGTCCATGATCCAGGCCATTGTCTGTTCATCAGTGCCCATGTCGGGAGCAGGGACGTCTTTTTCGGGCCCGATGAACTCAATCAACTCGGCAGTGTAGCGACGAGTCATGCGCTCAAGCTCACCCTGAGACATCTTTTTCGGATCGCAAATCACTCCGCCTTTGGCTCCACCAAACGGGATGTTGACGACAGCGCACTTCCACGTCATCCAGCTGGCGAGGGCGCGAACCTCATCGAGCGAAACATCAGGTGAATAACGAATGCCGCCCTTCGCAGGCCCGCGGGCGACCGAGTGCTGGACGCGATAACCAGTAAAGACTTCGATAGAGCCGTCATCCATTCCGACGGGAATGTGAACGATGAGTTCACGCGTGGGCTGACGAAGAACCTTCCAGATTCCCTGATCAAGATTGAGTTTCTTTGCAGCAAACTCGAAGCGGGCCGCCTGGGCTTCCCAGGGATTGGTCTCCTGTTCGAGAGTTAAGGTTGAGGTGAGTACTGACATTTTGGAGTCCCTTTTTTTCTGTTGGTGGTATTAGCGATTCTCCGGCCATCGTTTTGTCCTCAATGAGAGCAGAATACAGCTTGAACCAGGCCGGTCTGTGGCCAAACTGAAGGAGTATAGGCCTGTGCATCGATGATGTGCAAACAGGTGCAGAAGGTCCATAGGCCTCAATACCAATGGGTTAGACGCAGGCGAAAAACAAAGTAAGCACGGTTATGATGGAGGCAGCCATGCCCGTTGCCAATTCGAATTCCTTGCCCTCCGTCCGCGATTTTCAGAAATTGAGCCACAAACACTCGCTTGTGCCCGTGTACCGGACTGTAACGGCGGATCTCGAAACGCCCGTCTCCGCATTTCTTCGCATTGCAGCCGAAGAACCGGAAGCATTTTTGCTGGAGTCGGTCGAAGGCGGCGAGCATGTAGGCCGTTATACCTTCATCGGAATACAGCCTTATAAAAAGATGGTCGCGAGGGGACAGCAGATTACCGTGCAAGAAGGTCGCCGCACGCGTTCATTTACAGGCGATATCTTCGAAGAACTTAAGAGCGCATTAAGCGGTCATACACCAGCCCGTCTGCCCGGTCTTCCTCCTTTTACCGCTGGGGCGGTCGGCTTCTTTGCTTATGACGTCGTCCGACAGATTGAGAAATTGCCCTCCACAGCAAAAGACGAGCTTGGAGTACCGGATGCCTGTCTGATGTTCTTCGACCAGGTCCTAGCCTTCGACCACGTTAAAAAAGAAATCCATTTAATGGTCACAGCAGATCTGACGCGTGAGTCCCGTGAGGGTGCGTACGAGCGAACCGTGCGCCGACTCAATCGACTGGAAAAGCGTTTGGCCAGCGCATTGCCGATCGCAAGAAAAAAGAAATCCGAAGGCAAACTCAAGCTGAAAGCCCGCACGCCCAAAGCAACATTCCTCAAATCAGTCGAGAAGACCAAAGAGTACATCGCGGCAGGAGATGTATTCCAATGCGTACTCTCGCAGCGCTTCGATTGCGAGCCGGGAGTAGAGGCGTTCGACGTATATCGCTCACTACGAATCGTGAACCCATCGCCGTACATGTACTTTCTGCGTTTTGGCTTGGAGGGTCCGGAAGGAAAGAAACCGACGGTATCGCATATTGTGGGATCCTCGCCCGAGCTTTTGGTACGCGTGCATGGGCGTGCGGTGGAATACAGACCCATCGCCGGAACACGACCGCGCAGCGCCGATGAGGTCGAAGACCGTGCCATTGAAGCCGACCTCCGCTCCGATACAAAAGAAGTTGCCGAACACATCATGCTGGTCGACCTGGGCAGAAACGACGTCGGACGCGTCAGCGAATTCGGCTCGGTAAAGGTAAAAGACCTGATGTTTGTCGAACGCTACAGCCACGTCATGCACTTGGTAAGTTCGCTCGAAGGCAATCTACGCCAAGGACTCGAACCCATTGACGCCTTTCGCGCCTGCTTCCCTGCTGGCACCCTAAGCGGAGCACCGAAGGTCCGGGCGATGGAGATCATCGAAGAACTGGAGCCAGCCCGCCGCGGCGTCTACGGCGGCAGCATTCTGTACGCCGACTTCAACGGCAATCTCGACTCATGCATCGCAATCCGTACCCTCTATATGAACGGCAAACAGGGCCACATTCAGGCTGGAGCAGGAATCGTCGCAGACTCCGTGCCGGAGAAAGAGTTCGAAGAGTGCGGCAACAAGGCCCGGGCAGTCGTTCGAGCCATCGAACGAGCCCGCCTGCAATAGCCTGGTCGGCCAGCGTAGAATCGAGAAACAGATATGGTCTTCGTTCTCGATAACTACGACTCCTTCACCTACAACCTCGTCCAGTACATGGGTGAGCTCGGCGCCGAAATAATCGTTCGCCGCAACGATGAACTGACACCTACTGAGGTTGAGGCCCTGCATCCCGACCGAATTCTGATTTCACCGGGCCCATGTACTCCGCAGGATGCAGGTATCAGCATGGCTCTCATCAAACACTTCGCAAATACCCAACGTCGCGTACCGATCCTTGGCGTTTGTCTCGGACATCAGGCAATTGGAGCAGTGTTTGGCGGCGAAGTCGTACGAGCCCCAAAGCTGATGCACGGCAAGACGAGTGAGGTAGAACACGATGGCAAGACCATCTTTGCGGGAATTCCATCGACGATGACCTGCACGCGATACCACTCGCTGATCGTCTCAGAAAAGGGCCTGCCGAAAGAGTTGGAGATATCAGCGCGAACGGCCGACGGCGAGACAATCATGGCACTTCGTCATCGAGACCTGCCAATTGAGGGTGTGCAGTTTCACCCCGAGAGCGTATTAACAGTGCACGGCAAGCAAATTATTCAAAATTTCCTGAAGCTATAGATCCAGGCTTTTATGGACGTTTACAGTTGACGCCTAAGCAATTGGCCCAACGAGACTCAGTCTCTACTTCGCTAAAACGCGAATCGAGAGAATCACCAAGTTCGGCGCGTCTGATATCGGTGAATCCGGCCGCCGCGAGCTGCTCCGCAATTCCTTTGTAGTCCCACATCCAGAGATGTCTCGACCGACCGAATAGCGCGGTTGGCATGGCCTTCAGGCCGCGTACAAATGTCTGCTCCCCAAGAAAGCTCTCCTGCATAAAGCGCGACGCTGCTCCGGCCGTCGAATCGTTCATGTAGTTCTTGATGAGTTGCTCAAGATCAGGCAGCACCAGTCGAAAAGTTCCACCGGGGCGCAAATAACTGAATACATTTCTGATCGCGAGGCGAAATTCATCGAGCGTCATGTGCTCGAGAACATGTGAGCAATAAATTGCATCGACAGATTGCTGAGGAATCGGAAGCCCCTTGATGACATCGCCGTATTGAATGTTGTCAGGGTAAGGCGGAAAACCTTTCTTTACCAAATATGGCTTGAGAAAAGGAAGTCGGCTTTGCAGCCAGAAAGCAGGGCCCGCATCGAAGTTTTTCCAGGTAACCGGCGCACACATTCCACAACCAAACTGCACATACTGCTGATCCATAGGCCGTATTATACAAATCAGATAATAAGATTCTGGCGCCGAAAACAAAGCGTAGCATGCAACTTTCGTGCCAGACTTTATGGGCCTTCATTTTTTGATGGCAGGGCCATGTGCAAGGGATAGAGGAGCGGATGCAAACGAATTGGTACGGGATCTTCCGGCTCACATTTTTCCTCTTGGGAATCTCTGCAGCATATGCGCAGCAACCTATCGGCACAGTTGGCGTGCAGGATGCTACTGTCGCAGGCGCACTCGAGGTAACAAACGGCCGAGCGGTTTTGATTGGCAGCACCACTGTCACAGCCAGAGACCACACTGCAGAAGTAACCCTAAACCGTGGCGGCACTGTGCGCGTATGTGCCACCAGCGGACTTCACATAACGGCGGGCAAGGGAACGACGCCTGCTCCGCTGATGCTGGCACTCGATCGCGGAGCAATTGAAGTCCAGATGACCGCAACTCCAAACGATGTCGTAATGACTCCGGATCTGCGTTTTTCGATGCGCAATGAGGGACCGTTGGACCTTCAGATTCGTGTAACAAAAAATGGCGATACCTGCGTTGAGAATCGGGGCGCCAAAGCTCCCTCTCTAGGTGTTGCGGATCAATTTGGCGAGTCCACCTACGAGTTGCGCGCTGGACAGCATGTCCTCTTCGAGCACGGCAGCCTTAAAGAAGTTGTAGATCACGAGAGCTCCGCCTGTGGGTGCCCACCAGAGCCCGTAGTATCGGTAGCGGACACAGGCGCAACCTCAACAACGCCGGCGGCTGCGGGAAGTCTCGTTGCCGCAAAAACGGCAGCAGACCAACATCCCTTCCCTGCTGCAGTAAGCGCAGGCTTGGCTCCGCCACCACCAGTTCCGCAAGCACCTCCAGGAGATGTCCACGCCCAGGTTTCAACGACATTCAGCTATGGGGCATCTGCGAACAACGGAACAGATTCAGGCACGGGTACCGGGGGCGCAGCAGTTGCCAGCGGAGCCTCGCCAAACTCTCAATCTCCCGCAGCTCAAACTGCATCCGAGACACACTCTACCGGAACCGCACAAACACCGCCTCCTCCGCCGGCACCCCCGCCTTCAGACCTCATTCATTCCATCGGCCACTTCTTCAAGCATCTATTCGGCGGCAGCTAAAACACCTCCCCAGGCTCGCTGCGATACAATAGAAGGGTTATGGGTGATGTGCCAGCCTTACTGGTACGCCCATCAAACAATTCTCAAACACAGCTGAAATTCAGCACAGATCAGGGGTTTTTTTATGTCGATTCCCGCAACGCAAATGCGCCCGGGCATGATCATCAAGTTCAAAGACGATCTGCACCTCGTCTTCTCCGTAGAGCACCGCACGCCCGGCAATCTTCGCGCCTTCATCCAGGCCAAACTCCGCAACGTCCGCACCGGCGCCATGTTCGTCGAGCGTTTCCGTTCGCCCGACCCTATCGATCGCGTCATCGTGGATGAAATCAAAATGGAGTTTCTCTACAACGACGGCGACGACTATTACTTCATGGACGAGAGCTTCGAGCAGACCATGCTGAAGCGCGAAACCCTCGGCGATGCCGTAGATTATCTCCTCCCCAACCTCACCATCGCCGTCAGCTTCCACGACGGCAAGGCGGTCGGTATTGAACTGCCGCTCGTCGTCGAGATGACGGTCGTGGAAACCGAACCGGGCATCAAGTCGGCTACAGCGTCTTCCGTAACCAAGCCAGCCAAGCTCGAAACCGGCCTCGTCGTTCAGGTCCCTCCCTTCATCAACGAAGGCGAGAAGATCCGTGTAGACACCGCCGAAGGCGCCTACATGAGCCGCGCATAACCTTCATCAATTCAAGACAAAAGAGGCGGTGCCAATCGGCGCCGCCTCTTCGTTTTTGCAACGCAGCCGCCTTGCATGGGCATTGCGGCTCTGCGACACTGGAAGCTCTATGGTGTGCCACTACCTGGTCAAAGGACGTGTGCAGGGCGTCGGTTTCCGCTGGTTTGTCCATCGGGAAGCCGCAGAACTAGGCCTGCGCGGTTGGGTTCGCAACACCGACGACGGCCACGTGGAGATCATTGCCGCCGGTGACCCCGCGATCCTTGCCGAATTGAAGACCGAACTGCACAAAGGCTCACGCGGCAGCCGCGTCGACGCCGTACTGGAACATGAACTGGCCGAGAGCGAAGGCGCAAACCTCGGCCCATTTGAGATTGAAGGAGCATGGTAAGAAGAAGATGACGAAGCCAATCAACTGTGAACCGCTGAAAGAACTTGTACGCACCGTGCCCGACTTCCCCAAGCCCGGAATTCTGTTCTACGACATTACAACTGTGCTGAAAGACAAAGCTGGCTTCGCACAGCTGATCGACGCCTTCGCCTCCTATTACATCGGCAAAGAGATCGATCTGGTCCTCGGCATCGAAGCACGCGGCTTCATCTTCGCGCCTGCACTGGCCTATCGCCTCAACGCAGGTTTCGTCCCAGTACGCAAACCGAAGAAATTGCCCGCCAAAACCGCACGCGTAAGCTACGACCTTGAGTACGGTACCGATTCCCTCGAAATCCATCTCGACGCGATCCAACCGGGCCAACGCGTCATCATCGTCGACGACCTGCTCGCCACCGGCGGCACAATGCAAGCAACCGTACAGCTCGTCCGCCAACTCGGCGGAGAAATCGCCGGTCTGGGCTTCGCCATCGAACTCGACTTCCTCAAGGGCCGCGCAAAGTTCCCTGAGTACGACGTGATGAGCCTTCTGCACTACGACGAATAACCGAAAATCGAAAGCCCTATGGAGAATGACCAATGAAGTCTCACGGATACGCCGCGCACGATAAGAAGTCGCCCCTTGTTCCCTTCAGCTTCGACCGCCGCGACCCCGGACCAAACGACGTGGTAGTCGAGATCGCCTACTGCGGTATCTGTCACTCTGACATCCACCAAGTACGCGACGAGTGGGGAAATGCAATCTATCCCATGGTTCCCGGCCATGAAATCGTCGGACACGTCAGCAAGGTAGGTTCATCGGTAAAGAAGTTCAAAGAAGGCGACGTAGCTGGCGTCGGCGTCATGGTCGACTCATGCCGCGTCTGCGAGAACTGCAAAGCCGAAGCGCAGCCCTATTGCGAAAAGGGAATGGTAGGAACCTACAACGCGCGGGATTACAAAGGCGAACTGATGTTTGGAGGCTATGCCAACAACATCGTCGTCGATGAGAAGTACACCTTCACCATCTCGCCAAAGTTGAATCTCGCCGCGGTCGCCCCTCTCCTCTGCGCCGGCATCACGACCTACTCGCCGCTGCGCCACTGGAATGCTGGCCCCGGCAAAAAAGTAGGCATCGTCGGACTCGGCGGACTTGGACACATGGGGTTGAAGTTCGCCCACGCTATGGGAGCGCACGTGGTGCAGTTCACCACCTCCGCCAGCAAAGCCGAGGACGCAAAGAAGCTCGGCGCCGATGAGGTTGTCATATCAAAGGACGCGGACGCTATGGCAAAGCAGGCAGGCACCTTCGACTTCATCCTCGACTGCGTCTCCGCCCCGCACGACATGAACGCGCTCCTGAACCTCCTGCGACTCAACGGAACGCTCTGCTCTGTCGGCCTACCCGAAGAGCCTCTGTCCGTAGCACCCTTCGCCATCCTCGCAAACCGCCGTTCGCTCTCCGGATCGATGATCGGCGGCATGACCGAGACCCAGGAGATGCTCGATTACTGTGCCGACCACAACATCGTCTCCGACATCGAGCTGACCTCCATCGACAAACTAGCCGAAGCCTACGACCGCGTCGTCAAGGGCGATGTAAAGTATCGCTTCGTCATCGATATGGCAACGCTGAAGGCCTAATCACCCTGCAGGCGGCCCGCTTCCGTAATTCGGAGGCGGTCGCCCGCCGCCAGATAACTCTTGCGCCGAAACCAATCCTCCATGCTGCTCTGCAACCGGTCTAGCGGCACACGATAACCCACCTCGAGCAAACCATCGCCAACAGGCAGCGTGTCATCAAAGATGGCGTCGTTCGTAAAATTGCGCATGGAGAAACTGTCAATCCACTTAATCGGACACACGTGAGCTTCACCTGCTGCATCGATTCGTTCGACAGTGAGTTTGCGAACAAACATGATCAGGCGAAGAGTGTGAACAGTGGAGAGTCTATCGGTGCCGTTTGAATTGGCCCAGTAAGCTTGCCGGTCGCTGCATCGCGCCGGAAGATCGTCACCGAAGCTGAGTCCTGATTGCCGCACACCAACCATTGTCCCGTCGGATCAAGCGTGAAATGGCGCGGTCCTTTGCCACCGCAGGGAATGCGCTGAACCAACGCCAGATCTCCCTTCTTGGGTCGAATCGAAAAGACAACCAGGGTATCTTCGCCACGGTTGCTGGCATAGAGAAAGTTTCCATCAGGAGAGACTGCAACTTCAGCCGCCGTGTTTTTTCTCAGTGGGGAAATCGTCTGCAATCGCCTTGATATGGAAGTTTGTATTTACCAGCAGTCCTTGAGGCTTTTCAACCGAACTTGTCTTCGTCCATAGCAACTGATCGATGGTGTTATCCAGTTCATTGATGCAATAAACCCACCGTCCATTGGGGTGGAAGACAACATGGCGCGGACCCGATCCACGACGAACGTCAAACAAATGCGGATCATTCATTGTCAGGTGCCCGGTCTCGCTATCGATCGCGAAAACCGAGATCGTGTCGCTTCCGAGATCGCACACCAACAAAAAGCGGTCGTCAGGAGAGATCGTTGCGCAGTGCGGGTGCGGGATGTCTTGTCGGACAGTATTAGGACCCCGCGAACCGAACTTTTCCTTGTCCTTGAAGTCGATGACGGTGACCGGCTGACTGAGAGTGCCATCAGGCTGAACACGATAGGAAGCGACCGTGCTGCCAAAGTAGTTAGCGACAAAGGCCGCGTGGCCCGATGCATCGACTGAAACATACGCCGGTCCCGCTCCACCCGAAGATACCTGCCCAAGCTGGTTGATAGCTCCGCTAGCCGGATCCTGAGAGAAGGTCGTGACCGTCGCCGCCAGATCATTCAACGCATTGACCGCATAGAGAAAGCGTTTCTGCCCAGAGCGCGCGGGCGACAACGCAAGGAAAGATGGCCTTGCCGTAGGACCGACGAGCACAGGTACGCTCAACTGACCTGTCGTGGGATTGAAAGTCGATTGATAAATGCCCTTACTGACGTCTTTATTCGTATCGGTCCCGAAGTAGACGAAGACCGGAGGCGGCGGCACAATCTTCTTTTTCTTGAAGGGCAGCGTGGCGAAGCTGTGCGTTGTGGCTGCGAAGGCCGGAAAGAGCGCAAGAAATCGGCGTCGCGTAAACATCAGGGCTTGACCTCGCAGGTTTTAAGCTGGTTCGCCAGGCAAATGAATCTGCATCTCGTCTTCGGGCCGTATGTTTTCGTTGATGACGGGGAGGCTGGGGAGCTTGTCCGTGTGACCCGCCTCTCGCACCACGGCGTCAGCATGCTCCAATACTTCTTCGACGGTCATCGTATACATCTCACGGCCGTTATCGTAGCCGGACTTGATGGCGTGCTGGAGGTAGCGTCCTGCGGTCTGTGCCGCAAGATAATCGGTGATGACGTAGCCGGTGCGGCGCTTTTGTTCCACCCAGGCCAAATTGGGCATCGCAATCCAGACGGGCTTGCCGTTGACTGCAAAGCGGATATCCGTTGCGTCGGCGTGGCGCGTGGCGATGGCAACGACAGTTCCCTTCCATTTGCAATGGAGTTCTTCGCCGGTCCAGCGGTCGGTCACTTTGAAATCTTCATACATGATTGATTCCAGCTTAGTTCAGCGGCGACGGATGGGCAACAACACGCCGCCCCGCTGACCGTTCTGTCGCCCTGTTGTAGCCGACACGCTTACCCATACTTAATTGCGCAAAGTATTCAATCCATGGGAGATAAGCTCGTACTTCCTGCCGCAGATCTCACAGAGCGCGTCCTGGAAGATCCGGCCTATCAGTGTGCGAAGAGCGAGAGCGGAATTGCATTCCCCATGGCGTTATATCCCGCTGGCGAAGGGTGCAGATGATCCCCGGAGTCGTACTCCGGAAGCAAACGGTCCGGATGAGCCGGATCGCGCATGACCTTATCCAGATCCACAACCTCGTCGAAGTGGCCTAGCGTCCGAATCCACTGGTTGATAGCCTGACGATCGGCCTCGCTCGCTGGTCCAGGGTGATAGTAGTCCGAGCCCGTATAGGGGAGAATCGTCGCCCCAATCACCTTGATTCCATGGGCATGAGCGCGAAGAACAACCTGCTGGTACGCCTCTTCAATCCGTCGAACCAGCAAAGCATGCTCCGCCGCCGAAACTTCTCTATCGCGCGTCAGTCCACCTAGATCATTAACCCCCTCGAGCACGATCACATACCGTACGCCGGTCTGAGCCAGCACGTCCCGATCAAAGCGAGCCAGTACATTCGGCCCCAAACCATCCGTCAGAAGATGGTTCCCTCCAATTCCCTGATTCAACACGCCTACAGCCTGTGTCGAGGGCGAACTTCCGAGCCTTCGCGCAAGAACATCCGTCCACCGATCATTACCATTCGTGGTCGCTCCATGCCCATCCGTAATGGAATCCCCCAGCGCAACAACAGCCACAGCATTCGACGGCGCCATCACATCGACCCCACCCAACTGATACCAATGCTCAACCTTCTTCGCCTCCGGAAGATCGGCCGCCGAAACCAAATCACCATGAGCCACATACGAAGTTGCCCGTGCCCCCCGGATGCCCGGTCTGCTGGGCAGGCGGCACATCAAAATGCATCGTAACCGCCAGATTGGAGCCCGCAGCCATCGGATACTCGACCGGATCGGAGATAAACTCCGCACCCGCCGGCACCGTCACATCGCTCTCTCCAAAGAAGGTCAACGCCTTATCGCTAGCGGCATCGATCTTCGCCGCATTAACCGACACTGGCTTGGCAATATGAACCGAAGCAAAATGCAGCGGCGCTGTCCCAAAGGCGTTCGATAGATGAACGCGCAGAACAGGCCCTCCGACAGAAAGGTGAACGATCTGGCGCAGCGTAGCATCGTGAAGATCCTCCGAAGCAAGCGCATTCTGCGGCTCGGGAATCTGTTGCGAGGTCGCCCACGAACCCACCCAGTTCCCCTGAACACCCGTCGAGGACTGCGCATGAGCCATCCCCAAAGAAACCACTGCAAACATGAAGAAATTACGAATCGACGATTTGTTCTGTATCAATGTCATATCCACGATTTACTATTGGGTCCGAACTAAAACGTTTTTTTTCAAGCTTATCGTAAACAAGCATCGCAGGAGGAGCATCTGTTCATGCATTGTTCGGCTCGAGGATTTTTTCTACGTTTCGCTGGCGCCCTTCTCACCTGTGCCACCGTCGCGAACGCTCAGAGTGCACCGCCTCCTGTGACATTTACCGCCGATCAGGACCATCAGAACATGATGGATCAGCTCGGGATCAAGGCTGTTCGCCCAGGTCCCAGCGGCAACGAGGCCGCGCCGAACCACGCAAATTACGACGAATCGCTGGCCAATCCATACCCCAATCTGCCGGATGTATTGACGCTGAACAACGGCACGAGAGTCACGACCCCGGATATGTGGCACAATCAACGCCGCCCCGAGATCGTGGAAGCCTTGGAGCGCGAAGTCTACGGCCGGGTCCCGAAAAACACTCCCAAGGTCACCTGGACCACGACCGTTACCGACAAAGAGCTGGTCGGCTTTATGCCGGTGATCGCAAAGCAGCTCGTCGGACACGTCGATAACTCCGCCTATCCCGCCATCAACGTCGATATCTCGATGACGCTCGTCGTCCCTGCCAATGCCAAAGGCCCCGTACCTGTGCTGATGATGTTTGGCCGCAGCGGCCTTCCCGCGCCAACCCAGCCTTCGCAGGAAGACGTGGACAAGATCAACGCCAAACTCCGGGCCCTGCTTTCGAAAGACGACCCTGAGCTACAGGCAATCTTTAATCAGTATCCCGGCTACAGCGTCGTTCCCGCTCCAACGTACCCGGCCTTCGGTCCGCGCCCCGCAGGCGATCCTCCGTCGAACCAGCAGTTGATCGCCGCCGGCTGGGGCTACGTCACCATCAATCCGGCGAGCATTCAGGCAGACAATGGCGAGGGCCTTACCCGAGGCATCATCGGCCTCGTCAACAAGGGCCAGCCGCGCAAGCCCGATGACTGGGGCGCTCTGCGAGCATGGGCCTGGGGAGCGGCACGAGGCCTCGACTACCTCGAAACCGATCCCGCAGTCGACGCAAAGCACGTCGGCATCGAGGGCGTCTCGCGGTACGGCAAGGCCGCGCTGGTCACCATGGCGTTCGAACCGCGCTTCGCTATTGGCCTGATCGGCTCATCCGGCAAAGGCGGCACAACGCTTCTACGCAGAAACTTCGGCGAAGCTGTCGAGAGCCTCACCGGCGGCGAGTACTACTGGATGGCCGGAAACTTCATGAAATACGGCGCCTCCGAAGCCAAATTCGGCAGCAAAAACCCCGGCGATCTCCCCGTCGATTCGCACGAGTTGATCGCCCTCGCCGCACCACGGCCAATCTTCATCAGCTACGGCATTCCCGCCGCAGGCGACGCCAAATGGCTCGACCATCAGGGCAGCTTCATGGCCGCGGTAGCCGCAGGGCCTGTCTACAGGCTGCTGGGTGCGCGCGATCTCGGCGTCTCCGACGACTATCACCACGCAGTCATGCCACCCGTCAACGCAGGCCCCATCGGCGGCGAACTTGCATGGAGACAACATGACGGCGGCCACACCGATGCCCCGAACATGAAGTACTTCATCCAGTGGGCCGATACGATGATCGGACGCAGCCCTGCAACTCAGGGACAGTAGCCTTCAGACACCAAGCTCGGCACGAATCGCATCGGCGATCGTGTCGGCATGGTGTCGCATCAGCGGTTCGGACTCCGCCTCGATCATCACACGAGCGAGCGCCTCCGTTCCGCTATACCGAATCACCACGCGGCCCGAATCGGCCAACTCAACCTCGGCAGCGCGAATCGCAGAGGCCACTGCCGGAATGCCCTCCAGCGGCCTTTTCTCACGGACCTTCACGTTGACGATCACCTGCGGAAAGACCTTCAGATCCGCAACAAGCTCGCTGAGAGACTTGCCGCTTCGATGCACAATATCGAGCAGCAGCAGCGCCGTCAGAAGCCCGTCGCCCGTAGTGCTGCGACCAGTAAAAATGATATGCCCCGACTGTTCCCCACCCAACGCAGCGCCGGTCGCAATCATCTGCTCCAGCACATACTTGTCACCAACATTGGCGCGAAGCATCTGGATACCGCTGCGTTTGAGCGCAGCTTCAAGGCCCATATTCGACATCGTCGTTGCAACCACCGTATCGTTCGCGAGCAAACCACGAGCCTGCAGATCCCGCGCCGCCAGCAGAAGAACGGCATCGCCGTTCACAACACTACCATGCTCGTCAGCAAAGAGCGCACGGTCAGCATCGCCGTCAAACGTGATGCCCAAACTAGCCTTATGCGCAACAACTTCAGCGGCGACAACGGAAGGATGCAGCGCGCCGCAGCTCTCGTTGATGTTGCGGCCATCGGGACTGGCATGCGTAATGATCGCCTCGCCACCACCATTCGCATTCAGTTCGGCAAAGAGCTGCGGAGCGACTGTAGACGCAGCACCATTTGCACAATCAACCACGATGCATTTGCCGTCGAGCGAAAGACCCGGCACTGCAGCCAGCAGGAAACGCACGTAATCAGCGCGATCGGCATCGTTCACTGCGGGAGGTTTAGTCTGCTGCGGCGGCGTTGTAGAGGCAGCCAGCTGACGGAAGATCTCATCTTCAATCGCCAGTTCGATCGCGTCGGCGAGCTTATATCCGTCAGGCCCAAAAACCTTGATGCCATTATCCTGCCACGGATTATGCGAAGCCGAGATAACAACGCCGGCGGAAAATCCATGCGTGTGCGTAAGAAATGCAATCGCCGGAGTCGTAATCACACCGGCGCTCTCAACACTGGCGCCGCCCGCGCACAGCCCAGCCGTAAGAGTAGCGGCGATCCACTCGCCGGATTCGCGAGTATCCATGCCGAGCAGGACGCGCGGAGCAGTGCCCAAATGATGTGCAAGAGCAAGACCAATGGCGTAAATCGTAGCTGCGTCTAACGGGGACTGACCGGCGATGCCGCGAATACCGTCTGTCCCAAAAAGCTTCTTCATGAACTGTGTTTCTCCGTTGTATTTGTCGCTGTTACCTGGGCTTCAAGCGTGCCTTTACCAAGACGGGCACGAATCGTCTGCCCCGCTGCAGTCTCTGCGGCAGAGCGTAAAAGAGTTCCATCGGCGGCATACACAAGGGCATAGCCACGTGAGAGTACCGCAACGGGCGAGAGTGCTTCTAGTCGCGTAGTAGCACGATTCAAACGCGTCTGTCGGTTGGATAAAACCTGCGCCGCGCTACGATGCAGGCGCTCCGTCGATTGCTGCAGACGCCGCTGTGTCGTTGCGATACGCAGCGAAGGATCTTGCCGACGAAGACGATCCGAAAGCACACTCAGCCGATGCGCCGAGATGCGAAGACGACGGCCAGAGGAAGCTTCAAGACGGAAACGCAGCTCGTCGATACGTTGGTCGCGGCGGCTCACAGCATCGCGCAAACGGACGAGTACCGACTCCGCCGAAAGCCGCGTATATCGCTGGCGAGCATGCATCAGATGGAAGCGGCCTGCTCGAAGAACACGAGCTTCGAGCGCATGAACGCGATCCTCAACGCGATGCTGTGCGGAAGTGACAATCTCCGCCGCTGCCGAAGGCGTAGGCGCACGAAGGTCAGCGACAAAGTCTGCAATCGTAAAATCCGTCTCGTGCCCAATCGCCGACACAATAGGCAGCTCCGACGATGCAATAACGCGGGCAAGCAACTCATCGTTGAACCCAGCCAGGTCTTCCATCGAACCGCCGCCGCGAGCAAGAATGATGACATCGACCAGCGAAGGATTTTTATTGAACCAGCGAATACCTGCGGCGACAGAACCCCGGACTCGACGCTCCTTGCATCGTCGCCGGATACACCAGCAGATTGAGCCGCGCATGACGTCGACGAACGACGTTCATAATATCCCGAATCACCGCGCCCGTCGGCGACGTTACGATACCAACGCAGCGAGGAAACGCAGGCAGTTCGCGCTTGCGATCAGCGTCAAAAAGACCCTCGGCAAGCAGCCGAGCCTTGAGCTGTTCAAACGCGAGCTGAAGCGAACCGGCACCGCGAGGCTCCATCGTCTCGGCGATAAGCTGCAACTGGCCCCGACTCTCATAAACGGAGATACGTCCGCGCACCAACACAGAAAGTCCGTCTGTAGGACGAAAACGAAGCAGCGTCGCCTGTCGGCGGAAGAGCACTACGGGAAGCTGCGCCTCACCATCTTTCAGCGTGAAATAAATATGGCCCGATGCAGCCGGGCGGCAGTTGGAGATCTCTCCCTCAACCCAGATATCCGTGTAGGCGCTCTCAACCTGCTGACGAACACTCGTGACGAGACTGCGAACAGTCCAGATCCGGCGTTCGGGAATAGCGGGTGTCGGCGGTTTCGGCTCAGGCGGCAAAGCTGGAGCTTGCGGAGCAAAACTCTCTGGCTCAGGCGGTACGACCTCCTCTTGGAAGAAAAGCAACTCAGCCTGCGGCGTTGGAGACGGCCGCCTCAAAGAACGAGTCTTACCACCCCGAGCTCGAAGGCTCGCAAGTGTCGGCTGATTCTCGTCTTTTCCGGGCATCGCCTGAGTCTAGCATCGTGCTCGTGGGTATTTCACGGCTACCGGTGGAAGCGGCTGATCGCCCAGAAGATCAGGCTCAGAATAACGCTCAACAGTATCGAAGTAGCCAGCGGAAATGAAACCGACCATCCCCGGCCATGCCAGGAAAAATCTCCCGGCAAGCGGCCA
>Ga0206894_1098_pt1 | contig 18995 bp, 20 predicted proteins | sample Alteio_BWOrgHeat_54_FD_152953 | JGI IMG/M metagenome (GOLD analysis project Ga0206894, IMG submission 152953) | Enriched cells from forest soil in Barre Woods Harvard Forest LTER site, Petersham, Massachusetts, United States -... | ecosystem: Environmental > Terrestrial > Soil > Temperate forest >...
TCTGGGTGTCAAAGATTCAAATCGGGCAACTAAGCTGGCACGTTCGGTAGCTTTTCGACGGCTGGCGAGATTCTGCTGCAACGCTCGTTCAACCGAACAAAGCAGCGCGGCTCCATCCACGGGTTTCGTGAAGAAGTCACTCGCACCTTCCTTCATCGCGGTTACTGCTAATGGAATGTCGCCGCGCCCTGTGATGAAGATGATCGGTATGCGGCATCGTTCGGTCTTGAGATTCGCTTGCAGCTCAATACCAGACATGCCTGGCATGCGAACGTCGGCAATCAAGCATGCGGCCTTGTGTTTGGCTCCAGAATCCAGAAACTGCTCTGCGGAGTCGAAGCAGAGCGTGGACATCCCCTCTGATTCGATCAGGTCTCGCAGTGCGCTTTGAATCGACTTGTCATCATCGAGGATTGCCAGAAGGCTGGAGGTGTGCTCGATCTTCATGGGCAAAAGATAAACCTCTCCACAAAGGCAGCGCAATCGGATCGTAGTCGAAAAAACTACTCCTCGAGCGGTAGTCGATTAGAACTGGAGGAGGACGGATATGGCAGTCTGTCTACAGAGACAACTCAACGCAATTTGGGAAGGACAAGTTTGAGTTTGTCGGTAATGCGGACCAATTCAATTAGCGACTCCGCCTCCATCTTCTGCATTACATTGCCTCGATGAATCTTTACAGTAGCTTCGCTGACCCCGATTTCTGAGGCAATCTGCTTATTCTGCATTCCAGAGACTACGAGTCCCATGACCTGCCGCTCCCTCGCGGTCAGGGCCTGATACCTCCCATGCAGTTCGTTGACTTCCGCCTGCTGTTCTCGCGCCGCACGGTCACGTTGGAGAGCCTGCTGAATCGCGTCCAGCAGATCCTGGTCCCGAAAAGGCTTCGTCAGAAATTCCACGGCACCCGATTTCAGCGCCCTGACGGACATAGGAACGTCTCCGTGAGCCGTAATAAAGATGATGGGTATTTGCATACCGATCTCGGTAAGCCTGCGCTGGAAATCGAGTCCACTCATCTGAGGAAGTCTTACATCCAGAACCAGGCAACTCGGATCAGAGCTGGGTTGCCTGCTCAGGAATTCCTGACCCGTTCCAAACGACTCGGCGCGGAGACCAACTGACTCGACGAGATCCTGGACGGCTTGTCGCATGCCACGATCATCATCGATGATGAACACGGTGGGAAGGGTCGCGGGTTTCATAAATGAGTCTCGGTTTCGCCGGGAAGTATGAGGTGGAAGGTTGCGCCGGCAACCTGATTGGCGGTGGCCCACACCCGCCCTCCGTAAGACTCCACAATCGAGCGTGTAATGGTCAAACCCATACCAGTCCCCTGAGGTTTGGTCGTATGAAAAGGGTCAAAAATCTGTTCGGTGCTTTCCGCAGGCAATCCTATGCCGGTATCGCTGATTGAAACAATTAGACGACCTTCTGGATTCGCGCACGATCTGATCGTCAATTCACCACCGGTATCTTTCATGGCCTCAATCGCGTTGAGCATCAGGTTCATGAAGACCTGTTGAAGTTGTACCCGATTTGCCCGGGTTTTAGGTGTATCGGCCTCGAGTTCGGGATGGATCTTGATGGAGTGCCGATCCGCTTCGACCCTTAGCAAAACAGTCATCTCTCCAATTATTTCCTTCACATCGACGATATGGCATTCTACAGGTGTTCCCGTTCTGTAGAAGGACTGCAAACTATCGATAACGCCAGCTGCACGATTTCCGTCCTGCTCAATCCTGGCTGCTGCTGCCCGTGCTCTTTCCAGGTCGGGTGGATCATGCGCCAACCATCGCAAGAGGGCGTTTGCGCTTGTGATGGAGGCCGCAATGGGCTGCTTGATTTCGTGCGCGAGCGCGGCGGCTAGTTCCCCCATCATGTTGACGCGGTTGATGTGTGCGAGATCAGCCTCTAACCGGCGCAGCCTTTCGCGCTCCTCCTCGGCCCGCTTTCGGTCAGTTATATCAATCGTGATGCCAAAATACTCACCGACCTCCTGAGAGGGATTGTGATGTCCTATGCCATGCAGAAATCCGATGGTGCCGTCGGGTCGACGAACCCGAAATTCGACCTCATAATCCGCCCCTGCATGAATTGCATTCTCAAGCTTTCCCCTGATAATTCGTTCGTCTTCCGGAAGAATCGCGTTGTAATAGAGATTGAATGGAATCGGGCCTTGGCTGGGATCGAAACCGTAGAGGCGAGCGTTTTCGTCCGACGAGTGGAATATCTCCCGTGTGAGCAGATTGCACGCCCAGCTGCCAGCATGAGTAAAACTTTGTGCTTCGGCCAGGTACGCCTGCTCCCGTCGCAACTCCCGTGTCAGTAATTCCTGCTCTGTAACGTCCATTGTGGTGCCGTGGAATCCCTGAAAAACTCCGTCTTCTACGACCGGAATCCCAACACAGCGGACGTACCGTATCTCCCCATCTGGCCGAACTATTCGCGTCGTGACATCGCACCCGCAGCGCTGCTCATGCATCGTCTTTAGTGTTTCAGTCATGGAGGCTCGGTCCAGGCGGTGGACCGTAGCCAAATACTGCTCAAGGTTTGGAGTTCCGTTTTTTGGATCAAGTCCGTAAATTTTATAGACCTCGTCAGACCAATAGATATTTAAATCCTCCGACCAATGGATACCTAAATCTCTCGATGCCCAGCTCCCCATATGAGCAAGGCGCTCACCTTCGCTTAGATAGAACTGACTTCGCCGCAGGGTTTGTTCTGCGAGTTTGCGGTCAGTGATGTCCTGGCTCACACCGAACATTTGGTAGGGTCGCCCCGATTCGTCCTTCTTTAAATCCCCCAGACTGTGCACAATGCGAATTTCTCCGTTGGGACGAAGGATCCGGTGTTCGCATTCAGCGCGCTCCCCATAACGAATGGCCTCTTCTGCGGTCCGAAAAACATAGTCTCGATCCTCAGGGTGGATCATTTCGCGCACTGTCGCAATGTCAATAGGGCCTTTCTCTCGGGACAGTCCAAAGATGCGGTAATATTCGTCCGAATAGGTCACGTGATTCTTCTCAATATCCCACACCCAAGAGCCTACGTGGGCAACGCGTTGGCCTTCGTCGAGCGAGGCTTTGCTTTCTTGCAATTCGCGGTACAGGACCTGGCGTTCTTCCTCTGCGCGCTTGCGGTCCGTGATGTCTTGAACGGTACCGAACAGCCTGCGAGCCTTTCCGGATACCTTGTTGTCCGGATCTCCCGGCATCGCACTCCAAAGCTTGGAGGTAATCGCGTGTACGGTGCGCACTTCTCCACTTGGAGTAACAATCCGAAATTCAGCAACAGGGTGCACGCCGACATCAATCTCCACATCCACTCCGCTATAGAGAGCTTCTCGGTCCTCAGGGTGGACCATTTGGCGAACCATCGCTAAGTTCATGGCGCGTTCTTGCGGTTTGAGCCCAAAGATGCGATAGGTCTCGTCAGACCAGATGACCTCACCTGTCTCAAGATCCCACTCCCAGTGGCCAACATGTGCGACGCGTTGTGCTTCCTCAAGTCTGGCGTTGCTCTCTTTTAAGTCTCGAGATAGAGTCTGTCGCTCATCTTCAGCGCGTTTGCGTTCAGTGATATCGGAAACGACGCCTATGTACTCGCGATTCCCGGAGCTATCACTTCCTGCATGGGCAACCACGTGTACATACTTGATGACACCGTCGGGCATTTGAAGTCGGTGCTCGTCGTCTAGATCCATCCCGTCCTTCGTGGCGAGATCCCTGAGACGTCGCAAGCGCTCTCGATCGTCGGGGTGAATTCTGTCGAACACCAGATCGAGCGTGGGGTTCGTTTCTCGCGTGAAGCCCAGAATTCTGTAAGTCTCATCCGACCAAAGCAGTTCGCCACTGTCGACTTTCCAACCGAAAGTCCCCGAATGACTCAGCCTCTGAGCCTCTGCCAGGTACTGCCATCGTCTTTGCAACTCTGCCTGCGCTGCTTTCAAATCCTCATTGGCCTTCTCAAGCGCATCCGTTCGCGCAGCACCCCGAGCATTCAAGATGTCATGTGCTTCGCTAGGTTGCTTTCGTGCTCGGCGTTGTGTCATTTGCGCCCTCTTGCTGGAGCGCCCCGTTGCGGATCAAGCGACTGTATCAGAGCTCGGATGTCACGATTCTCGAAAACCATGCTTGCGGCGACTCCCATCCCGCCAACCACGACATCCACCATGGCTCGGGCCAAGTCATCGGCCCTGATTACCTGATTGGGGAACAGCGCTAGAAACACCGGGTAGATCGCTCGCAGGAAGCGGTAGCTGAAATTCGGTTCCTTCCGGGGCTCCACGGGATAAATGTAGGCGGGCCTGAAAACGTAAAGACGTGGCAATCCCGACGCACGGAGTGCATTCTCTGCTTCTCCCTTGTAACGTGCGAAAGCCATTCGGCTTCGTCCGGTGGGGTCGGCGCCACTCCCGCTCAGGAACGAGAACGCCGCGTCGGGGCTACTGCTGCGAAGAACTCTCGCAAACTCTATCGTGTAATCGACGGTTATTGCACGGAGCTGCGCGTCTGGCACGGTGCCCGTATATGTGCCCATACAAAAGACCGCTGCGTCCTGATCCGACAGTACTGGGGCGAGCGCTGAGCAATCAGCAAAGTCCTGATGCACAACTTCATGGAGCTTGGGGTGCGAGATGCCGAGTTCCCTACGTCCAATAGACGTCACGCGTCCAACGGCGGGTTGATCGAGCGCATAGCGAAGGGCGTAACCACCCACCATTCCTGTAGCACCCACGATTACAAGCCGCTTTTGGCCGATTGCTCGAGCGTTCATCTACGACTCCCTGGCACTGCAACTGCGTTCGTCGACTCCGTTTGGTAGTTCGACGTTATGATAATGCGCGCTCCTCCAGCCAGTCGACATAGAGCAGGCGCTCCCCAAACAGCCATGCGCCCTCCATTTTCACAAATGTGTCGTAGTAGCGAAGCGAGGCCACCATCAAACGTCTCTTTTCGCCGTCAACTGTGACGTGATGCGCAAGGCAATAGGTCTCCCCGGTTGCTCGATCATTCGCTAGCGTAAAGATTGTGCTTTGCCCGACGAAGTGTGTTGTGGCGTCATACTTGTTCAAATCAGCGAAGACGGGAGCAAGCGCCTCACGCGAATGCAGTTCCTGTGAGGGCGTCGGATCTTTCGCGTTCATATACACGACGAAATGCGTATCTGTGGTGAAAAGAGACATCTGACCTCGTGCATCGCGCCGGTCGGCACAATGCGCGTAGGCCTCGACGAGTTCCCGGATGGCGAGGCGATCCGCGGCTTCTCCTGGGGAGATCGTAATGTGTTGGCTCATGAATCATCTCCTTGTTCAATCTGTTTGGACGCGCAGTTAGGGTTACTCGAGAATGGCCCGGGTTTCGAGGTACGCCTCGATCCCGTATTGGCCATACTCACGGCCAGTCCCGGAATATTTGAATCCTCCCCAGGGGGCTTGCGGATCATCCGTCATGTTGTTGATCACGACGCGCCCAGCCCGTATCTGTGAGGCCACTCGACGCGCACGCTGAAGGTCGGTCCCGAGGACGGCGGCGTGGAGACCATATTTGGAGTCGTTGGCGATCCGGATCGCATCGTCCTCAGAGTCATAAGCGATGACACTCAGCACGGGGCCAAAAATCTCCTCCTGGGCGATCGCCATGTCGTTCGTCACATTGACGAACACCGTGGGTTTCACAAAGTAACCGGCTTCCAAGCCTTCCGGGTGCCCCTCGCCGCCAACCAGAACTTCCGCGCCTTCTTCGATACCTTTTCGTATATAAGCCTGCACGCGTTCGTACTGTTTCTGCGACACCATCGGCCCAACAACCGTTTTGAGATCAGCGGGGTCACCAGCGGTGATGTTACGCATCGCTTCGTGTATGCCCCGCCTTGCCTCATCAAAACGGCTTTTGGGAACAAGCAAGCGTGTCCCCGCGGCACATGCCTGACCGTTGTTCATGAATGCCAAAACGAGGTCGGACGAAATCGCCTGATCGAATACAGCATCATCGAGCAAGATAGTGGGAGATTTGCCACCCAGTTCCAGAGTGACGCGCTTCATGGTTGCCGCGCCGTCGCGCATGATTGCTTCGCCTACACCCACCGAGCCTGTGAACGATATCTTAGCCACATTGGGATTGCGTACAAGCTCAGCGCCGACGACATTGCCGAGCCCCGTAACCACGTTTAAGAGCCCCTTCGGAAGATCGGCTTCGTGCAACGCCTCGACTAATACCTGCGTTTGAATCGAGCTTAATTCGCTGGGCTTAAGGACGACGGTACAGCCGGCGGCCACGGCTGACGCGAGCTTTAGACAAATAAACAGTGCGTTCGCGTTCCACGCGGTGATCAGACCGGCCACACCGACCGGCTCCAAGGTAACGGTCGTCTTGCCCCAGGTTCGCGTCAATGGAAGATCTTTGAGCGCCTGCTCGGCAGCAAGAAAGGCGTTAATACCAGACTGGACAATCAGCCCTGCAAACTGGACGACCCCTCCGTATTCCTCGACCATTGCTGCTGTCAGGTCGTCGACACGCGCCGACGCAGCCTCATGCAGCCGGCTTAGGATCTTCGAACGTTCTTCCTTGGTTGACTTCCCAAAACTGACAAACGCATGATTGGCTGCTGCAATAGCGAGCCGCGTATCTTCTTCATCGGCGAGCGTTACGCGGCCGATCAACTGACCGTTGGTCGGCTTGATGATATCCATGACTTCGCGGCCGTGGGATTCAACGAACGATCCGTCGATATAGTGAGTGGTGATTGTTTTCATTGCGACTCTCCTTGTGTGAGACTTTGCAGTCAGAACGAAGTGACAACGACACGGTTAAGCAAGCCGTCCTTTAACGCCGCGTAGCCGTCGTTCACGTCACGCAGTGAGATCTCTTTCGAAACAAGATCATCTAGGTTCATGCGCCCTTGCAGGTACAGCTCGGCGTACATTGGGATGTCACGCTTGGCATTGGTTGAGCCGAAATTCACGCCTATAACGCGCTTTTGCCCACCGATCGCGTCAAAGATATTCAAGTCAAGATTGACCGCGGGTTTGTCCACTCCGACGAGATAGAGTCCACCACCGAGGCCCAACATTGCGAGCCCTTGCTCGGCGACCGACTTCTGCCCTACGAAGTCGAAGACGTGATCGACCCCCTCGGGAAGCAGATCACGGACAGCCTCTACAGGCCTCGTCTTTGTGGAATCGATGACATCGGTGCCACCAAATCGTCTGGCCTCTTTGAGGCGCTTCTCCTGGATGTCGATGACGACTATTCTCGATGCACCGGCGATGCGCGCCCCACTAATAGCGTTGAGCCCGACCCCTCCTGCACCGAAGATCACGACTGTGTCACCGGCGCTAACGTTCGCAGTATTCAAGACAGAGCCGGCACCCGTTACTACGCCGCAGCCAAGGAGCGCGGCCTGGGCGAACGGAAGCTCCTTGGGTACGAGGGCAAGCTGGTTTTCATGGATGAGAGCTTGTTCAGCGAAGCCGCCCAGCCCGAAACCTTGGAACAAGCCAATCCCATTGCGGCTAAGGCGTGGGGCGTCGATCGGTCTGCGCACCGTAGACTCGGGATGTTTGCACTGGAAGGATCGCCCAGATAGACATCGATCGCATGCTCCACATACCTGAGCTAGAGAACCTACGACATGATCTCCAACATGAAATTGCGCGGCATCCGGGCCTACCGCAGCTACGATCCCCGCAACCTCGTGACCAAGCACCGCAGGCATAGGGACAATATTGCGAGTAGCAAACAAGAGGTCGGTGTGGCACAGGCCAGACGCTTGCACATTCACGAGGACTTCGCGTCCTATCGGCGCGGCAATCTGAACGTCCTCGAAATCGAACCCTCGACTGAGTGCATTTACTACAAGTGCCTTCATTTGGGTCTCCCTTCGCACGTTGAGTACTTTGGCTGTGCCCTTTTTCATGCTGCGTTGCGCCACTCTGTGCTCTCGGCGAGGAATCGATGCACCAGATGGACCGCCATTGCGCCCTCGCCGACCGCTGACGCAACCCGTTTGACACTGCCTGCTCGTGTGTCACCAACCGCAAATATTCCTGGCACACTGGTCTCAAGTAGGAGTGGGGAACGGCTCAATGGCCATTGAAAGTTCTCGAATTCAACGAGATCTGGCCCGGTAACAACAAACCCCTTTTTGTCCAGAAGAAAGGAATCTTCAAGCCACTCCGTGCGAGGCGCGGCACCTGCCATCACAAACACGTGGCGAATTGGCGTGGTTACCACCACTCCTGATGAGTCGTCCTTCCACTCGATACTTTCCAGATGCGCCGTACCGGTGACGGCAACAATTTGCGTCAGATAGTGAATTTCGATTCTGGGATGTGCTTCTATCCTGGCGATCAGATACTGCGACATCGATTCTGAAAGTTTCCTCGAACGCACTAAAAGATGCACCTTCGATGACGTCTGGGCAAGGAAAACGGCCGCTTGGCCTGCAGAGTTTCCCCCTCCCACCACTGCTACTTCTTCCGAGTCACAGAGCTGTGCCTCCATATACGTCGCGTTGTAATAGATCCCTCTGCCCGTAAAAGCTTCCGCTTCCTCGACAGGCAACCGCGCATATTGCGCGCCAGTTGCGATCACGATGCTGCGCGCATTGAACTTAAGGCCAGACTCCAAAACCACCTTATATGGTTGTCGGCTGGAATCGATATGTACTACTGATTGCGCCACCATCAACTGCGCCCCAAATTTCTGCGCTTGAGCGATAGATCGATTCGCAAGCTCCTGTCCAGAAAGTCCCGTGGGAAAGCCGAGATAGTTTTCGATCTTTGAGCTCGACCCTGCCTGGCCGCCAGGTGCTGACTTCTCGATAACAAGCGTCTTCAGTCCTTCTGAAGCGGCGTACACTGCTGCTGCGAGTCCGGCTGGGCCTGCGCCGATCACTAAAACGTCGCGCACACCTTTGTCGATGTTGATGTTGAGATCAAGACAGGCTGCTAGCTCGGCAATAGATGGGTTTCTCAGCACATATCGCCTGTTGCAATAAACAACTGGAATTTCGCCACTGCGAACGGCGAGTTTTTCCATCAACTCGCTGGCGCAGGAGTCGGTGTCAATATCGATGTAGGTAAACGGATGCCCATTTCTGGTGAGAAATTCTCTGAGTGCAAGAGTACGTGCGGAACTCTTGGTGCCGAAGAGGACGACATTTCCTTCGCCAAGCTGAATCGCGAGCAGGCGACGCGCGACGAATGCCCCCATAAGAATGTCGCCGACCTCTGAATCCTTGGCCATCAGTGAAAGAACTTTTTCCCGCGTAAGCTCAAGGACGGCACCGTCTTGAGTTACCCGCGCGGTGAGGAGCGGTCGATTGCCGGAGATTAGAGACATTTCTCCTGTGAACTGTCCCGCCTCGCGAACTGCCAGGATCTTCTCATCCTCACCGGTTCTGCCGATTGAGACTGTCCCGTCCAGGACAACAAAGAGATGAACATCGGGACAAGAGGGTTCATAGAGAACTTCTCCACTACGCACGGAACGCAGCTGCGCCACTGATCTAATCCGCTCGATGTGCTCTCGATTAAGTGTGGGATTGTCCTGCATCGTCGTGACTCCTCGCCTCCGCTGTGCGGAATCGACCTGAGTACACCGCGATGCTATCCCCGTTTCGTGAACAAAAAAACTACATGTTCCTGCAGGTTCGTTCGATCCTACTGAAGGGGGGTCAACTATGAGCGGTAATTTGAATCTCTCGATTGAAGAGAGATATATATTTGAGGACTGATGCTAACTCATGGACTTAAGATCTGCGGTCTTTGAGCCACGCAGAGGGCGTGGTTCCTATCGCTTTTTTGAAGACGTGCGAAAAGTGGCTTTGATCTGCAAAGCCGGTCGTTAACGCTACCTCCGAAAGCCTTTTGCCTTCGGTAAAAAGCAGGGCCTGCGCTTTGCCGATTCGAGTGTTCAGGTGATACCGATGAGGTGAAAGTCCGGTTGAAGCCTTGAACAAGCGCGCAAACTGCGAGGATGACAGGCCGACCAGGTAAGCAAGTTGCGACAGAGACAACTGCGCATCAAGATGCTCGTGCATGAAATCGAGGACAAGACGTAGTTGTGACGCTGACAGTCCTGAGGCTTCGTGATATGTCCGCTTCTGGAAGAGAGCTCCGAGCAACGCAAGCGTAAGCCCTTCTCCGTAGAGACTTCCAAGTGGCTCAGCTGAGTCACACTCAGCTGCAAGCAATCGGGCATACTCAAGTGCTCTCTTATCCTGAAACATCAGCTCAGGAGTCTCTTTCCTGGCTAAGTCCAGATCCGTTCCAAAACGTTCCTCGAGAGTCCCTAAACCCCGGTGGCCACTGATCAGGCACGCAGTGAAAGTTAAGCCATTCACACCTCTTGGCGGAATCAGCAATCCTCCTCCGTGGTCTTTTGGCAACGGAGGTTAGGCAATCTTCTTTTCTGCCCACGGGTCAATAACTATCTTTGTAACGCGCTCTTTTTTATCCCGCCAAACTTTGTACATTTCAGGAACTTCTTCCAGCGTAATTCTGTGCGAAATTATGTAACTCGGATCTATTTGTCCGCTTTCAATTCGCTCCAATAGGGGCTTCATGTAGTTGTGCATGTTTGTCTGTCCCATCTTCATTGTGATTCCTTTTCCAAAGGCGGCACCAAACGGGATCTTATCGAGCAATCCGCCATACACACCGGGAATCGAAAGCGTTCCACCCTTACGAACGGCCTGCATCGCTTGTCGCAGCACGATCGGTCGATCAGTTTCTAACATTAGTTTGGTCTTAACAGAGTCGTAAAAGCCCTGAAGCTCATTCGAGTGAGCCTCCGAACCCACAGCATCTATACAAGAATCCGGACCTGTTCCGCCGGTAAGGTCTTTAAGAGCGGTAAGAACATTTACATTCTCTTCTGAATAGTCGACGGTTATCGCCCCCAGCGAGCGGGCCATTTCGAGACGTTCGGAAAATCGGTCGATCGCGATCACTCTGGCTGCACCAAGCATGAAGGCGCTCGCAATCGCGAACTGGCCGACAGGTCCACAACCCCAAATGGCAACCGTGTCGCCGGCTTGAATTTGAGCATTTTCAGCTGCCATATACCCGGTCGGAAAAATGTCGGAAAGGAAGAGAACCTTCTCATCTGGCAGATCGCTCTCTATCTTCAGCGGCCCCACATTAGCAAACGGAACACGGGCATACTGCGCTTGGCCCCCAGCATAACCGCCCATCATATGGGAGAAGCCGAACAGTCCCGATCCGGAGTATCCGTACGCTGCTTCCATTAGGTGGGCGTTCGGATTGGTATTGTCACATGCCGACCAAAGTTTCTTTTTGCAAAATGCACAGCTGCCACATGCGATCGTAAATGGAACGACTACACGGTCACCCCGTTTTAGATTGGTAACTTCCTTACCGACTTCCTCGACGATCCCCATAAATTCGTGGCCAAGAATATCCCCAGCCTCCATCGTGGGTATAAAGCCGTCATATAAGTGAAGATCGGATCCACAGATTGCTGTGCGAGTGATCTTGATGATGGCATCGTGGGGATTCAATAACGTCGGATCCGGCACGGTTAACGTTTCTACGTTGCTTGTTCCCATCCAACATACTGCTTTCATCGCAACTCCATTCCTGGCGCTCGCGAGTGAGCGTCTGACATCTGATTTAGGGATTAGCTTGCTATTTGCTCATCACCCGGGGGGGTGGCGATCTTCTCGCCATAGAGCGACTTCTTCATATCCCCGATGGTCCCACGAGGACCGTGAGGCTGATTTTGAATCCGAGGTATCTCACCCGTTTCGACGAGCGCCTTAAAATGACGCAAATTTTCTATGACGGCTTGTTTTGGATTTCTGCCCACGAACGTCTCCCAGGCGCTCGCGATCTTTCCCATCCTGAACTCCTGCAGCACTGTCGCGATCGTTCCTTTTCCACCTGGAGCCGGCTCAAAGATAACTTCTCCTGCGTTCTCCGATTCGCCGCCGATCGTGTGCCAAGCTATCCTTTTACCAGGCTCATCTGCGAGAACCTCGGAATCCCACTCGATAGTCTTATCTCCGGACTTCATAACCCAATGTGATGTGGTCTCGCCGGTTCGACGCACATCTACGATCTCTTCCTGCCAGGTGGGCGCCAGTTCTACATTGCGCCAGGCTTTGTAAAGCTCTTCTGGAGAACTTTGTACGAGGGCGCTGGTTCTGACCCAGATTTTGCCATCCTTGTCTTTCGGTGGTGGCGAATAGTGACCATTCAGTGTCACTCCTGCGCTTCCCGTCCGCGAGACCGTTTCCGCATTCGGCTTCTCTACTAATGGGTTCAACATGAAATTCCTCCGTCTTGTACTGGTTCGCGTCAGTGTCTTTTAATTGAAAGACGATTTGGGTTTCGCCATCTTCTCGTGCATCGCGCCCTTCAGCGCTCCTGGGATGACGTTAGCGAGCATTCCTTCAAGCTTGGTAGTCGTCGATGCCGCGTAGACATGGTCTTTGCCCGCGAGCAAGGCCTCAATTCCCTGCTTGGCCACGTCGTCGGGCTGGCTTTCAGATTTACCTTCGGATCCAACTTTGGTGTTGTCCATCCCAGCGCGATGGAAGAAATCAGTGTCAGTCGGGCCGGGTTGCAAAGCGGTCACGGTCACGCCCGAATCTCGTAACTCGTACCGGAGGCTGTGGGAGAACGAAAGCACAAAGGCCTTGGTTGCAGCATAGACGGCTTCCCGCGGTGCCACCATCTCGCCTGCGATTGAGGCTGTAAACAGTATCTTGCCACCGTTTCGCGCGAGCATGTCTCTAACGACATGCTTGGCGAGTTGAACCGTGCTGGCACAATTCAGGTACACCATGTTTATCTCCGCCTCGATGTCTGTCTCGCTGAAGAGCCCACCAACACCGATTCCGGCATTGATGCAGGCTATATCGATCGGTTGGCCATTCGATTGGATCTCTGACCAAAGTGCATCCACGCCATCGCGCGTAGCAAGATCCGCTTGTACGGCTGTAACTTCTCCACCTTTACCCCGAAGCTCCGCGACCGCTGGCTCGAGCCGCTCTCCCGCGGAGCAAACAATAAGATCGTAACCCCGGCCCGCAAGCTCATTGGCTAGAGAATAGCCAATTCCACTAGAAGCTCCTGTGACGATAGCAAGTTGTTTCGCCATTTACTCTCTCCCATCTGATTCACACGTGCCTACTGGTTGTGATGCACGTTATGGCCCGGGAGTAACGGTGCAATGAGGTCTGTCCGCCAACCAACACAGTTGTCGCTGAACCATTCGGTCGCGATTGCAAAACCCACTACTGACTGGGGTGCATCGTACCTCGGGTACGCGGCACGCAAATCTTGGTTAGAGGTTTTACTTATGTATCATCACGTCAAAAAATTGATGTACACCGTAACTATCGGCCAACCGGACGTTCGTTTCGGCAACATGCTCTTAGAACAATTTGGAGGGGCCAATGGCGAATTGGCCGCGGCGATGCAGTACACCATTTAGGGCTGGAACTGCGTCGACGACTTGGGTCGCCGTGATCTGTTGCTCGATATTGGGACTGAAGAACTAAGCCATCTCGAGGTGGTCGGCGCATTGATTCGTATGCACTTAAAGCCATTGAAGACCAACCGCGAAGCTGCCGAGGCCGATCCGCTGGTCACGATCGCAGGAGGCGGGGGCGTGGGTTTATTCGATTCGATGGGCAATGCCTGGACCGCCAACTATCTCAAGGTAACCGGTGAGCTCGATGTCGATTTACGCAGCAACATCGCAGCCGAGGCTAGAGCGAAGATCGTCTATGAACGGCTCATCGATCACACAGACGATCCAGGATCGATCGATACAGTGCAATTCCTCATGACGCGAGAAATAACACATATGAAAGCTTTCCAGGCCGCGCTTGACAGCATGGAAAAACAGCCGTTTTCTATTGGCATGCTGAAACCGACTCCGGGCATCGTGGATGAATATTTCAATGGTTCGACCGGTGACGGCAACGAAGGCGATTCCGGTATGCGGGGACCCTGGACCTCATCGTTTGGACTTCATCCGGTAGAGTCTCAGATGAATGGGGGCAAAGGCCTGTCGGTAGGCGACATCAATGGCAAGATCGATGGAGAGGATCGCGGGAAACAGGACGACGCACAAAAGGCGACGACTTCTGCAGGTGACGACGCCGTAGGCAAAAGAGGAAAAGAGAAAGGAAAAACCAGCCACAGGAAAGCCGGCAAATCCTCGGGACAGCGTTGAGACGCTTCGACTCAAGAATGTGCAGACCGCCAGCTGCGATCTGCACATTTCCCGCCTGGAGATTTCATCGAGAAGCTTCACGATCTCCGCGCCGACTCTTCCCCCCGTGGAAGATCCTATATCTCCTGACAGACCACAGAGTTGACGACACGCAGACCCAAACAATCGATGCAAAAGTAATAATCGCGTAAGCGTTGTGTCTGGGGAGTCCCCACCAGAGGATCAAGGCAAACAGGCATAGCCCAACGCACCCTAACGCCGCACCCGCCGAGTCGACACTTGCCGCAAGACGGCCCCGGTTAGTTCCATCGCAGCCTATCTTCGCCTTGCGCCTTTTCTCATGGCTTTCGATCAAACTAGCTCCGGCTGGGAAGATCGCAGGAAAGGCAAGAAAAAGACCGCCGATAGCGGGACCGAAATGTTTCGCAATCAGTCCGGCCAGAACCGTGCAGGCCCCCCCAAAAACAAACCTTACGGCATACTCATGTGGTTTCGTTTCCTTGAGTGCAGACAACTCCATCTTAATCATGTAAGGACGACCGCATGGAGCAGATATAAAAATGCGAACGACATCCCAAACCAAACTGGAATCAGACCGACAGTAGCCGTAAGAGTTGATGGCTTGTATCGCCCGAGTATCCAAGAAACACAAACGGCATAAAGGAAAAAAGCAGCGGCCCCAAGAATCATCGACCGAGCCTCCGTTGCGGCGTACTGCGGACCGTTCTTAGCAATGGTCAATCCGATTGTCGCTAATGCAATAGAAGGAGCTGCACCGAAATAACCGGCAAAACTCTTTGGACGCAATACGTCACCGAGTATGGCGAAAAGACTGACGACGATACCGCCAATCAAAAATCTGACGATGAACTCACACATTTAGGGGCTGCCCGTTCCATACCTAGTTCGCCTTCCGTGCCTGTTTAATTAAAGTCATTGCAGCGGTTGCCTCCTTACAGCCGAGAAGTCGATACTTCTTGCCTTCGAGGTTGTGATAGTTCACAAAGAATTCCTGCAACTCCTTGAGAAACTGTTTCGGAAGATCTTTCATGCGACGGATATGGGCGTACATGTGATTTGCTTCGGCAACGGCCACAATCCTGTCATTACGCACTTTCTTTTTGCCAACGAGCTGTTCGCCTTCGATGACACCGACTAGAAGGGCCCGGACCGCACAGCCGGCAAAGGCTGGTTCATCCATTAAAAGCAATACATCGATCGGATCGCCATCGTCCGCGAGCGTTTGCGGCAGGAAGCCAAAGTCGTACGGAAATGTCATGCCGGCGGGTAACACCTTCTTCAGAGCAAAGATGCCTTGATCTGGATCGAAAGCATATTTATTGCGACTTCCCTTCGGGGTCTCGACGATCACCTGAAGGGCGCCGTCTTTTTTATCGATCGGTTTTAATTGCGTTGGATTTGCTAGTGCCTTCATGTCTCTCACAGACCTCGGGAGGATTGAATAACGCAAACGGCCCAGTGAGACTCAGTGGGCCGTTTGACACCCGGGATACCCTAACGGAGAGTAGTCCTCTCGACAACAACAGCATCATCTTCCGGCGCTCCGGCTACTATGCGCTCGCCATCTGAAATGTTTCCAAAAGTTCCGCGTCCACCTTTGGTATCCTCGTTCCCGGCTTCATTGGCAGAAGATATGTCCTGAGCGCCAGTGTGCTTGAGCGCGGCCTTCGCCGCATCAATCTGCTCCGAGGTGTCGCAATGAACTGAGAGCAGCGTGCCGCCGTTCTTGACTGCGCCTTCATAGCGCTTTGCCTCGTATTCCGGAATGCCCAGACCAACAAGTGCTCCAACCATGCCCCCTACGGCGCCGCCTACGCCCATCCCGGCAAGAGCAGCCATAATTGGTCCAGCGGCAATAAGAGGACCGACTCCCGGAATTGCCAGTGCACCAATGCCGGCCAGCAAGCCCAATGTGCCGCCGACGACACCGCCAGTGGCAACTCCAGTGGTTGCGCCCTCGGGTGCCTTGGTTGCCTTTTCGTGAGCGAACGCCCGAGTGCTTTCGTCGTCGGGAAGCAACACGGAGATAGCTTCATTGGCGAATCCGACGGAAAGAAGATGATCGACCGCGAATTCTGCGGTGGCGGGGGTCTTATAGATACCGAATACTGCTACGTGTTTGCTGGACATAGAAAACTCCTGGTTGAAATAAGGGTCTTAGTTGAAATACTTGCAATTACAAGCAACTACTGCTTCACAGTCAGTTGATTAAGAACGTTTTCGGCAGATACAACCGCACTTACATCCGAAACAATTTGCTGCTTTTCCTCTTCGGATTTAACGGGGCCCTTTAAGGTCACCTGACCATTGCTTGTGATGATCTTGACATTGTGAGCATAGGTAGAAAGGTTCTTGTCCGCCATAATCGCTTTACGCACTTTGGCGGTCGTGGCGCGGTCTGCTGACGCGTTGGATTGGCTGTCTGCAGTTGTTGCAGGATCTTTGTTTTGCTTGGTATTGTCAGGGGCGGTCTGCGCCGCCGCGAATACCGGAACAAACAAGCAAACAGCAGCTAGCGCGGCCGAAGCCACTAATGTCTTTCGTATGGATTTCATAAGATGTGGGCCTTTCGGATTTCAGTCTGCGGGGGTCAACTAATCAAACAGGCCCGAAGTGCAGTACTGAATGTGACGGGATAAGTCACCTGCGAGTTGTCCAAAGCAAGACCGGGGCTAGAGCTATTACAGATCTAATACTCGTTCTGCACCGCGGGTCGCCAACTCAGTACGGAGTTTGACCTCCTGTCGCCCCGAAGACCTCTCCGGTTACGTAGGACGCTTCGTTTGAAGCTAAAAAGACATACAAAGGAGCTATTTCGGCTGGCTGGGCCGCCCTCTCGAAAGCCGTGTCACTGCCAAAGGTTCTGTACTTAGATCTCGGCATTGTCGATGGAATCAGCGGCGTCCATACTGGACCAGGCGCTACGCCGTTGACTCGGATGCTTTGTTTCGCAGACGCTTTAGCCATTCCCTTGGTGAGATTTACAAGCGCTGCCTTGGTTGCAGCATAGACAAGTAGATGTGCGCTGGGATCAAAGGCCTGTATTGAACAGGTATTAATGATCGATCCGCCTTTTCCCATCTTTTCCAGTGCTGCCTGGGACAGGAAAAATGTCCCGTAAACATTCGTGCGAAAAGTCTGATCAAATTCGCGCTCAGTAATATCCGCCGGCTTTGCGTATGTTCTTTGGAACGCGGCATTATTGACCACAATATCTAGCCGACCGAATTTCCTCATCGCCTTGGAAACCAACCCTTGGCAGTACCTCTTCTGCCGAACATCGCCGGAAATTAGGAGTGCTTCGCGACCTGCTTCGATGACCCAACTTGCTGTCACGCGAGCGTCTCCCTCCTCTACCCGCAAGTAGCTTAGGACCACGTCAGCGCCCTCTCTCGCAAACGCGATGGCTATCGCCCGGCCTATACCGCTGTCTCCTCCTGTGATAATTGCCACTTTGCCAGCAAGCTTTGAGCTCCCGACATAGCTATCTTGCCCATGGTCTGCCTTCGGTACCATCTTTGACTCTAAACCTGGCGACCGCTGCTTCCTGGCAGTATAAGGAGGCTTCCGTCCGGCTACCTTAGGATCAGTAGAAAGAGAAGTTCTGGCCATGGATATCGTCTCCAGAACGTGTGATGCAATTTCCTAAATCTGGGTGCGATTTCCATGTTGGATAAGACTAAGGATGTTCTTCGAGGATGGGAGTTCATACGCCTTGGAGTATCGGTTATGCGCACCACAAAAAAGCTCCCGTCTAAACGCAACCGGGAGACCATAAAGTTAAATCAATAGCAAGAGCAAAAATCTCCATCGAACAGCAAAGGCCAGTTTTACCAATGTTGGCGATACTAGCCGCTAGAGCTTTTTCTCTAAATCGTAAGCCATGTTTTTGTGTGCTGCTACAATCGTTTTTCCGTTTATAACTACCGCGCGGAACTTCATGTCCTTAGTATCTTTTGCCTCGGACGTAAACGCATCAAGAGCCTTTGTATGATCCTTAACCATCTGGCTCATATATTCCTTATCAAAATCTGCGCCAGAAAGACCACTTAACTTGTCATATTCCTTCTGGTGGTCATCGTCCAGGCCAGCGGGAGGCGTGACGCCCCAGGATTCTGCGAAGGGCTTCATGCTATCCGACATCTTGGTATGCTCCGCCACCATCTTCTGGGCGAAGGCCTTTACCGCCGGATCGGTAGCTTTCTGTTCGGCCAATTCGCTGAGCTTGATTTCGTTTTGATCGGATTGAGCCGCAGCCGCAATAAATTTCTTATCGTCGTCTGTCGCTGCCTTCGCCTTTGCGGGCATCAACATACACACACCATTGAGCATCACGCAACACATAACTTTACTTATAGCTTTCATCATTTACTCCAAAGAACGGCTATGCCGACGATCTATTTCCACCTATGCTGTGAGTCGGAGCGCGCCTTTGCGGGTTGTCCGTTGATCTTCCATCGGTCCACATAATTTGCGCGATCTCCTCAAAATAAAGTCACAAGATCCTTTTCGTAGTCGACGTTGATATTTGTGCATCAAAGCTCGATTGATGTCGGCGTCATAAGACGTAGCTTGCCGCAATAACTCTTGGTGAGTTACCGAGATATGCACGTGGAAGACGATAGCCGCCTTAGATCTCTTCTTGACTTTAGATCTGCTTGATCGAGGCTCGCCGTCTGCTCCCCGGTATTTCCTGCATCTGAAGCATGAGTATCGAGGTCCCTAATGGGTGACGAAGCACAATTAGCTCCCTCTCTC
>Ga0206894_1099_pt1 | contig 18890 bp, 11 predicted proteins | sample Alteio_BWOrgHeat_54_FD_152953 | JGI IMG/M metagenome (GOLD analysis project Ga0206894, IMG submission 152953) | Enriched cells from forest soil in Barre Woods Harvard Forest LTER site, Petersham, Massachusetts, United States -... | ecosystem: Environmental > Terrestrial > Soil > Temperate forest >...
GACGGATCGGCGCGCAGTTTCGTCCTTGCCCGCTGGTCGAAAATACGTTCGTCGGGCTGGGGCGGTTCAGTTTATTTTGCTGCATGGGGAGGTGGGTGTGCGTCGTCTTCGAGGGTCATTACCTTCGCTTTGCTCAGGGAACATGGGGCACCCCGGCATAGTTTCTTATGGCAGCATTCGAAAAGACCCACCTTCGCTTCGCGAAGATGGGTCACCCGGTCCGCACCCTCTCGGTGCGGTTCATTTGGCGTTGCTCAGGCTGCGGATTTTCTTGGCAGCAGGGCGTCGATGAGCAGGAGGATGCCGCCGCAGACGATGGCCGAGTCAGCGACGTTGAAGTCGGGCCAGTGATAGCTCCAGTGGCCGAGGCGCAGATAGACTTCGATGAAATCGGTGACCACGCCGAAACGAAGGCGGTCCCATATATTGCCAAGCGCTCCGCCGAGGATGAGAGCGAGAGCGACGTTGGTCAGGGTAAAACGGCGACCTTTTTTCAGAAGCAGGCCGAAGACGATCACCACGACGAGGAGAGAGAAAGCGGTCAGCATCCAGCGTGTGCGGCCGGGGGTGGGGGAGTTGGAGAAGAGGCTGAAGGCGGCTCCGGGATTGAGGACGTGCGTGATGCTCAGATAGCGCGGGATGATGGTAAGGGCATCGCCTTCAGAGACGTGATGCGCGGCCCATATTTTGGTCCAGCGGTCGAAGGCGATGATGAATGCGGAGATGGCCAGGAGCCAGCCGCGACGGTCTTGTTGGTTGTGGTTCAAATATCGTTCCTTGTTGTGGAAGGCCCCGGAGGCTGCCCCTTTTTATTTTAGGCCTTTGGTTTACTGAGCTAAAGCCCGGTGGTTCCAGTTTGATTTTGTGCGCTGTCTTCGACAGGGGTCTTCAATTATTCCCAGTCCTCTGAAACGAGATCTGGGGCACCTAGTTCTCGACTGGTTGAATTTGTGGTTTCCCCCTATCGCAAACTGCGCGATAGGATAGGGCACCCCTTTTCGTGCTGTCCGATGCCAAAAAGCAGGTCCTTCGACTACGCGCTACGCTCAGGATGACATCGCATGAGGTGAACGTTTAGCGTTCGTAGCCCATTTGTTCTAAAGCGACGGCGCAGCGTCCGCAGACTTTGGGCCAGGGACCGAAGGGTTGGACGTGGTCTGGGCCGTCGTCGGCGTAGTAGTTCCAGCAGCGTTCGCATTTTGTGCCGTCGGCTGGAAGTGTGATCGCCTGAATGGTTCCGTTGGCGGTGTTCTCTTTCACCTCTACCTGCGAGACGTTGAAGAGTTCCTTCAAGCTCGACTTGAAATGATGCAGCGTTGGCGCGAGATCGGCGGTAGGGTGAATTTCTATTCTTGCCTCCAAGGCCTTGCCAATCCTTCCGGCTTTGCGGTCGGCTTCGAGCGCCTTGAGAGCTTCGTCACGGATCTGGAGGAGCTTTTGCCATTCGGTGAGAAGCGCGGGAATTGCGGGAGCTACTTCGTCTGGCGTGGGGAAGTGTGTGAGGTGGACGCTCGCGGCGCGGTTGGCATCGGCGGGCAGATAGCTCCAGACCTCGTCGGCGGTGAAGCTGAGAATCGGGGCGACGAGTCGGATTAAGGCTTCTGTGATTTTGTAGATGACTGTTTGCGCGGAGCGGCGAGCAATGCTGGTCGGCGCGAAGGTGTACATGCGGTCTTTGAGTACGTCGAGGTATAGCGCGCTCAGGTCGACGATGCTGAACTCGTTGACGGCGTGGTAGACGCGGTGGAACTGGAAGTCGCCATACCAGCCGCTTTTGCCGTCTGCGCCGGAAACTTTTTCGACCAGCTCGCGTGTGCGGGCGAGCATGTACTGATCGAGCGGAAGCAGGTCTTCGTAGGGTAGAGAGTGCTGTTCTGGCTCGAAACCATTGAGGTTGCCCAGCAGGAAGCGGAAGGTGTTGCGCAGCTTGCGGTAGTTGTCGGCGACGCGCTGCATGAGGTTTTCGCTGGCGGCGACGTCCTCGCGGAAATCGACCGAGGCAACCCAGAGTCGGACGATTTCTGCGCCGAGGCGGTTGGCGATGTCGACGGGATCGACTCCGTTGCCGAGAGACTTCGACATGGCTCGGCCCTGTTCGTCGAGCGTCCAGCCAGCGGTGCCGACCATGGTGTAGGGGGCTTTGTGATCTGCGCTAACACCTACAGATGTGAGCAGGGAAGTGTGGAACCAGCCGCGGTACTGGTCACCGCCTTCAAAGTAGAGGTTGGCTGGTGGAGCGATCTCAGGTTCGGCTGCCATGACGGCATGCCAGCTTGCGCCCGAGTCGAACCAGACGTCGAGAATGTCCATCTCTTTGCGGAAATCGGAATTGCCGCAGCTGGCGCATTTCGTACCTGATGGCAGAAGCTGCTCGGCTTCGTGCGTGTGCCATGCGCTGATGCCGTCCCTTTCAAACAGCGACACGATGCTGTGGTTGACGGCTGCATTTTTGAGCGGGGTGTGGCACTGGTTGCAGAGGAATACGGCGATGGGCACGCCCCAGATGCGCTGGCGCGAGATGCACCAGTCGGGCCGGGTGGCGATCATGTTGGAGATGCGCTCTTCGCCCCATGACGGGTCCCACTTGACGGAGTTTTTGATTTCGTCGAGGGCAAGTTGACGGAAGGTGGTCTCGCCCATCTTCTTATCGATTTCGATAAACCACTGCTCGGTCGCGCGGAAAATAACAGGATTGTGACAGCGCCAGCAATGCGGATAGGAGTGGTAGATATCATTGCGGCCCATGAGGACGCCGCGCTCTTTCAGTAGTTCGATAATTGGCGCATTTGCCTTGAAGACGGTCATGCCGTCATATTCGGGCAATCCGTTGCGTAGGCGGCCTGTGTTGTCGACGTTGCAGGTTTGGTCGAGGCCGTATTTCGCGCCGGTGTAGAAGTCGTCGGCGCCGTGTGCAGGCGCGGTGTGGACGGCTCCTGTGCCCTGCTCGGTAGTGACGTAGTCGGCGAGCACGCCGAGGACGCTGCGGTCGAGAAATGGGTGCCGGAAGGTGGCGCGTTCGAGCTTTGCGCCTTTGAAACGGGCGATTTCTTTTGCGTCCTGCAGCTTGCAGGCTTCGCGCACGGATGCCGCTAGGGCATCGGCCACGATGTAGGTGTTGCCGTCCTGTTCGAGGGCCACATAGTCAAGTTCGGGATGAAAAGCGACGGCCAAAGACGCGGGCAGCGTCCAGGGCGTGGTGGTCCAGATGATGGTGGAGACGCTTTTGCCGGAAAGCGCAGCGTCGAGGGCGGCTGGATCGCTGGTCAGCTCGTATTTTACGTAGACGCTGGGGCTGGTGTGCATCTCGTACTCGATCTCGGCGTCGGCGAGAGCGGTGCGGTCATGAATGCACCAATAGACCGGCTTAAGGCCCTTGTAAACGAAGTCCTGCTCGAAGAAGCGGTAGAAGATTTCAAGAGTTTTGGCCTCGTACTCCTTCGACATGGTGACGTAGGGTTGCTCCCAGCGGCCAAGGATTCCGAGGCGGACGAACTGGCTGGTTTGCAGGTCGATGTACTTCTGCGCGTAGGCGCGGCAGGCGGCGAGGAAGTCGATTGAGGACATTTCGAGTTTCTTGCGGCCGAACTGCTCGTCGACTTTGATCTCAATGGGCAGGCCGTGGCAGTCGAAACCGGGGACATAGGGGGCGTCAAAGCCGGCCATGGTCTTCGATTTGACGATGAAATCCTTGAGGCACTTATTGAGCGCGTGGCCCAGATGGATGGGGCCGTTGGCGTAGGGTGGTCCGTCGTGCAGCAGATAGCGGTCGGAGCCTTTGCGGGCCTTACGAATTTCCTCATAGAGCCTGGTTTCAGCCCATTGTTTGAGGCGTGCAGGCTCGTTCTGGGGCAGATTGGCCTTCATGGGAAAGGTGGTTTGGGGCAGCGTGAGGGTCGCCTTGAGCTCCGGCGTGGACATTGGTTCTCCCATAAAATAATGTTCGATAGGGGTAAAACTTTATTGTATCTGGTTTCCGGAGAGTGACTTTGTGGTGGCGCTCGCGTCTATAGTAAGAGATATTTTATGCAGTTCTGAGTGAGGCGGCGACCTAAGCGAAAAGCAGATTCTTCGGCTCCGTTTACGGCGTCAGGATGACAACGATCAGAAGGTCAGGGCTCAGGATGACGGTCTTGACCAAGGGCTCAGGATGACAATGCAGATGCATGATAAGGACAATTTCCTGACACAGATTCAAGACAAGCGGGGCTTGCGTCGTCCATAATAGAAAGATACACGGGGGGCGACTTTGTGCCTGCCCGGTGAAGTGATATGGGCAATCAGCTTTTGACACCTCCGGAACTGGAACCAGAAAAATCTCGGTCGCAAGGGGAGGAGCCCGCACTCCTTGTTGAAACCGACGGTTCTATATGGTCGTCGCTCATTTCCAATCTGCGCGACGCCTTCTCCTCTTCGAAGCAGCCCCCGCTTCAGTTGACCTCTGAGCCAGACACAAATAGCGACCTAGTAGAAACGATTAAAGAAGAACCGATCTGGAGATCGCTCTGGACGAATATTCAGGACGTGTTCTTCCCGAAGAAACTGCCTCCGCTGGAGCTGACTTCCAAGCCGATCGAAAGCGATGTGCTGTTGAAGTCGGATCGAAGCGCGAAGTCGAGCGCTATCTCTGCGGGCCTACACGCGCTGGTGATCGGTTTGATTATTCTTGCCATTATCGAAGCGCGCATTCATGCGCGGCCGATTGACAAGAAGGCGCAGGTCACGCCTGTGGATGTCTCACCGTTTGTACCGCTGGCGCCTGCCGCGAAAGATGTGATGGGCGGCGGCGGCGGTGGCGGCAATCACGAACTGGTGGACCCCTCGAAGGGCAAGCTTCCAAAGTTCGATAAGCAGCAGATTACGCCTCCGCAGAAACTGCTGATCGACAAGCCGAAGTTGCCGGTTCCGGCGACAGTGGTGATGCCAAATATCAAGATGCCTGATGTAAATATGCCGAATCTGGGCATTCCACAGTCGTCGCAGGTCGCGCTGGCGTCGCAGGGGTCAGGCTCGGGCTCGGGCTTTGGTACGGGCTCCGGCGGTGGACTTGGCTCGGGCTCCGGCGGCGGTATCGGACCGGGTTCGGGTGGTGGAACGGGCGGCGGCGTGTATCATCCGGGCGGCGGCGTCTCGGCTCCCCAGGTGATTTTTGCACCTGATCCGGAGTTTTCCGATGAAGCGCGCAGAGCCAAGTATCAGGGCATCTGCGTTGTGTCAGTGATCGTGGATGCGCAGGGCAATCCGCAGCATGTGCATGTGATTCGGCCATTGGGCATGGGTCTGGACGAGAAGGCGGTGGAAGCCGTGAGGCAGTACAAGTTCCGTCCCGCCATGTTCCAGGGACACCCGGTTCCGGTGGAAGTGAACATTGAGGTGAACTTCCGGATTTACTAGTTCTCCATGAGAAATTTAAAAGGACTGACGGCAGCCATCTGGCTGCCGTTTTTGTTTCAGCCCGAGATGCAAGTGGCTTGTAAGATGTGGCCAATGATTTAAGAAGATGAGATAAGGAACGGAAGGGCGGAACTTTCTTGCGTGGAGCCATCGGCTGGTTGATTGCCTGTGTTGCGCTCGCCACTGTCTTTATCGACGTGGAGGCATCGGCTCAGGACATGGAACCCCGCGTTTATTCCGCTTCTCCTGTAGGTACCACTTTTTTGCAAGTTGGTTTTGGCCGCTCCAGCGGCGATGTCGTTTTCGATCCGACGATTCCGATTACCAACGTCCAGGCGACGTTATATTCGCCCACGGTTGCCGTGAGCCACACGTTTGGATTATTTGGCAGGCAGACACTTTTTTCCGCTGGGATTCCGTATGTCTGGGGCAATGTGACGGGCGACGTAGGTACGGAGTCGGGCAAGATCTATCGATCCGGTTTAGGAGACATGAGGCTGCGGTATTCGGTGAATCTACATGGCTCGCCTGCGCTGGGGCCGAAAGAATTCGCACGCAACCGCAACACCTATATTCTGGCCACCAGCCTAACGGTGCAGGCTCCGTCAGGGCAATATGGCAACACAAAGCTGATCAATATCGGCTCGAACCGATGGGCATTCAAGCCGGAGGCTGGGTTCTCCTACCCAATCAGGAGGCTGGATTTGGATTTGTACGCGGGAGCGTGGTTTTTCAGCGATAACAACATGTTTTACCCAGGCGCAGGGTATCGATCGCAGGAGCCTCTCACAACATTGCAAGCCCATGTGAGCTACACCATACGGCGCGGGCTATGGGCTGCGTTTGATTCCACCTGGTATGGTGGCGGCGCTGTGGCGGTAAACGGCGGTCCGTTTACAGAGCGGCAAAGTAACAGCAGGGTTGGAGTGACGGTTTCGATTCCTCTGCCTGCCCGGCAATCGATTAAAGTGGCATATAGTTCGGGTGTATCCGGCACGATTGGGGCCAGCTTCAGTACGGTGACTGTAAGCTGGCAGCGGATCTGGTTTCGCTAGAACTGGAGCCGTTGGAGAGCGGGTCGCGACAGCAGATTATTTTGCGGCATTTTCATAGAGTTGGACAAACTCGCCAAAGCTCAGTGGAAAGGCAGCGCCTTCGAAGGCGCTGAGTGGATCGACTTTGAGTTGCGCCTCAAGCCGACGTAGGACGATAGCGAAGCAAAGGGAATCCAGCCCCGAATCCAGCAGCGACAGATCATCTGTGAGTGGCGCCAAATGTATGCCGTGTTCGAGTGCGACCTGGTGGAATTGAGTTGTAATTTCAGAACGAACATTCCCATTTGAATGATTTTCAAAAGCCGGTGGCAGTGTCAAGCTGTGGTTTCCCCTCTAATATTTGGCTGGGGGTTGCTCTAGAGTACTGCTGTGAAGGCACATACAAAGGCTATCTTTCGGCCAATTTAGCCGCAACGGCTCACTGTCCCCGATGGATGACCGGTATCAGCGTCAGACCGCACAGGCTTGACGCCTCCGGGCTGGAACACCGAGTTCGTCAGAATCTCAGTGAGCGCACTGGCGATTACTCGTTGGCGCCAGCTGTTTTTCAAGTCAGTATGTTCTCGAAGCGGAGTAAGCGTCCGGATCTCGCCGTATCGACATCGGGTGGGATCTGGCCGACGATGGCTTTGTGAGCGAGACGATAGAGGTTTCGATCATAGGCCGCACGGCAGTCGGCTCGGCAAAACGCAATGTATCCACGGGAGTCCGTTGGTATTTCCCGCAGACCATCATCTCTGATTTTCAGCCATGATCGCTTTTCGGCCGTAATAGCTGATCAGATAGAACGCAACTCCGAAAGAGATGATGTCCTTGAAGAGAAACAGGCCGAGATTGTTCATGTAATGGATGCCGTGAACCACGATGGTGTCATCCGGAGTCGTGATCAACATGGTGCTTGTGGTGAAGAACATGCCGACTAGAATGATCCCGCCCAGAATGCCTGCTTTAGGTTTAAAGTAGCCAATGATCAGTAGGATTGCCGCTGTCCATTCAGTGGCCCCGATCATATTCCCCAGAACATATGGTCCAAAGACCTTGAATTGCCAACTGGTAAGTGGGCTGTTACTGACGAGCGGGATGATGCCCTCTGCTCCGGGTGCTGTCATTTTGAACTTGCCTGCCCACAGCAACATCACGATCATTCCAATGCTGCAAACAAGGAAAGGGATATTTCGATCTGCAACAAACGCTGCAATTTTGGTTAGAACACTCTTCGCCTGCAATTCGTTACCTGTGTTCGCTTGAGATCCGCGCACACCATCAGCCGATGCCTTAGTAGATGTGGGTTCAGTCATAAAAGGACTCCTTCATGTGATGATCCATCGTTGTCAGATATTGAAGGCCGATTAAAACACTGTCAACACAGGAGTGCGGCTAGTGCTCGAGCAGATCGAGATTTTTCCTGTGTCTGAAACGATTACACGCCTTGTGCACACCATCCTGTTAGCTCACTACGTTGTTCCCCCCATCTGAACCGGCATTCTTCTCACGCGGTGAACTCTAATCCGCGCATTGACGGCTTCCTCTGGTTCCGCAATTACCGATTTTGTGATGAGAGGCTCGAATGGCTGTCCACAGTGAATCCTCCACGAACCAATCCTTTTTCCCAAAGAGAAGGCGTCAAGCGCAGACTTCTGACTTGCAACTGCATAAATACGCCACTTCATCGATCGATGCCGCGCCCAGGCCGTCCTTCGGCCACGCTTTAAACACACTTCTGGAAAAGTTGTCCGTATCGCTGTGGGTCCTCTTAGCGATCGTTGTCGTTTCCAGTTGGGTAGCTACCGGGTTCGTATTGGGGAAGATATTCCCGGAGTACATGGTTACTGTTCAGCAGTTTGAGGTCTCACCTGAGATTGCTAACCGGTTCTCGCTATCCGGAAAGAACGCGTCGGATATCGTCGTAGATGTCCTGAATGATTCAGCAACACATGCCTCCCAATTTCACGGCACGGAGTATTACAAGTATTGGGAAGCCGAAACGCAACCCATTGCCTTGCACCAAGCCATTAAAGTCCCTGTTCAGACCTCCTATGGCATTGAGCTAAAAGGCATTTCGCTAGACAGTCTTCTACAGCTCTATTACCGGAAAAGATATCAACAATGGGTTATCAGCGGAGACATCCTCTCGTCTCCGAATGGCCTTATCGGCAGAATTCGTTTGAATCAGGGCGACGCAGCACAATCCTGGGAAACACCACCTTCTTCTCGCTTAAACCCGGCCGAGCTCGTGCGGGATGCTACCTATCTGATGCTTTCGAGCGTGTCTCCCGAGTTGTTGGGGCAGGCTTACTTGCAGCAAGCTAACTATGAAGACGCAATAAAAGTCTTCCGCCAATGGGCGGTCGGCGATCCTCGCAATTGGAAACCAACCTATTACCTCAGTCTCGCTTACAGCTATCAAAATAAAGGATCAGAAGCAAGCGATCTTGCAGCCTGGTCCGAACATGTCGAAGAGCATGAGGCGAATACTGCCCGCAAAGAGACCGGGCAGACGCGTAATTCAAAGAATATGATCGCCTCGAATCTGGCGACCACAACGCGGTTTGTCTCGGAGACAACGTATGCCCCAGACTCTGACTCCTCTTCATCTTCTAAAAAGCGGGAGAAATTGGAGGCGTTACACACCGCCGAATCGAAGTTGGCGGCACTCCTCAAAAGTGCCCCTGAAAGCGTGGACTATCGAATTCAGCGAGCTAGAATCCTGGACGATGAGGCAGTTACCGAGGCGAACCTCAATCCAGGTTCGCCGAAGGCCATTGAATGGGTGAATCAAGCAATCGATAGTATCGATCTCGCGATTCAACAAGTGCCGGAAAATGGCGGCTTGCACGAGCAGCGCGCGATCTTTTTCATGCATTTCGTATCCATCTTGAAAGATCGGAATAAAGAATCGTCCGAAATCAGGGAAAAACAGAAGGAGGAGATACGAGAATATGTCAGAGCTCTCGAATTGAAACCTACTGAATCTTCTCCATTGTGGGGAGCCGTGAACGCGGAAATTGATCTCGGCGAAGTTGAAGAAGCTGTGCATTTGGCAAGAACCATAAGTCTTCTGCAACCCAATTCCACCGCCGCCAGTACCGCCTACATCTATTCTCTCGAACTGGCTGTGCAACATCCCGGTAAAGAACAGGAAAGAGAAAAGGAAATCGAAGTCCGCCTGCGGCAACTCCTTCAGGCCAAACCGGACGAGTCCCAGTTGGATGTGCTCTGGTATGCCTTCGCGAAAAATAACAATCGAAATGGGCTGACTATAATCGCTGCCGATGCGAAGCGTCGTTTTCCAATTGATCCAAATGTTAACGAAAGTAAATCGTATCGAAGATTTCAGAACACGGCCGCTCTAAACTTTTCGGCACCTATTCTCGGACCCCGCTAAGATCATGGACAGGCCCGCACGACTGCATGCAATTGGTGAATGAGTTCACTGATCACTTTAAATATATTGCCGCTTTGCTTTCCCACGAGAGACGCTATGTTTTCGAGCAGTCTTGTCTGCAATTGAAGCCTTTTCCGAAGATCTATTATCCAAACCTCCAAACAAGATCGACACCACTTCATCTGCTACTTTGACTTCAAGGGGGGCGTGTCTAACGATCATGCGGTAGATGGCCGAGCCGTAGATCATGTCGAGCACGAGTTCCCGGTCAAAATTCTGGTCGATCTCTCCCCGTTCAACGCCACGATCAAAAATGACTCCGATGGCTTCGCGCCTGGGCTTGAGGAACCGCTCGCGGAAGAGATCCGCGAATTCCTTATCGCTCTGACTTTCCGCAACAAACTGACCCATGATGCGCCCAGCGGGGCTCTTGTAGAAAACCATCACTGAGCGAAGCTGTTCCAGGACGTCTTTCCTGACGGAACCCGTGTCGGGCGTTGGCACCATTTGAGTTGTCTTTCTCAGGAACGCGTCCAAAGCGACATATGCTCTACTCGGCCACCATTTATAGATTGTGGCCTTTCCCACGCCAGCTTTTCGCGCTATCTCTTCCATCGAAATATCGCGTAAAGGCTTTTCGGAAAGCAATTGAATGGTCGCTGCCAAGATCGCCTCCTCGGACTCCTCACTGCGAGGGCGGCCGCGACAGTCCGATTTGATGCTGTTGTCCAGGTTGTTTTTCGGAACCACTATTGAGCTCGAAGCAAGTTGTGTTGCGGACTGGCGCATCGCTATCTCCTTCAAAAATACCATCCGACATCTACACGAAAACGCATTCTACAGAACTGTGTGCAATGGCAAAACAATTGGACGCGCCAGTTATCGTGTCTGACATTTTTTGAATCCCGGGAACAGTCGCACTCAAATACTATACGTCTTGTTTCGAAATTAGCCAGCGAACTTTCGTTCGGCTTGACTACCGAGGGATGCCAAATGTGGATTGTCAGAGTCGCGCTGAACCGGCCCTACACGTTTATTGTTCTGGCGCTGCTCATTCTCATTCTGAGCCCGGCCGTCATTTTGCGGACACCGACCGACATCTTTCCCAGTATCAATATTCCCGTGGTTGCCGTGGCCTGGACCTATACCGGCCTAAGCCCTGAGGAGATGGAAGGGCGAATCACGACCGTCTATGAGCGGGTGCTCACTACGGTAGTCGACAATATCGAGCACATTGAATCCACGACTGTAAACGGGACTGCGATTGTAAAGATCTATCTTCAGCCGAATGCCAGTATTGACCGCGCGAATGCGCAGATTACTGCTGTCTCGCAGACCATACTCCGTCAATTACCTCCCGGATCGCTCCCACCCCTGATCGTCAATTACAACGCATCCACAGTTCCTATTCTGCAGCTAAGCCTTTCCGGGAATGGGTTGACTGAACCCCAACTGAACGACATTGCGCTGAACTTTCTGCGTACACAACTGGTCACTGTTCCTGGCGCTGCGGTTCCGTTTCCATACGGAGGCAAGACGCGTCAGGTCATGGTCAATCTCAACCAAGGCCTGCTGCAGTCCAAGGGTTTATCTCCGAACGACGTGTTGACCTCGCTCGGCAATCAGAACCTTATCTTGCCAGGCGGCACGGCGAAGATGTCGAGCTTTGAGTACGACGTTGATCTGAATGCCGATTTGAAAAGCGTTCCGGAGTTCAATAGCCTTCCCGTCAAGACCGTCGGCAACTCTGTCGTCTATCTGCGTGATGTTGCAACCGTCAGCGACGGTTTTGCTCCGCAGACAAATATCGTTCGGCAGGACGGCAAACGCGGCGCGCTGGTCACCGTTCTCAAGGCCGGAGACGCATCCACGATCGATGTCGTTAAGGGCGTAAGGCAAATTCTTCCACGGGTAGCCCAAACCCTTCCTCCCGAACTCAGGATTCAACCCCTTGCCGATCAATCCGTCTTCGTGCGCGGATCCATCAATGGGGTAATTCGTGAGGCTGTTATCGCCGCCGCGCTTACGGGTCTGATGATCCTGATCTTCCTGGGAAGCTGGCGCAGCACATTGATCATCGCTGTCTCGATTCCGTTATCCATTTTGACTTCGGTTATCGTATTGAGCTTCCTGCACGAAACCATCAACATTATGACACTCGGCGGCCTGGCACTCGCCGTAGGTATCCTCGTCGATGACGCGACGGTGACCATTGAAAACATCGAACGCCACCTGGAAGAGGGCGCTGAGCTGCATGACGGCATACTGGAAGGCGCAGCACAGATCGCTGTTCCTGCTCTTGTTTCGACGTTGTGTATCTGCATCGTCTTTTTGCCGATGTTTTTCCTGAGTGGAGTGGCACGTTATCTTTTTGTTCCCCTCGCCGAGGCGGTCATCTTTGCCATGCTTGCCTCTTACATTTTTTCGCGTACCCTCGTGCCAACGTTGGCGATGTATCTGCTGAAGGCGCACAAGCATGGAGGTGCGCCTTCTCGTAATGTCTTCACCCGTTTTCAGAAGGGTTTTGAGCGGCTCTTTGAGAAAATTCGCTCTTCCTACTCCTCTTTGCTGACGCAGCTTGTTTCAGTCCGGCTTGCCTTTGTTCCAATCTTTATTGCCGTCTGCGTTCTGGCGTTCGCTCTGATCCCCTTTCTTGGCCAGGACTTCTTTCCGGACACAGACAGCGGTCAGTTCATTCTGCACGTGCGCGCGAAGACGGGAACGCGCATTGAGGAGACGGCGCGCCTGGCAGATCAGGTGGAGGGTACTATCCGGCAGACGATACCTTCCTCCGAAATGGATAATATCCTCGATAATATTGGTCTTCCCTACAGCAGCATCAATTACATCTATAACCGCTCGGGGTTAACCGGCGCAGCAGATGCTGACATCCTGGTTTCACTCAAAGAGAAGCACCACCGTACAGCCGATTACGTCCGCGTGCTTCGTGACAAACTGCCGCAAGAGTATCCCGGAGCGACGTTCTACTTCCTGCCAGCCGACATTGTCACCCAGACTTTGAACTTCGGGTTGCCGGCTCCAATCGATATCCAGATCGACGGAGCAGATATTGCCGGAAATGCCCGCGTTGCCGACAAGATGCTCAAAGAACTTAGCCATGTCCGCGGCATCGCCGATCTACGCATTCAACAGCAGGCTGATTATCCAAAACTTCACATTAATGTCGATCGTACGAAGGCCTTGCAAGCGGGATATACGGAGCGCGATGTCGCCAACAGCATGCTGGTCTCTTTGAGCGGGAGCTTCCAGGTAACACCGATGTTCTATCTGAATCCCAAGAACGGAGTTTCCTACAACCTCGTAACTCAAACGCCTCAATACGACATTCAGTCTGGCCAGGATATCCAAAATATCCCGTTAACCGGCGCCAATCAGAAGCAGCCTGGGATCCTTGCCAATGTCGCCTCAATCCAGCGGACCACTGAGCCGGGTTCGATCAATCACTACAACATCCGGCGTGTAGTCGACATCTATGCGTCAGTTCAGGACAGGGATTTAGGTGCGGTAGGACGTGAGGTGAACAGCATCGTCGACGCCAATCGCAAACTGCTTCCCCGTGGCAGCTTCGTTACCCTTCGCGGTCAATACGGTACGATGCGGACCTCCTACATCGGATTGATTGGCGGCCTGGCATTCGCAATCATTCTGGTGTACCTGCTGATTGTCGTGAATTTTCAGTCCTGGCTTGACCCGTTCATCATCGTCACGGCTCTACCCGCGGCACTTGCCGGAATCATCCTGTTCCTTTTCATTACGCATACGACTCTCAGTGTCCCCGCATTAATGGGAGCCATCATGTGTATGGGTGTGGCTACGGCTAACAGCATCCTCGTTGTTTCCTTTGCAAAAGAGCGACTTCAGGACCATGGCGATGCCGTGATGGCTGCGGTTGAAGCTGGTGCAACCCGTTTTCGCCCCGTCATCATGACGGCGTTGGCGATGATCATCGGCATGATTCCCATGGCACTGGGTCTCGGCGACGGTGGCGAACAGAATGCGCCGCTGGGAAGAGCTGTGATCGGAGGACTCCTGTGCGCGACTGTCGCGACTCTGGTCTTTGTGCCTTCTGTTTTTGCGCTCCTGCACGGCCGGTCTCGAGATACAGAATCGCAACGAACCGAGAAAGCAGAAGATGAGCCAATTCACGCATAGTCGTGCCCATAGCAACGGAGGCAAGCAATGAGCAACACTGAAACCGATTTGAATCCAGCTTCGCAAAATAGTTCTGTGCAACAGGCTCAGGTCGAGAGGCAACCGCTGTCCCGCTCTCAGTTCGTCGGCTTGGGGGTCGCAGCCGTGCTGCTTGGCGTAGTTATCTACTCCGGCATTCACCAGCGCGCGATGGCAGCAAGCAATCTTGGAACTGTGACGGAGCGCGCTGCCATTGCACCAGTAAACGTAGTAGAGCCGAAGTCTGGAGCTGACCTCGAAGAGATTGTTTTACCAGGCAACGCGCAGGCGTTCAGTGACACGCCCATCTTTGCACGTACCAATGGCTATCTTAGGCGCTGGTACGTGGACATCGGCGCGCATGCGGAGCAAGGCCAACTGCTCGCTGAAATAGAGACGCCTGAGATCGACCAGCAGCTGGAACAGGCACGCGCCGACCTGAAGACAGCGCAGGCAAACGAGCAACTTGCTCAGATCACGGCGACACGCTGGCAGAACCTGCTCAAAACAGACAGCGTTTCCAAACAAGAGACCGATCAGGCAATCCAGGATCTAAGCGCAAGACAAGCGACTGTAGATTCGATGACTGCCAACGTTCACCGTTTGGAACAATTGCAATCCTATGAGAGGGTATACGCTCCTTTTTCGGGCGTAATCACAGCGAGAAATACCGATATCGGCGCGCTCATTAATGCGGGGGCGGGCGGTGTGCCACAGGAACTATTTCATATGGCGGCGGTGAATCGCCTACGCATCTATGTCGCTGTACCGGAAGTTGACTCCGAAGCGGCGCAGAATGGCGGCAAAGCAACACTGACGCTGGACGAATTCCCCGGAGAAACATTTCAGGGGACGATTGTGCGCAATTCCGACGCAATCGATCTCAACTCAAGAACATTGAACGTGGAAGTCGATATCGACAATCGCAATGGACGCATCAGGCCGGGTGCGTATGTTTTCGTGCATCTCAAGCTTCCGGACAATTCAAAGAAAGTGACTTCCTCGTTGACCATTCCCGCAAACACTCTGCTTTTTCGATCTGAAGGGCTCCGCGTTGGAGTTGTTCGGGGTGATCATGCTGAGCTGGTGCCGATCACGATCGGGCGTGACTATGGTGCGACAGTCGAGGTTATCAACGGGCTCAAGCCAACGGACCAGGTGATCGTCAATCCGTCGGATTCTCTCACCGCAGGAACCCCGGTGCGAGTCAATGCACGAGAGGCTGGAGGTCCAAAATGAAAGCACGGCTCATTCCGTCTTTGTTGTCAGCGTTGACTATCCTGCTTGCTGGCTGCATGGTCGGGCCTAACTATGTGAAACCGTCAACGCCTATGGCGCCAGCCTTCAAAGAAGAAGCGCCCGAATTGTCTCAGGCGAGCGACGGTTGGAAGCCTGCTCAGCCTGGCGATCAAGCACCTCGAGGAAACTGGTGGGAGATTTATAGCGATCCTGAGTTGAATACGTTGGAAGCGCAGATTGACTCGGCAAATCAGACACTGAAGATTGCAGAGGCAAATTTCCGTCAGGCACGTACGGCCATTCGCTTCAATCGTTCATCCGAGGCGCCCACCATCGGAACTGCACCGAGCATCTCCACTGTACGTGACTCTGCGAACCAGCCCTACTTTCCATCGAGCCTGGCCAATAACGGAAACGGCGATTTTACTCTTCCTGTCGATTTGTCCTGGGAGATTGATCTCTGGGGCCGTATCCGGCGCAGCGTCACTGCTGCTAAGGAACAGGCCCAGGCGAGCGCGGCAGACATGGCGGCGGTGCAATTGAGTCTACAAGCTGAACTTGCATACGACTATTTCGAACTTCGCAGTGCCGACGCGGAGAAAAAGCTGCTCGATGATACGGTGCAGGCCTATGGCAAAGCGCTGGAGCTCACTGAAAATCGATATGAGGGTGGAGCAGCGCCTAAATCTGATGTGGCACAGGCTCGCACGCAACTGGAAGACGCCAAGGTTCTTGATACTGACATCACGGTTCAACGCGCTCAGTATGAGCATGCCATCGCAATACTTATCGGCAAGCCCCCTGCAAACTTCAGCCTGCCTCCCAGCCCCATCGATCTCCAAACGCCAGCAATTCCCGGGATACCAGAAGTATTGCCGTCGCAGTTGCTCGAACGCCGGCCGGACATCGCGGCAATCGAGCGGCGAATGGCTGCCGCCAATGAACAAATCGGTATTGCTCAGGCCGCTTACTATCCCACGTTGAACCTAAGTGCCCTGGCAGGATTTGAGGGAACCTCGGCCCTCAACTGGTTTAACTGGCCCAGCCGCTTCTGGGCAGTGGGTCCGAGCTTCTCCGAAACACTATTTGATGCTGGACGACGGCGCGCGACGAAAGAGTCAGCTGTTGCCGCTTATGATGCGAACGTAGCAAATTACCGTCAGACGACGCTCACCGCCTTTCAGCAGGTAGAGGATAACCTCGCCGTCCTGCGCATCCTCTCGGGAGAGTCGCAGCAGCAGCACAATGCCACCGCGGCCGCCGAAGAATCCCTTCGTTTGTTTCAGAACCGCTATGCCGGTGGTGTGGATACCTATCTTCAGGTTGTAACTTCGCAGACAACAGCTCTTAGCAACGAACGGAATGATATCGATATCCGACGGCGCCAGCTCGATGCGAGTGTCTTGCTGATTAAAGCCCTCGGAGGCGATTGGAATGTCACGAAATTTCCGAAGGTCTGACCAGAAGACCGCGTAAGTATATGCGTTACACTAGCGAACTGCTGACTCGCCGAACGCCCCGACGAGTCAGCACGTGAAGCTCAAGTCGCGTGATGTTCTGATCCACCGATGTTGACTATTTCTCGCCAATGAGTCATGCGTGACGGCACGGGATCGCGACCGCTCCTGCGAGTCCACCTTCGGATTCCAAACGCACTCTTGTTGGCGCGGCTGGCCAATATTCCAAAGCACACGGCCGTCGTGGCAGGACGCATCCCAGGGCAGTCCCGTCAGCCGTTCTGTCCGGGATTTGCACCATACTTCGAAACAAGAAGACGAAGTTGGTTCTCCAAACTGGCGTTCTACGGCGAAAGTGAACGTTGGCCCCTCTCGCAAGACTGTCTACCCTTGAAAACGATCCGTCTATCAAGACTCGCTTGCGGTAAGTTGGGAGGGGTCCTTAGGATGGCCCGGTTGACAATCGACACGGAGGATTTGTTGCCTTGATGAGACGAAGTCTGATTCTTCGCCTGAGTTGTGCACTCGGATTGCTTGCCGTTGCGCTCACAACCGCCACCGCGGCTTCTTTGCTTCCAAATTTGAACGAGCGCCGGCTCCTTTTCAACGACGATTGGCGATTTTACAGGGGAGATGTCGAGGGCGCGCAAGTGCCCGAGTTCGACGATTCGCAATGGCGTGAAGTTCAACTTCCTCACGATTGGGCGATCGAGGGCCCTTTCAGCCCCAAACTCAATCCACATACGGGTGCTTTACCATTCTTCGGCACTGCCTGGTACCGCAAGTCATTCCAACTTCCCGAAAGTGCCAAGGATCGGTTTGTAGCAGTTGAATTTGATGGGGTGATGAGCAACTCGCAAGTGTGGATCAACGGTCACCTCCTGGGAGGCCGCCCCTACGGCTACATCGGCTTTCAATTCGATCTGACGCCGTATTTGAAGTTCGGTCGTGAGACCAACGTGTTGGCGGTCCGCGTAGCTCCGGAGGACCATTCATCCCGGTGGTATCCAGGGGCGGGCATCTACCGCAATGTCTGGCTCGAAGTGACTGGTCCAGTCCATGTGGCCCATTGGGGGACCTACGTGACAACCCCAAGCGTGAGCGATGAGGAGGCTACTGTCTCCGTCAAGACAGACATTGTGAATCGGTCTGACCGCCAAATGGAGGTGATACTCCGCTCCTCCATTTTGGATCGAGATGGCAGAACGGTCAGCAGAAACGATTCAAGGGCGACCATTGGCCCTGACGGAACCCAGAAAGTACCTGGAGAGTTGAGAGTGCTCCACCCAGATCTATGGGGCATCGACGATCCAAATCTATATACCCTGGTGAGCGAGATAAGGGTGCAAGGACGGACAGTCGACCGTTATACGACTTCCTTCGGGATTCGCACCATCGGATTCGACAAGACAAATGGGTTCCTCCTGAATGGACGTCACCTTAAACTACAGGGCGTCTGCATCCACCATGACTTAGGCGCTCTGGGCGCAGCCGTCAACCGACGCGCAACTGAACGGGAGCTCGAGATCCTGCGAGGCGCTGGAGTCAACGCCATTCGTACCAGCCACAATCCACCTTCACCGGAACTGCTTGAGTATGCGGACCGTATGGGCTTCGTGGTGATTGACGAGGCCTTCGATAGTTGGCAAATCCCTAAAGTGACGAATGACTACAGCAAGTATTTTGATGCGTGGTCCGAACGCGATGCCCGCGATATGGCGGATCGCGACCGCAACCACCCCAGCATCATTCTCTGGAGTATCGGCAACGAGATCCCCGATCAGGAGCGCCCTGAGGGCGCGCAAGTGGCACATCGCTTGACGAGCTTTTTTCACCAGGAAGATCCGACTCGCCCTACGACTGCGAACTTCAACGAATGGCAGTTTGCAATTAAGAACAAGTTGGCCGATGAGGTTGACATACCTGGATTCGACTATTGGCCTGAGCACTATGAAGAGATTCTTCACGAGCACCCAAATTGGATTATCGTTGCTTCCGAGACGGAGTCCTGTGTGAGTTCGAGAGGTGTGTATCACCTGCCAATCGAAAAATACGACAAGCATCCCTCCCTCCAGCTAACTAGCTACGACCTCATAGGTCCTTCCTGGGGTTACTGCCCTGACGTAGGGTTTGCCTACCAGGAAAAATTCCCGCAAATTCTGGGCGAATTCG
>Ga0206894_1100_pt1 | contig 18729 bp, 16 predicted proteins | sample Alteio_BWOrgHeat_54_FD_152953 | JGI IMG/M metagenome (GOLD analysis project Ga0206894, IMG submission 152953) | Enriched cells from forest soil in Barre Woods Harvard Forest LTER site, Petersham, Massachusetts, United States -... | ecosystem: Environmental > Terrestrial > Soil > Temperate forest >...
TATATTCATGTCTTCAATAGCTCCTTTCATCACAATTTTGTTTCCCGGTTTCATCTTTTGGTTCATTTCATCGACGATCGTACTGATTTCGGATGCTGTGCTACCTAAATCCCTACTATCGACGTTTGCAAAAACATCGAAAACAGGTTGCACATTGAGGTGAGTGGCTACCGCCACACCCAAGCGCCGCTCTAGTTTGACTAGATTATCTAAGAGTGGGGAGGAGGATTTGATCTCCGGACTAGATACTGGCATATTCAGGAACTGCTCTACACTATTTAGGCGATATTTTGGATATTGCACAGCGATCAAATAGGGGATACCTGATTTGCGATCTAACCAGAAATTCGGTGTTACCTGGGTGCTTGTGCTATAGGTGACAAGAATATCGTTCATCACATTGTGTTGATTGATGCCCTTTTGGGCTAAAAGGGTCCGATTGACATCCAAATAAAGTTCGGGTTGATCACGATATTGATGGAGATGCACATCGACAGCCCCAGGAACATTTGAAATGCGTTGCTTGAGCTCATTGGCTATCGTGAAGTTTTCTGTCTTATCGTGGCCGATGACGCGGATATCGATAGGGGAGGGTAAGCCAAAGTTGAGAATTTGGTTAATCATCCCCGCAGGTTGAAAGTAGAAGATAAGATTTGGGAAATGGTTATTCAGATGTGCGCGTAGAAGTTGAATGTATTTTACGGTTGGAACATTGCTTTCATGGTTAAGAGAAATTAGAATTTCCCCATCAGAAGGTCCAATGGTAGCATTATCGCGATATGCCAAGCTCGTCGCTTCCGGTGGTAATCCAATATTATCAAGCATTGAGCTGATATCACTTTCGGGGATGATTTTTTTTATTTCTGCTTCAACAGCATCAAAAATCTGTTCTGTTACCTCTAAGCGTGTACCAGTAGGTGCCTTTACATGGAGGCGAATATGATGCGAATCGATTTTAGGAAAAAAGTCGCGTCCGATAAAAGGGAATACAAGCAATGAACTGCCGAAAATTATGATAAAAACAATGATGGTGGCAGTGCGAAAATACAGGCACCAATCTAATATTTTTTCATACCCCTCGCGGAAATGATGAAAGGCTTTTTCAACATGTTGGAATAGGCGTGAAAATAGGGGCTGGGCAGGTTTAGCAACCGTTTCCCTCCCTGGTGAATATAGTAGCTCTCCTTCCGCGTGATAGGTGTCTTGATGGAGATGGACCTCACTCACAAGCAAATATTTGACCAAGACGGGCACTAAAGATCTAGATAAGAAATACGATGAGGCTATAGCGAACACGACCGCAAGTGCAAATGGTTGAAATAGAAATTTTGAAGGTCCAACAAGCAGTGTAATAGGGATGAAGACGATGCAAATGCAAAGCATCGACACAAAAGCGGGAATGGCAACTTGGTACGATCCATCAAGGATGGCGTTATGTAATGATTTGCCAGTTTCAAGCTGTCGATGGATATTCTCAATAGTAACGATCGCTTCGTCCACTAAAATACCAATCGAAAGCGCTAGTCCACCAAGCGTCATAATGTTGAGAGTTTCTCCCACCAAGGCTAAACATATGACCGAGGACAAGATGGAAAGAGGAATTGATATACTGACAATTAATGTGCTGCGCCAACTACCAAGAAAAATGAGCAGAATGATGCCTGTCAGTGCAGCTGCCAAGATCCCTTCGGTCAACACACCCGCAATCGCCGCTTTGACAAAGATCGATTGATCAAACAGTGTGTCGATATGCATATCTGCTGGTGCTGCCGCTTGTAGCGAAGGAAGCATCTTTTTTAAGTCGTTAATAATACTTAAAGTGGAAGTTGCCCCATTTTTGATTAAAGTCAATAAAATAGACCTCTTGCCTTGGTTTCGTACAATACAGGTTTGATCAAGGAATCCATCGTGAGCGAAGGCGACATCTCTGAGAAATATCACGACATCATCGATCACTTTGATAGGAAAACTGTTCATCGATGCAATTTCATTGGGAGTCATATTGACATTGACACGGTAGTCAGTATCTCCAATTTTGGCATTACCTGTAGGCAGGGTTAAGTTGAAATTGTTAACAGCATCATTGACGTCGCGAGGCGAAAGCCCCCTAGCTTGCAATGCCTTGGGTTCGATGTCGACCATCACTTGGCGCACCTTACCCCCAATTGCCGAAGGAATCGTCGTGCCTCGTATCGTCGCAAGGTGATGCCTTAGCCAGTTTTGGGCATAATCATACAGTTCAGCTTCATCGAGAGTATCACTAGAAAGTGCTACCTGAATCAGCGGCACACTACTTGTAGAATAGCGCAAAATAACAGGGGGTAAGATGCCAGGAGGCATACGCTTAATGGCGTTTTGTGAGGTAGCTATCGCTTGTGAAATGGCAGAGTCCATTTTGACATCTGGATGGAAGAAGACGCGGATTAACCCAAGACCATCTGTCGTTTGTGATTCGATTCTTTCGACATCATTGACATAATTCGAAATTGCAAATTCACCATAAGTTGTAATGCGCTGCTCAAAATCCTCCGTTGGCAATCCAGCATACGTCCAAATCAAACTGACAATAGGGATATCTATATTGGGAAATATATCCTTAGGCATCCGATAGCTAAAGCCGGTGCCGAAGATGAAAATTAATAGGGCGACGACAACAAACGTGTAAGGGCGTCTTAAGGCGAGCTTAACAATCCACATAGTTGCTTATACCACTAAAATAACACATTTTTAAGGTATTTTTTTAAAAAGTCAAATATTATATTGTTTTCCATCATGAGCAATGGACTATAGAATGTGACCTTGTTGCATAAATCCAATATAACGATAAACCATTGAAGATAAAAAAATTAAAACACAGAGGCACAGAGGGCACGGAGAGGAAAGAATAAATAAAATGTCCTTAGGTATATACCACAATCAATTTCCAATTTTTCTCTTTCTCCGTGTTCTCTGTGCCTCTGTGTTTCAAACCTGTTTATGATAAAAGAATTACGGTGTGCTCCATTTATGCAACAAGGCTATAGAATGTCACATTATCCATTCATGTTAGCATGTGGGCTACTAATCATCACCAATAGCTGTTCGCTTGGCCCTACCTATCAACCTCCTGTTGTGGAGACTGCTGCTGATTGGAAACATACCCAAAACAACACAAATCCTTTCGTCTACCGTGATTTCTGGTGGGAAGTCTTTAACGATGAGCAACTCGAGGCCTTAGAACAGCAGGCCCTCGAAAACAATTACGATTTAATGATTGCATTAAACCATGTGCAAGAAGCTAAAGCATTAATGGAAGATGCTCGGGCTGATATTTATCCGCATTTGAATGTAAATCCACTTTATAGCAATATGGGGACCCTCTATGAATCGTACTCGACATTCACGCTCAATCGCGCTCATGAAATGCTCTTCGTCTTACCCTTGAATTTCAGCTACGAATTGGATTTATGGGGGAAAATTCGCAGTCGTTACGAGGCTGCACGCTATAACTGGGAAGGGGCAATAGAAGCTTATAACTCGCTGCTATTAACTTTGACTACAGACGTGGCAACTGTCTATTACCAATTGCGTGTAAGTGATGCCCAAATTGATTTGTTGCAAGCGACGCTACAAACCCGTCAGAGTGCCTTCAAGATTAATAATTCAAGATACAAAGCTAACATCATTAACTATTCTGATGTAACCAGGGCAGGGCTTGAGGTGAGTAATACTCTGTCGGAAATCAAAGTAGCGCTGCGCCAACGTGCTAAGCTTGAAAATAGTTTAGCTACTTTGATTGGCATATCGGCTTCCGAATTTTCTTTTGCACACAGTCCTTTAGAAGGTGTTCCTCCTGTTATCCCAGCAGGTATCCCCTCAGATGTATTGCTACGTCGTCCAGATATCGCTGAAGCAGAACGAAGGATGGCAGCAGAAAATGCTATGGTAAGAGTCACCTATGCTTCATTTCTTCCTTCCATAGGACTGACAGCAGGACTCGGTTCTTCAAGCCCTCATTTGAAATATTTTCTGCAGAACAAAGGGCGCTTATGGTCCTATGGTGCGCATGCTTCACAAGTGATTTTTGATGGGGGGCGCCTATTCGCTGAATTAGCGATGCAGGAGGCGCGATTTAACGAGGCCAGTGCCGCTTATCAGCAGCAAGTATTAGTAGCCTTCCAGCAAGTCGAAGATGCTCTTATTAGTTTAGAGATGTATAAAAAGGAATATCAAGATGTTGCGGATGCCGTCGAATGGGCCAAAAAAACTAATCGTATTGCCAATTCTCGCTACAAGTTGGGAGTGACCTTTTATTTAGATGTGGTGGAAAGTGAGCGAGAAAAGTTAATCAAGGAGATAGTGCTAAATGATCTGATGGGGTTGCGTTTTGCGACAACTATTCAATTGATTAAAGCCATCGGTGGTGGCTGGAGCTGTGGTGGGAGGATTGATATCAACCACTGAGCCACAGAGCTCACTGAGTAGTTGTTAAATAAACTTCTGTAAAGTGATTCCCCCAGAACAAAGTGGCGCATCACAAATTTGCGTACCGCACTATTTGAACGCGAAGATCGCGAAGTAAGCGAAGATATCGCGAAGAAAGTTTATATTTATTGAAGTACATGCTCAAGACAAATTTTCTGATATCATCTTTGACCATTCTCTTCTTGAAATTAATCGATAACCCTATTGAAAATCTTTTTGATTTTAACTAAAAAAGAAATGGAGCTTCATGAATTTCTAAGAGCATATCCACAGAAGAAAAATCTTCGCGTTGCCTTCGCTTGCTTCACAATCTTCGTGTTCAAAAAGTGCGGTACGCTAATTTGTGATGACCCAACAAAGTTGTTCTTGTTTGTAAAATATTAAGTAATCTTCTATGTTCGTGGTGATTAAAAAATGCATAATTAAACTTTCTGTACTGGTGATTTGATGAAGATAAAATATAAAGCTCCGCTCATCATGTTTATGTGTACGCTGGTCATGACGTCCGTATCAGCTTATGTCGGTTACCGCAGTAACTTGAAGCTGATAAATAGTGGGATGGAAATGGAGCTGCACACCGTAAGTACAATTTTGCAAAACGACATCCAGATCAAAGCTAGCAACGCTGCTGCAAGAGCGTCTTTAGTGGCCAATTTTCCGCCTGTGCAAGAAGCGCTAAAAGCCCATGATCGAGACCAATTAATTAAACTCGTTGTGCCTGCTTTTTTGATTCAGAAGGAAAAATTCGGTGTCGTCGATGGCCACTTTCATTACCCGCCAGCCGTGTCCTTTTTACGCACCTTTGCTCTACAAAAATGGGGCGATGATCTTAGCACTTCACGAGAATTGGTGTTGCAGGCTAATAAGAAATTAACTCCACTGCAAGGTATCGAAATTAGCACGACTGGTGTAAGCATTAAAGGCATTGACATTGTCAAGGATGAAAATGGGCCCATAGGCTCGTTGGAAGTTGGTGTGGGTTTTAATAGCTTATTACAAGAATTGCAAGATAACACAGGATTTGATTCCGCAGCTTTTATCGATGAGAACATGTTGACCAAAATCGCCACGGCAGCACCTAAAGGAGATCCAGATCGCATCATAGGGGGATTTAGAACCTGGGCGACAACAGATTGGGCGAAAATTCATGCCGTGGTCAATCCTGAAATTCTAAACAAAGTTACAGACTTAACGTACAAAATAGAGACTATCAATGGACAGTTTGTGGGCGTAGTGCTTGTGCCTTTACTCGATTTCAGAGGGGTCCAAATAGGTTCGATTGTAGCCGTTAAAAACTTTGACAATTATCAAAGGCAGCTCTTAGGCAATTTGTTAACTAGTATCGCGCTGGCCCTGCTACAAATCATTATCATTGTGGGCCTAAACTTTATCATTTTCAATGTATGGCTTGTTTCAAATGATGCGCCTGTTGAAAGTGTGCCAGTGAAAAAGGAATGAGCTGTGGAGATCGGTTTTGAAATAGGGAGCAAGACCATGTTATGTGTTTTTAGACAATATGCTAGCGGTCTTTCATCTTCGTTTTGTTGCACTCTCATTCTGGTGTTTAGTAGCATTTTTCCATTGAATGGTGATGAACCAAGTTCTCTTCCAACTAAACTATCGGAGCAAGCATCGAGCGCAGCACTGCAGCAACCATCAGTTCCAAATAAAAAAGATGCTACATCTTTAGAAGCTCCTAAAACAGCCACAACCTCAAAAAGTGAAGCCAATATCACCGCTATTCCAGCAAATGTTGAACGTCCAATTCGGATAGGTGTCACTTTTATGCTAAATAACATCAATAAAATTGATGAAAAAATTGGCAATTTTGAAGGTAGCATTGATCTGCACTTGCGCTGGGTTGATCCCAACCAGAAATTCGATCCAAAAACAATTGGTACCTTTCGCCAGTCATTTTGCTTTGAAGAAGCCACAGAAAAGCTTAGCAAAATGTGGAATCCACGCATCAAGATAACAAATATTATTGGAAAACCCATTGCAGATGACTTATGTCTAGTCATTAATTCGGATGGGGCTGTCGAATATGTCCAGCGCATCACTGCCTTATTCGATACGAAATTTAATCTTGTGGCATTCCCATTTGATGAGCAAAAGCTGCTCGTCAAACTGATTTCAACAAGATATAATTCTGAGGAACTTGAGTTTGTGCAGAGTGAAGAAGAAATTTATCATTCAGGCATTCGTGAAGGGACTTCGTTAATAGGGTGGAGTTTAAAGGATGTCGACTATGATACTAGCAGAGTGCGCGGCTTAGATGGGCATTTCTTTCCACTATTTGTCGCAGAAATCGTCATGACGAGAGATTACTCAAGCCATTTATTTGCTTTTGCTCCTTTACTATTGATAGTGATTATCCCTTCTATTCTGACATTGTACAATAAAAGTGATGTGGGTGCCCTTTTAGGGGCATGGTCAGGGGCTATATTAGCGCTAATAGCGTTGAGCTTTACTTTGAATTTGCGCTATCCAGCGCTTGGTTCTGATAGCTTGATGGCGCGGCTGATAGCCATTATTTTTGCCTATGAATTTTTCATGATTTGCGTGAGCATATCCATTTTAAATCCGACTGTAATTAAAAAATTTAAAAACCCAAGAGTGCAGCCTGAGATTCTTAAGTTTATGCAATGGGGCATTCCACTTATCTTTATGCTTTTGGTTGCCTTCACAGTTCTATCGACACTGTTCTATTAATTTGCTATTTTTGATTTATTCGTGTATGCTTCTTTGATTTATGCAACAAATAATATAACTATATGAAAATCTATTCTTTTGTAAAAAAATGCACTTTAGTTTTGATCTGTGCAGCCATAGTCTATGGCCTAGGGCGCCTTTATTTTGCTGTGACAGCCGGCTTTACCATTGGCAATATCACATCGACTTTAGCGTATGATCCCCATTGGGATACGCATGCCTTATCTTCGGATGAAAAGCACGCCATCGAACAAGCGCTTAACCAGGAGTATGTCTATCTGGGAAGGGGGTGTCAAGCTTATGTGTTTGCCAGCCTTGATGGCAATTATGTGATTAAATTTTTCAAATACCAACGATTTCGCACGCAACGCTGGATCGATTTATTTACCTTTTTGCCTTCTGTCAATGCTTACCAGCAAGAAAAGGCCATTGAAAAACAAACTAAGCTACACAAAGTATTCCGCAGTTGGAAAATCGCTTATGAATATCTCAAAGAGCAGACTGGAGTGGTCTTTGTCCATTTGAATAAATCTACAGATTGGAGTAAACAAATCGTTATTCGTGACAAATTGGGCCTGACACATCAGCTTGATTTAGGACAAATGGAGTTCCTCCTGCAACGCCGAGCCAACATGCTCTGTCCGACCTTAGAGGCTATGATGAATGAAGGACAAGAGAAGCAATCGTATGACGTGCTGGATCGCTTAGTGGCTATGCTGTTAAGCGAGTATGCACATGGCTTTGCCGATAATGACCATGCACTGATGCAAAATACAGGCGTTTTAGATGGCAATCCTATCCATATTGATGTTGGTCAATTCATTTATAATGATATCGTGAAATCACCTAAGATCTATCAACAAGAGCTTTATGATAAAACATACAAGTTACGCCAATGGCTAGAGCAGCGCTATCCTGAATTGGCTTATCATCTGAAAGCACGTTTGTTAGCAATTCTTGGGATCGACTATTTTTATATGGGGCCCTACGTCCACAAAGGGGACGTAGCCAAGATCCCACATCAATAGAATTCTTTCGAAACTGCATCCCGTGCCTCTGCCTGTGCCCGTGCCTCTGCCCGCCCTTTCCTGATTAATTTTTTCGTTGAGCCATTTTTTCAAAGTTAACTTTCATTAAATAGATGGCTGCGCAGCATCCAAGCAGCTTTTTCATGTTTGCGCAGCTCTTGAATGAGAAGATCGGCAGTCCCTTCATCGCCAATTTTGGAGGCCTGCTCGATCTTTTGACGACAATGATGAATGAGTGTTTCTCTTGCATGACACAGTTCGTGGATCATGTCGTTACCAGAAAGTTCACCTTCTGCTTCATCGATAGTAGCAATTTCTAAAAACTGGCGCATACTGCCCAGAGCTTTAAATTTGAGCATGCGAATGCGCTCTGCGATTTCGTCCACAGATTCAGCTAACTCTTCATATTGCTCTTCAAACATTTCATGCAAAGAATGAAAACGCGCATCGATCACATTCCAATGGAAATTTTGTGTTTTTAGATAGGTCACATAAGTATCAGCTAAAATTTGCGATAAGCCCTGTGCCATCTGCTCAGAAGCATTTTGATCTAAAGAAATCGTTGTTTTAATAGTCATATATAATCCTTTGTCCTTTTATTGATTTAGTTTAGGAGCTACAGGAAAATCGATTTTCGGATCTGTAATGTGGTTAAAATAGTTTGTGAACATGTTAATGGTAATAACGAGAATGATTTCAACGATTTCTGTATCGGACACGCCAGCCGCTTTTAATGTGTTAACATCTTCATCGTTGATTTTAGCACGCTTTTCAACGACTTCTTTGGCAAAAGCTAGAATGGCTTGCGTTTTGGGGTCTTTCGACTGGGCTTGACGTGCCAATAGGATTTCTTGCTCAGGGATGCCCGCAGCTTGCGCAATTGCCGTATGGGCCGATAAGCAGTAGTGACAGTGGTTCGCTTGACCAATAATCAACGCAATTTGCTCGCGCAATTTAGGGGCTAAGCTAGTTTTTTCTACCGCTTCACTTAAGCCTAAAAAACCTTGAAGCACCGCCGCCGAATTGCCCATATTTAAAAAGATGTTAGGCACGCGTCCTAACTTTTTCTCTAGCGCGGCATAGATTTCTTTCACTTGCCCTTGTGCTTTGTCTGGTGTCACTGGTTGCACACGTGTCATCGTCTTCTCCTTGGTGGTGTTTGCTAAATCATCTCTATAGCTTAAAATTATTATGTATACAAGTGGTGATTATGTATATTGTATCCTTAAGGAAAGAACAAGGAGTCATCATGTATCACGCGATCGAAAAAATAGCCACAACTGAAGCACCGGCGGCACTTGCCGCCTACTCGCAAGGGATTGTGACGGCCGCTGGCCAGGCGTTAATTTTTGTTTCAGGGCAATTACCTATAGATCCAAAGACTGGCAAGTTCGTTGAAGGGGACATTAAAACCCTTGCCAAACAAGTCATAGACAATATTGAAGCAATTCTAGTAGCTGGTGGAAGTAGCTTACAGCACGTTGTGCGCACTGAAATTTTCCTTACGGATTTAAAGCGCGATTTTGCTCACGTCAATGAAGAGTATGGTAAGCGGTTTGCGGGCGCCACACCACCAGCTCGCCAAACTATTCAAGTGGCTGATTTGCCTATGGGATCACCCATCGAAATTTCTTGCATTGCCATCCGGGCCTAGTTTTCGGTGCAATTCATGCGTTGTGTGTGTGTAGTAGGGCAGGGGGGTGGAAAATTGCATGGGCAATTTCGCCAGTTTTGCTTGGTCACAATAAAAATCGTTTAAGGAGTTTTGCAATGAAAATAGCTGTTAGAAAGTTCTGGTTAGTTCTAGCCATTTGCGGTTTGTTTCAAACGATAAATGCCAAACAATGTGAAGAGCAGATCGATTTTAAATTCGACGATCGGCAATGGGAAAAGGGATATGAAGCTAGTACAGCCGAAGGCTCCATCGTCGAGTATACTCTTAAAGGCGAAAACGTGCATAATTGGACAGAATTGGTTTCCGTGCAAAGTGTCCCTCTTGCTGCGGTGTCAATGGATGATTATTACACCTATTTCATGGATGGAATTAAAAAAGCTGCTCAACCAGCGGATGCCCAAAGCCGTATCATTAATAAAACTAAAGATTCAATATTTTTTGAATGGTGGATAGCTGCGAATTCCCCTCTCGCCCAGCATGAATGGTTTCGCCTCTTTAAAACGCCGGCCTCGTTTATGATTATTAGATATACTACAAAGAAACTTGATGACGTTAATAAAGCAAAGCCAATCTGGGAGAAAATATTAAATGACGCCACGGTTAAGGAAATCAATTGCAAGTAGTCATTGAATTTTATGTACATGTTCACGAGGTGTGTGGCTTTCGTGCCCGTGTGCGTGCCCGTGCCGGTGCCCGAAAGAAGAGTGTGAATGAAAACGTGATAGATAAGGTTCAAAGGTTTAAAGTTCTTAAGATAACGTGTAGATAAATTCGGGCACCGGCACGGGCACGCACGCGGGCACGAATTTATTCTCTTAGATCGCTACTGTGAACATGTACAATTTTATGACTAAGCAGATAGTTTTTATTATCAATTCGATAGCACATCGCTTTAAGAGCGTCGATTTTGCCGCTCTTATCGATAGATATTTGGATAAGGCGCTATACCACTATCAAATTGTTTACACGCAACATGCTAATCATGCTCATGACATTGCTAAAGTCGCCCTAGAGAACGGTGTTGATATTATCACTGCTGTAGGAGGGGATGGTACTATAAATCAAATTGGCAAAGCACTTGTCAATACACCAGGAACGCTTGGCATCATCCCTTTTGGCTCTGGCAATGGATTGGCACGTCATCTCGGGATTCCGCTTGATATCCCGGCTGCCATCTCGCTTCTCAATGCGGATACCTTTGTTGTCATCGACTCCGCGATTATTAATGGATATCCTTTCTTCGGTGTGTCTGGAATCGGTTTCGATGCATTAGTGGCGTTAAAATTTGCATCATTTGGCCGCAGAGGCTTATCTTCTTATATACGCATCATCTGCCGTGAATATTTCAACTATCAGGCCGAGAGCTATCACTTGATTGTTGATGGAAGAGAAGTTGACTGCAAACCCTTCATGATATGTTTTGCTAATAGTTCTCAGTATGGTCATGGTGTTAGGGTGGCACCCAACGCAAAGCTCAATGATGGCAAGTTGGATTTACTTATCGTCACCGATGCTCCCTGGCAAGCCATGCCAGGGTTGCTCTATCGCTCTTTATGTGGAGGATTAGAAAAATCAAAACATGTCATGCTTACACAATTTTCAGAAGTGATTGTAAAAAAACCACGTTTACAGATGCATATGGACGGTGAACCCATTGTGTTTACTGATGAGATCACCGTGCGTGTTGTACCAGCTTCGCTGAAAGTAATGTGCCATCCCACTCTTTAGTGCTGTGGACGCCTTTTCCCTGAAACAAGTTCTGTCCAATAGGCGGCCATATCAGCCGAAAGATATTTGGTTAGATTGCGATAGTTAGGTTTTTTGTGCGGGTATTCGGTATCGATAAAGGCAAATTTTCCGTTGCGGGTGTAAGCTATATTATCCGCGCGATAGCTTTCTCCTCCAGCGAATGTGATGATGCGAAAGAGTTCTTCCAGGTGTGCTGGCGTAATCTTCGTTTTCCAGGCATGCAGATTTTCATCCATCGGTACAAGGTTCATGTTCTCGACAACGAGGATTACATTTTTTCGCGCATATTCTGATGTGTCAGGTGGTGAGGGGTGCTGTGGTATTGGGTAGATCCACTTTTGCGGCACAACGAAATGTTGCACCTTGCTTGTGGTGATAATCTTACGAATTTTGTTTGCTCCTTTAATCCTGCGGTAAAACCATTGCCAGCCAGGTGTATCGCGTTTCTCTCTTTTCTCGGTATCAAGGTACACTTTTACAAGATAGCCTGGTAGCAAAGGATGACTGGCAACACGTATGAAGCTGCGCGGTTGCATAAATTTGGTCAGAAATCCTGCCGCAGCAAACGTTTCGTCATCCATGGTAGCACGTTGTGTATAGAAAATCGCATCTAAAGCAGGTTTAATGGGGTGGCTCTCAGGCATCAGACACCCACGTATTTTTTTACGTTCTTTTTTGGAGATGAAGGGGTTGCTTTCGAACTCCTCCATATATGACAGTGTAGCGGTCGCGTTTTTGTTGTGTTTTTGTGAACTTGTCTCAGAACTAGCAGCAAAGGCTGTTGTGGTGTGAACAAGTAAAATTGCAGAGAGTAAATAGGGGAAGACTTTCATTGTGTAATCTACCAGTTAAAAGTTGTCGCAAGCTTTCTTAATTTACCGATATTTTATTTTTGAGACAAATAAAAACAAAGGCTAAAAGCTAAAGGCTAAAGGCAAAAATAGCAAAAAGCGAAAAACAAAAAATTTCGTTCCTTTTTTCGCCTTTCACCTTGAGCCTTTAGACTTTAATCTTTTTTTTTGAGTTGTTTCTTAAACACTTTTTTCTGGAAAATATGGAATGTCTTTGCTAATGTATCGCCATCTTAAAATGCTATATAACTTAAGACTAGGATTTAATATGAGTATGATAAATTATGCTAAACTTGCAATAGCAGGGGATGCAGGCAAATATGTTGGGATTGGCAGCAACTACGAAAAAAAGTCGCTGGAAAAGGTGGGAAATACTCTCTTAACCCCCGCCCAAGAATTACCGAAAACGGTAGTCAATCTCTCTCGCTGGGGATTCAACTGGACGGTCAAGCAAATGTGTGATCCTAATGTGATCACTGTGGGATTGACCGCGACGGCTATGATTGGTGGAACATTTGCTTTTTATCCTGAATTTTCCAGAGATAAGTCGGCGCAACTGTTCAATATTGCTGGAGGTGTGGCGCAAACGGCATTAAAGTTTGTCGGACAATATATCACGCGTGATTCTGTCAAGCTAGTTGGATATACAGCCCTGGCTTCTTGCATTTTAGGTTTGGGAACAAGAACGCTCGGGCGTTTCCAAAATCCGCGTTTAATTGATGTTTTAACCCGCCAGCAACTGCCTAGCAAAATAGTTCCACAGAACACCCAAGATCTGATCGGCATTAAAAAAAGCTAAAAGATAAAGGCGAAAAATAAAGGCTAAAAGCGAAAGGCGAAAGGCTAAAAGGAATGGCTAAATGAATTACTAGTCGCTGTTTAGCGTTTTTTTTAGCCTTTCGCCTTTAGCCTTTCGCCTTTTTTTGCCTTTCGCCTTTTTTTGCCTTTAGCCTTTTGATATGACCTCTACCTGAAGTTCGCCGCTATTATCGCTATAATCTTTATCGTGAATCCAAAAGTGCACTCCGCTTTGCGCGGCCGTGAATGGGTTTGATTGGTAGATGTGATCTGGGTGGTATTTCCCGTCGCCCACATTAATGTTATTGCTGTTCTTGAATGCGGGTTGGGAAGTAGGGGTGGTATTAGAGCTGAATTCATAGCAGGCGTCATTGAGTAACTGCTCTTTGTTTTGCCACCAGTTGCCCAGATTCATCGTGCCACTTACTCTGATTTCGTAGCGTTGACCGAGGGCGAGTGTGACCACGGCAGAGGGACTACCATCTGCCTTAACGGTGCCCTTCCAGACAACAGTGTCAGCAAATCCATAGGTAGATAGCGTGACTAAGGAAGCTATAAGCCAAGATTTGAGATGCATGTGAATTCCTTTGGTTGATACATGCGCGGTTAGGTTAGGCGCTTTCCCCTTATGTTAATTTACAATCCATGTCAAAGATACCAATTTTTTTCTCGTCCTTTAAAAAAGCAACGTTATGTGAAAAGAAAAGCATTTGATCACAAATTTTGGCTTTTTCTTGCAAGTACTTTAATTGATTACGAGCTTTACTTTTTGCCTTATCTCCGAAAAAAGGGATCAGTCGGTCCCAATCCATGCTGTGTTCTACGTTTAACCTTTCTTCAATCACAATTGGACCAGAAAAGGTCTCAACTAAATAGGACTTTGGAATAACTAACTGATCTAATTGCGCTCTTTCGATGATGTCTCTGGCTTCATTCGCATATTTATACTGTAGCCGTATATCGCTTGTTTTCATAATGGTTTTTTGTGATGCCCAATAACTGTTATCCCTCACAGGTATTTTCAGCACATATCCTGGTAAATTAGGATGAACAACCGTCATTTTAGAAACTCCACGACCCAATTCCTGCCATTTTCCGACAACAGTTCTTTTATGCGTCATTTGTTTTATGTTGGCACGTTGCGCGCGTACAAAATCATGATAAAATTGAGGTTTTGAAGATAAAAGCAGGTAAGACAGGCCTGCTAATGCTGCGCTACAAAGGAGCTTTGGTATCCCACGAGTCCACTTCTTTTTAGTCATATCTTTGATGCCATGGTAAGCTGTCCATGCTGTTAAAGCTATTAAGGCAATCTTTTGCATCGGTTGTATATTGCCTTGATAAATATCTTCAGGCCACTGAGCAAATACCGCGCCTAAGCTTAAAACCGCGCCAGTGACTTTCAGAGCAATTTTTGTTAACCCAATTTTGTTAGTCTCGTTGGCCGTAAGCTTTGTTTTTTCTACTTTTAAAGGCGGAGAAATGAGTTTTCGAGCTCGGGCATCAACCTTTGTGTCAATGGCATTTTCATAATCTAAAAAGCCTTTATACGTTTTTACAAGACAACTAGTTGTTAGATTCAATGTATTCATTTTAGTCTGTGTTTTTAAAAATAGTAAATGAATAATATATATTTTTTTTCATTTATAAGCAAACGGTTTATTAAGGTTAATAAAAAATTGCTTTATACCGCCCACCCTTTGAACTCGCGGGCATTGCAACCGGCGCGAAAAGAACTCGGAATTGAACATAAATTTTAGTGGGATAGCTTCAAATGTGTTTTGCTAGATACATGGATTTTGATATATTGATACCTCTAAATTACAAATCAACTTATCTAATATCTTCATTTAGGAATATTATATGGCAAGTCCTGTTGGAGCATCATCGCAACCAGCTCCTCAATATCCTGTTTCATCTTCTTCCAGCGCACCTAATGTAAGCACAGCGGCTATTATGAGCGTCGATGACCTTAAGATAAATATCGATGAGCTAGTGACAGAGAACGAGAGAGGCTCTTTGACAGCCATTGTCAAAGATATTCAAATCAATGAGCTGATTTTGACATTTTGTGCCTTACAGCCTACACTGACTTCAACCGAATATGATTCGCTTAAAGCGTTAATAGAGACTTCGGTTATCGATGATGCTATCAAAGGGCATGTTTTACTCAATCTCGCGCAATTGGAAGCACATACTACAGATGTAGCCAAAGAGAATACTGAGCCCGATTTCGACGTGTTCTTCGTCCACTTTAGGAGCATGGAAAAAATCATGCAAGAGCTACATCGCATCAACTTTAGTATTAACACGCAAATGAGCGTTAAGAGCCGTGAAGCCAAAAAAGATTTCCAAGCCCAACAAGCCAACTATGATAAGCGCATATGGCAAACAGCCAGAGCTCTAGAAAGTGCATTAAAGAATAAATTAGCCTATCTCACCATGATCAAGCAACAATTAGCCACGGCGCATAAGATAGCGATTGTAGAGTCTAGCGGCAGCATTACTCCAGCGACAGCTACCTCAGAGACAAGAGCTACCCCACTTTTGCCTGACGCTTCTTGGCACCTTCTGCAGAGCATTGCTCAAGGTATCATGTCTCCAGATGACGAAACAAATGCGGATTTGCCATCCTAAAAATTTGAAGCAAGGTATGCTCGGCAAAAACAAATTCAACACGAAGACACCAAGGCACTAAGGCGCAAAGAGATCAACAACAGCATTTATTTTCCATTCTCTACGTAGGGAGATCCAATATTAACAAGAAGATCTAGGTTTATTTTTAAACCTGCGAAAGCTCATCTTCTACCTTGGTGCCTTCGTGCCTTTGTGTCTTCGTGTTGAATTTTTCTAAAAGGTTGAGGCCAAGATAGACCTCAACTTTTGTGTGTTGCTAGATTCTATTGGCTTTGCTATATTTATGCTTCATAAAACATCCAAACCCGACCCTAATTCGATGATTCATTAGCTAGCTACTGGGCCACTAGCTGATCGAACAGAGCTTGCTGCTCAGGGACCACAGACAAGATTTGATTAGCAATCGTAGCTACCTTAATAAATTCAGGGTTGCCATTAGGTTGCATGGGATTGCAATAAAGCGTATAGCTTAAGTTCGGCGTCGTTAATACTTTTTCAATGCGTTGCTTTCGAAATCTTTGCGCATCCACAGCACAAGTATCTGCCAGGCCAACCTGTGTTTGATCGCTGTGATTTTTTTCGCGCTGCGTATAGCGTTCTACAGCTTCTTGAGGGATTGTAGGAGCAATTTCATGGATCATAAGGGTGTTACTACCGAAATTTCTCAGTAATCCATTAAATCGATATTCATCGATAGCAGCCGGTTCCGTGAGCACGCATGGGAACTCAGCCACTTGTTGATATAACTCATTCTTCAGCATCATTGCTTCAAAATGGTAGTCGTTGCGTCGCGCAGCGCCATTTCCCTGCAAATAGGGGGCTAGATGATCCAAACCAAATTGGACATAAGGTTTATCTTTTAGCAACGCACTGGCGAAAGTAGACTTTCCGGCACCATAGGGGCCTATAACAGCAATAGTTGTTTTTTGACCGCTAGGAATACTTAAGCTTTCTTGCAAGATTTCACTGGTCGAAATAAGGTCCTTAACAAAACGCGCCAAGGCTTGCTTTTGTGTTTCACGGCGACCAGCAATATACAGGAGATCTAGGCGGTTTTCGTTTTGTGTTAACGCAGGCGTGCAACACCATTTTGTGACTTTATAGGTTGGAGGGGGAAAAGGGCCTTCATTTTCCAAGCTCAAAGAATTTGCAATCGGAAATTTTGGATTAGGTCCCTCTTTTTCTTGGATCGCTTTTAGCTCTAAAGAACTCAATGTATCACCGATATCAAAGGCAATTGTGCCATGAAAGAGTCCAGCCATTTGTTCATCGTAAAATTCGGAGTTTTTAGGATTTTTGCATTTCCACGACTCAGATAAAATCAGCAGATGAGCGAGCAAGATATGGGGTTGGGTTAAATAAGCGTAGTTTTTTTCAAAGCGCGTATCCTGCGGAAACTTGGCGAGGTAGCAATCGGCAGCTTTTTCACGCAATTCGAGGGAGGGATCATTTTGTGATGTGAGGATAAGCAAGGCTAACAGAGGATTTTTATTGATAAGCTCGTCAGTGACTCGAGTATTCATGTGGGCAGTCCCTGCCAGCTGAGCTGTGAGATGTGAATTGCCAAAAAAACGATCGTGGCGCAAGTTATCAATGGCTAATTCAATTTGAATTTCGCTGCCAAAAAGGTGATTTAAAAAATTTTTATGTAGTGTTTTAACGTCTAAAGTGCCAGCCGAATCAGAGACAAACTCAGGAAGGGGAGTCGTTGTGGAGCTAACAACGCTTGGGCATACTAAACCAGGGGCATTAATGGCCGAACTTAAACTCGTCATGTGTAATATTTCCTATTTAAATTTTAAAAATATAATAGATTTATAATGCTTATAGTCAATCCAAACAAAGCGGAGCTATTGCTTGCGACAAATTCTTTCCTAAAAGCTCAGTTGGGGTTATTTTAAGCAACAATGGGCTATATTTTTCTCGTAATGTCCGAGCCTCAAGAGGTTGTGCCTGAACTTCCGTGATCCTTTTGTCAAACGCCTTTGTCATACAAATAGCCAACAGTCTATCAGATATAAGTCCTTGCAATTGTTTTAGAATATCCAAGTCTTTACATTTCGCAAACAGATCTTTAATGGCTTTCAAACGTAATCCCAAGCCTTCTTTATGGGCTCCATATGGAGCTAGATTCATAGCTTTGACATATTTTAGCGCATCAGGAAAATTTCCTTCGTCAACTTTTTTCTTGACTAGTTTACCTAAGACGAGATTTTTTTCATGGAAATTTTCCGTTAAATCTAAAAGCTGCATTAGGACATTCTCTGGTTCATCACATGTGATCAATGACAGATGGATAAACCTCATGTCTCCAGGTTGATAAAAGTTAGGGTCGCGATGGGCACTTCCGGAGTTAGCTCTGCAAAAACTCCAACTTCTAATATCTTCCAGGCATTTACTTTCACCAAAAATACCATTTAACTTATCCATGCAAGCCTTTTCTTCCCTATATTGGCTTAAGGCAACTCCGGCTCCTAAACCAAGCAATGTCAAGCCGGCAATCTTACAAATGTTTTTAAACGTCAAAGAAGGCCAGAAATTCGCCTGCTTCCTTTCCAAGCCAATCGATGATGGCGATGTAGCTGCCGTAGCTAAAAGAGTTTCTGTGGCGGCGGCATTTGTTTTGCTGTCTTCAGGGCTGGGAGTTCTTGAAATATTCAAATCCGGCTTTGTGATTGAATTTTCATCATTATCATTTAGATATATTGACAGGGTCTTCGAGACAGGGCTTGTCATTTGTAACCTCTTTGCTACAAAATTAAATTTTAAGAACAGGGGAGTTATATCTTATTTTTAATAAAATAAGTATATTATA
>Ga0206894_1101_pt1 | contig 18493 bp, 15 predicted proteins | sample Alteio_BWOrgHeat_54_FD_152953 | JGI IMG/M metagenome (GOLD analysis project Ga0206894, IMG submission 152953) | Enriched cells from forest soil in Barre Woods Harvard Forest LTER site, Petersham, Massachusetts, United States -... | ecosystem: Environmental > Terrestrial > Soil > Temperate forest >...
AATCACTCCAGCTGCTGTCAGTAAGCATATCCTAGCATTAGAAAATGCCCTTGGCATGCAGCTCTTAAAACGCTCGACGCGGCGGATTGATTTAACACATGAAGGACAACTCTACTTCGAGCATGCAAAAAATATCCTTGAAGCCTATCAGCAAGCGGAAGCGGCTATCTCTCATTCCAAAGACGAGCCTTCAGGGATCCTTAAATTAGTATGTGGTTCCCAGATTGGCAATTTATATGTGATCCCCCATTTGAAGGAATTCCTCACCCGCTATCCAAAGCTACGTCTACAGGTCGAGCTCACACAAACCATGCCCGATTTAGAAAGAGAAAAAGTAGATGTCGTCGTTGGGCTATCCACTGGCATCCCTTTCAATTGCATACAAAGGACATTAATGCATGCCCGCTGGGTATTTTGCGCCTCTCCAGAATATCTACAACACTATGGAATCCCAAAAAGGCCATCAGACCTAGCACAACACAGGATCATCACTCGCACGCAGAGGCAGCCGAATAACAGCATTGCATTCAAAACTGGTGAATCGATCCAATTTGAACCCTATTTATATTTCAGTGATACGCGCGCCATACGCCGCAGCGCTTTGCATGGTCTAGGTATTGCCCAGCTGCATGACTATATTGTGGCTGATGATCTAAGGGAAAATAGACTCGTCGAAATTTTGTCTGAACACATGGAACAAAAAAAGACCATCCCTATTCATATTTCGTATTTGCAAACCACCCATGTGCACATCAAAATACGCAAGTTCATCGATTTTATTGTAGACGTTGTAGCCAGAACGTTTTGAAAAAATAACAGGATTTTAGGATGATCAGGATAAAGAGTTAGTGGTTTTATCATGTTCATCCTAAAATCCTGTTATTTTGTTCTAAAATTTTACGACCAGCCGTTAAAATTCAGTCTTTGATTTCAAAGCGTAAAATTTCATCAGCCGTATCACCAATATTCGTGCAAGCATATCTCTCATTGGCAGGCAACTCATATAATCCTCTATTTCCTTCCCAGATCTCAACCACACCATTGGGGTATGCAACCTCATAAGTCGTAGGTTTTAACACAACCATCAAGCTTTTCCAGGCATGAACATGAAAAGGTTCGCTCTCACCTGAGGCTGTAGAACCCCATAAAATGCGTACATATGGATTTTCAAAAACCACTAAATGCTGCTCTGGAGCACGCAAAACACCATCATCCTCAGGCAGACGTTGAATTTCTTTGAAAGCTAAAAAATCGATGTTTAGATTTTTGGATTTTTCAATTAACCCATCGATGATATGATGATCATAAGGATCTTGCAGAAGTAAATCGAATTTTCGGACAATATAAGCTGAGGTATAGCGATCGACACCCCAATATTCTTCGAGACACTGCGCTAATTGCACGCCCTTACGATCATGCGTATCACTCATGGTAGCATACCCTAAAGAACATAAGACAAAATTTAAGCAAAGGATTAGAGCTGAAAAAAGGAATTTTTTTAGCATATTGACTCCGATAGTAATGAAAGTTGTTTATCTTATATTTTTTAAATACTCAATATCAAGACCGAACTGCTGCAAGAGCAATTAAATCGTTGCTACGATTAAAAGAAGGATGTACACGTCACCCAAGGGTGTGATGGAACCTACTAACTTCTTATGTGAGGAAGTCACCCGGTTGACGCTTGCATTTTAGGATTAAAAGTAGTAGTTATGTGATTAACCTGCAAAAAATATTTGAGGCGACATGCTTGGTTTTACTCTTTTTGCTTTGGCGGTCATCTGTACGGTGTTGAACCTGATGTATAAAAACGAATGGAGTGGCTCCAAGGTTGCAGAAACTTTTCTTGGCTACTTTTTTTTATTCAGCATGGGAATCATGGGGTTGCTGGCGGCTTACGCGCACGTTTTCATGGGACCTGAAATCGCAGCCCTTATAGGATGGCAAGCCGGCAGCCCCTTTCAATTTGAAATCGGCATGGCAAATCTGTCATATGGCGTGTTAGGGATTCTGGCCTTTTGGATTAGAGGACGTTTTTGGGATGCTTGTGTCATTGGATGGAGTGTATTATTTTTAGGCTGCTTTATTGGCCACTTAAATGAGTATTATGTCAATCACGATTCCGCTCCATACAATATTGGCCCATATATTTGGTTCACTGATCTCTTACTCCCCTTGCTTGTGCTTTCAACCCTCGCATACTTACGCTCTCGTCCACCAAAGCGATTCGTGAGCGAGCATCTGCTCTAAATATATCTGTAATCGTCTTTTTGTAGAAACTCAGAGAAACAAGAAAATCTGAAAAACGTATCAAATAAAATCTTATCAAGCTTTGCATCAATATGTGGCTGCAAACAAAATTGAAGAACGTTTTGGGGTGATTCAAAATCGGTATGGTTCGGGGTATTTGCTCTCAACCTCTCTTTAATATATTCGTAGACAAGATCACCATATTTGCAAAAAAACTCGTGCCACTCAGGCACACCCAAATCACAGACACGATCAATCGTAGCGGGTGTTATCTGATTCCAATCCTTTGCATTTTTTAAGACTTTTTCCAGGATTTCTTTTTTGTGCTTCATCTCCTGTTTAACTTTTTCAATAACTTTCTCCGCTGGAGAAGAAATATTTTTTGCAACTATGCTAGCAGGGGAAAATCCTTGAACGGACACTGAAACACCAAATTCTGCATCTACTCCCTCTGAAAATGCTTTAACCACATCGTCCAATGCTTCAACTTTTTTGAGCAATACTTGATCAAAGGTTTCAAAAAACGATATTAATGCGCTAACAATTACTAGAAAAGGATATGTTTTAGATAAGTTGAAAGAAAAAGCCTCATCATCCATGGCAAAGTTACGCTCCATCAACTGCTCATAAAGAGCTGTGAGCATTCCATACTTGTTGTAGCTGTGGCGCTGGTTTCGAGTGAGATGGTTAATAAAAGCATTGCTTCCCCAGATAGCTTTACTGCCTATATAATTATCAAGTCCCTCTCTTTGTTTTTTTTTGTCCTCCAAGGCAGCTGCAACCGTATTCATGGAAGTGATCGGAGCCCTGCCTTTACTTAGAGAAAATGTCGAGGAGGCAAAAGGATCTTTTGGTTGTAACTTCCAACTACCGTCAGAAAATTCAACTCTTTCACAACACAAAAGCTTGACGATGACGTTGATGATTTGTGGAAATTTATAAAATAATTGGTACCAAGCATACCGTTTAGTTGGATCATTAAGATATAAATGTTTGATATAAGCTTGCTCTGAGAGTTTTTCCCCCTCTTCGGAAAGATGTTGGCCGGTATAATCAGGCAAAGCTTCTACATAGTCTTTAACTTTTTCAAACAAGCCTTGTCGTTCCTTTAAAATCTCTGGCCCGCTAAAGAGTGACTCTAGCTGACTCTTATATTTCTTGTATCCATACTTAGCTACATATGTTTGTTCAAACATATACAACAATATTACAAGCTCTAGCTCAGAATATTTCTCCATTTCAGATTCGAGCGTCTTTTTATCTACACAATTTTTTTTAAAGGGGGTTTGTGATAATAGCCAATATTGATGTAAACGTTGATTAATCGACTCCACCCCTCTTTGATGATAGATAGGGAGGGAAGATGCCTGTTTTTCTAATCTGCGCATCAAGGCAAATAGCTTTTTTTCCTGGGCTTGACGCTGTTCGTGTCGCTCTAATTGTTTCCCCACGAGTGGAGGCAGAAAAGGGGGTCTTCTAGGATCGCTACGATTGATAAAAGCTTGATATTCAGGCGTTTTGCTGTTTTCATCCTCTTTCGCTTCTTTAACATCTTCTGCACACCCCACCGACGAAGAAACTTGGCTTATGATAAAAGGGGCGAGACTTTTATATTCTTTATGCCGATCATACTCTGCTCTCTCTCTTGTGCCGGCAACATGATGCCACAAAGGTGTACTGGGAGAAGGGGTTCTAGAGAGGGTTCTATCGCTCTCACCAACCCCAAGCTGGGGGGAGCGTGGGGAAAAAGAAGAAGAAGAAGATAGACTCAGCATATACAATTTCCCTTTTTATTTATCTACATTGTATCCGCAACTATTAACCAGCTGTGAATTATGTTTTAAATAAAATAAAATAGCAAATTCAATTTTTTTAATCAATTAATATTCTGCAATAAACACAACCATATTAAAGACTAAATAGATAATGGTATACTTCCTTCACAAAACATCTTCTTTAAATATACACAAAACAACTTGCCACTAAATAGTAAATTTGATAAAACTTTTGTTGTCATTTACTTAAACGATACCACAATGAAACGTACACTATTTTGTTTACTATTTTTAGGAATTTTTATGGCGCTTTTTGGTTCAACATTAACTGTTAATGCGAGTAATCATGTCCCTCAAATCATTCTGACTGCCCCTCTATCCCAAGAGGGTGAAATTGTGACCGACCTTTATGTGTGGCGTCATGGAGAAACAGAAGCCAACGTTGCCGAGGTCCTATCTGGGGGCGGAGACACTAAAGCCACTCTGACAGCTACTGGTCAGCAGCAAGCAAAGGGATTAGCCGACAAAATTACGAGAAAAGGTTTCAAGCTACAAGCCATTTATTCATCGGATTTACCACGTGCCATGCAGACAGCAGCTGCTGTCTTAGCGATCTTTCCGCCAGAAAAAATTAGCTCCATTATTTCGGCCCCTCAATTGAGAGAAATTCTGCATGGGAAATATGAACGCATTCCGGCCGAAGCACGAGCAAAGAAAGTCGCGGTGCTTTTTAAAAATGAGTTAGACCGAATTGAAAGCAACCATAAATGCATCCAAGAAGGAATTGCAGCAGGCACTCTTGACCGTTTCCATTTTTGGAAAATCCATCCCATGGATGGACATGTCGTCGGGAATGATGCTCCCATCATCCATGTGAATGCTTATTTCTCGAACAATTGTCAAGAAGCGGAAACTGCCTATGAGCTATACCAACGCGTTTATGCGGAATTCGTTAGAATTGCGAAAGAAAGTCAAAAGCTCGGCTTCAACGAAATCGGTGTATCAACCCATGGGGCGGTCCTTTCATCGCTCATCAATGCAGCAAACTATGGCCACAAAAATGTGTTTGTGCCTCTTTTCTATCAGCCAAGTGCCATTCAAAGACAGGGAGAGGTCGTCATGCCTGCGACGGCTAAGGTGGGCAATTGTGCTCTCACCCATTTCCGCTATTGGCACAAGAGCCAGCAACTCGAATTTTGCGGCATCGTAGAATAACGCGGCTGCCAACAAGCTGTCCCTGTCGCTAAGGTCCCTAAGGTCGCTTTGAGGTAATTGCATAAGTTCCGTTTAATCGATTTTTGGATGATTTTGGCAAGATTCGCCATTTTGCGCAAATCCACATACTCTTAAGAGTAGGGGATTTGCGCAAAATGGCGAAGATTGGCAAAAGCGCCAAAAAGCGATAAACGGGAATTATGCAATTACCTCCTTTAGTCCCTATCGTCCCTACTTTTCATGGACTATTTTTTTATCGGTTTTAAAAGCAGGAGTTCACGAAACGTAGGGACATTAGCGACACAAGCGACGTTAGGGACATTAGCGACAGGGACAAACATCCTATAAAAGTAATTAAATCGTTGCTGCCATTAAAAGAACGAAGTATATTATTGGACGGAAAAAATTAATTAAGCGAAATTCTATGACTCTCACCACAGTTTCATGCCAGGTCTGGAGCCCAACAGCCAACAGCACATTAGCAACAGCTGCTCCCCTTTCCCCTATCGCTTCACCACAAATAAATAATCGATCAGCATCAAATAAAAGCATACCACCCAAGGTATTGAGACATGCTTTGCAAACAATTTCTAATAGCTTGCCAGACGATAGTTTAAGCAGAACTATTAACAAAAAAGACTTAAAGTATTCATTAAAATTAGCTCTAAGGCGCTTGTACTTATTATTATCGCCACCCGCACCAGAATCCCCGATCGTTTTGGATGCACTTATCAATGCTCAACGAGCCATACTTTGCACTAAAAACACTTTAAAACACCCTCGCGATCCAAATGATACGTTTGGTGAAGATATTAACCTCTTACCATACGCCAAATATCGGCTAAATAAGCTAGCAGAGTCGATACTTATTAGATGGGCCATGAATAAATTTTTCGTTTCCCTGTTTATATTAACTTCCTCTTTCTACCAAGGTTATTCCCAAGACAACCACATAGAACATGTGACATTGCCCTTATATTTCTGGGATGCGCGACCAACTCAGGGCTTTGCTAATTTTGGCGACGCTTTATCCGAAGTTTTAGTAGATAGAATGCTCGGCTATAAAGTCCACGTCGTAGAAAATCCATTTGATGCCACTCAAAAACTTTTGGGCATGGGATCGATCCTTAGCTACGCAAATGATAACGATATCATTTGGGGAACAGGTATTAATGGCAAAAGCCCCCCGAGTGCCTACCGCTTTACGCAACTCGATGTGCGCGCTGTACGTGGTCCCTTGACACGGAAATTTCTATTAGAAAGAGGCATCCCCTGCCCTGAAATCTATGGAGATCCCACGCTGTTATTTCCCATATGCTTTCCCGAATTCAAAAAAAAGGAGCATCCTTCCAAAGAATATATTGTGATTCCACACTATTCTGACGAATATCTATTCCTCGATGAACCTAATATGGTTAGCGCTAAAGAGAATTGGGAACACGTGATAAATAGTATACTAGATAGCAAATTCGTCATTTCAAGTGCTTTATCAGGAGTCATCGTAGCCGAAGCCTTCGGGATTCCCGCCCGCCTGTTGATTGTTGCTAATGCCAATAATACTGAAAATCTCGTTAAGTATGAAGATTACTATTTTGGCACTCATCGTTTTTCTTTTAGATATGCCACCACCATTGAAGAGGCCTTAAAAATGGGCGGTGAGCCTTTGCCCATATGCGATCTGCAAAAGCTTTTCGAAGCATTTCCTTTTGATTTCTTTCCGTCCGCTTTCCGATGAAAATATTTTTTATCAATTGTTAAATTTGTTCTAGACAACTGCGCCTGATCTAAGGTACAAGCAGAAACAAAATTTGAAAAAAGCCGAATGTATGTCATGCTCTCTAGGGAAAATACAAAATGACGATAAAAAATAAATTTGCCTTTTTCTTTCTTTCTGCCATAGCGATCCTCTTAGCAGCCATCTTAATCCCGTATGCCGTCACTGGCGCTGTGCTCAATCCTAAAGGAATCATCGCCCTAGAAGAGCGCGATTTGATTGTCATTGCCACCGTGCTCATGTTAGTGGTGGTTATCCCCGTCTTTGTAATGACTTTTGCCATTTGCTGGAAATATAGAGCCTCCAAAAAAGATGCCGAGTACGCTCCCAATTGGGATAACGATATTTTGGCCGAGACCATCTGGTGGGGCTTTCCCTGCTTAATTATCCTCATCCTTTCCATCGTCACATGGTTCAGCACAAAAGCTTTAGATCCCTTCAAACCATTAGAATCAGATATCACACCCATCCAAATCCAAGTAGTGGCTTTAGATTGGAAATGGCTATTCATCTATCCAGAACAAAAAATCGCCACGGTCAATTACTTTCAGTTCCCTGAATTAACACCCGTCAACTTCGAAATCACCTCTGATGCTCCCATGAATTCCTTTTGGATTCCACAACTAGGTGGTCAAATTTATGCCATGCCAGGGATGAGATCTAAGCTGCACCTCATGGCCGATGAAGCTGGCGACTATAGAGGATCATCCGCTAACATCAGCGGCTACGGCTTCGCTGGTATGGTATTCACTGCCAAAGCCACCAAACAAGCCGACTTCGATAAGTGGGTGCAGTCTGTCAAACAATCAGCTCCTCCCCTGGGCTTAAACGAGTATATCAGCTTAGCCAAACCCAGTTCATATAATCCTGAAGCCTCTTATACCCTTAAAGATGATGATTTGTACGATCAAATTATAATGAAATATTTAATGCCTTCATCCAAGCTACACGAACTAGAGAAGACCTCAATTAGGTAGACATTATGAACGATATATTTGGAAGATTAACTATCGATGCTTTCAAACACGACCCCATTGAAAATGGGGCAGGTATTGGAATTGCCATCACCGGATTCATCATTTTAGGCCTGCTCTTTTACTATCGTGGCTGGAAGTATTTGTGGAATGAATGGCTGACATCCTTAGATCCCAAACGAATCGGCATGATGTACCTCTTCATGGCCACATTGATGTTATTTAAGGGACTGGTCGATGCCTCCATGATGCGCGCCCAGCAAGCCTTGGCAGTGGGTGATTCTATGGGCTATTTGGCGCCTCCCCACTTCCAACAGATTTTTTCGGCACACGGCACTACCATGATCTTCTTTGTAGGCATGGGGATGGTGTTTGGCCTGTTGAATTTAATTGTCCCTTTGCAAATAGGCGCGCGCGACGTCGCCTTCCCCTTTTTAAACTCTCTAAGTTTCTGGCTATTTCTCGTAGGTGCTTTTCTGCTTAACATCTCGCTAGTCGTAGGTAAATTTTCTGCCACCGGCTGGTTGGCCTACCCTCCCCTATCTGGAAATGAATATCATCCAGGTGTTGGTGTAGACTATTGGATATGGAGCGTGCAGATCTCGGGCATTGGAAGTCTACTTTCAGGCATTAACTTCCTTGTCACGATCTTAAAGATGCGCTGTCCTGGGATGACGTTGATGAAAATGCCTCTGTTTACCTGGGCTGCTTTAAACAGCATGGTGCTAGTCTTGTTTGCTTTCCCCATATTGACAGCCACTGTGCTTATGTTGACTTTAGACCGCACCTTGGGGATGCACTTCTTTACCGCTGATTACGGCGGCAACCCCATGATGTATATCAATCTAATCTGGGCGTGGGGGCATCCAGAAGTGTATATTCTTATATTACCTGCCTTCGGCATTTACTCTGAAGTCGTGGCAACCTTCTCACATAAACGCCTATTTGGCTACACCTCAATGGTCTGGGCTTTAGCTTCCATCACCTTCTTGTCCTTTATTGTCTGGTTGCACCATTTCTTCACGATGGGCGCAGGTGCTAATGTGAACGCCTTTTTCGGAATCATGACAATGCTCATTGCTGTTCCTACAGGAGTAAAAGTCTTCAACTGGCTGTTCACTATGTTTAGGGGGCGCATTTACTTTGCTCGCCCCATGCTTTGGTTTTTAGGTTTTATCCTCGTCTTCACCAGCGGCGGCATGACTGGGGTGTTGATGTCTGTACCTTCTGCTGATTTCCAAACCCATAACAGCTTGTTTTTGATTGCACATTTCCATTCAATGGTTATCGGTGGGGTCTTGTTTGGCTTATTTGCCGGCCTATCGTACTGGTTCCCTAAGTTTATCGGATTTAAACTCAACGAAAGGCTCGGCCGTTATGCCTTTTGGTGTTGGATCGTGGGCTTCTTTGTCGCTTTTATGCCCTTATATGCCCTGGGATTGATGGGGGCCACACGCCGCTTAAATCACTATGAAGCTGCCACAGGCTGGCACCCTCTATTCATGCTCGCGGCATTAGGCGTTGTTTTCATCATCTGCGGTGGCCTGTTACAGGTACTACAAATCATTATTGGAGTCAGACAAAGAAGACAAAATAGAATCCTTGGCGATCCATGGAATGGAAGGACATTAGAATGGTCGACACCATCACCACCGCCATTTTACAATTTTGCCATTATTCCTGAAGTGCATGAGCGCGATCCCTTCTGGGAAGCAAAACATCGCCACCTTCCAGAGAAAAAGCAAACCTATCATGACATTCACATGCCCAAAAACACCCCCATGGGCATGTATATTGCGGCCTTTGCCCTTGTCTTTAGCTTCGCCATCATCTGGTATATCCATTGGTTAACAATAGTCGGCTTGATAGGCATCATCGCCTGTGCGATTATTCGTTTATCTGATGATGATATCGATTACTATGTACCCGCCGCTGAAGTAGAAAGAATAGAAAATCAAATTGCAACTAGGATTAAACACGCATGACTACACCGACGACCCTAGAACACGACCATCACGCCGAAGCTGAACGGTACGATAAAACTATCTTTGGCTTCTGGATTTATCTAATGACCGACTGCATTGTGTTTGCAACGTTCTTTGCAGCCTATGCTGTGCTCCATAATAACACATTTGGTGGCCCCTCTTCACGCGATTTATTTAGTCTACCTTTTGCTTTAAGTGAAACCCTTATCCTGCTAACCAGTAGCTTTACTTGTGGCTTAGCTATGCTAGCAGCTCATCGTAAAGAAAAAGCGAAGGTGATGGCCCTATTTGGTGTGACATTTTTGTTAGGACTCTCCTTTTTGGGGTTGGAGCTAACAGAATTTAGCCATCTCGTCCATGAAGGCAATAGCTGGCAAAGGAGTGCTTTTTTGTCCTCGTTCTTTTCGCTAGTGGGCTGTCACGGCTTACACATTACTTGTGGACTATTTTGGATGTTTGTGATGATGGCCCATGTTTCCATTCGAGGTCTGACAGCTTCGACTTTGCGCAGATTGACCTGCTTAAGTTTGTTTTGGCACTTCTTGGACGTCATCTGGGTATTGATATTCACGATTGTGTATTTAATGGGGGTAAAATAACGTGAAAAACACCTCACACACTATTAATAAACAGCATGAAGATCATGGAACGTCTAAGTCATTGATTATCGGCTTCGCCTACTCCATTGTATTGACGCTAGCAGCTTATTTTCTGGTAGTTGAAAAGGTTATTAGCGGCTGGGTTTTAGATGCCACCATCGTCACCCTATGTCTAGCTCAAATCACTGTACAGCTGTTATTTTTCCTGCACTTAAAAAATGAGTCTAGACCTCGCTGGAAATTGCTTATTTTTCTCTTCATGTTAGGAGTGGTTGTTATTTTAATAGCAGGCTCGCTGTGGATTATGCATAACTTAGATTATCGTATGATGACAGATATGAGTAGCATGAAAAATTTACAGACACAGTAATTTTGCTAAAAACACTCAGCACAAGGCTAAGTAAATGATCAAAACATACTATATGCTCACAAAGCCCGGAATTATCATGGGTAACGTCATCACTACCGCGGCAGGATTTGCACTAGCTTCAAAAGGACATCTAGACTATTGGTTATTTGCAATCACACTTATCGGCCTTGTTTTTTTCATCGCCTCAGCAGGTGTATTCAACAACTATATCGATCGAGCGATGGATGCTAAGATGGAAAGGACGAAAAATCGTGCCCTAGTTAAAGGCACAGTTTCCTCCAAAAGTGCACTGGTATTCGCCACCTTCTTAGGCGTTTTTGGCATCGCCATCTTAGGCTTCTTCACTAACATGTTAACCGTATTAGTAGCTCTCACCGGTTACTTTGTGTATTTAGTGTTATATGCCTTTTTAAAATATCATTCCTTCTATGGAACGCTTGTTGGCAGCATTGCTGGTGCTGTGCCTCCTGTCATTGGCTATTGCGCTGTTAGCAATCGCTTAGATATGGGCGCGCTGCTGATATTCATGATTCTCGTTCTATGGCAAATGCCACATTTCTTCGCCATCGCCATGTATCGCTATGACGATTATGCCGCCGCCGCCATCCCGGTGTTACCTGTGAAAAAAGGGATGTATGTCACTAAGGTGCATATGCTACTGTATATCATCGCCTTTACTGTGACGGCCCTCATGCTCACAATCATCGGCTACACGGGCAATTTATATTTCGCGGCTGCCGCTGTGCTAGGCTTAGCATGGCTCGGCCTCTGCATCAATGGCTTTAGCATAAACAACAATGTGCTTTGGGGCCGCAAGATGTTTCGCTACTCCTTAGTGGTGATCATGCTGCTGTGCATTATGATCACCATCGATGTGGTGTAGACTGAACTAGACCGTGACAATGATTTTGCCAAATTGTTGATTGGACTCCAAATAGCGATGCGCCTCGACAATGTTGTCTAACCTAAATGTCTTGGCAATGATCGGCTTAATAGCACCAGAATCTAAGGCCCCTAGAATATATTTCACGGCTTTTGCTCTGCGCTCAGCATCCCGCAACAGCTCAAAAACAACGTAACCGCGCATCGTTAAGCCTTTCATCAACCCCATCATCAAGGGGAAAGGAGTGGGGTCTGGACTAAGTGCGCCATATTCAATCAGAACACCTCCTGGTGCCATCCCTTCGGCTAAGGCCAGGACAGTATTTCCACCTACTGGATCGAAAACTACGCGTGCCCCTTTGCCATGAGTGATCTCATGGAGTCTCGCAGCGAGATCTTCTTCTTGCGTGACGATCACGTGCTTTACACCCAATTTCTCTAGTGCCCTCTTCTTGTGCGAAGTGCGTGTTGTTGCTATAGGGATAGCCCCTACATGTAGCGCAAATTGTATCGCCGCTAAACCAACACTGCTTGAAGCAGCAGTAATGACGACGTAATCCCCTTTGGTGATTTTCGCCACATCAAACAATCCACCATAAACGGTTAGGTATTGCATCCAGACTGCTGCTGCTTCAGCAAAACTAAGCGAGGAAGGATGCTTGACAACATCATCTGCGGGCACAATAGCCACTTCCCCATACACGCCGTACTTACCAAGGTGCTTTGGAGGAATCACACTTACAATATCTCCTGTGGACAACCCTTTAACACCAGGTCCCACCGCCTCCACAATCCCTGAAGCTTCATACCCCAATCTAGAAGGAAATTGAGGTTGTTCAAGATACATCCCTGTGCGAAACATCACTTCAGCACGGTTGAGACCGATGGCTTTCACAGCGATGCGCACTTCTCCATTTGCTGGGGGAGGGACAACAACATCCTCAATACGTAAAACTTCTGGTCCACCTGTTTCATGAAAACGTACGATGCGCGACATAGTCCCTCCTTTTGAATCATAAGTATGCGTCTTAGAACCCGATGGCACCTGAGAAAGAAAGACCATCGAAGCTTAAATCATCGGTTTCACCAAGGCGATTGAAATCGAAATAGTGATGATGCTCCCAACCCAATTGCAGCGTTAACAACATATCGTTACATAGCGTCTTTTCCCAATAGAAGCCCAAAGAGACGTCGCCTGCCAGCTGACAGACCGTATGACGATTTTTGATATCAGTAAAGGTAGTGACGGTAGTGTCGTCAACAGCAACTTCGATATCATCGAAATGTGTCTTAGAGCGACCATACAAAACAGCACCATCAATGATGCCATAAAAGCCAAAGCCACAACCTAAAGCCCAGTTGGCTTCAACTCCAAACACAGGACCTACGCCCCAAAAATTTTGCGTATGCTTATTGTTGTCATGCAATACAGCTTCTCGACTTTCTGCCGCAACAAAAGTTGTCAAATGGGCACGCACCTTTTGATCCATCCATGTGCCTCGTACGCCCACAAAAGGCCTTACAGTAAAACATGTCAGCGTCTCAAAGCCATACCCTGTCACTACGTCCACTTCATTAAAATTGAGATTCCAATGAATGTGGTTGTCTTCATCTGATGAACCATGTCCATGCCCACTGTAATTAGTCCAAACAGCCCCAACATCCCATTTACTGCAAGCAAACCGATACCCTGCGCCCACACGAAACCCTGCATTCCAATCATAATGCAGCTCGTCATCATTACCACTAATAAGAGAGATGGTATCTCCATCACTCGTTTGCTCATCAAGAATATCTAAAGAACCACATCCACAATCAAAGTCGCCTTCAAATGCACGCCAACAGATTACTCCAGCTCCAAAAATCCACTCTCCTGAAGCCTCTGTGGAATAGGTCGGACAACAGCTGTCAGCGAAACTATAGCTAGGTTGTGGACAGCAATCTCCATAAACAGAACCCATCATCGTAAGGGCTAAAGCCATGGTAGATTTTACTAATTTTCGAAATGTATTTGACATATGAAATTTCCTTATGCTGGCAATCATCAAAAAAAATAATTTTCTACAAGTTATTCCAAAACATGAAGATGAAATAGGAAGATGTCAATAAAAAAATCATTTTTAAAAAAAATTGGACTTTATCGAACATAAGCAGTACTAATATCTTTAAAGAAATTAATTATTTAGGGAGGAATATATGTCTAAGCTATCCTTGCGTGGAATTGCCTTGAACGTTGCTATCGCTTGCATATCAATGGGAACACAATTACATGCCATAGAGTCTGCTGAAGCCGCAGCAGCCGACAAACAGAAACAACTACAAAAAATTGCTCAATTATTGGCGCCACTAGAAGCAAGTTGCAATGGATGCAAACGCGGACCTCAAGGACCGCAAGGGCTTCCTGGACCCCAAGGTGCTCGAGGTCCTCAAGGCCTGCCTGGCCCGCAAGGACCAGAAGGTCCACAAGGCATTCCTGGTCCTGTAAATCCATTAACCAACACGATTTATGTCGATGGGCGCACATCATCCACCAGCCAAGACGGCTCTATCGGCAATCCATATTCCACCATACAGGCTGCTATCGACACAATTCCTGCTGGAACAACGATAGAGACAAAACTCCAAAGCTACACGATATATGTGGCAAGCGGCATCTATAACGAAAATCTAACTATTAATTTAAACAATAATCAAATTGAAATCGTGGCATTAGGGCTTGTTATTTTGGCTGATCCAGCTTTCTTTACAAATCCCATCCCCGTAAACACACGCAATGTCACGGTAAGCTTTACGGCGAGCTCAGCCTTCTTTCCCGCCCAACAGAATTTTGGGGACTCACTTAGCTTTACCAATGTCGATTCAAAATTATTGTACCCTAGTCCAGCTTTCAATATTGCTGGAACACCTTTTCGTGGCAATCAAGCACAAATTAATCAATTTATTATTATTGGAACACTATTTCTCAATGATACCTCAACCGTCCCTGATGTGGTGAACACTTTGGTGTATAAAGGGGTGGTTGTTTTCGGCGTGGATGGAACAGGTTCAACGACCACAAATATCCTATCATTAGATAATGCTACATTTATTGGTCCCATCGACGCGCCACAGTCATTCATCAATGCCCGCGATACTATCTTTGGAAGCTTTGGAGGGCCTAGTATTACCGCCTTGAGCTATGGCATCATTAACTTCTCTACTGTCAATGGCATGACAATCAGCCAAAGACCCCTCGACGTCGCAAATCCAACGGGCTTTGCAACATCCCCCCTCTTTTTAGGTAGCGGCATTTATTCTTCTAACCTGCAAGGAGCATTTGTCGGACCAGTGGATGGGGTTCCTGCCTATAATAAAGCCTATCTTCTAGATAACGCTTCGAATTTTTGGTTTACACAAAATGGTGCAACAATATCTCCTGGAGCAACGATTCAGGTACTGCAATAATGGCTCAGGCCAAGGCTACTGTTAAGCTAACCAGTAAAGTCAAAACACTTAAGCGCTAGCAAGTGCCCCAGCGAATGCTGGGGCACTTTTCCGTTGGTGTTCAAATCAAGCAACTATACACATATACACAAATAAATTACCCAGAACCACAGCCTTTGCAGGCAATAAATATTCAATAGAGATCGTACATGTCATCACCTTCAACTAGCTTAATAGTCTATACACCTTCACTAGCTAGTGACACCACCACTGCGTCTCCCCTGCTGATGCAGCCCCATGATAACGAAAGAGCATCGCGCGAGGAACGCCTCATGAGGGCCGTGCAGGAACAATTAACAGCGCATACCAATGAATTAAACGTTTCGACAGGCTGTTTTAGATCCCCAAAAAAACTAACCGGCTTTTTACCCAAAGAGTTTAATCAAGAACATCAAGATTGTTTTCTAGCGATCTTGTTGCCTTTGAGTAAGCTTAATGACGATGACAATTTCAGCCATATTGCGCGCTTGATCCATTTAACTCAATTCAATGAAATCACAAACGTTCACAACAAAGTTTTCCCTTTTACCTCGGAAGCCTATCAAGCATTTATGGCAGCGTCGCAAGCCAAGCATCAGGCAAACAAATGGCTAACAGTAGGTTTAGCAGGCACCACTTTCCTAACGTTGCTTCCGTTTCTCAGTGAAATCCCTCAAGTGACTAGCTGGGCACAAGCATCCACGTTTAACAATTTACAACTATCTGTCGGCATTGTTTCGGTAGCAGTTCTGGCCAATCTCATCAACTTTCTTGCTACAGGCACAATCCAAGCAGCCCAAACGACTGCCGCAGAACACCAGATAGGCTTTTTAGATCAAACCAAACAGGATTACTCCGATCTCGGTATCTCACTCTTACAATTAAATAAGAAAGAGCCCCTGTTCGCTTGTTTAATTGCTAATAAGCTCAATATAGAAAAGATAAAAGAAGTGATGGAAAGCTGCTTTTCACCTAGCGATACAAAGGTTTCAACGCCCTTCATTCGACACTGCTGCGCCGAACTTAATGGTGCCAAAATGATTATCGTCACTGGTAAAATCCCAAGGGGTATCTCTCAGCTTATGCGTCAAGCACATCGGAGCAATGAATTAGAAGAAAAATTGCTGCTAATATCCCATCAAACGGGCGATATTGGCGGCAATCATATAGGCTGAAGACATGGGGCTGCCATCCATGCACTGAGGCACTATCGAATTGTCTGCCACAATGAGATTTTGCACCCCATATACTCTACCAAAAGAATCTACGACACCACCTTGATTTATTGGAGCCATACGGCAGTGGCTTTGAAAATGCATATTTGCCCCTACTTCCTCTTTAATGAAGGCTGTTAGCGCGGCTGTATCGTCAAGAATGGCAGGATCGGGAAAAATCAGTTGATAGAGCGGATCGATGGTTTGCAGTTGAATATTGATCTGTTTAACATAGGTTTGAAAGGCAGATACAAAAAGATCTAAATCACTGGGATCAGAAAACTCCCCCAAATCCAGCACAAAAGGCGCTAGCGGATCTGCGCTATTGATTGAAACACTACCTCGGCTTTTGGGTTGACAAAGATCCAATAACGCCGCCGTAATCCCCTTCACCGCATCCACAGTAGTAAAGCGCACAAGGCGCACAGTAGGATCACCTCCTGGAGCAGGCAACCATGAGATTTGGGAAAATACACCATTAGACCCTGCTGCTGAATCTTCAGGATTTGAAGTGAATAACATCAGTACGTGAGGTTGATCCGCCAGCCCTTGCCCCACATTTGGATTGTCGAAGACCACCGGAATATTGAGCGACTGCAGCAAACTGGCCGATCCCACTCCAGAATGCAATAAAAAGGGACTGCTTCCGAGTCCGGCGCAAACAATCACGCCTTTATTGGCATAGACTTTTTTCGTTATCCCATTTTGCATATACTCCACACCAACAGCTTTGGTGCCTTCCCAGATGGTCCTAAGTGCTTGGCTGTCGAAATGGACCCGCAATTTCCTTCCTTTGACACCTTTGCCTTTAGAGTTCATCACTTCGTCATCTAAAAATGCTGTAGCACTACTGACGCGGTAGTATCCATCGTGGCCCTTATGCGTCAATTGGAGTTGAGGCGAAACGCCAATAGGGGTGCTGGGATCATTGTAATCCAAAACAAAAGGAAATCCTGTGGCCAAAATTACGGCTTCAGAGAAGACTTGCGATAATTTTGTAATCGGAGAATCTTGACGTATTTTTAAAGGACCGTGATGCCCACGAGCTTTAGGATTGGTCGTTTGCCCATCATAATCTTCCAATTTTTTATAAATGCTCATGATTTTATGGGCTGACCACTCAGGCCCTGCCAAAGCCTCCCACTGGGCGTATAGTTGATCGGTGCCACGACACCATGCACCTGCATTTACGGCTGTAGCCCCTCCTAAAGGAAGTGCCATCGCCCAAAAGAGCTCCCTATCATCAGCAGCAGGCTGTGGAATGGAAAATCCTGTTTCGTATAAAGGCTTGGCGGAAGAGGTTGTGAGCGCAATAAGATCTGCCAGTTCTTTCTGTAAGGCAGGAGGAATATCTAGAGTGGCCGGATCAAACGGAGGAACAGCTCCTAATAAAGCAGATAACACCGAAAAGACGGTATTTTTAGAATATTTACAGATGAATGAATTGGTGAAATTCTTGCCAGAATGAAGTGCTATCACCGATGTTTTTTTATCATCCGACAGCTTACGCGCCATCAGCCCGCCGGCTGTCCCTACTCCGACCACAACATAATCAGCAGTGTCGCCTTTGACACCAGAATGACCAGCCAGTGCATATTGGGTTGAAACAAATGTAAAAAGGGTAAGCGCACACACTAACCATCTTGATAAAAACACTGGCAACTCCATGTTAATTAGATTTGACTAAGGTTCAAATTCTGGGTCTAGAATCTCAGGGTTATCGGAATATCTTGTGAGACTGTTAATGAGCATGATTTCATTGCGCACCACAGGCTGATAGAGTCTTTCTTCTAGGCGCCGAGGGCTTTCACAATTTGTTCGGCACCCATTAGAATTTGCAAAACTGAAAATAAGATCTATAGGCACACTAAACCCTAAGGTGGCTTGTCCGGTCCATTTGAACGTAGCATCATAAGTGGTCTCTGCTTCTAAAGTCACGTAGCGCATGAAAGAAGCACAAGTGCGTAAACGGCCGCCAATGATATGTTTGTGC
>Ga0206894_1090_pt1 | contig 18407 bp, 14 predicted proteins | sample Alteio_BWOrgHeat_54_FD_152953 | JGI IMG/M metagenome (GOLD analysis project Ga0206894, IMG submission 152953) | Enriched cells from forest soil in Barre Woods Harvard Forest LTER site, Petersham, Massachusetts, United States -... | ecosystem: Environmental > Terrestrial > Soil > Temperate forest >...
TCGCTGGCACCGGAAGGACGGCCCGAGCCTTCGATTGTGCTGCTGACACCGGGCGTCTATAACTCGGCCTATTTCGAGCACACCTACCTCGCGCGCCAGATGGGAATAGAGCTGGTGGAAGGCCGCGACCTGGTAATTCACGATAACGTCGTCTATATGCGGACTACGGGCGGCCTGCGACGTGTCGATGTCATCTATCGTCGTGTGGACGACGACTTTATCGATCCGCTGTCGTTCCGTGCAGATTCAATTCTTGGCGCGCCCGGGTTATTTAATGCGTATCGCGCAGGCAATGTGACACTGGCGAATGCTTTCGGCACGGGTGTAGCGGACGACAAGGCGATCTATGCCTATGTGCCGCAGATCATTCGTTTTTATCTGAGTCAGGAGCCCATCCTGAACAATGTGGAAACCTACATTCTGGCAGATCCAAAGCAGCGGCAGCATGTGCTGTGTAATCTTGACAAGCTGGTGGTGAAGGCCGTTGGTGAATCAGGCGGTTATGGCATGTTGATTGGTCCGCAGAGCACAGCGGAGGAGCGAGAAGAGTTCAGGCAGCTCATCGAGGCGAACCCGCGAAACTACATCGCGCAGCCGACACTCGCGTTTTCGCGAGCGCCATGCTTTCAGGAGGACGGCAGCATCGAACCAAGGCATGTCGATCTGCGTCCTTACATTCTGTTCGGCGACAAGGTAACGATTGTGCCGGGAGGATTGACACGTGTCGCCCTGCGCAAAGGATCGTTGGTAGTGAACTCGTCGCAGGGCGGCGGCAGCAAAGATACCTGGGTATTGAGTCAATAAAGCTATGCTTTCTCGAGTTTCTGACAGCTTGTATTGGACCAGCCGCTATCTGGAGCGGGCCGAACATACTGTGCGCCTGCTGGATGTCAATCTGGGTCTGATGCTTGACCGGTCGCAGACGAGTGCCGAGCGCCGCTGGCAGCGCGTTCTGGCCGCTCTTGGGAATCCCTCGCACATTGAATGGACAGGCGATGCCTACAAACTGGTGCAGGCGCTTTGTTTTGACCCGGCGAGTCCGGCATCGGTAGTGAATTGTATTGTTTCAGCGCGCGAGAATGCGCGGCAGATACGCGAGGAGATCAGTACGGAACAATGGCAGCGGCTGAATCGTTTGTTCCATGATGTCTCGCGAGCGCGTACAGAACTATATTCAGATCTGCAATTCGCCGAGTTTCTGCCAACAGTGATTGATGGCGTGCACCTATTCCAGGGTGTAACTGACACTACGCTTAGCCACGGAGAAGGCTGGCAATTTCTGCAGGTGGGGCGTTTTTTGGAACGTGCCTCCGCGACGGCCTTGCTTCTGGATGTGTATCACCGCGAAGTAATCCGGTCACCGGAGGAGTCTGTGGATGCGTATGAGTATCTGGAATGGGTTGGGATGCTGCGCAGCTGCACGGCCTTTGAAGCGTACTGCAAGGTCTACACGGCAGATCTGACTTATGAGCGAATGCTGGAGTTTCTACTGTTGAATCCAGACTTTCCTCATTCGATCCGCTATTCCATTGATCAGTTGCACCGATCGCTCAACGCAATTCAGCAGGAGAGCCACCAGCAGAACATTGAGGAATTGATGCGCGTCTCGGGAAAACTGCGTACGCTGCTCAGCTACGATCAGATTTCAGATGTCTTTGCAGCAGGGCCGGGCGTCTATCTGCGGCGCATTTTGCGGGAATGCCATCACATTCACAATCTGGTCTACGAGGTCTACATTCATTATTCGGTACAGACAGCACTGGCGCAGTAGCAAAGAGGAATATTTATGCCGTTTTATTCAGTCCGGCATCTTACAAAGTTTGTCTATAGCAACCCCGTAAGCGAGAGCGTGAGCGAGGTGCGCATGCACCCGCGCAACGATTCGAACCAGCGGTGCCTGAGCTTCTCCCTGTCAGTAAGTCCGCGTTGCCGTTTATCCACATATCGCGATCACCTGGGAAACCATGTGCACCACTTCGATGTTCCGGGACAACATGAGCAACTGGTGATGATTGGCGAATCGCTGGTGGAACATCAACCGCTATCGGCTATTCCATCCTTCCTCGCTCCCGATGCGTGGAAGAATCTGGATGCGTTGGTTGCGGGAGACGATTACTGGGAGATGCTGCTGCCGAGTGAGTTCGCCATTCCGTCGCCTGCATTGCTGGATCTTGCGAAAAAGCTGGACATCGTGCGGCGCGATGATCCGCTGATGATGCTGCACGAATTAAACGGAAGGCTCTATGACTACTTTACCTACGTGCCGCGCAGCACCAGGGTCGACTCGCCAATCGATGAGGCTCTTACGACGCGCGAAGGCGTCTGCCAGGATTTCGCGCACGTGATGATCTCGCTGGTGCGCCTTTTAGGTATTCCCTGCCGGTACGTCAGCGGGTATCTGCATCATCGCAAAGAAGACCACGACCGCTCGACGAGCGATGCGACGCATGCGTGGGTCGAGGCATTTCTGCCGCATCTTGGCTGGGTGGGATTCGATCCGACAAATTACCTGGTCGCCAGCGATCGACACATTCGCACCGCTTTGGGTCGCGACTATGCCGATGTGCCTCCGACAAAAGGTATTTTCCGCGGACGCGCCAACAGCGAGCTTTTCGTAGCTGTACGCGTGGAAGCCTCAGAACAGGCTCCGCCGCCTGACCAGGAGTTGCCGATCCCGGAAGACTGGACGATGATTGTGGAAAAAGCGCAGGCACCCCCGCCACCACCCGCTGAACCTCTGCTGCTGATTCAGGCGCAACAGCAACAACAACAGCAACAACAATAGCCGTATCTTGAACCGTCTCGCTGCGCGGGAACCGTGGGCATACTCTGCCCTTACACTGGTTTCAAGCTGGTACACCTGTCTGGTGGAGACGAGATTGATGAAGATGCGCGCATGCTTTAAGTGTTTTGCCGGTTGTGTCCTTTCCATATCTATCTGTTCGGTCAGCTGCGGTCTTTACGCACAGCATCTGCCACCGCCCGAAGAGCAGAAGCGCATGGACGAGGCTACGGCACATCACGTCGGCGATGCGCCGGAGGATGCCGGTCCACTGGCAAAAGACCTCTCGTCGAAGCTCACGCCGAAAGCGACAGAAACGGCGATCCGTAAAGTAGCCGATTGGGAGCTGCAACGTTCGCAGCCGTACTTCGGCAATGATTGGACCTGGAGCGTCCTCTATACGGGCTTTATGGCTGCGTCGCAAGCAACCGGGGACAGCAAATATAGCGACGCGATGCTTGAGGTGGGAAAGAAATTCAACTGGCAGCTGAAATCGCATCTTCCGAATGCCGACGATCAAAGCATCGGACAGACCTACGCCGAGCTTTACATGCAGAAGCATGATCCGGCGATGATAGCCGGAACGCGTGCCGAGTTAGACGCACTGATTGCACACGAACAGGATCCGGCAGCCAGGATTCCATGGTGGTGGTGCGACGCTCTGTTCATGGCGCCTCCCCTGTGGGTAAGGATGTATGCCATTTCTCACGACGGAAAGTACCTGGACTATATAGAACGCGAATGGTGGAAAACCTCGAATCTCCTCTACGATCCGCAGGAGCATCTTTATTTTCGTGATGCGACCTATCTGACCAGGACCGAGCGGAATGGCCAAAAGATGTTCTGGTCGCGTGGCAACGGATGGGTGCTTGCAGGATTAGCGCGTCTGCTGCAGTATTTTCCGAAAGATGATCCGCGTCGCCAAAGGTATGTCCAACAATACAAGGAAATGTCAGCCAGGTTGATTACTTTACAAAGTAGAGATGGACTGTGGCGATCGGGCTTACTCGATCCCGACTACTATGTGGTGCCGGAGGTCTCAGGCTCAGCGCTGATCACTTATGGACTCGCTTATGGCGTGAATGAAGGCATTCTCGATCGCAAGACTTATGGACCAGTTGTCGAGCATGCGTGGAAAGGCCTGTTATCGCATATCTACGCAGACGGCAGGCTGGGCAGTATTCAGCAGGTAGGCGCGGCGCCCTCGTTTTACAAGCCGACATCGAGTTATAACTTCGGCGTCGGCGGGTTTTTGCTTGCGGGTTCAGAAGTCGACCGCATGGCCAGAAGCCGTGGGCACAAATAATAGGCAGGGAATATAAGCAGGAATTATGCCATGCCGTGGCAGATGTTTATCTGCTTGTTCCTTAAACTGCTGATTCCCGTTACATAGAGTGGTTTCTGGCTGCATGCCTAATGGTCGAGCCACCTTCGCGCCAGGTCATCGAGCGATAAGCGTAACTTATGATGTCCTTCCGATTCGTCTAATACCTCAAAATTGTTATTGAAATGACTTTTTGTTCAAACTAAGTTTGGGCATGGAAGTCATCCGGCAGACGTTTCATCCTTCCCGTTATCCCAAAAAATGCCAGCTCTGGTTCAGCGCTTCTTGCATGCCGCAGTAGAGCAGTAAAAGCAATTTAGAAAATAGACAGTTTTACTTTTCCTTTGGAGGTGTTTGCTATGTCGTTCCGAAGTAGCCATCCTGTATCCAAATTTGTCGCGGTCATAGTTCTATTTGGAGCATTGTTTCTTGTACTTCCCAAAAACCATGCACAAACGTTTCGGGGAGGCATCAGCGGTGCAGTCACAGATCCCTCCGGTGCTGCGGTGCCCGGCGCGCAGATCGTAGCGGTGAATACAGGGACCGGCGTATCTCATACGACTATATCGTCCAGCGCGGGTGAGTTTGCTTTTCAAGATTTGCCGCTCGGCTCTTACATGATCTCTGCAGAGTCGTCAGGATTTCAGAACATCAAGATCGACAAAGTCCCCGTGACGGCGGGTGTGATCTATAGTCTTACGATTAAGTTGAATGTGGCTCAGCAGGCGACAACCATTGAGGTTTCCGCCGCGAGTCTTTCTCTCGACACCACGACAACCACCCAGACCACGGTAATTCCTGATAGAACTGTGCAGGATATCCCGCTCAACGGCCGCGACTTTACACAAATGATTGGCCTTGCTCCAGGGTTCGCAGGATACTCGCTTGGCGGCTACGGCTCGGTCAACGGCACGCGCGCAAACCAGGTGAACTGGCAGATTGACGGCGCGGACAATAATGACTGGTGGCACAATATTCCTGCAGTTAACCAGGGTGGCGTAGAAAATATCGCTGGCGTGACCCTCCCCATCGATTCCATCGCCGAGTTCAGCCTGCAAACCCAGTCGTCTCCGGAGACAGGTCGCAACCCGGGTGGCACAGTCAACCTGGTTACAAAGTCGGGCACGAATCAACTGCATGGAACGATCTACTACTTCGAGCGCAACCAGGCCCTGGCAGTTGTTTCCCCATTTCAAAAAGGCAATCCTCCACTTACAAATACACAGTGGGGCGCATCGCTGGGCGGCCCATTCTGGAAAGACCATACCTTTTGGTTCGCCAACTTTGAGAAGCAAAAATTCAACATCGCAACCGGCAACGTAGGTACCGAGCCCAGTTTGCCCTACCAGCAGTTAGCGCAGGCAGTCCTGCAGAAATACAATGTTCCTGTTAATCCGGCAACTCAGGCGCTTTTGAGCTATCTTTGGCCGTCCGATTTAGTGAGTGCGTCGGTTCCGGCTATCCCCAATAACGTATCTTCGGCAGCTCCTGAATATGGCTACAGCTACAACGGAGTCATTAAAGTGGACCATACTTTCAACGACCGCCATAGCCTATCGGCGCGCGCCTTCCTCGGGCAAGGCAACCAAACGGCTCCTGTCGGAACAACCGACGTCAATCCCTGGTACTTTGAGATCGGACCTATTCATGTCTACAACTACTCGCTTGTACATAACTGGGTCATCTCTCCACGCATGACCAACCAGCTCACAGCCGGTGTGAATTACTTCAATCAGACATTCAGCGATGCGAAAACCGGCTTTGATGTCGGAAGCCAGGGATTCGTGACAAATTCGCCGTACTCGCAAGCCCCGAATCTTCAAATCAATGGCTTTGAGGCCACCGGCAACACGCCGCCTGAAGGCCGCAACGACATTACGGCCCATTTGGATGAGGCGCTGTCCTGGACAAAGGGAAGGCATCAGATGCGTTTTGGCGGAGCGTACCGCCGGGCACAGATCAACGAATTTTATAAACGCCACTCCACCGGCACATTTTCGTTCAAGGGAGATGCCGGACCCTGGACTTCAGCGGATAGCGCTGACCCGAACGTGCTGTCGCTGGCAGACTTTCTCGCCGGATATCTCACCAAGGCATCGATCGCGGTAGGCGATCCGGAGCGGTTTGTATACTCGCACGCCTTTGATCTCTTCGCGCAGGATAACTGGCAGATCAGTCCTCAGTTGAACGTTAACTATGGCATCCGCTATGACGTAATGCAGCCGATGAACAACAGTGACAAAAACCTTTCTGTTTTCCGTCCAGGACTCACACCGGATGGTTTGGCCTTCCAGGGCGCGGATATCAGCCAGGTCTATCCCACGGATTGGACGAGTGTCAGTCCGCGTGTGGGTTTTGCCTATCAGCCCCGCAGCCTGTCTGCCGTCGTGGTACGCGGTGGCATAGGCTTGTTTTTCGACACGCCCAACGCCAATCCATTTTTAGACAACCGTCCGGGCAACAGCGCTCCCAATGGTCTTGAAGGGAATCCTGGAGGACCTAATCCGGTTTACACCCTAACGACCATCGCGAATAGCAATGCAGACGGGGTTCCCATCGTGGTGCCAGGACAGCAGATCATCCAGACCACAGCATTGGTATGCGATGCATCCAGCCAATGCGGCGTTTTCAGCGTGAATAAGAATTTCCGTTCTCCATACAACCTCAACTTCAATCTACAGATTGAAAAATCTCTCGGAGGCAAAGCCGTTCTTCAGCTGGGCTATGTAGGCAGTCAGGGCCGCCGCCTGCTGAGTCTGCTGAATATCAACCAGCCGTTTCTTGGAGCTTTTAACCCCGGCTTTACCGGGCAATATGCATTGCCCTATCAAGCCCAGTATCCGGGTTATAGCGACATTAACCAGGTCGAGAGCATCGGTACCTCCAACTACAACTCGTTGCAGGCTCTCGTCCGGTCGAATAACTGGCATGGTGTAACTTCGCAGATTGCTTACACCTGGGGCCATAACCTCGACGAAGTTACGGCATATCGTGGCGCGTTGCCGCAGGACAGCACGAATTTCAAAGGCGAATACGGCAACAGCGACTTTGACACCCGCAACACAGTCGTAGGTTTCGTCAATTACGACATTCCAGGATTCGCAGGTCCCAAGCGTCTTACCCATGGATGGCAGGTGAATTCTGCCTTTGCTTTCAAGGGTGGCCAGCCGATTACCATCTTTAACGGCAATGACACGAGCGGAACGAATGAATTCTCGCAGCGCGTAGATCAGATCTCCAATCCATTCGCCGGGGTCTCACATAAGATCGTCACTCCTGTTGGGGGCGGATCACCCTATGTTCAGTGGTTTAACCCGAATGCGTTTGCCCAGCCCGCACCCAACACCTGGGGATCGATTGCCCGTAACAGCATCTATGGGCCAGGGTTCAATAACGTAGACCTGTCTCTCTTCAAGAACACGCCGATTACCGAGCGGATCAACACTCAGTTACGTGCGGAAATCTATAACACCTTCAACCGTATGAACCTTGCCAGCCCCGGCTGCAGCCAGTTGTGCAATGCCTACTTCGGGAATGGTGGTTTCGGAACCATTGGTTCAACCATCGGGTCCGGTAACTACTCACCCGGAATTGGCCCTGGAGAACCACTTAACGTGCAGCTTGCCTTGAAGATTATTTTCTAGATGGCTCACAGCCTCAGCCGTACAGTAGATAATGTCAACCACTGCACACTTTGAACGAATGAAATCTGCCCGGACCCCCATCCGGGAGGTTTTTCCCACAAATGGGACCTTGGAGAGAACAGAAGTTTATGGGATTTACTCGACGTGATTTTCTGACGCGTGTAGGTCAGGCAGGCGGCTACAGTGCCGCATTCATGATGATGCAGTCTTTGGGACTGCTGCCTGCACCGGAAGCCTACGCACATGCAGCGCTGGAACCTGCTCCCGGCAACGGCGCACGTGTTGTCATTCTTGGAGGAGGCATAGCCGGTCTTGTTTCAGCATACGAGCTGGGCAAAGCCGGATATCGATGTACGGTGCTTGAAGCGCGCGAGCGGGTTGGCGGACGCAACTGGAGCATTCGCCGCGGAACACAAGTCAATTTTGCTGACGGCACGCAACAGACGTGCAACTTTGAAGAAGGCCACTACTTTAACGCAGGTCCAGCACGTCTCCCCTCCATACATACAACCATGCTCGGCTACTGCCGTGAGTTTGGCGTACCTCTTGAAGTAGAAGTGAATACATCGCGTGGCACCCTCATGCAGTGCGACAAAATGAATGACGGCGTTCCGATCGAGCAGCGCCGGATGGTAAATGATACGCGCGGCCATGTATCCGAGTTGCTGGCGAAGAGCATTAAAAAGGGCGCGCTCGATGAAGATGTTACAGCGGAAGATAAAGAGCGCATGCTTGCCTTCCTGCGTGAGTACGGCGATTTGACGCCGGATTATGTATTCAAAGGATCGCAGCGTTCGGGTTTCAAAGTCCTCCCCGGCGCCGGCCCCGCGAAACCGGAAGCCAAGGATCCTCTGCCAATGCATGCGCTGCTGAATGCCGATCTATGGCAAGGCCTCCTGGCCGAAGATGTGATTGACTGGCAGGCGACAATGTTTCAGCCCATTGGCGGAATGGACCGAATTCCCGCAGCGTTTGAAAAGAAGCTTGGCAGCGTGGTTCGCTATGGTGCGGAAGTGAAACAGATTCGCCAGTCGCCCAATGGTGTCACAGTCACTTACCGCGATAGTAAAACGGACAAACCGGAAACAGTGACCGCAGACTACTGCATCTGCGCCATGCCTTTCAGCGTGGTGAAGACGATCGATGCGGATTTTTCTCCTGACATCAAAGAGTTGATCAGCGCGAGCAGCTACGATTCCGGATACAAAGTGGCTTGGGAATCGCGACGCTTCTGGGAGCAGGACTACAACATCTACGGCGGTCTTTCCTACCTGCGGCAGACAGTTGACGTGGTCTGGTATCCAAGCGCCGCGTTCTTCTCACAGAGCGGAGTCATTGTCGGCGGCTATTCAATTGAAAACGGCACAGCATTCGGACGTCTGCCAAACATGCAGGCCAAGCTGGATGCCTCGCGTGCATCGATTGAAAAGCTGCATCCAGGTCACTCGAAAGAGCTGAAGAATCCCATTTACATCAACTGGGGAGAAATTCCGTTCAATCTCGGCTCGTGGATTCACGGCTACGGTAGCGAATACGACAAGACCTATCAGCGGATCATTGTTCCTGATCGTCGCGTGTACTTTGCTGGCGATCACACCAGCCGCATTATTGGCTGGCAGGAGGGAGCAGCGCTCTCGGCGCACCGCACTGTTAACCAAATTGGCGCAGCGATACAAAAAGAAGGGCCGAGTGCGGCCTGATGGTGCAAAGAAAAAGCCCCGGTTACCGGGGCTTTTTCTTTAGCTTTCTTTGCTATGACAAGTGGGTGTATGGTGCAATGCGCAACCGCTCGGACAATGGTAAAGGCTCAAGACCGGCGGTTGAAGAGCTCATCACTTCTTGATACGCGGTGCGGAACTTCTCCATTTCGGGGCGAGTGCCGACGGTAATGCGCACATAGGTCGGCCATGACGGCCACACGCGGCCAACGTAAACATTCTTCTGCGCCATGGCTGCCAGCACCTCTTTGCCAGGACGCTTGGTATCGAGCATGAAGCAGTTACTCTGCGACGGCGTGAACGTGTAATTGTTGGCTGTGAGCCACTCGAAGGTTTCCTGGCGGATATCCGCATTGATCTTCTTCCGTTGCGGGATCAGGTCTTTGTCCTGGATGCTTGTGGTCGCAGCGGCAACCGCCATGATTGGGAGAGAGTTCATGCCGTAGTATTGTAATTTTGCCAGAAGGTCAGGGCGGCCAATAGCAAGACCGCAACGGACACCGGCCATTCCATAGAGCTTGGAGAAGGTGCGTAGAACGATCACGTCCTTATCGGCTTTCACGAGATCTAGAGACGGGGTGGCATCAGAGAAGTGGATATAGGCTTCATCGATCAGCAGGATCGATCCCTTCGGCTTATTCGCGACCGCGTATGCAATATCTTCGTGACTCGTCGTCGTGCCGGTGGGGTTATTGGGATTGCAGATATAAAGGACACCTGCATTCGGGTCAGCCCCGACCATTGCTTTTACATCGTGCGCATAGCTTGCGGTGAGCGGTATCTGGATGATCTTCGCGCCGGTGGCCTTCGCGGCATACATGCCGGCTTCATAACCCGGGTCTGCAGTTACATAGGGTTTGTCTTTCGATGTGAAAGCGAGAACTGTGTAGTGCAGCGGCTCACTCGATCCCGCATAAGGCATCACATATTCTGGCTTGAGGCCTTCAATATCGCTGAAGGTCGTAACCAGTTTTTCGGTTAGATCGAAGTCGTAGCGTCCTCCCTCCGGAATCAGGCTGGAGATCGAAGCGCAGGCACCGGAACAGGGGCCAAGCGGATTCTCGTTGGCATCAATGCGAACTGCATCCGCAGGAATATGTTTTGCAATTCTGCGCCGTTGCGCGTAGGCCAGATGCGATTCTGTCAGAATCGGAATGGACGCAACCACTGAGGCTGCTGCTGAGTAGCGGAGGAACGAACGGCGGGAGAAACGAGAGAGAGTGTTCGTACAGTCGGACTCGACGGGACACATAAGTATCTCCTGATTTGCAGATACAGCAAATCTAGTCCTGGGTGCTGAGTGGAACAAGCTCAGAATCAGTATTTTTGCGGGTATTCGCGTAGTTTGTTTGCAGTATAAGAATGCGTTATGAACCGTCTATTCTGCGTCTATCTGCAATAGTAACTTACCGATATGTTCGCTTGCATGCATCCGCTTGTGCGCCTCGGCAGCCGCATCGAGTGAAAAAATCTTATCGACAATGGGTCGGAGCTTACTCGCCTCAATCAGTGGCCAGACGTGCTCTTCAATCTGGTCGCGCAGCGCCGTTTTTTCCGCCACCGAACGCGATCGCAGCGTCGAACCGGTAATCACCAGCCGCTTCAACATGAGCGTGCGCAGGTCGGCAGTGACTTCTTTCCCATGTGTGGTTGCAATGTGGGTGAGCCGTCCATCCATGGCGAGTAGTTTCATATGCTTTGGAAAGTAATCGCCGCCAACCATATCGAGAATGACGTCCACGCCACTTCCAGACCATGCAAGCGCACCCGCAAGCCAGTCTTCTTCACGATAGTTAAAGGCCCGTTCAGCACCAAGCGAGAGGCAAAAGCGGCATTTTTCCGCTGAGCCAGCCGTTGTGATGACGCGCGCGCCAAAGTTCTTTGCCATCTGAATCGCAGTGGTTCCGATGCCGCTTGTCCCGCCATGGACGAGCAAGCGATCACCCTGATTGAGCCATGGCCGCGCAAACAGATTTGCCCAGACCGTAAACACGGCTTCCGGCAATGCCGCGGCATCTGCAACGGAGACAGTTTTGGGCACCGGCAGGCAGCATCCATCGCTCGCCACGCAGTACTCGGCGTATCCACCGCCCGGGATCAGCGCACAGACTGCATCGCCAACCTTCCAGCGCGCGTCTACATTTGCACCAACTTCGACGATGTGGCCAGAAACTTCCATCCCGAGAATCGGTGAAGCTCCTGCAGGGGGCGGATAGTGGCCCTCGCGCTGTATCAGATCGGCGCGGTTAATTCCCGCAGCGACAACCTTAATAAGGATTTCTCCCGACCCAGGTTTTGGAGTGGAGAGTTCGGCGACGGTTAGAACTTCCGGTCCTCCCGGTTGGGTAATGTGAATGGCTCGCATGCATTCAGGATATGGCACGGGCGCTCTCTTCGCGACCGCGTGCCTATGCTCTTACTCGAAACGCCCCTCATCTGCCGACGGGCCGTAGATAGCAGGCACCGATGCCTCATTGAGGCGTAAATACACCGTCAGCTGTCCGCGATGATGTGCGAGGTGGCTGAACACCGCATCGCGAATCATGATGTGCCGCGGATTCTCGCTGGCCACATGTCCGCCGACTACGAATCTCCATGTTGTGAGCAGATGCTCATCTGTCGTGCTTTCGAGCGCCTTCCGCGCTTTGGCAACTGACTCGTCCAGCGCCGCCAACAGCTCGCCATTTGTCTTCAGCTCTTTCGGCCGGAACTTCGGAGCGTCTTTCGGGGCCATGTCAAGTTGATCCTGGTTCACCATCATGTCAATCCAGCCGAGAATCGTGGCGACTAACGTTGCCAGATAGCCCAATGGCATCGACTTATCATGCGGCTTCCAATCACTGCGCCCTTCGGGAACACGCTCCAGCACTCGGCGTGTCGATGCGGCTTCGCGATCCAGATCAGCCAGAAACAATTCGGTTATTTTCATGGTTTGAGTCCTCCCCAAACGGTTTCGGTTCACTAATTACCAAACCATAACCCGGTATATATGACACCTTGTGTCATAATTCTCGGGGTCCGATTTGTGAATTTTCCAGCATATGCGAGATGAATTGTCGTGAGAGCCGATCGCCTGATGTCCGCATTACTCATACTGCAAGCGCGAGGACAGATGACTGGACGCGAGCTAGCGGAGAAGCTCGAAGTCTCCGAGCGGACGGTGCACCGGGATATGGAAGCATTGAGTTCCGCCGGGGTGCCGGTGTTTGCCATGCGCGGCGCGCACGGTGGCTGGCAGCTCGACGAAGATTGGCGAACACAGGTTCCTGGCTTGAATGAAGCTGAGTTACGCGCTTTGCTCATGGCGCAGCCCCGGAGTCTGGGCGATAAAGATCTGGCTGCTGCTGCCGATCGTGCCATCGGCAAGCTGATGGCGGCGCTTCCTCTCTCGATGCGTGAGCGTGCCGCTTCGATTCGGGATCGCCTGTACGTAGACACGACCGGATGGCGTGGCACGACGGAGAACCTTTCCATGCTGGCGATCGTGCAGGATGCGGTGTCGCTAGACCGTAAGCTGACGTTTGGTTACTGGCGAGCGGGCCGTGAGCGCGTTGAGCGCACCGTCGACCCGCTGGGCCTGGTGGCGAAAGGCAGTACATGGTATCTCTTCGCCGGGACCGACCATGGATTTCGCACCTATCGAGTCTCGCGCATGGAAGAGGCAAGAATGCTCGACACTCCAAGCGAGCGTCCGTCGAACTTCAACCTGGAAGCTGCGTGGAGGCTGTCTGCGGAAGAGTTCCGTGACGAGGTGAATCGCGAGATCGAAGCCGCCCGTCTTGCTTACGTCGCAAGACAGGAAGCCGAGCGGCGCGCCGCGCAGGAACTGGAGATCGCCAAGCAGGTGCAGGCCCGGCTTTTCCCGCAGCGGCTTCCGGCGTGCGAGACGCTGGACTACGTTGGCACCTGCATTCAGGCACGGCATGTGGGCGGGGATTATTATGACTTTCTCGATCTTGGGCGGCACCGTATCGGACTGGTGGTTGGAGACATTGCCGGAAAGGGAATCGCTGGCGCTTTGCTGATGGCAAATCTGCAGGCCAATCTGCGCGGGCAGCTTGCGATGGCCTCCAACCAGTCGCAGCGCCTGCTGCAATCCGTCAATCAGCTTTTCTACGAGAACACTTCCGATAACGCCTATGCCACGCTCTTCTTTGCCGAATATCACGACAAGCTTCAGAGTCTGCGCTACGTAAACTGTGGCCATCTTCCCGCGCTATTGCTCCGCAGAGAGGGCACATGCCAAAAACTCGATTCGACTTGCACCGTGCTTGGACTTTTTGCCGATTGGGAGTGTCAGGTGCAGGAGGTACACATTTTGCCCGGCGATATTCTAGCGCTTTATACCGATGGCGTTACTGAAGCATGTAGCGAAGAAGGCGAGGAATTTCGCGAAGAGAGGCTTGTCGAAGCGCTGCGGCGAGGTCGCCATCTGCCCGTCAGCGAATTGCTTTCTTCTGTTGTGGATGAGGTACAGCGCTTCAGTCCGAGGGAGCAGGAAGACGATATTACGCTGATTATCGCCAGATGCCGCGGCAGCATACAGCCGTCTCTTTTTGATCCGTCTTAGTTATCAAGATACGATGTCTGCCAGTTCCCGAGGCATGGGGCCTCGGGAACCGACAGCGTGGGAAACTATCCCACTCGTCTAGTAAGGGCGAGGTCCGCCACGCATCAGGTGCTCGACACCAACCTGATAGCCCCGCCGGAAACCTTCCCGATAGGCTCCCTTATCGCGGCTGTGTACCGGAGGATGCCGGTATTCGTCGCGATTCTCCACGCTGGGCGGGCGGTGGTTCTCAGCATCCTTGCGTGCGCCTTCAATGCCGTCATGGAATCCCTGCGATTGAATACCCTGTAATTCCGCAGGCGGCGCAGCCCAAACTTCGTGCCCATAATCCGGCCCGTATCCTGGAGGGGGTGGTCCCTGCTGCGCTTGTACTGCGGGAATGCTCAAAAGAGTCGCTGCTGCTAATGCTGCCAACGACAGACTTGGGATGATTTTCTTCATACGTGGGTTCTCCGTTTTCTTTCTGTCGAGTGGTGATTTGATTTCTCCACTCTTCTTTTTGTCGGACCCCTTTTACGATGAAGAGTTCTGCGGGTGTGTTGCATGCAGCCCGGGCGCGGCAGCATCCCCATCCCCCTCTTGGGCAGGTTGTTTTGTTTGTTTTCAACTACTTACGAGGAGATCATCCCATTGTATGTCGTTGATTCTTCAAATGTTAGGGTCATTTGAGTGTTTTCAATCACTTAGCTGGGGATTGACGACTTTACAAACAGATTTTGACGGTCGAAATGGTTTGCCCAATTTCTGGAAAAGACCTCTATATCCAGAATAGCAAAACAGACGAAATACTACGCCAAGTTTAATTGGCTTATAAGTGTATATATTTCAGCATGTTAAGCATGAAATAAGGTCTCTGGGGTCTTGACAGGATTTCGGTAACGCTCAGTTTGAAACCACAATCCCTCACAAGGCTAAAGCCCATTCATTCTGAAGCCGTGTCCCCTTCAAAACAAAACCAATGCCTGCGGGGGATGGAAATCCAGTTCAGGTCGCGGAGTCCGGGGATACTCCGTCGTTCGCTTACTCAAACTCGTACGACCTGAGTCTGAATATTGTTTATGTCGGTGAAATCGTGGATCAGTTTCTTCACTTTTGCTGTTTCGGTGGTCAGGTTTCCATCCGTTTTCCTATAGACCTGCACAACGATCTCCGAAAGACAGCTCATCTGATTCTGGGGCATCGCATCCAGCAAAAAGTACGGAAATTCATACCGAATCTTGATCGTCAGGCAGCGAATCTTGTGGACCTGCCCGCCCATAGTTTGATAGACCGGACGCGTACTGTTCGGATTCAGTTTTTGAGTTGTAGGAGCAAACATCACGGGGTTGATGGGATTGGGGACAGATGTCGTGACATCCCGCAAGCGTCCGGTCCCCGTTACGATGCCTTTACCGTAGTCTTCGCCCATCAGCCAGGTGCGGACAGCGTTTGCACCAGCCTTGTTGGCCTTTAGGATTGCGTCGAGCTCTGCCACCGCCTGGTTCTGGATGTTCGCAAGCAACGCGGACCCACGGTCTGTTCCGTACGTGCCACCGGCAAGCGGCCAGGGATTATTGTTTCCATCGATCTTCACATCGACAATGCGAACGTCGCCGGCGCGCGGATGATGTCCCGTCTGGCCGCCGAGTTGTTCAATGGCTTCCCCAATGATCTTGTTGACAGCGCCCTTTTCGGGCTTGGTAACGCTCTTGCATTCCGATGACTTTGCGAAAAGCTGATCGGCCTGGCCAACGGTGACGTCGGCATGAGTTTGCGTCACGACGGTCCGCCCCTTGTTTTCAGCCGCCTGTGTCGTCACATATTCGTGCAGAAAGCTCATTGCCTGGCCATAGGCCTTGTTGATGCCGGTGGTGAGTTGCTGCTGCTTGGCCTGTCCCAGATTGGTCCAGACATGGTTGTCATCGAGGATTGATTTGAAAATCGCCGAGATCTGGTCGACGCGCCCTTTCAGCTCATCGGTTGACTGTGGCATACGAGCCTTCCTCTTTTCGTTTAGATAACCAGCGTTTTCGCATAAGCGTCGGCGCAAAGCTGCGCTGCCACTTATCGAACAGGGAGTTACAGACCTGTAACAAGTCTGTGGGCCCCGAGGGCTGCAACGCAGGGTGGGAAAGCCTGGCCAAGGATGAAGGAGTCTGCTTTCAGTCGTGCAAGTCGAAGCAAATCTGATCGTCTTTGTTCTGGGTTCCTCGTCAATTCGCAATGAAGATTCGCGATGCGAGGACAGTTGGAGTGTAGCGCATTTTCTTCTGCACCAGCGGCACAAAATACTCCGTGCGGCTCGTCGAAGATTCCTCGGTTCTCATCAGCTTATACCGGTGGGGTTTATCACTCGGTCAGTCGGAAGTATCTCCAGACGTACTTGAACGAAATTCTTATCGCTACAATCGGCGGGATGCTTCTCAACCGATGTTTCGTTTCGCTTTTGGGAGAGGTCTCGAAACGAGCGAATTAACAGCCTTGCGGATAAGGGAATGAAAATCCGAGCGGGTGAAGGCAAGCGTCTTTGATGATTCGCTCTTATCCATACCTAAAGTCTAGCACCGACTCGTTTTATAATACAGATGGGCCCCCGTAGCTCAGGTGGATAGAGCGCGCTTCTACCAAAAGACGAGGTCGTTGGTTCGAATCCAACCGGGGGTTCCATTTGTTGACAAACGTTTTCATTGGCGCTACTATCGAGGCTGGTAGAAGCGCACTGTCTATACCTGAGTCAAGGGTTTGTGACAAGGCATTCGCAAGGGGTTGAGTTGATGTAAAAAGTCGCTCAACCCTTTTAACTTTAGTCCTCTCCTGCTGGTTCTTCTTTCCCTGCTAACTCTCGCTCTGCAAATTCGAAAAGATTGAGTGTTACTAACCCCTCGACAGGCTTTGCCTCGCTAGGCCTTTCCTCCTGCGGTGGAGGCTCGGGTTTACATATTTTCACTTCATACTTCCCGATGACCGGAGTCTTCAGCTTTAGCAAATCAGTATTCTTCGGTCTTTTCCCGCACCCGTCATAAGTATGCAAAGCCGAAGCTTTGTAGTGAATAGCAGTCGCCAAATGTATAGAGTCTGGCACAGCTATTTTAATGTTTTCAGAGTGGAGTATATCCCTGATTTCACGCGCCAGATTTGCAACACGGCGCGATACACTCACGACTTCTACGCTTGATCGCTTGAGCAAATCCTGAAAGAGTGCCTCTTTCTCTTTCTCCAAATGGCAAGCTAGGACTTCGACCACAGTGATTGAAGAAGTGAATATGAGAGCATCGCCATTGTCGATGGCTGATTCCAGCGCTTTCAGGTTCTTCAGTTCTTCGTCTGTTCTATCTTTTTCGGTCAGCAGTGAAATAAAAACGCAAGCGTCCCAATAATAGTTTCTACCAGTTGGCATCGCGGAACTCACGAACGAAGTCTTCCGGGCTTAGTTCGCCCGTTGCATCTGGAGCTATTCCATGTAAGTCAGACAACCTTGGTAACGAATCGTCCAGGGGAAGCGGGTCTATATCAAGCACGGACATTTCATGAGGGAATGGTGCATCTTTTCTATAGTGGGCTGTCCCCTGAACAGAGATGCGCCGCCCCGCGTTCGCTGCTATTTTTTCCCTCAGACTTCCGCGAGCCCTGCATGTGATGAATTTTGGCCCTAGTGCTGGATAAATACGGAACAGATTGTAATTTCGATCATGAATGTTTAGCTGTTCTAGGCGTCCAATGATCTCATCACGTTCTGATTGTTCATTCATTGTGAGCTTTTCAAGGTTACGGGCGAAGCTCTGATCTATTTTTATCTGAGGCTTCGTTGGCATATAAACTTTGGCACTTTTAAACTTCGTACCAACGGGAGCAACTAGCGCTTTGAAACTATCCAGCGTCTCGGGGGCCAAACGCTGCGCGTAACGGTGATTACGTCTAACAGCCGCTAGCGAGGCGGTGAAACGACGTGCAATCTTTCTTGGCGTCATTGTGTGACTGGGAGTTATGGAGCGAATCCCGATGGTCACTTTATAAGGGCTGGCGTGACTGAGACTCGCAACCCGGTATTCAACAACATTGGCTTCCTCAGTCACTTCTTCCTGTGTACGGTAAAGAGCCGTACGCAATGCCTTTAGTTCCGCGATGAAATCTGATAGGCGCACTTCTCCATCAAGCTCATCGCGACCTTCAAGCTCAAGTGTGACTAGCTCTTCGGCCATCGTTGAGCATTATAGCGACTTGTATAGACATTTCAACACCCCTTTTACAGCACCCTGTCACGGCAGCTCTATCATACTTGTCCTGAGGGGATATTTACCTTTAACAGAAATGTATGAGGGAGGGGGGCTAGACGATCCAACCGCCGCCTACGACTTCGTCGCCATCGTAGAAGACGGCAGACTGGCCGGGG
>Ga0206894_1103_pt1 | contig 18372 bp, 15 predicted proteins | sample Alteio_BWOrgHeat_54_FD_152953 | JGI IMG/M metagenome (GOLD analysis project Ga0206894, IMG submission 152953) | Enriched cells from forest soil in Barre Woods Harvard Forest LTER site, Petersham, Massachusetts, United States -... | ecosystem: Environmental > Terrestrial > Soil > Temperate forest >...
TAGAGCAACAAGATGTGTATGATTTAAATACAAAATCTGAAAACAAGTATAGTTTAATGCGTGAGCAAAATGAAATGTATAATGTAGGTAAAGAAGATGAAAAAGAGCTTAATTTACTGCATGCAATAGCTATTTATGGAAATGTCGAACAATTTGACTATTTAATCGATGTGGCTAAATCCTCGCCAAAAAGTAGTCGCGCCATTGATTTGAATGCAAATGATAATAAAAAACGGTATACACCAAGTCATCTAGCTATACTGAATAACAATACCGCCGTGCTTCTGGCGTTGAGTAAAAATGGCGCTGATTTGGAGAAACGGGATATTTATAATCGAACGGTGTCTAGCGTGGGAAAACAGCACTGGTATGATTGGTAGACTAATCCCTTAACGCTTCTGCAAGGGGGGAAGCAGCTCAAGAAGAGCTTCTTGTTCTTCTTGAGCGGCTTTTAAGGAGGTCCAACCAAAATGTTCCTTCATCATCTCCACAACTTTTGGAAGGGCCGCTTGTGCGGCTCTGGCATCCAATGTAGCCAGCCGTGTACGCCTTGCTAAAATGTCCATGGGTTTTTGTGCCATTTCTTCCGCTAAAGCCCACTCAATTTCTGCTAAGATGATGGGGTGGTTTTCTGCCAATTTGGAATTCAAAGATTTCAATTTACCCTGTTTTAAGACATTTTGGGCAATACTTCCATAAGAAGATACCAGATGTTCTGCAATATCTAAACTCACTTGATATTCAGACGCTAACGTTTTCGCTAACGCTTCATCATAACCGCTAGCTCCGATCAGGCGCAGTTGGGTGGTTGAAGCTTGGGTGTTTACCGTGGCAAGTCTTTGTGCAGCTTGGTTCACAATATCTTCAGCCATTTTTCGAAATGTCGTCCACTTACCCCCTGTAATAGTCAATAAGCCAGAAGGTGCCTGTTCGATAAAATGATCGCGCACGACGCTAGCAGTATCTTTCGCATTTGGATTTTGAACTAGGGGTCTAATACCTGTCCAAGCGGATTTAATGGCAGCGGGTTTAAGCGATACGTGCAAGTATTCGTTTACATAGGATAGTAGGTAAGAGACATCCTCCTCATCAGGGAGGGGCTGGTCGCTTATCTCAGTGGCATTGTCAGTCGTACCGATCAGCACATTTTCTTCCCATGGCAGCATAAAGATGACCCTGCCATCTTTTGTTTTGGGCACCAGCAATCCTACGTTGGAGGGCATCAGATTTTTGTCGAGCACCAAGTGCGTTCCAGAAGATGCTCTAATAAGGGGAGTTGCATTTTGATTATCCATTCTGCGAATGGTATCGACATAAGGTCCTGTGGCGTTAATCACCACTTTGGCATGGATATCAAAGCGCTCATTTGAGATATTATTCTGAACAGTAGCACCAATAATTTGATCGCTATCAGGATCGCGCAAGAGGTGCACGACTTCAGTGTAGTTGAGAACAGTAGCTCCTAGAGCAACAGAACTAATGATAAGGCTGATATTAAGGCGAGTGTCATTGAATTGTCCGTCGTAATAAGCGACTCCGCCTTTCATGCCTTCTGCTCGAATGTGTGGGATTTTTTCTACTACAGTTGAGGATAAAACATATTCGCTTTTATGGATGTTAGCAGAGCCTGCGATCCAATCGTAACATTTGAGGCCAATCCAATAGTAAGGCACTTCCCACCAGTTGTAAATCGGCGTAATAATTTCAAGGGGTTTGACAAGATGAGGTGCCATCTGAAAGAGGTGCCCCCGTTCCGCTAAAGCTTCTGTAACCAAGTCGTATTGTTGACGATCCAGATTGAAGACGGCTTTTTCTAAATAGCGTACTCCGCCGTGTGCCAATTTAGTGCTTTTACTTGAAGTTCCTGAACCAAAATCAAATCGTTCAACTAAAGCAACTTTGAGTCCTCTATTTGCCGCGTCGACAGCTGTGCCTGCACCGATAGCGCCACCACCTATGACGAGAACATCGAATGTTTGCGTCTTCAGTTGATTTTGCATCGTTTCTCTGCTGACGGCAGGCTGAGGAACAAGCATCTGCACGGTTTCATTGTGGTCTTTAGGGTTTTTATGGAAGTTGGAATAGATGCTTAGACCGGCAACGGAAATGAGGATTAAGACCAGGTATTTTCTTAAAAACATAAAGCTCCATTTCTAAGTTGAAGAAAGCAAACTATCACAAAAAATAGATTAAAATAGCAATACTGTATTAAAACAAGGCATAATGTCAACGTACATGTTCACATGTACTATTCATGGATTTTTTAATTACTAGTCTTTTGTTGTGGTGTTAAAAATATATTATTAAGTTGATGTTCATAGTGAATTAATGTATTCTTCTTTCTGTATCATTAAATCTGCTGGAAAAATTCCTTTATGTCGAATCAAAAACTTTTTGCTTTATTAGCATTATCATTATTCGCTTTGCCCATTACTCTGCCTGCAGACACTGCTGCAGTCACAAATACCGTAGTACCTGTTGAAATTAGCAATTTTTTTGAAACGGTCTATGGATGTAACCCACAAGTTACTCAAGACAAAAAAAGTACTGTGTACTCTGTTCCTGAAAAAGGTGTTTCAATCATTACTGACACCTATGGCGGATGTCATATTGATGTGAAAGAAATTTCTGCCGATGAAATTCCTTTTGCGAGAATAGCTATTGAACAGCTATCCGAAACTTATAGAGCCAGTAAAGCCTTTGATTCTATTTGGATTGATCTCGCTCTTCCTACAGGTGCATTGACTCTCGGTTCAATAGCCCCAATTTCGTTTGAAATTGGACAGCCAGGAAGAGGTGATTTAGTTTATGATTATCAAAAGAAGAAAGTAAAACTTTGGCAGTGGTTAAATTCAAATAAAGAATGTACGATCCCTCCAGGCGCTACACATAATATTGGAGCGACAGCTCTTATTTTAGATATGGTTGCCAAAAAAGTATTACTTGTTGTGAACACGCGTCGCAGCGATTCATGGAATCTTCCAGGTGGAAGTTTTGATCCTTTTAAAGACAAAACTCCTTGCGATACGGCCTTACGTGAAGCACAGGAAGAAGGCGGCTTTGAAGTAGAGAAAAGTGCAGCCCTTAATCCTAGATTAATGGGTCAAATGCAGTTCCTTGACAATCAGTTTGCTCCAGCAATTAATCAAATTTGGGCATATTTTATTGATGGCATAAGCCTAAAAGCGCTCAAGCCTCCTGCTGATGAAATTAAAGCAGCTGAATGGATTGATTTTGCAGAAATCCAAAGTAGCTCAGGCACTCTTAAGGGATTAAAAATGAGCGAAGAAATCAAGTCGCCTTTAGTTGCAGCAATTAATGGATTAGGATTCCAGGAAATTGTCAATAAGAAGCGGATGATTGTTCACGCGCCGGAATTATACAACAACGCGGAGGCTGCTATGTCTGGAGCTATTCAAACTTTCAGTCAAATTGCTTCATTAGAAGCCTTGCGTCATTGTCTAAGTACCCCACTTGCCGATGGTGAGTGGGGTATTCTTTCTTTGGATTTGGATCAAACTCTTATACAAGGCAAGCCCACATTTGGCGATGAGCATTTTTATCATTTTCTGAAGCAACAAAATAAAGCCCAAGGAATTGGTTCAGATGCACATTATAAATGGACTGCCAAAATTCGTGAGAAAGTTAAATATGAAACGTGTGAATCCGTTGATAAAATTAATCAAGTCCTCAAGGATTTTCGTACCCAGGGGTGGAGTGTAAAAGTCTTAACCTCTCGCGGAATGGATATGAAAGAATCCACCAAACAGCATTTAGAGGATTCAAAGTTAGATTTAACGATAGAGGATGTTATTTTTAAGGGCTTTTGCCCAGATGGGAGTGGCAAATTTCTTCAAAAGGATAAGAGTCTTATAAATTGGATGGGCGCTCAATCTCAATGGAAAACATGTAAAAGAATTCGCATCCTGTTTCCTGATGATTCTGATAAATATTGCAAGGATGTGGCGCGTGTTGCAGATCAAGTGGAAAAAGCAACTGTGACATGTTTACATTACATTGGCTCTTTGCCAAATCCTAAGCTATCAGAAAGTCAAATGAAGCAACTTGTCGTACAGCTTTATGCTCATAAGTCAAATCAATCTATTCCTTATGCTTATAATGACTCAGACTTAAAAATAGCAATGGATGCTCATGGAATTCAGGAAATCCAGCCAGATACTTTATATGCACTCATCATGAAAATTGCAGAATGCGATAGTCTTCCGTTCAAGTAATTTTTCCTAAGCATGTAAAAAAAAATATTTTCAATAAGGGCGAGCTGCAAGAAGATTTAGTTGTCCGAAATTTCTGGACAACTGTCGCAGATGGTAAGAATCATCCGGTCTTTCCAAAAATTGCATCATCTCAAATTATAGAGATTTCCAAGAAAAGACATCACCATTGCGAGAAACATGAGCTAGTCCGGAATTCGGGAAATGTCCGCCTACTAATAATTGCTGATCAGCAGCCTTGGCAAATAGACGTTTTCTGCTTAACACTGCTTGTACACCATCAGTATCGAAAGCTACATACCACTCTGGTTTTGCAAATTGAATTCCAGGACTGTGGACGAGATCACCCCAAAGAAGTAATTGTTCGTTTCTTGAGGAAATAAGAAAAGCGATATGGCCGGGTGTATGGCCAAACGCTTCAATTGCTGTAATGCCTGGAACAATGTCCTCACCAGATTCAATCAGTCGAAGTCTTCCACGTAAGTAATACGGAGCTAGTATTTTCTGTGCTAAAGCAAAACATGGTCGGCTGATGTTATTGGCAATGGCCTCTTGTTCGGGATCACGCCAATAGTCCGCTTCAATAGTGGAAACACAGATGGTTGCTTCTGGAAATGCAGGGGCTCCATCAGATGTTAGCAAACCACACATATGGTCGGGATGGAGATGCGTGATGAGCACATGGGATATTTGATTGAAATCGTGGCCACTTTCGTGGAGGCTTTTTGCTAAGAAACCTGCTGTTGGCCCAAAATAAGAACCGCAGCCAGCATCTACCAAGATTAAATGTTTCTTTGTGTCGATGAGGTAGGCGTTGACTTGTGTGCGGACTTTCAGGTCATTCACACAGCTAACTTTGGCTTCAATAATTTGCTGACGTACTTCTGTAGGCTCAATACCTACAAATATGTTCTGGTCAAGATCTAGATATCCATCATTGAGAGTCCAAACATTCCAATCACCGAGTTGAGTATTTTGAGAATGATCTTGTGTGTTCATACTCTAATAACCTTATTGTTCAGTGCGCAGCTTATGTATGCTGAGCCAGAGGGCCGTTTGGCACTTTGGTGGGGGTTTTAGGGGATAGGCCCCTTAAACGGAAGAGGTAGGATTCGAACCTACGTCACCATTGCTGGTGAATCTGTTTTCGAGTCCGATGCCCTGCAGGCATCCCCAACATTAAACAACCAACTTCACAGCTAAAATTGAGGAGCAATGCTTAGTCTCTATACTGCCCAACAATGCGCAAAGTTGCCCGTCAGTGTGCCGAATTTGTGCATAATTTTCAAGGTTTATGGCAATGGATTTTCATCATAATCACTTGTACAAAACCGTACAATATCACACAATGTTGAACCATAATACATTATTAGGGCAAGAGTAGTTATGAAACCACCATCAGAAAATATCAAATGAATTAAGGCAAACAAAGGCGAGGGCCTTTCGATCGAATATTACGATAAAGAAGGGAATAAGTTAATTCGTAGGAAAGATCCTACCCCAAAATCCTTGAAAGGCTCTAAAGCATGGCGTCATAATAACCCAGGTAACTTGGTAATAGGACCCCACGCACGCCAACATGGAGCGATTGGTTCTGCTGAATACATTGTGGTTGATGAAATAGGTAAAGAAAAGAAATACACATTTGCCATTTTTCCAAACTATGAAATCGGTCGAGCGGCAATGATCGCTCTTTTTAAAGAAGAGCGATTTTTAAAACTTACGCTTGAAGATTTGCCTAGAAAGTACACGGGTGTTGAAGATGGTCAACCAGACACTAAAGAAGCTATTGCATATCGTGACTTTTTGCGAACAAGCACAAAGTTTGATATGAAAAGAACCATTCGTTCCCTGTCCGAAAATGAGTTCAACACTTTAATCAAAAAGATGAAAAATTACGAAGGCTGACATCCCTGGCCTTGGCCTGATGGTGAAGATTACACACCTATTCAAAAAGTCTGTGGAGTTAAAATGAGCCATCACCGTGTCACAGAATATCTGATTATCAATCCGCCGGAAAAAAGATGGGTGACTCGTGAAGAAGCTATTCAATTAGTCGAAAAAAAACTATTACATGCCGTTGTCGTACACAAGAAAAACCACACATACCTCCGTCCATATCCACATGAAACATCTTACAGAGATCTCATATGCTAAAAAATCTTTCTCTGCCGCTTTTCTTTTTCCTATGCATCTTTAGCCAATTGTCTGGATATTTTTGGGAGTTTGAGCAAAGTGTCATTTTAGAAGGAGTTTTAAGGCGAGCTGAAAGGACTATCACAAAACGAGAAAATGGCAAGGTAGAAGATAAAATCGAAAGAAGTATTGTTCTAGTCACAGATAAGCCTTTGGTTCTTACTCATTCTATCTCAGTAGAAAAACAGCCGATTGCTTCTGCGGCAATAACTTATCCTCATATTAAGGTGTATCTTCCTGAGGAATTTCTTCCACTTATTGAAAAACACATACAATGTAGCGGAACATTTCGGAAAACTTTTAATCCCCACGACAGTGAAATCGAATTTCATATCGATACCGTATTGGATAGTGACCATCTATCACATCAACTAAAGACATTTTTATACGAGCCTGAAGAAGTTGAACTCTGCGGTATATTATATGAAGAAATTTACCCAGGTCCTCCTGAATACACGAGTGTAGAGAGGGGCGACCGTCCTGAAAAAGCAATCTTTTTAACGTTAAAAGAACCAATAAATGTTGAGCTCAAAAAAAATGCTGAACAAGAAGACATTTTTAATACACCAGAAAAAGGGGTCCGTGAATTGCAAGTGGTCTTTTCAGACTCTAAACCTTCAGTACATCAAATAAAACAAGAAGTCTCGCTAAAAGGAACCCTTTATCATGCGCATACGGCTCATCACCACCGAAGAGTACTCATGATGGTAAATAGTTGGAAACTCGATTAACTTTCAAAAGATTACACAAGACATTTTATGCTGTAATCTCTTCGATTTTTTACTTTGTATTCACGGTTTGATCAATGAGTTGCTCTATTTGAGTACGCGGGTCTAATATGCCTTCACCTGTGTAATTTGAAAAAAAGATCACGAGGTAGCCAATGTTAGGATAGATGATTAAATCATTATTAATGCCCCGCATTCCTCCGCCACTATGGCCAATTCTTAAGGGATGAGTATTGAAGACTTCAAGACCGTACTTATTCCAAAGGCCGGTAGGACCATGTTCAGAAAAAACAACATCGAAAGTCTGTCCTTGAACGATTATTTTTTCAGTGTGGTATTTTGCACTAATCGGTCTGACGATGTCTCCAGAAAGTAGTTCTTTCGTAGTTTCTTCATTGAGAAGCTTGTGTGCTGTGAGTGCTTGTATAAATCGAAACATATCATTTACAGTTGAGAATCCTCCTCCGGCGGGGCTTCCTTTAATGACATTGGAAAATAGATTATTTTTCCAGGTGATTTTACCATTTATTGTTTCTCGTCCATAACCTATTGCAAGATTGGAAATCGAATCATCCATTTCAAAAAAACCGCTATCCTTCATTTCTGCGGGATTAAATATATTATTTTGTATGAAATCAAAGTAAGATTGTCCACTAACTGCTTCTATAATTGCCCCAAGAAGCAGATAGGCAGTGTTACTGTATAGCTGACTGGTTCCAGGCTTAAATTGAGGGTTTTCTTTTAAGACTAGTTGTTGATAGTCTTTAAGATCGATATAGAGTCTGGATGCATCACCAAGTTGAAATTCTTTATTATTAAAGAAAGATCCAAAACCTGAAGAATGTGTGAGTAGATCTTGGACTGTGATTTGTTGTGCGAACGATTCTTGCATCCATCCTTCAAGATAATGACTGATAGGAGTTGTAAGGGAAATTTGCTTACGCTCGACTAGTTGTGCGATAGCGACTGAGGTAAACAGCTTTCCGATTGATGCAAGATTGAATTTGGTATCTAAATTATTTGAAGCATTGAAAGGTCGATAAGCCAAGCCGTAGGCTTGTTCAAAGAGAATCTGATTGTTTTTGGCTAATAAAAATGCGCCTGAGAAATTTTCAATTTTAGCGGCATCTTCAAGCATGGTTGATATTTTCTTTACGATTATTTTATCCGTATTTGTGTTATTGGCAGTATTTGGACCATGATTATCATTGCCACAGCCGGCTAACGCCATAAGCAAAAAGTAAAGTAGAAATTTCATTTTCCTTCCTTTCATGGTTGTTTTATTCATTGTTTTTTTGCACGATAGACAGACGTTAAAATATTATTTCTCTTAAGACCCAGATCCTTCATAGCTTGATCAAGCATAAAAGAGCGTTTTCTTTTGCTACGAATCTCCTTTAGATAATTTGAAAGCCCTTCCATGTATTAAAAATGTTCTTTTTAGATATTATAATTATATGCTAAGGCTTTTTGTGGGTTTTCGTCAAAACGGACTATTTGCTTAATCAAGATGGACCCTCATGAATGGGTTGTATGTTGATTTGGTATTCAAGATTAGACAAAATGGTGAGGATATCATCAAAACTGATAGGCTCATTAAGGTACATGTCGCGCATCAACTGATAGTCACGTTGCAATGTAGGCAATCTTTCATAAGGAGGAACAAGGTGAAAAGTTCCTGGTTTTGCTGAGATATAGTTTGCCCATGAGTTGCCAAAGAACTGACTCTTCCATAAGACGACTTGGTTTCTGAGTTTGTGGTTACTTATAGCTTGAACTGCCTCAGGGCGTTTTGCAAGCATTGCAGTATCTGCGTAATGGCGTGAATACCTATCAGGGATTGGTTTGTCAGATGGGCGATGGTACTCTGCATGCAGGATCGTAGCCTTTTCCCAGAAACTTCGTTCTATCTCTAGAGCTATGACCGCACAACGCCAATCGGGAAATGCTTTTGGAAAAATCTCGGCAATCCAAGGCGTTATCGTATAGCGCCCTGTTGGTTGTTGATCTGTAAGAGAACCAAATTCTAGTTTTACAGAACGTTTGATATAGTCAAATCCTGTTGGTTGCGATGATGGGTAGTGAAAAAGAAGCACAGGCGAATTTGTATTAGGATCTTTCAAAAACTCGAATCGCATCTGCTCATTTTGCAGTACGCCCAACACAGAAGCTTCCAGTGCGGGCATGATCTTAGTTTGAACCGCCTCTTCACATGCCGCTTCAGCTCTCTTTATCCATTTGTCAGCTTGATTACGAGTTGTTCCGGCTTCAGGGAGTTTTAGAAAAGTAGGAGACAGTGAGAGGTCTATATCTTCAGAAAATCGATAGATAGCGCCAAATACTTTTGACAACGAGGTGCCACCTTTGAACACAAGACTATCTGCAAACTTCGATTCGAACAGAATATTTAGCAACCAACACACCCAAAAATCTTTTTCCATGATTACGGGAGATACATTTTTTTGAATGGCAGCCTGTTCAATGTACAAATGTCGTTCGTTAGGGGATAATTTTAAAAAATCGAGTTTCAAGCGGTTCCCTCTGCCAATTTTCTGAAAATAGAATGCATCCATTCTGGCACAAGTCGAATGTCTTTAAGTAGTTCTCGTCGCTGATCGAGCGGAACAATTTTCATCAAATGCTCAAGTCTTTCTAATGTGATATTTTCTTTACCCAGTTCACGGAGAGCTTGTACCAGAAGTCCACTGAGCCTACCTGCCATCGCCATATTTTTTAGGGTCGTTCGACGAAGCTGAATGGTTGTTGCGCCAATTTTTACCATTCGGCTTGGTCCATCGGTCAGAAATACAATTTTAGCTGGAATCTGTTCAGATAGTCCTAGGAGATTTGCTGCGTAAGCGCCTGCAGGTTGAATACGTGTACAATCGCGACCAACCAATGCTTCTGCTATTTTTTTTGGAGATGGTTGAAGTTTACCGATTATAGGATGTTCTTCAGGAAAATCATAGAGTCCTCTAGCAAGGCGGCGAATGGTTCCTTTTTGGACAAGTCGATGAAGAACTATATCAACAGTCTGCCGGTTTCCTAAATCCAAGAAATCCGTCGGGACGAATACAATACCGCGACCACGGCTGCTTATGGCCTCAAGTATCTGAGAATCGACACTATTTAGATTTTTTTGATGCTTCTTCATGTAAGAAATATTAGTGTGTTTTTCTTACAAATGCAAGGTGTTTCTCTAAAATTTCACTTAAGAATTTTTATAGCCTTAACTATCTAAATATCAATGTACCAGTGTTCTTATGTAAGAAATGTTAGCATGTTTTTCTTACAAATATAGAAGATTGTATTTTGGTTAAGTTGCAGTCTATTTGCAAAAAGCACCACTTTCTGTTGCTTTTTGCAATTCAAAAAAATATTTAATCTGTAAGAGTTATTTTTATATCGCCTGAGTAGAAAATGTAATTAATCATCTTCGGAATCATTATTCTTTTTTGGAAGAAATATAAAAAATTCAGGATTTTCTCTTTTCTCAAGATTAACCAATCGATTTTCAAGCTCATATAAGTTTAAAGCTTTAGTATGGATCTCTAAAATCCTCGCCAGTGCTTCACCTTCGGATGTTGAAATGCCCCCATTTGCCACAGCTTGAGTTACGCATTCTATTGCTCTTAAAATATCAGTGGAATTCTTTATTTCTGGAAGATCGATTTTAATAGGAGAATCTTTTCTTGGAGGCAATAATCGATCTAATATAATTTTTGCAGCTTGTACATTCCCTGACTTGGCTTGAGTTATTATTGCTGTGCAAATGTCATTTACGTCATTAGCAAAAAGCATTTCGGCCATTTGGCTTGCTTTGTTTCTAATGCCCTGAGGTCTTCCTTTTGGATTACCTGATGTTCCTTTCTTGAATAGGGTTTTTTCCTGTTTTTCTCCTGTATTATCAGGCATCTATACTCCAATTTATGATAATAATTTTGAAACATCTCTTAGGATATCGTTGTATAGCATTCCAAGAGCCCATTCATTAGCTCTGGTTGGCTTAACGATTAACAGTTGAACTGGATCGGCGACGTCCATGCTTATCTGATGATTTAGAGAGTTTATCACGACATTTGGCAACTACGTCTTCCCGAAAACGACTAAGGCTAATATGACCGATCTCTTGCTTGAACCAGTTTAAATGACCAAGCATCGTTTTATGATTTCTAAGTTTTTTTAGTTCATGCTCAATGAAGCGATCGATTAAATCGCTGACGGTAAGTCGGCGCATCTGCGTAGTTTCATAAGGATCTCCTGCTTTGACGGCTGCGATGGTCTTTCGCTTCCATTCCTTAGCCTCCTCGAATGTATCATGATTCTTCGAGAGATGTTCGCCATTTTTAATGCGAATTTGAACTCGATAATGAAAGCCTTTGGCTCCTTCAATTTTTGTGATGCCTGGCTGTTTTGTTTATGCCATAAACAATTACTCTCCCAACAATAATTTCGATTACTGTGCAGGATTTGTGCAGAATCGACAAAAAAGCGATTTTGCAGCGCGAAAAGGCACAGCGTATTTAATTGGGTTGTATATTATTGAGAAGCCAGTGTGGAATGGCTTATGGAAACGGAAGAGGTAGGATTCGAACCTACGTCACCATTGCTGGTGAATCTGTTTTCGAGACAGACGCATTCGGCCACTCTGCCACTCTTCCAGAAATGAAAAGGAGGTTCAGTGTGCCATATCAGGCTAAAATATGCAATCACTCAAAATGAAAAATGGAGAATATATTCGCCCCTCGCAGCCTATCCACGTTTTTATGAGATACTCTAAAAACGTGGAAGCTGAGGAGGAGTTTTGTAAGAAGAATCAGGAAATGGAAGAGGTAGGATTCGAACCCACGTCACCCGTGAAGGTGATTCTGTTTTCAAGACAGACGCATTCGGCCACTCTGCCACTCTTCCAGAAATTAGAACGACGAAATCATTCTAGCTAATCTCTGTTATTTATTCAAGCGATGATCGATATTTCTCGCGAGAATTGTATGCTGCCCTCTCAAACATGCTCTTGCGCATGTTTTAGGTTGTTTCATGCTCCACTTGCAAGCAGGGCGTTGTGATAGTTGAAGCCATCTCGCTTGTTTCGGTTGAAGGCAGCAAGAAATCGATCTCATGGCGTAAGCGGAAGATGCCGTACAAGTTGAGCATGAGGAGCAAAGCCGCGGTGATGGAGATCACTGTGAGGGCTTCGTTTGTCTGCAATGAGACAAAGAGCAAAGAGCTGCAGCAGGCGTACACGTAAAAGACCTTTCTGCCATAGACAGGAGACATAAATTCAGCGCATTTGATCCCTGAACAGAAGTAAGAAACGATCGTGGTAAACCCAAGCAAGAGTAAAAATAGTGGCATGAAGATATCCATGGCTGGGAAGTAGCCAGAAAGTGCTTCTTGCACTAACATCGAAGCTTCAATGGGTTTATTCCAGACGTCGGTCGTAAGGACCAACATGACGCTTGTGGTGCATATGATGAAGCTATCTAAGAAGATTTCAACGATGGCGAGTTTGGCTTGTTTTTCAGGTTGGGCTTCGACTGTTTCGCTGTGGATTACGGAGGCATAGCCCACGGCGATATCGCCAGCGTAGCAGCTGCGTCGAATGCCTTGTGAGGCTGTTAACAAGATCCCGCTGCCCACAAAAGCTCCAAGGGCGGCATGTCCAGTGAAGGCAGATTCCACAATGGATTTTAGAACCGCTGGGAGGAGATTGATGTTTTGAATGAATACATAAGCGCTCATTCCCAGATAGCAGACAATGAAAGCAGGGATGAAGATGGCTGCGATGCTGCCGATGTGGTTGACACCTTTACGGCTTGTAATGATGATGAGGCTGATGAGCAGCAGGGCGACACTGTATTTATTGATTTCAAAGTTGGTGGAGATATTTTCGGTAACGACACAAAATTGATAGATCTCAACGCCATAGATACAAAGTAAAAAGCAGACGAGTTTTGGGATCCAAGCTTGCTTGTATGCTTTTTTTAGATAGTACATGGGGCCACCGCGATAGCCACCCTTGCCATCAGGTGCCCTGTAGCGCATGCCAAGATATACTTCTGAATACTTTAAGATCATCCCCACAAGAGCTGTAATCCATATCCACAGAAGGGCGCCAGGACCTCCCACTTGGATTGCAGTGCATACGGCGACGACATTACCGACGCCCATGCAGCCTCCAATGGAGACGAAGAAGGCTTTGAGGGGGTGGACGCCATGGCCGTGGTGTTCGATGGTTAGGGTTTGGAAAAAATACTTGATAATTTGCGGAAAACGGCGAATTTGAAGGCACCGTGATTTGCACGTGAGGTAGATACCCATGAACAAAATTGCTGGCAAGGCCGCATATCCCCAGAGGAAGTTATCGAGCGACCCCAGTAAGGAAAATAAACCAATATTCATCCGATGCCTAAATTACTAAAATTTTTATATAACAATTTTATCAAAATTAAAAAATAAATTCAAACTAAATAACACAAAATAAACTAAATAGAATTGTTTGATAAATAAGTGTTTTATGTAATAATTATTTTTAGGGAGTTAAAAGATCGAGCCTCCTAAAGTTTTTAATGCGACCATTATGGCAAACGGGAAGATAAAAAGTAAGAAAAAGGTAAGGGATTATGGCTGATCATGAAAAAAAAGAAGCAGGAACCCTGACGATTGTTGAAGCAGTCGAGACATTATCGAATATTGCAGACCTAGCATATGAAGGTAATATCGGGATAGCACAGCAGCATGATGTTGTTGTGCAAGATAATCCATTGAGTTATCGCACAGTGCATTGGTTACACCGTGACGATAGTGATATTACCATTGATATGGTGAAGGATATATTTAAGGTTATCCTTAGTTACCTACGCAATTTTTATAAAGACGATTATAGCCAGATTAAAGATGCGCATACTGTAGAAGGCATTAAGACGATCATGGTGTTAGTAGGGGAAGCGGCTAAGAAGTTGGATAAGTATACCCATTTATTTCAAGATGCACGCACGAAAAGTGTGACTGAATTAAAAGAGTATAAAAAGCTGCAGGAGTTTTATTTGAGTCGCATTGATCGCAAGATTGATGAAGGCACGCTCGGCAAATGGATTATGGCTTTATCGCAAAAGACCGGGATAGATAAAGCTAAAAAACCATCCTTGATCGGTCGCAAAGGAAATCAAAGTAAGCACATTTTCGTGGATTTAGAATCGGTTAAAAAAGACACAGAGTATGAGCTTTTCTTCTTGCGCAAGGAAGATGGATCGCGCTTTTTTAGTCCACGACTCATTCGCAACATTAAATTAATCAGTGATTTTGGTGATTTTTTTGGCGAAGAAAAGCGCGAAGATCCGTTATTGAATGCTGGATTATGGCAGGATCGGGTGGCCAATTTGTGTGCCAAGAACATGATTAGGGCGACCCATCGTTATATAGAGCGATTTTATCGCGAGGCGATAAACGCTAAGGATCGAGAATTAGTCGAAAAATTGAATAAGAGCTTAATGGCGCTCATGTTGGCGGCAAATCCACACAACTTGTCACATAATCTGCCGCTCAAGAATTGTCGCGACTATTTCCACGATTTTCAGTTATTTTTACGTGCCTGTTTGCATACGAGTGATTATCAGCACTTGATCGCTTATCCTCCACCCAAGGCGAATAAGTTGGCATGGTGTCTGTTAAATACGATGCATGTGATTTGTATGGCGTTATACACGCAGTTGAGTAGTGTACATGACCTGTTTTCGATGATTCATGGTTTGATCCAAAAGGCGCATCAAGAGCAGAATTCAGGAGAAGGGAGCAAAGAGACGAATTTTTTGAGTGCTCAGCTAGAAGGGGATTATAAATCGCTGAATAAAATGTTGAAATTACACCCTAATGGTCCACTTAATAAGATCTTAAATTCTTTAGAGACAGGTAATTATTCAGCATTTGACCCATTAATTCAAGAGAACCTACCTTCGCAATTATTTACTTTGTATGCGCAGGAAAGTAAATATCTCTTTGCGCGTTGGCCTTCACCGACACATCAAGAGTTTATCCATAAGGCTGTGGTTACAGATGAGTTCAAGGGATTTTTGCGTGGGTGTTTACATGAGCACACACTACAAAAGTGTTTGATATTTAACTTGCAAGACCGTTCGACCTGGAAAGACCATGTGCGTTGCACAGCTATTGAAGAGTTGGCTAATAATGAGACGTTCGATCGGCATGTTGAAGTCGTCACGCTGGCCAAAGATAGTGAATTTTATCATCAGCTAGCGCCATATAACCAGGAAAATCACGCCAATGTGTTTATGCAGGTTTTTAAAGAGCAGTTGGCGGATGAAAATTGCGGCTTCTTATTCCCTGAATCGATTAAGAAACCACTGATGAATCATTTTGTGGATGAGGCGATGCATGCCGTGCACCGCATCTTCTTCTCGGGTAAGAATGTGCTGTCGCGTGAACAAAGAATGAATTTCATTGAGATCTTTTATCTGTTCTTAGAATTGAAGATAGTAGATCTGCTAAAACCCGACGTGATCGGCTTTTGTTGCAAAGACGGGATTGATGTGGGCGTTGCGACGAGCGCCGAACTATTCGTCTTCTTAAAATTCCTCAACCAAGAGCGCCTTTCCGAGATGGATCGCGAGCATTTGGATTTAATGCTCTATGGCAATAGCTTGCTCTTCCGTGAGCGTACGATGCTACCAGAACGGTTCAATCGCATGGTAAGTACGCTAGCGACAATTGAATCTGCCCGCGAGCACTTTGGCCAAGCTAACTTCGTTAAAATTATCAACGAGGCATTTGGACGCTTTTATAAAACCCCGATCTTGCATGGCAAAGTAATCGTGCAGAACCATATTGATGAGCTTTAGAGGCCACTCGGAATTTGGACAAAAAATTGAAACACAGAGTCACAGAGAGCACAGAGAAGGTTTTGTAATATGCGATTCTAGGCACTCATTTGTGTGATAAGTCATAAATTTCAGCATACTTTTTGTTAAGGTAGTTGACGAAAGCCTCGGCGTTGAATTTTTTGCCTGTAATATTGGTGAGTAGCTCATGGCTGGAGTAGCGCCTTCCATGTTGATGCACACTTTCTTTGAGCCAGTCTTTGATGAATACAAGATTGCCAGCTGCCACTTGCTTTTCCCAGTCGGAGTGTTTTTTAGCAAACGCTTCAAAGAGGTGGGCGGCATATAAGTTTCCTAAGGTGTAGGTGGGAAAATAGCCAAAAGCTCCCATGGACCAATGGATATCTTGCAAGCATCCTTCCGCATTAGTGGGAGGGGTGATGTCTAGTAGTTCTTTCATTTTAGCATTCCACACTTCAGGAACCTCTTTGACGGCTAAAGAACCTTCAATGAGGGCGCGTTCCAATTCGAAACGCAAAATCACATGCAGGGAATAGGTGACTTCATCTGCTTCAACCCTGATCAAGGTGGGTTCAACTTTATTGAGTGCGCGATAGAAGTCGTCGAGCGATACTTTATCGAGGTTACCTTTGAACTGCTCTTTTAGCAGAGGTAAGTAATGCTTCCAGAAGGGTTTGCTTTGTCCAATGCGCGTTTCCCACCAGCGCGATTGACTTTCGTGTATGCCTAAAGAGACATAATCGCCGAGTGGCGAGCCGTATTGTTCTTTTGGTAATCCCATTTCGTAGAGGGCATGGCCGGCCTCATGCAGGACGACGGAGATGCAGCTCATCAATGAGGTAGGATGAAAGCGCGTGGTGATGCGACTGTCGGTAGGGTGTGGAGCTAATGAGAAGGGGTGGGTGGAGAGGTCTAAGCGCCCAAAGTGCATGTCGTAGCCCATATCGTGTAAGAGGCGTTTCGAAAAGGCAAGTTGTTTATCGTGTGGGAATTTGCCGTGGATGAAGCGATCATCAACTTGTTTTGCTGCTGATATTTTCTTAAGAAGATCGACGATCGATTGGCGTAAGGGGGTAAATATCTTAGAAATTTCTTGTGTGGTGACTCCTGGCTCATAATCATCGAGTAGAGCATCGTAAGGGTGTGCCTCGTAGCCGACATATTCGGCTTTTTTGCGCAGCATGTCGACGGTTTTTTTTAGAAAGGGGGCAAAGTCTTTAAAGGCATTTTTGCTTTTTGCTTCGCGCCAGGCTAAGATTGAATTGGAAGAGTGTTTTGCGAATTCTTCCACAAAGCGCTTGGGAAGGGCTTTGGACTTAATATATTCCCGTCTCCATTCACGCACGGCCGCTGTTTGAGGGTGTGAGAGATTTTTCGCTTTGATGGTGCCTGAAGGGATGTCGATCAATTTGGACAGCAGATTAGCAAACTTTTTTCCTGTCTTTTCGGTGTGGATGAGGCCAGCGAGGGTTTTGAGTTGTTCCCCGCGGCTTTCCGCAGCCCCTGCCGGCATGTAGGTTTCTTGATCCCATTCAAGGAGGTGAGCAATGCCGGTGAGGGTTCTGGCATGACGGGAAAGTTGATGTAATTTGGTATAATCGTGTAGTGCTTGTTGCATGCTAGGCTCCTTATGGTTTAAAGATAATGCTGAAATTTAAACTGCTGTGGTCGATTAGTCTAGAGGAAACGAAGCGTTTGATTTGATCCATTGACCTGCAGTGTAATGAAACCATTGGATTTCACCGGTTTCTGTATCGAGCCGAAAGACAGAAAGATCATTACGTGTGCTCATACTGCCTACGACTATTTGATATTTTCCAATTTTTGATGCTTGTCCTTCAGAAAGTGTCTCATTAGCGGATAGATAGGCTGTGGCAATGAGAGCCGCGACACATGCCGTTACCGCGACATAAAAAGTTCGCAAGAGGAATGACTTTAGCATAAGAAACTCCATAAATGTGATGAAACATTTTACGTCATAGCATCATTTTTTTTAACCGACAATAAGGAAAATCGCAGCAATAGGGACGTTAGGGATAAAGATGAAATGCAAAGCATTGTAGCTTAGGCTTTAGCCTGAGCTTGTTTTGGCGGGCTTTAGCCTGCCACGCGCAGCGAGCGGTAGCGATGCATGTCGCGCTCGGTGTCGTGGTCTCACGAACGTTGCGTAAAGCACCCAGTGCCAATGTCTGAGGCATTTTAACCTTACTGTTTTTTGCTGAAACCATCTTTTCCACAGGTGAGCGCGCCTCGCATCGCTGACGCGTGCGGGCGCGTAGCAGGCTAAAGCCTGCTAAAACGAGCTCAGGCTAAAGCCTAAGCTACAATCTGTGGCTTCAACTGTTGCTTTGTGTTGAAAAA
>Ga0206894_1104_pt1 | contig 18228 bp, 23 predicted proteins | sample Alteio_BWOrgHeat_54_FD_152953 | JGI IMG/M metagenome (GOLD analysis project Ga0206894, IMG submission 152953) | Enriched cells from forest soil in Barre Woods Harvard Forest LTER site, Petersham, Massachusetts, United States -... | ecosystem: Environmental > Terrestrial > Soil > Temperate forest >...
TGGGGCTCTACAAAGCTCTTGCCGGGCACCCACAGACCTCGACGCAACTTGCCGCCAAGACAAAGACCGATGAGCGTTACCTGCGCGAGTGGCTGGCTTCGCAGGCTGCAGGCGGTTACATCAACTACGATGAAACGACCGGCAAGTTCAGTCTGAGCGCAGAACAAGCCTTTGCGCTGGCAACAGAAGACAGTCCCGCATATGTGCCAGGAGCGTTTGAAATGGCTCTGGGCTCGCTTGCCGCAGTTCCAAGGATCGCAGAATCCTTCCGCAATGGCGCCGGCATGGGTTGGCATGAACATGTTGACGGCGTCTTCCATGGATGTGAGAAATTCTTTCGTCCAGGCTATGCCGCTCATCTTGTGAGTTCATGGATACCTGCGCTAGACGGTGTCAAAGAGAAGCTGGAGGCAGGCGCGCGAGTGGCCGACGTCGGTTGCGGAAGAGGGGCTTCGACAATCTTGATGGCGAAAGCATTTCCGAAGTCTCATTTCTTCGGATTCGACTATCACGACAAGTCAATTGAAGCGGCGCGCGACTCAGCCGACCGTAATGGTATCGGCGACCGTGTCACCTTCGAGGTGTCAAGCGCAAAAGACTTTCCCGGCAAAGATTACGACTTCGTGGCCGTCTTCGATTGTTTACATGACATGGGCGACCCAATCGGCGCGGCTAAGCACGTCCGGCAGTCCGTGGCCAGGGACGGGGTGTGGATGATCGTTGAGCCGTTTGCACATGACCAGTTGAAGGACAATCTGAATCCCGTTGGACGGGTCTATTACTCCTTTTCGACGCTGCTGTGCACGCCATGCTCACGCTCGCAGGAAGTCGGACTGTGCTTAGGCGCTCAGGCCGGCGAGGCACGCATTCGAGATGTTGTGACCGCGGCTGGCTTCAATTGCTTTCGCCGGGCGACAGAGACACCCTTCAACCTGGTTTACGAAGCTCGGCCATGATTTGCCGGGCCGGAGTGGCACAGATCAATCCGGATAGTGGTGGTCGAACCCCGGCTGGCGTCTCAGAAGAAGTAACTCATCCCTATGAAAAGCGGCCTGGGCGAAAACGTGGCTGTGCTTGCAGCGAGTCGGCCCAACCAACCGCAAGGCCTACGTTGCGTGTTCTTGGCGAGTGACCGCCAATCCGGAAGTAATCCCGAAGTGCCTGCAAAGTCGCCTTTTCGATAACTTGCCCAGTCGAGCGGGTGCACACCGGCAAGTTACCGATAGGTGAGATGAGAAGGTCACCTCGGAAACGAGAGAGACTATGCGCTCTGCAGTAGTTTTTGCTTGATTTCAAAACAGATCAAAGTAAGCTTCCGTCGGACCCATCTAGAATTAGTGTGCGTCTCTTCGGAGTACCATTTGTTTCTCGGGAACTGGAAACCGCGGCCGGAACGGTTAAGCTCTCCGCTGCCTCTAAAAGGAATCTTGCGACAGCCAGATTGGGACGCTAGCACCGGCGTTTCAGATCTCGTGTCAATCCAATAATTCAGATTGAGTGTAGGGCGCAATGCCTAAGCTTTTAAAGCGTCCTTGCCGCAGCCTGGGTGCCCACATTCGCAGACGAGCTCGACTGTATCCTTCTTCGTGTTTTCGCAGTGAGGGCTGCAGTAATTCTGATTGTCCCTGAGTGTGCAGGTACACGCAGGATTGTGACACGTTTTTACTTCGGCCATACTGTCCTCCTCCTTTTGGTCACTCAATCACCATTTCAAAACTAGGATGCCGAATTACGGGCTGCGGAGACAAGCGGAGAGCATCATGAGGGAGACAAGGCATTCGCATAATTGTTCATGAGCGAAAGCTGATTGGCAGTTGGCTCTCACAGGGAACAGAAGCTCATGCGATAGGGGTAGCTAGCTGTCTCTAGAGGGTCAGAGCGACACGACGCAACTATGCGGTGTGTTGCGCCTGAAAAGACCGTGCTTGCATGGTTTCTACCTTTCGAGCGCAGCATTAATGGAGACAGCTGGGTACTACCTAGCCCATTTTGCCCTAAGCGACTCGACGTCAGGACTGTGTTTAACTATCAAATAGCGATCAAGGACAAGCGATTCGCGCTAATCTGAATGACCAGTTTGCGTCTCTACAGTTCGATCTCAGCAATTGGTCTCGATCTCTCTACTTCTCTCACCCCGCCAGTAGCTTTGCCAATCTCGCGGAGAAGCTCCTTAGGGTGAATCGGTTTCGACAGGAGATGGAAGTCGTGACCTTGGCCGCTGGCATCCTCCAGCATCTTCGAGGTTGCAGCCTGCCCCGAAAAGAGCAGAACTTTACAATTCGGAAATTGTTGTTGCATCTGAACGGCCAGTTCTATTCCTGACATTTGCGGCATCGAGACGTCCGAGAGTAAGAGATCGGGTATCTCAGTCTGCAATTGCAAAAGGGCATCGAGAGGATTTGTGAATGGCGTCGCTGTAAAGCCGCTCAATTCCAAAATTTTGGCAAGAGTCGTGGCAATGATTTCTTCATCGTCTACGACAAAAATGTGTGTTCCTTGTGACGGCAAAGTGTTCCTCTACAGGTGGCCTTTTCGAGATATCGCTATCCTGGACAACAAGAGGAGATGAATAGTTGCGCGAGATTGCTTTGCGGACCCGAATTCTGCCGGTCCGTATTGTTGATTCTATCTTCTTTATCGGTTCTCCTCGGTAACTCAGACGGAAACCGTCGAGCATGACCCGTCAGAGAGTATCTGTGCAGCTTCGAGGACACGCACCAGAGGCAACTCCGATTAACTCTAAGCACTCAGACTAGCTAGGAAACCGAAGGGCGGTGCCCGAGCCGGTAATGGAGTATTCTAATGCCTACCGCCAAGCCCGTCGAGGATCTCAAGGGCAGACTTGAACTGACCGAAGCAGCGCTCCAGCGTTGTGAGAAGCTCGCAGTTGCCAGCCGGTACGCAGGTGCCATCATGCATGAGGTGAACAATCCCTTGGCTGCCATTGCCAATCTTGTGTATCTCACGCATCTGCAGGCAGACGATCCGGCTCAAGTTCGAGACAATATGAAAGTCATTGAAGGCCAGCTCGTTACGCTGTCCAATCTAACCGGCAAGGTTTTGGCTTTTCATCGGGAACAGCCATTCGCCAAAGAGTTCGACCTGATCGACATTACGGAATCGGCTCTGAAGCTACATGGTTCCAGGTTGACAGAGGGCAAGGTCGCTCTTACGCGGAACTTCCGGAAACCGGCCACGGCGCATGTTTTCGGAAGCGAAATTCTTCAGGTGATTTCAAATCTCCTCCTAAATGCTCTGGATGCGCTACCCGAGGAAGACGCTCGGCTTCGGATAAGCATTCGGAAGGATCGAGACGTGATCAAGATCGCCATATCCGACAATGGCTGTGGAATATCGCCTCAGGTACGAAAGAAGCTGTTCACGCCTCACGTAACGACCAAAGAGACCGGTACAGGTTTCGGGCTCTGGCTATCGATGCGGATTATAGAGAAGCACCGAGGGACGATACGGGTTCGAAGCTCACAAGTTGCCGGCAAACAAGGAAGTACCTTCCGGCTGACGCTGCCTGTGAAGACAGCCGCGTAAAACAATAGACTTCGCAAGTCGTTTACCATATGACCGCGAATATCTCGGAGCCTTGCGAAGAAGATAAATGCCGGTTTTCGTTCCGCATCCCTCACGTGGAATGGCATAACAGCCCGCCAGTTCCGACGTTTTGAGAATCCACGCACTTGGTATCTCACAAGCAAAGGGACCGTTTACCTGCCCCGCATCGAAGGGAAGAAATAGGGTAAAGTCGGTTCCACATTTGCCATGCCGTTGGCTGTTGCTAAACCTCCGTCAGTGGCACGAACATCGAATTCATCTGAAGCCCCGCGCGCGTTTTAGCCTCCAATGTAACCGCGCCCTCTAGCAAAAACTCAAAGGCATGCGATTCATAACATAATCTGCGGCGTTAGTAGTGCTCGACGGACATCCCTTCAGCATTTCCGCGAATAAGATGAGCCACACGCTCATCCCGCGGATAACGCATTGCAATCGACGGGACACACGAGATTAGGCTATGTATCGCTGCCTAGCCTTCCAGACTAGGGCACAGGGGCGACGCCAAGTGATGGGGTACTCGACTTCGACTTTAGGCGGGAATCGCGCAGGCATGTGGTTGTATTCGAAGTCAGCGAGTCTCGCTATTAGCACTCTTACATTTCTTTATGTTTAGCGGCCGCGTGAAATAGCTCGGAAACGGTTCTTACGAAATGCCTCGCCGAGGGAGGCACCGGCACGCCTCCTGTAAGAATGGTCTCGAAAGAAAGATCCTTCCCATAGAAGCTGCGGGTGTCGTCTTGATTCTGGTTGACCACATCGCCGGTAAGATCAACACCGGCGAATACGCCCCGGCTGCGAGAATAGGAGAGCAAGGCGGCATTCGCCAGTTCAGTAGTAGAAGCTTGAGAATTGCGCCCAACCGGCCCCGCTGCGACGGCTATGTCTCCGCCGAGCTTAACCTTATCCTTGAGAAGTCGCTGAAAACCATCATGACTGGTTGCGACGAGGACCAAATCTGTGGCCTGGCCTCCAGCCTGCAGACCGAAACTCGCTCCTGTCATTTGTATGAAGACCGGCGCGCTCCATCCATGGCCCGTGCGGCAACTAAGAACGCCCTGCCCGTATTGTGCACCCACAACAAAGGCGCCTTTTTTGAAGCTGGGGATTACAGCTACGCATGTCGCCTTCGCTGCGATGTCATCGGGGATGCCCTTGTCGGGAGTGTCCATTAATTCATGTAGGACGGAATGAGCGGCGTTGATACGTTGGACGAGCTTGTCTGTATCTGCCGCGAAAACTACGGTTATTGACAATGCAAAAATACACACGGCCTGAATGAATTTCTTCATCTTCGGAGCACTCCTTGCTTGACACAAATTAGTGCGGCGTTGCATTGGTCTGATGCGGTTGCTTATTCGTTAGTTGTGCAGATCAGGGCTGCGACGACGGTGACGGCGGAACAGGCCCCCGTTTTTCGGCGGCCGCAGCTTCGATTTCACTGTTGATCTCAGCGCCCAGGAGCAACATGAACCCAGTAATGTAGAACCACGTCAGCAGGACGATGACCGCCCCAAGGGAGCCATAAGTTAAGGAGAAGTTGTCGAAGAAGTGCAAGTAGGCGCGCAGGCCGAGGGAAGCGAGAAGCCAACCTACAATTCCTACGGCTCCTCCTGGAGTAAGCCAATGCCAGCGACGAGTTTTCAAGTCAGGAGCCCAGTAGTAAATCACTGCGAATGAGAGGGCTAGTAAGGCAGAAGCAAGAGTCCATCCTAAAAGTCTTGTGGAGGCGGCCGCGAGGATTGCCAGAAATCGATGGTAGATGTGCTGAAGAGCGAGGGTAGCAAAAAAGTCTCCTCCGAGGAGGCAAACGAGGATGAGCGTAAAAATCATGGAAAGGATCACGGTGAGAGCGATGGCATACATGCGCGCTCTGAAATAAGAGCGGGTGTCCTCAACCTTATAGACAACGTTCAGTGTGTCCTGGATCGCGGAAATACCGACGGAGGCAGACCAAATTGCGGCGATAAGACCAAAGGTCAGCTTTCCCGATGTGACTGCAGCAGCGGTCTCGTTGAAGGTCGCGAGCACGGTTCCGAGAGCCGAGGTTGGAATCACGAGTGCAAGGTAATTGAGTAGTTTCGTGTAGATCTGGTTGGCAGAACGGGCCGCCATACCGAGGATGGAACTGGCACTCAGCAACGTAGGAAAGAGAGCGAAAAGGAAATAAAAGCCGAGTTCAGCGGCGTGGCCGAACAATCTGTCGGCGACGACAGACTTCCATGTACGTTGGGCGATTACACGAACAGAGGTTCCCTGAAAGTTCCAAAGAGAGGGAAGGGGAGAATAGGCGACAATCTCCCCTATGCGCCGCTGCCACCGGCCGCCAGATGTGTTCGGAACATGATCGGCACGGATGATGGCGGAGCCTTGGACTGCCGTATTTGCGCGCGATCGAGCTGTCAATATGGATGCTTAATCCGGTTGAACCGATGGTCCGCTGGCGGGCAATTGGTCTATAAATCAGCCCTCAAACTCGGCCAATTCGGGGCGACTCCGCTGTTTTAGGTAAGCACAGAAGTTTCCGTGCAAGGTCGGAATTCGACCAAACCCAACGTCCGCGCTCCTGCCGCGATACTCTGGCCCGATTCAACCAGCCGGACCGCCTCCTGCTTGACTCCAGCGTGTAACGCGCCCGCACTGCCTTCGTCATATCCGTCATCCTTGCTCCTATTCAATCTCTTAGCAAGGGGTACGTTTTGCGCGGGCAAGGTCAATTCATAATGGCGAACAGGTGGCTCAAGGGGCCAACCACCGTTCGTCAGTGTTGAACCGAGAAATATGTGCAAAAGCATGGAAGCAAGCGTGACTTTGTTAGTGTGTACTCTCTTGCCCTCGGGGTGCTTTGACTCGAACAATATCCGTTCTCTTCAGCAGCACACTGCTGACGCGAATGCTGCCGCTAAACGCGACGCAGGAGCGATTGCGAGGGATTGACCCGAAAAGGGCCGGCGGATATCAACCCCGCTTCCGCCCAGGATTTGGAAAAGCTCCCGGACGTGGCTGCGGCAGAGGCGCAAGCCATTATTGCTGGAAGCCCGTATGCGAATACTTGGCAATTGGTGAAGAGACATATCCTTTCGAAAACCCAATACAACGAGATTCGAGCCCAAATTGGAATGAGATAACAATTGCGGATACAGGATGCATGGCCCTCTAGGCGGAACGTCCAGATCTGTGATCCAGAAGCATCAAACCGTAGGTATTGCCGGAGGTCGCAAATGGCCAAGTCAGTGAAAAGAAGAAAGCGATCAAAAAGATTGAGAAAGCTGTCAGAAAGGCTGTACGCAAGGGCATAGCCGAAGAGACGTACAGCAAGCAGTTGACGAGGAGGTCCCACAGCTTCAAAGGTTAATGTGAGCGCGTCTACGAAGGGCGTCAAGCAATCCATGAAGAGCGTGGAGAAAACACCAAGGGGCATCGAGGTTTAGAGAAGATAAGAGATGAAAGGATAACCAGTGTCATTAGCATGGTTGCTTTTGCGATGTCACATGGCTGCGGAGTTCACGACTGCTTTGCGGGAGGATTAATGATCTCGGTCACAACAGAAGTATCCAATCGACCCCCGTACAACCTGTGACGAGCGCTAGAACTCCCACCATACGAATTATGCACGTATCTCGCGGCAGGTCCGCGCCCTGGAGTTACCCACAATGAAATCTAAAGGAAAAACAATATGCTGTTCGATTCTCGGCATCGCTGTCCTATCAATGACCGCCAAAGTTAACGCTCAATCAGACGATGATAAGAAATTTCTCGCGAATGCCGCACAATCCGATGTAAACGAAATTAAGCTGAGCCAGCTGGCGGAGCAGAAGGCGACAGATCCAGCGGTGAAAGCATTTGCGCAAAAGATGGTGGCCGAGCACAACAAAATGAGTATGAGCATGCAACCGTTCGCTGCTTCATGGGGAGTAACGCCAACGACTGACATGGACGCCGATCATCAGAAAGAGTACGACAAGCTAAATGGGTTATCTGGTGCTGATTTCGACAAGGAGTACATCGACCAGATGGTGAGCGATCATGCAAATGCTCTTGATGCCTTCACGACCGAAGCGAAGGACACGAAGGATGCAAAGTTTCGCGCCGCTGTGATCCAGGGTAAGACGATGGTAGCTGCACATAAGAACATGGCATACGATCTCAAGAAAAAGCTGTAACACAAGGGCAAAACGCATGGGCCCTCTCCCAATTAAGGAAGGGCCCATGCGAGCGCGACTCGTTTTGTTGTATGGTATCCGGAAGTAGTTAACATACGGTGATCGATCTGCGATAAGCAAAATGGTGTTGGCTACAACTTCCGTATCGCTTCCACCATCCTCGTTGGATGGATCGGCTTCTGCACGAGTTCAAAACTATGCCCTTGTTCAATGGCAGCCGCGATGAGTTCCGATGCTCCAATCTGACCAGAAAATAGGAGAACTTTGCATTTGGGGACTTCGCGTTGTACGGCGATCGCAAGTTCGATGCCGCTCATACCCGGCATCACGATGTCGGATATGAGATAGTCCGGAGGAGTAGCTTTCGCTGCGTTGAGCGCTATTAGCGGATCTGAATAGGGGATGGCGTCAAACAGATTCATCTGCAGGATCACGACCAGAAGCTTGGCGATGTCCAACTCATCATCTATTACGAAAACGCGTGGTCGCGATTCAAACGGATTTTCCATAGGCTTCCCCAGCTCAGATGCGAAGTTTGCGTCACTCACCACTTCACGAGGCTTGGGAGCGCCGTTCTTCGTATCCCGACGTGTACCTAAATGCTCTCTTCCAATGACGTGACTTCCGGGTGACTAGTAGAAATTGTTATTGCGCGCATGCGAGTCTCGCGAATTCCGCATCTACCCTAGGGACACATGACTTTAGTCGGAACGAAGAACGCCTATGGAATCCTGGGGGCGGAGTTCCCGCGCGACGTCCTGTCTTTTGGCAATAGAGGCGGCCACCATTCTCTCGCCTAAAAATGGCGAGAGAGCGAAAGCGCCTCCAGAACGCGCTCCGCATTATTGAACGGCATTTTAGCTTTCTTGCTTTCTTCGAATGCGGTGCGGCAGCTACAGCCGCCTCCTTTACATCCAAAAGACGGTATTCACCACTTATCTTGCTTCCAATACCAACCAGAATCGCGAAACGTGAATCCACGGAGAAGATCAGTCCTTGATGCGATAGAGAGGTGAAGATCGATTGTTCGCGATAGCTACATAAAGAGGGGTTCCGACGAGCACGCTGGACAGATTCGATTCCGGCCGCCACTTTGCATCGGCTGGCCAGTGCGCTAGGCGCCTAGCCAAAAAATCAAGCTTTTGATTCGGCCCCTTGATCGAGCGTAAGGCTAGCTGCGCGGAACACTTCAACTCTTCGGCCAAAGTAGCAACCGACCTCGAATCAGAATCACGCCTTTCCATGTCTAAGTAGTTAGACAAAAAGGCAATTACCGCTGGAGTCGAAGAACTCATTGGAACCACAGTGCCTTCTGCATTGCCGATAAGATGGCGAACAGATGCGCCAAGGCCGATGATCGTCTGTTCCGTTTTGGCCCCAAAGTATGCCAGGAAGGTCCTGTCAACAAAACAATCACTCCATTTCATCGACAGTGAGCCTTCAAAATATTCATCTGGCTCGTCCACAGTGCCTATATTCCCCCGTTCTCGAATGAAGCGAACTACCGTTTCCAGGCGCGCAATGCGATTATCTCCGCTCTCCGCTTCGGTCTCTGGCCGAGCAGCGAGCAGCTTCAGATCCATTTTGAATTCGAGTGCTACCCTTTCCGTGATGTCATGTGGCACCCGCGGAAACAGCATGTCCACTTTAGCGTCCGAGATGTAGACGTAGTACTTCATCGCGTTTTTGGCTGCGATTCTAGCAGTTGGATCTGAAGTAGGGGGGTTCCCATCAGTACAAGCGTTGGCAGAAATAAAGTACCTACCGCAAGACGAACGCCTCAAACATCCACCACACAAGGAAGAGCGCGACAATGGCTGCAACAATATGACCGATCCACTGAGCGGCCGTCTCTGGCTTGCCGAATCTGAACACGAGGAATGATAGCAGAGAGCCGTCGACGTTGCCGAGAGATGGTGCATCGTTTATCAGCACTGCGCGACTATCGACCGGAGCGATCGGGAAAGCTGCGCGCGGCTAACTCAAAGCCGAGAATGGGCATCAAGGGGAGACGGGGATCTCAATATGGCTAAGGAAAGAAATCTTTCAGTCGTATGAAAACCAAGGGCCGTAAGGAGGCTGTTTACCTGTCCCCGCATCGAAGGGAAGAAATAGGGTAAAGACGGTTCCACGTTTGCCATGCCATTGGCTGCTGCGAGACCTCCGTCCATAGCCGCCTTGTAGCTTCCTCAGCGTCCATCCAGTCAGCGTCTCTGCAATGTTACGATTAGTTGCTAGTTGGAAAAGATTTAGCCCTTTGGTTGCCAATTGTTTTCGAAGCTATCTGCAAACAGCATTTCAGATAGTTGCGGTGATAGTGCAAGGACAAAGTTCCTTGGGACGATGGCCGGGTCATTGATGAAGGTTTCCAATCGAGAGAACTGATCGAGAACTTTGATTTCGCGGCACTCTCATAGACAAAAACGGGCCGCCCGAGGCAACCCGTTCGAGAATCTGGCAATCGACTACTTCTTTACTTTTTCCTGGGACTTCTTGTGTGCTGCGTTTGTCAGTTCGTGAGCATTCGTAGAATGTTCATGTGCTTGCTGCGAGTGCTTGTGGCCCTCATCATGATTGCCCTTTTCATGATGCTCGGCAGCGTTGCGATGCGACTTGGCTGCCTTCTCGTGATGTTCCGCAGCCTGTTTGTGTTCTTCATGTGCCATAAAATCCCTCTATTTCTCAAATAAATCGTGCTTATGCTAATAGGAGTGGAGAAGTGAGCCCACAGTTGCCGCATGGACTCAATATGCTGCCACCGATAAACAGCGACCCCTTCGAAACGCAGCTACTCGCAACGCGGTCGACCCGATTTTCAATACCTTCCATTACATCAACTCTCGAGGATTGAGCAGGCGAGGAATTCCTCGTCTACCATTCCAGGAACAATGTGCCCATAGTTCGCGGCCGTCCTTGCTATCAACCCATAACGCACAATGCGGGCTGAAACAAAGGACAAGATGAAACGGACTCGTGAGTCCCGAAGAGCGCCTGCAGCGAGTAAGAACGGCATTAGAGGGATCGGCGCCCACAACGAAGGTGAGGGTAAGCCCACCGATAAAAAAGAGATCAGCTCAAACTCGAAGGGAGTCATCTGATTTCCCGGACGACGCCCAACGTATCCGAAAACTGCTCGAACAACCGATGTCATAAGTGACCCGAATCTATATATGAATTGTCTTCCGGAAAACGTACAAGAGGACTTCCATTGCATGGACGTAACGCGGAGTCCTCAGCGTCCCGAAGTGGGCGGCAGGTGCGTTCTGCACTTTCACTGGCTTTGATGCAACATTCTTGTTTGTTCAGATCGCTCTTTCGGCGTCGTTTGCCAGGTCATATCACTCCGACGCAGCAAAGAATCACGGTAATCAGGCGGCCTCACCCTCCACAAAATTGGCCGCGAGCAGAGCTTTCTTGCGCAATCTTTGCATCGAAGTCCTCAGGAGAAAACGATAGGGGTCACGGCATCATTGCATGGATCGTCATCGGCATCATCGCCGGATGGCTCACAGGGAAACTCATGAAGGGCTCCGGCTTTGGAGTTGTTGTCGATATCATTGTTGGGCTGGTAGGGGCTATGATTGGCGGCTTCTTATCAAGTCATCTAGGGCTTGGCGGGGTAGGCGACCACGGCTTGATTATGAGCATTGTGATCGCGGTGATGGGAGCCGTCATTCTCACATTTTTCCTTCGACTCGTCACCGCAAACCGTTCTGCAAATCTTTAGTCTTACGCGGAGCGCCTTTGTGATCGGAGAGTCCGAACGACGAAATCAGCGGACCGAACTCAGGCGTCCCTCACGGCTGAATATCGGTGAGATGGGCGTAATCGTCACTCGACTGCCCGGGCCGGAACGTTGTGCCCAATCTCCGGATTTGTCCGTCATCCCGTTGCTGCGCTTGCTTTGCCACAGAAGACATTCTGCCCTCGATCTGGCAAGGATGGTAGAGACTCGACTATCGATTGTCAACGGGACAAAGCAGGGTGTGGATTCTCGAATGACGACTTCAGGGTAAATCACGTTTCGAGGTCCTGTTTCCCTCGAAACATGGTTAGGCGATTTCGCCAATCGAGAGGCTTTTGAGTCTGGAGATGATGCGTATTCGGGCAATAATGTCATGAGACGGACAATGATTGAGATTCATTCGAGTCCTCCTTACGCCTTGTGTGCTGCGAACATCTGAATGTTCGATTTGGGAGATTTCCTTTGTCCGCTGTAAAGTATCCAACAAGATAGTGGCCGAATGATGGTCAGAATTGCTCGTTCAATCGCACGCCGGCAATTCCCAAGACACTGAAGAACAGTCATATTTGACCTAAATTTTCCGGCAAATGTGTTCAATATTGCTCAGATTCGGAATGGTTTGAAGCTATAGATTTTGGGCAATACGGACTGAATAGAGTGCAGGTAGGGTAGACGAAGCAGTCAAGAGATGTCAGGGAATACCACTCTCTGACTCTGGAACCTTCATTCCATTTGTGACGCGCTCTGGTCTTCCTTCCTGCGATTTTTCCCCGGGCCTTGAAAGATGCTCACCTCGCTGTTTCTAGAGGCATTCGTGAATCGAGGAGAAGCAAATGAACAATAGCAGCGGCGAGAGATACATGCATCGCAAGAACGCGGACAGGAGCTATGACTCCATCTGTTTGCAGTGCTTTCGTACGGTGGCAACCTCTAGCGATGAACTGGCTTTAGCTGAACTTGAAAATCTGCACAAATGCAGTGAATGGGCAATGTACGCGAACGCTATAGTTGAAAGCCCATCCTGGCGCAGGGGCCATTATGCCTTGTAAATCATGTAACGGGTCTCTGGTGAAGCGTCATCGGAGCGGGTTTCTAGAACTCCATATTTTTGGCATGCTTCGGATTCGTCCGTGGGAGTGTGAGTCATGTGGACGCACACATTTCCGAATGCGTCACCTCACGTTATGGTCGAAATTCTAGCAGCGCGAAAGCGTGCTGCAGGCTACTTCTTCTTCACCACTCCTCAACCTTATGCTGTAGAGCAGGGCGTGCCGTGATGCTCGACACCTTCGACGGCCACAATATGCTGCTCTTAGTGAATTTGTAGCGTTCCGTCACGACAAGCACGTCAGACACTCGGGTGACTCTCTCAAGTTGTAAAGTCCGCGCACATTGAGGGCGACCCAATCTTCGACCTTCACACTATCGAGCATACAGATTGCCCCTCAGCATGACATTCGCCCATCATCCGCTCTGTACACCAGTCTTTTGGGATTACGCCGTGGGGCATGTAGTCGTCTTCACCTTCGATCGCCTGAAGCTCAGCGAGGAGAGAGAGGTCGGGTCGAAAGCGCGCGCGAGTTTCGTGTCCAGATTTACAAACGTTATGAAGTCGGTGGTAGCACCACAGTTGACAATTGAGACCTTGGCGGACGTCGTCCCGTCCGGAGAAATAGCGGAGTGAGAAACTGTCTCACCGCAAGGAGAAGGGCCTTTACAACCTGCCGTCAGCACAACGCAGGCGAGACCGAGGGCCGCAAATGCCTTCGCCAAACTGTTTGCATTCATGTTGTCAGAATATCGAACATCCCGAGAAAACGGGATTATAGATAAGTTCGAGACGTTCGCCGGTTCCAGCCCGGTCACATTACCGAAATCCTGGCTTTACGGGAGGTACGAAACCAACTTCCGATTCCTGAAGTTCGCGTTCAACCTCTTGAGTGCGGCACTGCCAGATCCCCCGGCTTCTGGGCCATGATATTGACCGAAAAGCCGACCAGACCGCTTGGATTGCCCTCGGCATCTCGCAGGAGCGCAAAACTGAGGTGAATGGTAGATGTAACATGAGGTCGCACGTTCCTTCACAAAAGCCGGTGTTGCGTCTCTCATCAAGGACTGAATTTTCATAAGCTTTTGCTTTGAATTTCTTTGGAGGAAAAGGAAATGTCATTTCGTTTGTTTGGCTTGGAGTGGAACTCCCGCTGGAAGACCCTCTCGATCTATGAGAAGTTCGAGCAAATGATCGTCTCCATTCTGACCTGGATCATCGCCGTGATCGTGGCCGTCGCCACCTGGCAATTGATTCTTCATACGGTGGCGATGATACGGAACCACCCCCTCGATCCAGGGGACGCGCAGGCGTTCCAATCTCTGTTCGGCATGATCCTGACATTGCTGATTGCCCTTGAGTTCAAACACTCGCTGATGGTCGTACTTCATGATCGACGCAATGTCGTCCAAACTCGGGCCGTCATCCTGATTGCCTTGCTCGCCATCGTCCGAAGATTTATTGTTCTGGATCTTTATCAAACCGCGCCTTCCACTGTTGCAGCGCTCGCGGGCGCCGCACTTGCTCTCGGTATTGTGTTCTGGCTAGTGCGCAGCCAGGAATATCCCGACGTGATGGGAGAAGGACAGAAGACGAATCTTCCGAGTTGATTGCTAAGCCCTATGGCGGAAGGATGCTCGACGATACGGAGGATGGACAGTCTGCCTCAATACCGGACGGATAACTTCAGGAGGGTCGGCAACACGGAAGTAATCCTGCCGAACGACGATCCCAAGTCGATATCGTAGTGCCTGAAATACGGGGTTATAGGTAACTACCTCTTGCCAGAACCAGCAGCAGCCAACTCTCGGATTGAAAAAGCGGGGCGCGTACCTGAGCGGATCACCGGCATTTGTCGCAGTCACGGTTATATGTGCCGCGCATGATCTGCGCATCTTTTTTGCGAATCGAAATTTTTTCGCGAAAGCGAAAGAGGATATACGCTGCTCTAAGCGATTCGTGACATCGGCGTAGTGGTTGAGGGCTGGTGAGATGGCCATCGGCTTCACAGCAGCACGCGCAGGAGCGACAGCAGGAGTTCTGGTGCGAGACTCCACCGGTCTGTGGCTCAGGCTGGGTAGGTAAATCGCTCAGGCAAGAAACCCCCGCTGGTCCATCACCACGTGAAAAGTATTGAATGCCAATCTCGCCTTCGTAAACTCGACCTCAGTTACCGAACCTGTCGCGTCGAGAAGCTCTCGCTTTGTAACAGCGCATAGTGGACCTGCAATCACTTCGCGCAATACAAGCTGCTCACCGAAGTCGGCGAAGTACAAGCCAGTTTTGGGGTCGGGGTCTTTCAACGTTGTGTAGATTCTGGCTTCCCGTTCGTAGCGCCAATCTTCGTACTTCGTGAACAGGAGCCGATGAGCAATTTCGATGTTAATCTTCTCCAGAACCGGTCTGTCTTTCACATAGGAAACTTGCTTCAGTATCTGCTCGTTGACATCGAAGCCCAAGGCTAGACCGCGATGCCGATCAGCGTAGTGACTCCAAAGCAGTGGGTTCTGCCAATCCAAGCTGAAGCATAACAACCCGTATTGCTCGGCCATTTGCTGTTTTGTTGCTCTGAGACCCTGTCGAAGGTGCTCGTCAGGTTGCGCGATTGCCCAGAGTTCGAAAGGGTCATTTAGTTCGTCTAGTTGTGCAATTTTCAAATGCCGATGACGCAGGTCATCGAGTCCATGACAGAGAGAGACGAAGTGGTAGACACGTTGCATTGGCTTTCGTTCTAATTGGCGACTACTTCGACCATAATATTGCCGACACCCGAATCACCGGCACAGGAGCAGCTTGCCGCGTGCTGCGATCTCTATACCGGCTGGCCAGCATCCCGGTTCCACTTCCGTGACCGGCAGGCGCGTTTTGCACAGCGCAGCGGCGGCTTGCCGACCTTAAGCCACTCATAGCCGCAGACAGCGCAATGCCATCCTTGAACCACCACAATGCTCATGAACCTATTGTGCCTCCAAACGGACGCAATGTGTCCGATGAATGGCTCTGGACGCGCTGCGTCCAGATCATTACCACACTTGCACTGTTTTTTTGCGAATCGAATTTTTTTCGCGAAACGCAAAAGGTATGGGGGCGTTCCAGCGGACGGCGGGGTAGCGGGTCAATTTGATCTAGGCGTGAAGTTACCGATAACTGGTATGAGACGGTCACTCTGGAGAAGAGAGAGACTAAGCGGATGAAAAAACATACGCAAGACCTCATCGCGGAAGCACCCCGTGGCTGCTCTCAGGTTGGGATCACGATCGGCATCGACCTGGGGGATGTCTGGAGCCATTACTGCACGCTCAACGAAGCTGGTGAAGTGGTCGACCGGGGCAGGTTCCGAACGCACCCATCCAGCGTCGATAAGTGGTTTACCGACCTGCCTCGAGTGCGCATCGCCATGGAGGCAGGGACACACTCGATATGGATCAGCGAGCAGCTGCAGGAGTTGGGCCATGAAGTCATCGTGGCCAACGTGCGCGAGTTGCGGGCGATCTCGCACAGTGATCGCAAGAGCGACCAGGTGGATGCCGAGAAGCTGGCTCGCTTTTGCGCGGCTCGATCCGAAAATCCTCAGGCCGATTGCGCACCGCACAGTCGCGCAGCAGGAAGCCCTAACGCTCATCCGCGCCCGCAACCTCATCGTTCGTCTGCGGACCGCTGCGGTGAACGCAGTGCGCGGGTTGGCCAAGCCCTGCGGATATCGGCTTCCCGCTTCGTCCACGCTCTGCTTCACCCAGCGGTGCGTGGCTGTGTTGCCGCCAGGCCTTTCCCGCGGCGCTCGGACCGGTGCTCCATCAGATTGCCGATAGGACGGTGAAGATCAAAGAGTACGACCGGGCGATCAAGCAATTGACCGAGACGGAATATCGCGAAACACAGGCGCTCCTAAAGGTCTATGGGGTGGGCCAGCTCACGGCGCTGACCTATGTCTTGACACTGGGAAGCAAAGAACGTTTCCAACGAAGTCGCGATGTGGGTTGCTATCTCGGCCTGCGGCCGAAACGGAGTCAGTCCGGAGAGCGAGATCCTCAGCTCGGTATCACCAAGGCTGGGAACGTCTACCTCCGCAGCCTGCTGGTGGAGTGTGCCAATCACGTTCTTGGGCGGCATGGAAAGGACTCAACTCTGCGACAGTGGGGACTGAGCTTGGCATCACGAGGAGGCAAGCAATCCCGCAATCGTGCCATCGTCGCTGTGGCGCGAAAACTTGCCGTGCTGCTGCATCGCATCTGGGTCACGCAGCAGCCATACATTCCGTTTTATGCAAAGACCGCTTAAGGAAAAAATCATGTTCAACCGTTGCGATGACCCCGTGTTCCGATGACTGCGTGTCGGGTTGGGCCTTAACAAGGCCGGCCGAAAACTGGCAGCATCGACTTCTCCTACTGAACCCCAAACGGCACAGAGCCATTACGGCTCACGCGAAGTGCGAATAGAAACCCGGCGGAGAACAACATGCGTCGCAACCAAAGCAAAGAACAAAAACAATACTCAACGAAGGAATCAACACAGATCAGCTATTGACATCAGTGACCGTCTCATAGAATCCTGACTTTTTGGGAGCTTCGATCAACGGAGCCGGTCACCCGGCAGGAGAGCATCTGCTGCTCTCAAGACCAATCTCGCCACGATGGCATAGATTCAATCTCTTGGTGGTGCCGGTCCCCAGCTCTCCAATCGAGTAATGTGTATCAGCGATCCACTGAACATTCCCATATGGCCGTGTTCCCTGCTTGCCTTCAATCAGTAATTCTGCGGCACGCACTGCATAGGCCTTGTTGTCCTTCGAGACCGTGTAATTACCTGCTGGAATTCCCTTGACCAATCCATTTTCGCACAGGCCGAGAAAAGCGCCGCGTGGGCAGCCCTTTTTCTGTGCAGACACGCTGGTCGGATAGACCTTCTCCATTGCGCTCTGCCATCGTTTTGCCGGACTAGTCCAGGCGGAGTGTGTGGTCGCCAACTGGGCGCTTCACTCACCGGCCCGTTCCACCGGAATACTTAGCGGCGTCACACCCGATGCAGAAAACTGGCTCTCGCTTGCTTAGCTCCACTTTTAACGTCTGCTAAGATGGGCGGATTACCCACTGGCATACCATTGGAGAACCCATGACCACACGCACTTTGCTCAAGTTCAGCGTGGCCGCGGCCCTCATCGGCTTGTCGTGCCTCAGTTTTGCTACCCAGGAACAGTTGCAGCCGCGACAGGTCGACGACCTCTCCGGCCTCCACGCCTTCGACCTGCGAGCCGGATGCTGGATCTACCACAACCACGTGCTGAAGGAGCGACTGGCCAAAAACCACGACTGGTTCGATTACGACAGCATTCAGCATCTGTGGATCACGATGGGTGGCTACGGCAACATGGACGACAACGAGATGCGCAGGCCGGACGGCACCTATTACGGTCTGACGGTGCGCACCTATGACCCCAAGACCGGCACCTGGTCCATCTGGTGGCACGACGGCCGAAACCCCGGCGATCTGGACCCGCCGGTGAAGGGGCGCTTCAAGGACGGCGTCGGCACCTTCTATTCCGACGATACTCTGCGCGGCAAGCCCATCAAGGTGCGCTTCACCTGGTCGGGTATCACCGCCACCGCCGCCCACTGGGAACAGGCTTTCTCCGGCGACGGCGGCAAGACCTGGGAGACCAACTGGACCGCGGACTTCAGCAAGATCGATTGCAAAGCCGATTGAGCGAGCCG
>Ga0206894_1105_pt1 | contig 18225 bp, 15 predicted proteins | sample Alteio_BWOrgHeat_54_FD_152953 | JGI IMG/M metagenome (GOLD analysis project Ga0206894, IMG submission 152953) | Enriched cells from forest soil in Barre Woods Harvard Forest LTER site, Petersham, Massachusetts, United States -... | ecosystem: Environmental > Terrestrial > Soil > Temperate forest >...
GCGGCGTGAGGATTGTATTGATGAAACATGTGGTATTGGCCGCGCCAGTAGATGGGGCCGCAAGGGTCGTTCATCCAGCCGCGGGCGGGTTGGAGGTGGACGGCTGGACGTTGTGGGTCGTTGAGAGGGGTATCGCGTGAAGCGGTGTTCTGAGCGAAGACGCATCTGAGCGGGCGGGCTACGGTGCTCGCGGTGGTGAGGGCAAAGGTGCTCAGAACGTTTCGGCGGGTGAGCTTCATTGTGGGTGACCTCTCGTCGCGTTGCGATCCCGATGGTACGTCATGGTTGGGACGGTTGCATGCTTACGACGAGAGAGATCAATCGTCTTCGCCGGAGGCTGCGAGGAAGGTGGTGATCCCTGCCGCCTGGTCGAAGTCGATTACTTCAGAGGGAAGAGTTTTGTCGACTTCGCCGACTTCGCGGAGCGTTCGGTTGATAGCGCGGGTGCGGACGCCGAGCTTTTGGATGGTGTTTTGCACCGTTCCCACCTGAGTTTCCATCTTCGTCATCAGGACCTCGAAGTTGCCGAACTCTTTCTTCGTGCCTTCGAGTACCCTCCATACTTCGTCTCCCTTTTCCTGGATGGCGAGCATGTGGAATCCCATTTGGAAGCTGGTCAAAATTGCGGATAGGGTGCTTGGACCGGCGATGGTGACGCGGCACTTCGACTGAACCTCTGCCTGGAGCGCGTCGCGGCGCATAACCTCGGCGTAGAGGCCTTCGGTGGGGAGGAACATGATGGCGTGAGGCGTTGTGCGCGGCGGGTTGATGTACTTCGAACAGATACGGTCGCCCTCGGTTCGGATGGCGGCTTCAAACGCTTTGCCTGCGGCGGCGATCTGGTCCGGCAGGTTGCTCTCATAGGCGGCTTCGAGACGTTCCCAGTCTTCGCGGGGAAACTTGGCGTCGATGGGGAGCAGGGTTTCGCCAGAGTGTCCGGGGAAGCGAACGGCAAACTCGACGGCCTCGAGGGAGCCTTCCTTTACCTTTGCGTTGCGCACGAACTGGCCGGGGGCGAGCATCTGTTCGAGCAACATGCCGAGTTGTACTTCGGCAAAGCCTCCGCGCGACTTGACGTTGGTAAAGATGCGGCTGAGATCGTTGACGCCGTCGGAGAGCTTGGTCATCTCGCCGAGTCCGGTATGAACTTTGTTAAGTTGGTCGGTTACCTGACCAAAGCTTTGAGTGAGACGTTCGTTCAGGGTGGTCTGGAGCTTTTCGTCGACGGTCTGGCGCATCTTCTCAAGCTCTTTGGAGTTGTCGTCGTTGAGCTTGGTGAGGCGCTCTTCGACGACTGTGCGGAGCTGATTTTGTAGCGCGGTGTTGCTCGTCATCAATTCGTTGAGCTTTCCGTTGAGCGCCTCGCGCAGGGTGGTGTGCTGTTGATTCGTATCGGAGGTGAAAGACGATATGCGCTGGGTAATAGCGTCCATCTGGCCCTGGACGGCGTTGCGAAGCAGGTCGTCTGAGCTTTTGTTGTCGGCTCGAAATCCGTTTAGCCCGGATTGAAGAAGCTGGCTCAGTTCGGAGATGTTGCGCGTGACCTCGGTGCGGAGTGCGGCGAAGTCGGCGGCGCTGGCCTCGCGGGTGCGCTGGGCCTCAGTGGCAATGTCGGTTCGCATCTGGGCGAAGGATGCGCGGATGTGGTCGTCGAGGGCCTGGTTGCGGGCGTCGAGGCGGGTGAGTTGGTCAGGGATCTGGGCGAGACGAGAGTCCTGCGTGGGGGCTGCCTGCTTGCGGAGGAGCAGGACAACGACGGCCAGGATAGTGACGATCTGGAGGATCAGTATAGGGATCGACATTCGGTTTTCCTTCGCCCCTAAGAGTATCATCGGGTGCACTGTGGAGGTTTAGGTTGTTTGGACAGTGAGCTGGCGTAGAGGACAGTTCTTTAATTTCGAGAGAGACCGCTATTCGCCGTCCGTATAATCCCACCATCGTTTTGGATATCTCCGAGGTGTTTGTGAAAAAAGGGCGCATGGTCCTTCCGTTATGTTTTGCCGCAGGCTTTGTTGCCACTGGCCTGGCTCAGTCCGCGAACCTGAATGGAATCGAGACGGCTGATCTCGATCAAAAGGTTAGCGCGTGCACGGACTTCTACGAGTTCTCCAACGGCGCGTGGCGTGCGCAAAATCCAATTCCCAGTTACATGGATCGATGGAGCCGTCGGTGGAAGGCAGGCGAGACGAATAAGGACCAACTGCGGATCATCCTCGACGATATCTCCACCCACCCTGCGACGAAGGGGACGCCAGCCCAACTTACGGGCGACTTCTACGCTGCTTGCACCAATCAGAAAGCGATCGATGCCGCCGGCATTAAGCCGTTGTCGCCAATGCTCGATCAGATCTCTTCGATAACGAATCGGGCGGATCTGCAGCGTGTTGTGATTGCGTTGCAGGGGGATGGCGTGCAGGTGCCTTTCAATCTCAGTTCTACGTCGGATGTGCATGCGCCGCAGAACGTGATTGCGGATGTAGGAGCTGGCGGTCTGGGACTGCCGGATCGCGATTACTACCTGAAGCCGGAGAAGCGCTTCGCCGATGCGCGTGCAGGCTATCTTCTGCATGTTGCGAAGATCTTTGAGCTGGCCGGTTCCTCGTCCGCAGATGCGAAGGCATCCGCCGAAACAGTAATAGCGTTTGAGACCGCGCTGGCAAAGGCATCGCTGGATAATGTGGCGCTGCGTGATCCCAGCGCCACTGACCATAAGGTGACGTTTGCTCAACTCCAACAGATGACGCCCAACTTCGACTGGGCCGCTTATTACCGCAGCGCGAAGCTCGTCCCTGCCGATCTGAATGTCGACCAGCCGGAGTTCATGAAGGAGGTCGAGCGCCAGTTCGGCACCACTCCGATTCCGCAGTGGAAGACCTACCTTCAATGGCAGGTTCTCAACACCTATGCCGACAAGCTCTCCACGCCTTTTGTGGACGCCAACTTCGCTTTCTACCAAAAGCAACTCGCCGGAGTGGGTGAGCTGAAGCCTCGGCCCACTCGCTGCGCCGAACAGACCGACAGCGCACTTGGCGAAGCACTCGGACAGGAGTACGTCAAGCGCTACTTTCCGCCGGAGGCCAAGGCTCGCGCTACCGAGATGGTCAACAACATCGTCGCCGCAATGCATGACACTATCGAAGGCGCGGACTGGATGACACCGGAGACGAAGAAGAAGGCTGTCGAAAAGCTCTCCACATTGAACGTCAAGGTCGGGTACCCGAACAAGTGGAAGGACTACTCCAACATTGCCATCTCACGGGACGGATACTTTGACGATGTGCTCGCTACCGGGCAGTTTCAGGTAGCCGATGACCGTGCAAAGATCGGCAAGCCTGTGGACCGCGATCTGTGGGGAATGACTCCGCCGACCTCAAACGCTTACTACAACCCGTTGCTGAACGAGATCGTCTTTCCGGCAGGTATTCTGCAGCCACCGGCTTTCAGCGTCAATGTAACCGACGCTGTGAACTATGGTGCGATTGGCGTAGTAATCGGTCATGAGATCAGTCACGGATTCGACGATCAGGGCGCGCAGTTTGACGCTCAGGGGCGGCTGAAGAACTGGTGGAACGACGAAGATCTCAAGCACTTCCACGAGAAGACAGCGTGTGTTGCGCGGCAATTCGATGGCTATACCATCGACGGCGACATTCACATAAACGGCAAGCTGGTTCTGGGTGAGAGCATAGGCGACCTTGGCGGCGTGAAGATCGCCTACCTCGCCTTTCAAAAATCGCAGCAAGGAAAAACACCTGCGCCGACGATAGACGGCTTTACGCCGGATCAGCAATTCTTTATCGCGTGGGGCCAGTTCCGCGGCGACGAGACCCGTCCCGAGACCCAGAAGATGATGGTCCAGGGAGATCCGCATCCCGTTGCCAAGTACCGCGTCCTGGGTCCACTCTCGAACTTCCCACCGTTCGCGGAGGCATTCAGTTGCAAGGTTGGCTCGGCGATGATTCGGCCAGAGAAGGAACGCTGCGTCGTATGGTAGTACGCACAAAGTTGCTTATGGAAGGAATCTATGCCGATTACAAACTACAGTGTGCTGGCGGGTGATCCGGTTTCGGGGAAGGTGGTGACCGGGTCGAGTACGCACTACCAGATCACGATGAATGCGCAGGGCGGCCCTTTCACTGTTGCTGTAAACATTCAGTCGGTGGATGGGTCTGAGGTTTTATATGCGATTGAAGAGGGATTTACTCCACCGGATGAGGCTGGGTTGCTAGCGCTGCCCATGGGGATGACTCCTTTGAAGAGTGAGCCGGGTGGGCTGGCGCTGGACTTTGTGCGATCGGAGATCAATGGGAAGCCGATGATTAGGCAGCAACAGATGACTCTGTTGCCGCAGGTGCAGTCGAAGGGATTGAACGAGCAGGAGAGGATGTTGAATCGTGCGCGGGCGGCCGCTTTGCAAAATGCCGTGGTGACGTTGCTGAATATGACGATCGCGGATAAAGATGGCGTGATCTATGCGTTTGGCAGTGCTTACGCAGATGGTGGGAAGGTGGACGGGATTCACGATATCCACATGAACCAAGGAAATCCTGCGAAGGGTGGGCATAGCGGAGATAACGGGGTTTGGCAGGATGGAGCGCTGTTTATCCATCTGCCGTCGAAGGGGACGTGGACGGCTGTGTTTATTGCGTTCCAGACGGAGTCTTGGAATACGGATGCTAAAGGGAATCCTGTTTAGGGCACGGTGATGTTCTCAAATTATCGTTGACGGCTCCGAGAAATATAACTACATTGCAGTATTAATGAAGCAGCCTGCCTCTCTCGGCGAATTTGAGCAGATCGTTCTATTGGCAATTCTGCGTCTCGGCGATAACGCCTATGGGGTGACGATCCGGTCCGAGATTGCTTTGTGTACGGGACGCGAACCTGGCCCTGGTGCGCTCTATACGACGCTGGATCGCATGGAAGAAAAAGGAGCCGTGCGTTCGTGGCTTGGTGAAGCGACACCGCAGCGAGGCGGGCGTGCGAAGCGATATTTTGCGGTGACTAAAACGGGCCGTGCCGCATTGGTGAGTGCACAACGTGCCTACCAAAGTTTGCTGGATGGGTTGAATCTGCTTGGAGGTGCGAATGCGTAGCGCTTCAATTGGTGAGTGGATGATAGGCCGGTTTATTGCGAAGAAGCGGGCGGCCTCGATCGTGGGCGATCTGGTTGAACTGAAGCCAAAGAAGGGAGCGCTCTGGTTCTGGTTTTCGCTTGCTGTGGTGATGGTTTCGGTTAGTTGGCGCAAGATCGCTGCGGTTATCGCTGCGTTATACGCGTTTGGATGGTCGCTTACTAGATTCGTGACGGCGATTTTTGGGATTAATGCGCAGCATCGGCCTGATGGGTATCCGTGGGCGCAGGCCCTAACGAGCGCGCTCATTTGGATTGGCGCAATGATGTGGGGAGTGTTTGTCTATCTTGCGATTCGCTATGGTCCGCGAGATCGAGTGGCTCAATTGGCGGGGGCTTGGACGGCGCTAATTACCGCGACGATTTTTTACTGGTGGCAGCCGGTGGTCATGTCCGTGTGCCTTGCGGTAAGCCTATGTGTGATTTCGTTTTCAATCGCGAAGACGGAAAATCGCCGGTCTACGCTGGTACTGATTGTGACTCTCATGGTCGGTTTTGTTAGCTATATGGTCGCGGCATATCTGGGTTCACGCTATCAGCGTTTTGTGTACTCAGGGCCTTGGGGAGATAAGGAAGTGCGTGAACATCCGTCGGTTAGCTGGGTAATTTTCGGTTTTCTTCTCTTGATGGCGTGGGTAACAACGACAGCCTGTTCGCGCATGCATGCGTGGAAGGAGCGGGGCACATCGCTTGATCTAGAAGGCGAAGTGCTTTAGTTAGGATGCGCGCTGGATGCGGTCGGCGATAGCGGCGGCCTCGACGGCGGGGCGAACGTCGTGAACGCGGAGGATGTGTGCTCCAGCGAAGATCGCGGCTACGTTGGCGGCGGTTGTGGCGTGGAGTCGGGCTTGTGCTGGTGGGATTTCGGCGTGAAGAGCCGCGAGATTTGGGCGTTCGGCGAGGGTGTGGCCGAGGAAGCCTTTGCGGGAGGCTCCGATGAGGATGGGCTGGTTGAGTTCATTGAACTGGTCGAGGTGCGCCAGGATCGGATAATTTTCGTCGAGGCGTTTGCCGAAGCCGAGGCCGGGATCTAACACGATCTTGTTATGTGGGATGCCAGCGGACAAGGCGGCTTCAAGGCGCGCTTTGAGTTCGGTCAGGACCAGTGGCACAACCTGATCTGGAGTAAGCGCCGGGAGGGTTGGCCATTCGCCGGGACGGCCGCGGGTGTGCATCAGGATTACTCCGCAACCAAGGTTGGCGCAGGTGGCGGACATGGCGGAGTCCCAGAGGTGGCCGCTGACGTCGTTGACTATCTCGGCGCCGGCTTCGATGGCGAAACGAGCGGTGGAGGCGTGAAAGGTGTCTACCGAGACGAGGGCGCTGGGTTGTGCCTTGAGGATGGCTTCGATTGCGGGAAGGATACGGGTTTGTTCTTCGTCAGGCGAGAGTGGAGCTGCGTTAGGGCGGGTGGATTCGCCGCCGATGTCGAGGATGTCGGCTCCTTCTTTGAGCATCTGGAGGGCCTGGGCTACGGCGCGGTCGGGGGCGGCTTGTGGTGTGTAGAAGTGGCCACCGTCGGAGAAGGAGTCGGGGGTAATGTTGAGGATGCCCATGATGATCGTCCGCTGGCCGAGAGGTAGGGCGCGGGTGCGGAGGAGCCACTCGAAGGATCGGCGGCGGGCGAAGGACATAGTTGGATTCTAGATGCTGTGAGTTCCTATGTGGGTGCTAGACTGCGCGAATGGTGAGGCTGATTCGCTGTTTGATGATGGTTGGATTGTGCGCGTGTGTCGGTGGGGCGCAGGTGAGGAACGGCAATGGGCCGATGGTTGTGGATTCGGCGTTGTCGCGACAGATTGATGCTCTGCTGGCCGATCCGGCTGTATCGCGTGCTCATTGGGGGATCAAGGTTACGGCGATGGATGGCGCGCCAATCTATTCATTGAATGCGGGGCAGCTTTTTCAGCCGGCTAGCAATGCGAAGTTGTTTACTACGGCTGCGGCTATGGCGCTGTTGGGTGGAGGGACTACGTTTGAGACGAAGGTGGTTGCGAAGGGATCTTTTGATGGTGCGGAGAAGCTGACGGGGGACCTGGTATTGGTAGGCGGCGGTGATGCGAATCTCTCGGGGCGGGAGATTCCTTATGTTGCTCCGGCATTGCGGCCAAAGCCTGCGCCGCCGGCTGCTCCTGCGCTGCGGTATCTGGAGGAGATGGCGGATCAGATTGCGAAGACAGGCTTGGGGGTCGTGACTGGCGATGTGGTGGGAGATGACACTCTTTTCCCGTGGGAGCCTTATGCGGAGGATTGGGCGATTGACGATGCGGTGTGGGGGTATGGGGCGCCGGTGTCCGCGCTTACGATTACGGACAATCAATTGAAAGTGAAAGTGACTCCAGGGATTACAGCGGGAAAGCCAGCGATGGTAACTGTCGATCCGACTGTGCCTTACTACACGCTGGATGTTTCAGGATTGGTGACGGGAGCGGCGAAGAGCGGGAGTCATGTGCAGATGGAGCGAGCACCCGGGTCGAAGATACTTCGCGTGTATGGTTCGATTGCGGTGGATGCCCAGCCCGATGACGAAGAGGTGGCGATTCAGGACCCAGCGGAATATGCGGCGATAGCCTTGAAGGCAATGTTGGTGGCGCGGGGGATTATAGTGACTGGCGTTGCGCGAGCTCAGCATAAGATTTCCATCGATCCCGATGGCTTTATTGCACAGTTGAAAAGGCCGGGTCAGGAGAAAGCGGTAATAAGCGGAAGCGTAGAGGGTGGTTCATGTCCGACTGAGCTTTCTGCTCACGAAACCATTCTGGCTTCTCATCGTTCTCCTGCTTTGGTGGAGGATGTGACGGTTACGAACAAGGTTAGTCAGAACCTGCATGCGGAGTTGTTGTTGCATGACCTGGGTCGAAAGACTTTCTGTGGCAAAGGATCGACCGCGGAAGGTGCCCGTTTAGTGCGGGCTTTTCTTGAGGACGCGGGAATCGATAAGGATGATTTTGTTTTCTTTGATGGGTCGGGGTTGAGTGGGCATGATCTTGTGACTCCGCGGGCTACGGTGCGGCTGTTGCAGTATGCGAGTACGCAGCCTTGGTTTGCTGATTGGAAGAGATCGCTGCCGGTGAGTGGAGAGGATGGGTCGCTGGCAGAGCGGTTTGCGAGGGCTCCGTTGAAGGATCATGTGTTTGCGAAGACGGGGACGCTAGGTGAGGCGCGGGCGCTGTCGGGTTATCTGGATACGGCTAGTGGACGGACGGTGATCTTTTCGATCATGGTGGGGAACCATATGCCGCATTCGAATGCGGACCGTGAGGTGATGGACAAGATTGTGGCTGCGATTTCGGCGGCTAATTAGTGTTATTGGGTTAGCAAAGCCGTGAGGTTTCGGTAAGGATGACATTTCGAGAACGATGGTGAGACCGCATCGCGCGATTGTTGCACAGGCCCGCTCTCTAGAATAGAGAGATGAAGAGCAGTCGATTGTTTGTAATCCCCGTTGTCGGCCCGCGGGTCAGGTAATGGATGCTGTCACGGTGCAGGTTCTGGCGGTGGTGTTCGTTGCTACCTTGATTCGATCAGCGTTTGGATTTGGGGAGGCACTGGTTGCCGTACCACTGCTTGCGCTCTGCGTTCCTCTGAAGGTTGCCACGCCGCTGGCGGTTCTGGTGTCGATTACGATCGCTGCCGTGGTTGTTGTGCAGGATTGGCGGAAGATCCACGTTCGCAGTACGGGATGGCTGGTTGGTTCCACGCTCTTTGGCACGCCGGCGGGATTGCTGCTGTTGACCAGTCGTCATCAACGGGCGGTGATGGTTGTTCTGGCGATCTTCATCCTGGCGTTTTCTGTGTATTCCCTGGTTGGAAGCAGGCCGCCTGAGTTGAAGAGTGACAGCAAAGTATGGCTTCTGGGCTGCGGGTTCTGCGCGGGTGTGCTGGGCGGTGCGTATGGGATGAATGGGCCGCCACTGGTGATCTATGGGTCGATGCGGCGCTGGTCTGCACAGCACTTTCGAGCAACGTTGCAGGGATATTTTCTGCCGGCGAGCATTATCGGCATGAGTGGGTATTGGGTAACAGGGCTGTGGGTTCCTGCTGTGACGCATTATTATCTACTGTCTTTGCCAGTATTACTGCCGTCGATATGGCTGGGTAGGGTGATCAATCATCGGCTGCATGGCGATGCTTTTCTTCGATATGTTTACGTTGGACTGGCGGGTATTGGCGCGATGCTGCTGGTGCAGTCGATGCGCCGATAGAGTGAGAGAATAAAACAGTGCGGATTTCTAAATTTTTGTTAGTTGGTTTTGTGGGGTTGGTTGGGTGTAAATCGATACCGCCGCCTACTCCGCTTGAGCAGTTGAATGCGCAGCAGATGCGTGGACATGCGGTTTATCAGGCGCATTGCATGGTTTGCCACTATGACCGCAGGAATGGGCCGCTGAATGGGCCGTCGATGCTGGGTGTTTTCAAGAAGGATTATCTACCTAGTGGCGCGCCGGCCAATGATGACAGGGTGACGGCGACGATTCTGCATGGGCGCAATATGATGCCGGCGCAGGGAAACAAGCTGGATGCACAGGATTTAGAGGATTTGCTGGCTTATCTGCATACGCTATGAGTGATGAGAGAGTAGTGGCGACGAAGAAGGGACAGATGCTTCCGGGGATAGCGGGCATCTGTATGTTCATGATTTTTATGACGATGTTGAACGTCTATGCGACTTTGCATGGGGCGTTTGGCGAGGGTCGGGCCAAGTATGGCGTGTTGGTGCTGTGCACGCTGCTGGCGGTGGGGATTTTTGGTTTGTTGCGGTTGAGGAAGTGGGGATGGGCGCTGGTGACGGCAGCCTGTTTGTTGCTGAGTATCGGGGATTTCCTGTGGTTTGAGAAGACGCACGTGGGATTTTTTATGGTGCGGGGGCTGTTTGCGCTGCTTTTTTTTCTATACCTGGTGCGGACTGAGGTTCGGGACCGATTGGTCTGATTTTGCAGGGGTTTTCAGGAAAAACGAGTGCAATGCGTGGCATTTTTGTGGACAAAGTGTGGTGAAACGGGTGGATAAGCTGGCTTGAGGATGTACGTTCCGAGTGAGGTGAAAATTATGCACTCGGCGCGGATTAATTTTGGTCAGCCACGGGCCTTAAGGCCGGATGCGATTCCGATCATCTGAATATCTTCGTTCGTGACATCAAAAACAATCTTGCGACATTACAAACGCTCGTCACATTTTTGTTGCCTGACTGTAATGGCTCTGACATATTAGCGACTCGCCGCAAATTTTTCTGAACACATTTTGCTTTCAGCATTATGAGTGAAAAAACTCCTCGTGCACGACCAGACTTCAATGGTCCGTGTGGGAAGGACTCCTTGGTTATATAGCCGCGTTGTCCAGGGAGGCCTTGTGCGATTTTTTCGATATTCCTTTCTTCTCTTCGTGTTGACTGTTTCGTGTGTGGGGTTTGGGCAAAATGCCGCCACATCGCTGCGGGGACTTGTGACCGACCCGACCGGCGCTGCGATTCCGGGGGCTACGGTTGCCATTGTGAATTCGGCGAATGGTGCCAGGGTGGATGCTGTAACGAATGCTCAGGGAGAGTACTCGCTGCAGCAGATTCCGCCGGGAACCTACACGATCACAGCGACAGCTGCGGGGTTTGGCAAGTTCACGACGACGGCGCAGTTGCTGGTGGCCCAGCCTGCGACGGTGAACATGAAGCTGCAGGTGAATTCCGATATCGTGTCGGTCGATGTCTCGGCTACAACGGAGACGATCAATACGACAGACGCTACGATCGGCAACGCAATCAACAATGAGACGATCATGCAGCTGCCTAGCGAGGGCCGCAATCCGCAGACGCTGCTGGCGCTGCAGCCGGGCGTTCTGTTTATTGGAAGCAGCACGCAATCGACGGAGAGCCGAAACGGTGTGGTGAGTGGAGCGCGCTCCGACCAGACGAATATTACGCTGGACGGCCTGGACAACAACGATCAGGTGAATCCTGCTGCCTTTACCGGAGTTCTTCGTACGAGCCTGGATGCGACGGAGGAGTTTCGCGTGACGACCTCGAGCTCGAACGCCGATACGGGACGGTCTTCGGGTGGACAGGTGAACCTTGTGACGAAGTCGGGAACGAACCAGATCCATGGGTCGACGTATTGGTACAACCGCAGCAATCTTGGCGTGGCGAACGACTGGTTCAACAAGGCGGCGCAGATCAACTCCGGGTTACCGAATACGCCTGGTCACCTGATCCGCAACACCTATGGAATTTCGCTGGGCGGCCCGTTGATGAAGGACAAGGTCTTCCTGTTCGGAAACTACGAAGGCAACCGGCAGAACGAGGCGGCACCTACGGTCCGAACGGTGCCGACCGATTCGTTGCGAGCTGGGAACCTGCTATACACCGCTAACGATGGAAGCACTGTGAATCTGACGCCGGACCAGTTTGCGGGCATGGATCCTAACTGCGTGGCGAACGGGACCTGCCCATGGGGCCCGGGCGTCAACCCGAACTCCATCGCGCTCTTCCAACTGTACCCACATAGCAATGGATTTACAGAGGGTGATGGCCTCAACACGGGATCGTACAGCTTCGCCGCTTCGGTGCCGCAAATCCAGAACGTTTACATCACACGTCTCGATTACAACATCAGCGAGAAGCACCGGGTCTACGTTCGAGCGAGTATGCAGAACGACACGCAGTCGTTTGCTCCCTATTATCCGGGCCAGCCTGCGAGCCAGAAGAATACTGACAATTCGAAGGGCATCTCTGCCAACTACACCTGGACGCCGAGTGCGAACATTGTGAATAACCTACGGTATGGGTTCATTCGCCAGAGCATTGCAACGACGGGTGCGGGCAACGGGCCGTATTCTACCTTCCGATCGCTGGATACGCCTGAGGCGCAGACACGCAGCAGTTCGACGATCGTGCCTACACATAACATCCTTGACGACTACACCTGGACAAAGGGCCGGCATACGGTGCAGGTTGGTGTGAACTATCGGCGGTTCACGTATCAAAACACTACAGACCAGAACTCCTACTCGACTGCGGAGGCGAATTATGCCTGGATGTTGAATTCTGGCTTCGCCGGGGACGATTTCACCAAATTCACGACCTTCAATCCCCTTTATTTCGGCCTCCCCGATGTATCGAAAGGCTTCGTAACCAACTACAACAATGCAGTTAGCATGCTTGCTGGATTGACTAACGATGAGACAGCAAATTTCAACTACAGGCTCTCTACCGACGGCTCGACGGGATCACTACTTGGGGTTGGAACGCCGGTGAATCGTAGCTTCCGTTCGAACGAGCTTGAGTATTACGTGCAAGATGCCTTTCGTCCGTTGCCGAACCTGACGATTACCGCGGGCCTTCGCCACACCATTTTGCAGACGCCATACGAGACGAACGGACAGCAGGTTCAGCCGACGATCGACATGCATCAGTGGTTTCTCACGCGTGGCCAACAGGCAGCGTTGGGCAATAGTGTGCAGCCGGAGATCTCGTTTGCGCCCTCCGGTCAGGCACGCGGCGCGAAGCCGTTCTATCCGATGAACTGGCACAATATTGCACCGCGCTTTGCAATTGCGTTTGCGCCTGCACCTGAGGGAGGCACGTGGCTGCACAAGCTGCTGGGCGGCGCGGGAAGGAGTTCCATCCGCGCAGGCTACGGCATGTATTACGACCACTATGGGCAGGGCCTGGTGACGAACTACAGCAAGTCCGGATCGTTCTCCCTGTCGAGTCAGATTACCAACCCCGCGAGTACCCTAACGGCGGAATTACCTGCGTCAGCGAAGAGGGATACCGGCTCTGCGTCAGCCCATCCGTCAGCAGCGAATCCCGATAAGCCCTCATCGCCTGCTGCGCCAACCGGTCATCGCCCGTCACCCCATACGAGATCAGCGCCTGAATCCGCGTATCCCCCACATACTGCAACTGCTCCCAATACGGCGTATCCATGTACGTCTCATGCGCGCACAGTTGAGCCGTGCGCCACCCCACATCCCATATGCGACTCAACTCCGCATCATTACTCGCAAACCGCCCCACCGCAGAAAACGGATAAGCCGTATAGAACGCACTCAACCCATCAATCGTCAGCGGCGCATCCCCCGTCTTCACATCCACCTGCAGATACCGCCAAGTCCGCCACCACAGCGTCCTATAGCTTCTCCGCTCGCCATCACTCACAATGTGGTCGCTAAGCCCCTCGATATGTCGATCGTCCACCTCATTCCGATTCCCCTTCCCACCCTTCGCGTCATAGAGCGCCTCGGCGTAAGTCAACTCCACCGAAGCCCCTTTCCCCCCTTCAAGCTCAAGCGACGGATAAGCCGTCACCAGCTCATTTCGATCCAGCAAAAAAGTCGCAGAAGAATGAGCCGGAACAGTCACCGCCTTCTCCAATGACGCGCCCGCAGGCATCCCACTCAAACGCACCACATGCCCCGCAGACACAGCCTCATACTGCATCTGCGGCAACCCATTCTTCTCCAGAATCCATCGCGTAGGACTATCCCGTGCGCCCCTCGGAGCCGCGCGCCCCAGCAACTTCGCCGCCGACCAACGGCCCGACCCACTCGCCTTATCCCAATCCCAGATCATCCTGTTGCCGTCCATCACCTCCGACGGCCCCGCCGCATAGTAGCCCTTCACATCGGTCTCGCCCGGCGTACGTCCCGGCTCCTGGCTCGCCATCCATCCGTCACCCGTATTGATCGACGAATTCGCGCTGTCCTCCGCCGACAACAGAAACGCCGTCTGCGAGCTTAACTGTGCAATCGCCGCGCCCGTTCCAAAGTTCCACACAACCGCCGCGACAGTGTTCTTACCCGCATGAAGATAAGGAGCCAGATCGAAGGTCTCATACCGCCAGTGATGAACATCGGCCAGCGCCGGCCCCATCCCCACCCGCTTGCCGTTCACATGAAGCTCAAACCGGGTATCCGCGCTCACATCCACTACAACCCGCGCCGGAACCGCAGCAACCGAAACCGTCTTACGAAAATAGACAACATCAAAATCTCGCGCCGGCCCATCCGCCCTCGCAATCCACTGCGCCGCCCATGTCTTAGGAGCGCTATCCAGCGTAGTAGTCTCCGCCGCCGACACTGCCCCAAGCATCAAAGCCACAACCAGCCGCGCAGTCCATCTATCTCCAGTCTTCACAGAAGCCGCCCCGATCTTTCGCACAGAAATATCTCTCTTAAAACCAACGCGAAAAACCATATCAGAGTAAGCCCGGACGCCATAGACCCGTCAATTCGATGCTAAAGTGGCTGACGAACAAAAAAGGAGATCCCGATCAGAGCCTCCCTTGCCGTCCCCTCGATATTGATGGCCGCCTTTATCTTCGCTCGCGGCCAACTGCCCATCCAAAGTAACCATTCCGTACCAACCGCGGACATTCTGAGCCGCAGCTACAAGCCTGGAGAAGTACTCCAATACGAAATGACTGGGAGCAATCGTGGATGGGAGTACCAAATCCAGGCGGATGACCATGTGAAGCAAGATAACGAGGGCATCTTCTATGAGGAGATCGGCTGGTCGAATCTGCGTTCCAACGCTCCTATGAAGTTGTCGCCATCGAGCCTCTCCTTTCGCCAGACTCTATCGCTGGGTTTGACAGGCAAATATATCGCGATTCCAAACCTTGGCGCGGTGCAACCCTTTCTCATCGGCCCGATCACAGATATGCTCACTTTCTACAGTGACGTGTTCATTGCCAGAAAGACAAAGCTCACACAGATCGGCCAACACACCTATTTTGAATATGGAAAGCCGAACTCCTGGGCGGATGGGCAGCATGTTTTGCTCGGTCAGGATTCGATCGACTTCGACCTGACACTACAGAGTGAAAACAAGCAGGAACATACCGTAATACTTGAGATTCGGCACGTCTCCCCAAAGCACCCTCAGGTAGAGTTACCTGCACAATGGATGCTGGCTCCGATAAGCAGCGGTGCAAACAACTGGGTTCAAGTAGAAAAATCCAGCGACGGTTACATCGCCCAAGTTGGATATGAGGTATTCGACGTTCGCATCACCCTCGACACGAGGGATGGAAAGATTCTATCTGCCCAGCTACACAACCCCATCGTTGCAATCAGTCGCGAGTGTAGCGATGCCGCACTCTCCAAGTGCAACGCTCCGACCCAGGAAAAAATCCTGCGCGACGTGGCTCTGCATTTGCTTTAGCGAAGCACAACCCACTCGGCATTATGGCAGCGAAATTGCGACATTCCACCTAAACTTCAGGCATCCGCACCGGCTTCACCGCCATGACGTCCAGCCGCTGCAGCACCTTCCGGGCCAGCCCGGTCAGCGGCATACCACCCAGCCTGTTCGTTCTAACCCACTCCAGGTCGTCCTTGCCCGCCGGAACCGCTCGCCGCAGCCCACGATCCCCCGGCCCATTCGCCCCAAACACCTGCACGTAATAGTTCGTATTCGTAATCGAGTGCCGCACCCGCAGCATCGGCTCCCGCCCCTCAACCGCATCCTGCGACAGCGGAGGCAGCTCATACATCCCCGGCATCAGGCTCGCGTCCTCCGCCCTCCGCTCCAGCAACACCTCGGTCATCGTGCCGCTCTTCCTCAAACTCAGCAGATAAGCCGCCGGCCTGCTCTTCTGTGCCGCACGCGGCGGTGTCACATGTTCTCCCTGCGTCCTACACATCCCATACACAGGACAATGCAGACATAACGGAGCCTTCGGCAGACAGATCGTTGCCCCCAACTCCATCATCGCCTGATTGTGGTCCCCCGCCGCATTGCATCTCCCATTCATCCGCTTCTTCGGAACCAGAGCGCTCGCCTGCTCCTGGACAAACTGCCTCTCCGCCGCAGTCCCCACCTGTGGCCTTCCCGTCAGCCGCAGCAATACACGCTCCACATTGCCATCCACAACGGCAATGCTCTCGCCAAACGCAATACTCGCAATCGCCGCGCACGTGTACTCGCCAATTCCCGGCAGCGTCCGCAGTTCCACCGAAGTACGCGGCAACACTCCCCCGCGCTCTTCCACAATGAACTTCGCCGCTTTATGCAGCATCCGCGCGCGCCTGTAGTATCCCAGCCCCGACCAAGCCGCCAGCACCTTCTCCTCCGTAGCCAACGCCAGCGCCACGATCGTCGGAAACCGCCGCAAAAAATCCTCATAGTGATCAATCACAGCCGCCACCCGCGTCTGCTGCAGCATCACCTCCGACACCCATGTCCGATAAGGATCGCTCACTCCCCGCCACGGCAACTCCCGCGCATGAGCCCTGTACCAGTTCATCAACTTGCGCCGGAAGACCACCGCATCCACCCCGACCTCAGCCGGGACCACCGCCAGTTCCAGAACATCCAGGAGTGCCGCACTACCGTTCGTCCGCATCGTTGCAAGTCTACCCGTCCGTAACCAGCATCCGCACCTTAAACTCGCGCAAATTGAGAAAACATCTTCTACACCCGCGAGCAGCCCGGAACCTCAAAATTTCGATTGATGATGGGTTTGGATCGACCATTGCAGTTATCAGGCGCCAAGCTGGCAAGGGGCAATAGCCTGAAGAATCTCCTTCAGTTTCTAATTCACTGGATTTATTCAATTAGAAAAAACCGTGAATTATTACGCCAGCCCAGTACTCTCAGCCTGCTCCTGCGCATGATAACTACTCCGCACCAGCGGCCCACTTTCCACATGCTTGAAGCCCATCCCCATAGCCTCATGCTTCAGGAAAGCAAACTCTTCCGGCGTGTAATACCGCGTCATCGGCAGATGATCCCGGCTAGGCCGCAGATACTGCCCAATCGTCAGAATATCCACCTTGCGATCTGCCAAATCCCTGAACACCGAAAGCAGCTCGTGCATCTCCTCGCCCATCCCGACGATGATGCCAGTCTTCGTCACAATCTGATCGCCCTCGCGGTCCGAGAACATCTCAGCAGCAATCTCCTTCGCATGCTCCAGAAACCGCAGCGACCGCTCATACCGCCCACCGCTCTTCGCCACGCGATACAGCCGAGGCACCGTCTCGATATTGTGGTTCAGAATCTCCGGCCTCGCCGCCACCACCATCCGCAGTGACTCTTCATTCCCCTGAAAATCCGGCGTCAGAATCTCCACCCTGCATCCAGGAGCCTGCAGCCGAATCTCCTCCACCACCTTCACAAACGCCTGCGCCGCACCAACATTATCGTCATCGCGATTCACGCTAGTAATCACAGCATGCGCCAGCCCAAGCTGCGCCACCGCATAAGCCACACGCCGCGGCTCGTCATGATCGATCGGCTCCGGCCTGCCCTTCGGCACCGCGCAGAACCCGCACCGCCGCGTGCAAAGATTTCCCAGCATCATGAAGGTCGCGGCCTTCTGATTCCAGCACTCCCCAATATTCGGACACTGCGCGCTCTCGCACACCGTATGCAGCTTCAGCTCGCGCGCCATCTTCTTCAAGTTGTGGAAGGTCTCGCCCATCGGAGCCTTCGCCTTCAGCCAAGCCGGCTTAGGCGCAGGCTTCCGCGGCGACAGGTCGATCTGCACAAGCTCAGCCGTAGGAGTCATCTCTGTTATTGTATCCGGCCCCTATATTTCAGCCACAAACCAGCCCAAACCACACCACTCACGGCTGAATAAAACCGCACACGATTGCCATCTACAGCAGTGACAAAAGAATAAAAACGAATAAGAAAAAGCAAAACCCCCGAAGCCTTTCTTTTATCAGTCTTTATCCCTTCGATCACCGTTACGCCGTTGCCTCAGATTTCTCCTAGAACTGGAACCGAGCCGACACCTGCATACGCCGATACTGCGTCAGCGTCGCGCTATAAACGCCCATCTGCGGCCCATCGGTCGATCCCGTATCGAGCGAGTGCACATCGAACCGCGCCGAGTTCGTCAGATTGAATACCTCGCCAGCCAGGTTCAACAAATAGCGCTCGCCAAAATGGAATCCTTTATGCAGCCCCAGGTCGACATCAAAGTACCCGTCGCCACGATACTGATTCCTCTGCCCAGCCTCGCCCGGATACGGACTCCGCATATTCGCAGCCGCAGCAATAGGATCGTCGAACGCCTGTGGACTGCCGTTCGCATCCTGATGCTTCCGCATCTTGATTGGCCCTGTCTGCACCATGCTGCTTTGCCACT
>Ga0206894_1107_pt1 | contig 18043 bp, 18 predicted proteins | sample Alteio_BWOrgHeat_54_FD_152953 | JGI IMG/M metagenome (GOLD analysis project Ga0206894, IMG submission 152953) | Enriched cells from forest soil in Barre Woods Harvard Forest LTER site, Petersham, Massachusetts, United States -... | ecosystem: Environmental > Terrestrial > Soil > Temperate forest >...
TTAAATTTCTTTACCCAATTAGGAAGTCCGTTAGGATAATAATATTTGCTGCTTGTAAACAAACCGCGCACAGGATCCAACCAAAACGCCTTACCCAATTGGCCTCCCATTAAAGCGGCCGGCTCCGGAGCACTGCTAATAGAAAAAACCTTAGTTTTTTGCACAGGAGTGGAAAATATCACCAACTGATCAGAGAGATTATCCACTTTATAGTTGCGCGGCGATACGCCTGCTGGATAATAAAATTGTACTGTAGTGGGATCGACAAAGGGGTCATTCAAATTGTATATAAGCCCATTCTTGGGGTCATAAACTCCTGCTGTTTGCAAATCGTTATCTTGTGTAGCTCCAAATAAATTTCCTTGCGCATCAAGCCAAAAATTATTGACCATGCCATGATAGGCTGGAAACGTTCCCGTTGTAAGGCTCGCATGCCCTTGTGCAGTAGAACAATTGGCATGGGGATGTAAAACATTTTCATAATTGATACCGTTGTTTTTTAAAAACTTAATCCCTCCTTTAAGGAATTTATTCACTTTATCAATAGATGCTTTTGGAGCACCGTCAGCAACGAAAACAACCGTGATTTTTGGATCTTTAAATCCCTCTTTGCCACAACGCAAATCACCAAGTAAAACAGCTAATTCTCCATCGGGAGAAAGGGTGGACTTCCCCTTAGCAAAAGCCTCCATAGGTAGACTCAGCGTGAAGAAAGTTGTGAGCAATAATGCCTGGGAAAGACAACACAAAAAACGCCTAACCATATTTACCTCTCATTTTTTTAGTGCAAGAAATTGCTACCAATGAACATGCATCGTTCGATATAATTAAAGAATATTTATTTTGTAAATATGTTTTGCGACTGAGGGGGAGTTAAGAAAACAGCTCATTTAAAGCACGAAGTGAAGCGCATTAAACAAATCAACTTAACAACAGTCATAAAACTACACCATTATATGAAATTTAAGTTCCTATTACTTTTCTTAATCAACTGCTCTTTACTCCTTGCTAAAGAGCGCACAACGAGTTACCCCTTCCTCGCGGGGGACACCTGGCGTTTCTACTGTGATTGGGTACTAGGTGAAAGCCCCACTCTCGAAGCCGAAAAAGTTAAACAAGGAGACACCATTTTTGTGGAAGTCGATTCGCTCCAGAATTTCTCTCAAAACTATCTCCCCCACATACAATATCAATTCATCTTAATCACCCCAAACACAGACAACGGGGGCGACAACCCACAGCCCGGCCCTTTTGATGATCTTCGCAACGATAACAAACTCGCTGCCTGGTTTTTACAAAATATCGATCGCGATGCTTGCGATAAATTGTTTCCCATTCCCATTGGCATTGCCAACACCACCTATGTCCATGGCAATATTTCCAACCTAGACCACTACATCAACATAGCCCTTACTAAACCTATTGCAGAACGCAGCACTTTTGCTTATGTCAACTTCACGGATAATACAAACCCTCACGAACGCACTCCTTGTCGCCACTATTTCAACCAACAACCCTGGGTGACAATCCGCTTTCCAGGAAACCACTCCGACTATCTGGCTGATTTGGCTAATGCAAAGTTCGTTGTCAGTCCACGTGGAAATGGACTAGATACCCACCGCACATGGGAAGCCCTTTTAATGGGCTGCTATCCAATTGTGAAAAGCTCATATTTGAATCCGCTATACGAAGATCTACCCGTCGTTATTGTCAACGAGTGGCAGGAAGTTACCGAAGCCCTTTTGGAGCAAAAGCTTAGCGAATTTAGCAGCCAAAACTTCCTGAGAGACAAGCTCTATGCCGAATATTGGTTTCAAAAGGTGGAAGAAGTGCAAGCAGCATTGCGGACATCACAACGTCACAACCTTAACACCACCCAGCCTTCGGGCATAACATCTCTATAATCTTGCCCTGAAGTGGGTGCAAACCATGCCGGGGGCGCCAATACTATTTTATCGGGATGGCGATTCAAATACGCCGACCACCAAGAAAAGCTCGAATTGCAAATGATATTGTGCTTACACATCGACATCAGATATAGATCGTGATAGCTTGGCTCACCTTCAATAAACACAATATTCCTTGGAATATGAGCAAAGGCTTCTTCACACCATTTAAGATCATTCGAGCACACCACAAAAAGTGCATTCTCAGGAAATTGCAAGATAGCCTTTTCAAAATATTCCACACCATATGTCAAATGAAATTTCTGCTCCGGATCTTCTCTCATATACGATCTGACATGCACAGCAACTGTATAGGGGTGTTTCAAAATATCCGCATACTTTGTCTGTAAGTAAGTGGTGATCTCTTCTGAAGGTGCAAATAAGGCCAAAATTTCATCTTTGTGGTTGATGAAATACTTCTCCGATTGAAACCACCATTTGATATGCATATTAGGATGATAAGGAATAGCTTTATAATAACAGCTGTCGATATCCGTATAATAATACTCTATTGGCTCTTGCGGGCGGGTCCCATTCAAGCGAAACAACACTTTATGATAATTGGTGGGAATATCGTATTTATCGCTTTCTGTAAGATCTGGGAATACAGCCTCGGCATCATTATCCAAGGCCAAGCTCACTGCAGCCGCAATCTGGAACAGTTGATTGCCTAGCTGCCCTTCCAAATTCCCCATTACAAAAGGTTTGGCATTAAGGAGTGAGGATAGCCACAGAGTTACTGTTAGAGCTATAATGCGCATGAATATCATGGCTTATCATCTAAGCGTCTATAGGGTGGCATACTGCGAATAATAGCTTCGTAATCGTTTTGCAATTTGGTATGCACGCGACTTTCCCCCAATGGGTTGTCCATATTATACACGTAAAGGATGTCATCAATGAAAACATGTCTTTCTGCAGCCATCTCCACCATAGGGAACATCATCGCCTGATCCCCAGTGGCTATGAAGAAATCGCCATCACGTTGCAAATCTGCTTTATCGATTTTCTTAAATAGCCACGCATAAAACGTTTTAAGATGGGTGGGACAACGATATTCTCGAAAGGCATTTCGCAAAACATATTCTTCAGGTACAGGTTGGGACCATCCAACGACCCCAGAAGGGTATTCCATCAAAGTCCCATGCGTCAGCCACACATCTTCATTGGCATAGGCTGCGTTTATTTTCTGCAAAACAGTTTCATACGCTAGCCAATCATCACCGTCAACACAAACAACAATTTCATCATCATTGCAATATTGCATGATCGCCTGATAATGATTGGCAAGTGGACTTCCAAGCCGTTTTTGATTGCGAACCAACGTGAATCGATGTTGTTGATTCAATGAGTAAACGAAATCTTCCACAGCATCGGCGGTGCCATCAGGAGAACAATCGTCGACATACACCACTCGATAATTTGAATATTTCTGTAACAAAATAGAACTAAGATTATATTCATACCAATTGATATTGTTATAAGATACCACGACCACAACAATCGGTCTTTCTGTTATGAAACAATCCTTAGATACAGCTTCCATCGGTCTTAAAAATATATAAGACAAAAGCAAACAGAAACGCATCACATAAAAAAAAGGTCTTTGGAACATTGTCATTGTCATCAATCCTCTTTTGAAGAACCTTTGCTTTGCATTAACTCAAAAAAATCTAGCAATAGCTTGATGCGATTCAAATAGGTATGCTTCTCTTTGACAAAATCCATCAATGCCAATTGATCTTGTAAGGTCCATGTTTTTGCCCTCTCCAGTGCATCATAAAATAGTTGGTGGGTGTTTTCATTGTAAACGACATTGCCATCAAAGAGTTCATAGACGCTCTTCGCATTCGTTATCCCCATTTGCCCGAGGCAGATAGCTATAAATATCCGGCAAGGAATGTAGCCATTTTCTACCTGCCATGTCCCTACAATCGCAGGGAAAAAATATGAACGCGCAATAATGTTGTTGCAATCTTCTCTACTAAGTCCTTTTACCCAAGGATTCCCCGTATGGAGAAAGCTAATCCCATTTTCCACGCATGCATCAGAGAAGGGAAGCAGCTCATTGATATTGCCGTAAACGCCTCCACCGAGGGTTCCTATCCAATGCACGCAAGCATCCTTTTCGAATTCACCGATCTTTGCCTTCATTTCCTCAATTTCATGCGGCAGCATGTCAGCCGCCCAAGGCATATAGACGGTGCGGTTGGGCACGTCATAGTACATACAAGTGTCAACCTTGATCAAATCGTCTCTAAACGGCAATCTATTGTTATACACTTGCATAATGAGGCAATTCGACTCTTTAACTCCACGATACTTATCCAGATTGCAGTTGTGGAGGATATACTTGCAGTCATTCCTGATAGGCATCAAGGCATCAACCTGCCCTTCTGTAATAAAGAGAGAATCTGAAAAATCAAAATCCTGAACATTGTCATTATTATCAAACCAATGGACTGGACACCCTAAGTAATCAAATGCCCGATAAAAGCGCTCATGGATATAAGAATGGGTATGAGAATGGAGCTTATGCCCCCAAATCACCACTTTATCAAAGCCATGAGCCGAAATCGACCAACTCAATGTTAAGAAAAGTACAAGATAACAATATCTAACACTCCTCAGAAACTTATACCGAACGTGATTCAAATTCATAATTTATTCTAAAATTGTCGTTGTTTTTAGGTAAGATCATATGCCATAGCGCATGATTAAAAAATAGTGGAAATGATTCATCCATTAAGCTATCAAGGGAGGCTGCATGAATAATTTTGCGCGCTAAACAATGTACGACGAGGACGACTCCCAATGCACACAGTCTTGTTGAAATTCTCCGTTCTGTGGATTGTCTTTAGCTCCCCCTTACTCTTCTCTGCTAACATAGGCCTGCTCATTACTGCCACAGGACAATACATCTCTTTTGTCGATCCTCTCATAGAATCTGCTGAAGAATATTTTTGCAAAGGACATCAGATCACCTATTTTGTTTTTACCGACACAGAAATGGATTCAAGAGATAATGTAATCTACCTATTTCAGCCCCGTTTCGGATGGCCTTTCGACACGATGCTACGAGGTCAGGGCTATTATCAACATCATGAAATGCTGGCCTCGCAAGATTACTTATTCGCTTGTGATGCCGATATGCTTTTTGTTGGGGATATCGGCGACGAAATCCTTGGAGAGCGGGTAGCCACTATGCACCCAGGATTTGTAGGCCAAAGAGGATCGTACGAAGAAAATGCAACATCTACCGCTTATGTGTCGGCACACGAAGGCATCCACTACTTCGCTGGTGGCTTTTACGGAGGAACAACAAACGAAGTCCTCAATATTGTAAGCACCATCAATGAGCATGTCTACAAAGACCTTGCTAATGGATTTATCGCGGAATGGCATGACGAAAGCCACTGGAACCGATATTGCATCGACCATCCGCCCACAATTGTCCTTTCAGCCGACTATTGCATGCAAGAACCCAGATACATTCCTGGAAAATCCAAATTACTAGCTCTTGAAAAAGATCATGCCGCACTACGTTTGCAGGAATGAAGATCTAAAAATAAATCGAAGGAAAATTGTTTATGTATTTCAAGTATCTCAAGCACCTCTGCCTTTGTTTTGTTTTTAGCTCAAACTCCATTTTCGCTGCCAACATTGGTCTCTTAATCGTGGCAACAGGCAAATATATCACCTATGTCGACCCATTAATCGCCTCAGCTGAAAAGCATTTTTGCCAAGATCACAATGTCACCTACTTTGTGTTCACAGATAGTGTTATACCTTCTACAGACAAGGTGATTTACATCTTTCAACAACGTTTAGGCTGGCCCTTCGATACTATGATGCGCGGTCAGGCCTATTATTACAGCAAAAAGCTTCTAGCCCAGCAAGATTACTTATTCGCTTGCGACGCCGACATGCGTTTTGTAGGCCCCATGGGAGATGAAATTTTAGGAGATAGAGTGGCTACGCTCCATGCTTGGTTTGATCCTAGCTATATCATCGGGCGCAGGGGCACTTATGAAACGAATCCCAAATCAACAGCCTATGTGGCAGAGCATGAAGGCGACTATTACTTTGCGGGGGGGTTTTATGGGGGCTCATCTGATGAATTTCTCAAAATGACAAGCTCCATTCTTACCAACATCTACAAAGACTTAAGCAATGGCCTCATCGCTATCTGGCATGATGAAAGCCACTGGAACAGATATTGCATCGATCATCCCCCAACTGTCATATTATCTTCAGATTATTGCTTTCCTGAAGAAATCGCTATACCAGGAATTTCTAAGCTATTGGCTCTGCTTAAACCCCATGAAGAAATACGAACTAACGACTAAGAGAAACAACCGAAAGGATCTACAATGTATCGATACCTTTTAAATACCTTGTCAGTGGCAGCTCTATTGTTTCACTCCTTATATGCCGGTGATGCTGCAATAGAAAAGCCTTTGGTAGTCATCATCCCCTCTTATAATAATGCCGATTGGTTAGAAACTAACCTTTTTTCTATCGCCATGCAAAAATACTCGAATTATCGCGTCATCTACATCGACGATGCCTCAAAGGATGATACTTGCCAGGGCGTTGAAAACTGGTTAATAGAAAATCAGTCTGATTATCAACTCATTAACTTTGATGGCAGCTTCAGCGATGACATACCCGAAGTCACAGCCAAATTCGGCGAGCTTGTCAATCACGAAAAACACCGCTACACCATTGTAAAAAATACGCAGCGCTGCGGTGCTCTATGCAACCTATATCGAGCCATCCAAAGTTGTCACGACGATGAAATTATCGTCACTGTCGATGGTGACGACTGGTTATATCTCGATACTGTGCTCTCAGACCTTAACCGTGTCTATAGTACACAAGACATATGGCTAACGCATGGTTCACTCATCGAATACCCTTTATGGCTTATTATCTGGTCCGAAGCTATCCCTACAGATATCATTGCTAAAAATGCTTTTCGCGAATTCAAATGTCCATCCCATCTCAGAACATTCTACACATGGCTTTTCAAGAAAATCCGCTTAGAAGATCTTCTTTATGAAGGTAAATTCTTTGTTATGACATGGGATATGGCCATCATGTATCCTATGATTGAAATGGCGGGCTCACGTCATGCCTTTATTTCCGATATCAATTATGTTTATAATAACGGCAATCAACTGAACGACAATAAAGTGGATGCCGAATGCCAGCGCCAACTTGATCGCTACATTCGCGCCATGCCGCCTTATGAAAAACTAAAATAATAAAAGGGTTGCTCAAAAATCTTTGTTCATATATCCATGCTGAAGCATTTATCAACTGAAAGGCTCCCCATGAAACAAGCAAATCTATTATTGAAATCGATTTTATTCCTTTTAACCTGCACCACTACCCTCATCGCAGACAGCTCTTTTGAAGCGTTCCTCAAGCATCCCAACAAATACTTCATCGAAACAGGCACAGGCAGCGGCGATGGTGTTCAAAGAGCCCTAAAAGCTGGCTTCGAACAGATTTACTCCATCGAGCTTGCTCCCCATCTCTACGATCACAGCCGCCAGCGCTTTGAAAATGAATCCAATGTGGTGATCCTCTTCGGCAACTCCACAGAAGTCTTACCAAAAATATTGGATTATATCGATGCGCCTGTCACCTTCTGGCTTGATGGCCACTACTCTTGGCATAATACTGCGCGCGGCGATACAAATACACCAGTCCTCCAAGAACTCGAAATCATCAAACAACATCCTATCAAAACACACACCATCCTCATCGATGATGTTAGACAATTCGGCACCGTCGAATTTGATTTCATCGAAGTCGACGATATCATCGCAAAACTATTAGAGATCAATCCAAAATACCAAATCTCCTTCGAAGCAGGATTGATTGCTAATGATATCCTCGTAGCCGAAATCCCATAATTTAGTAGCTCAACTCACATTGTATTAAGGATGTTCCTATGAAATTCCCTAGATGTCACAAAATCATCATCAGCTTAGTTAGCGCTTGCCTGCTACTGCCACAACTATCTTCAGCAGCTAATCCACCTCTCTCAGTACCTTCAAAGCAATACAACGATTTCACTTTCGATGGTACCATCCCTGTCATCAATAGTTATCGCAACGATTCACGCACATTGGGCAAAACGATCACCTTTAACACCGATGAAATCGACGACAACATCGCCTTGATCTCAAATAAACAATCCATCAACTTCGGACCGACGGATTCCTACTTATACGATGCTATCGAAAATAACCTAGCCTCGATCGCGAACAAAAAAGTAGCAGCCATTGCCTCCCAATCGCCATGGTATGAAAGCGTCATACTAGCTTACGATGCCCTCCCCACCACTTTGGAACAAGGCAATCCACTCATATCCAATGATCCTAGAATTAAGATACTCAAGCCCGAAGACCGCACCTCTGCCACTGGCCAGTTTGATGCTGTCTTTGCCATGGCCACCGTGGCGCATGCTGGACTTGGTCGCATGGGTGATCCGATCAACCCCAATGCCGATATCGAAGCCATGGACGGTTATAAAACATTGCTGAAAAAAGATGGTCTTCTGTTTTTGTCCATCCCAGTAGGCAAAGACTGTCTGGTGTGGAACTTACATCGCATCTACGGCCATACACGACTCAAAAAACTGTTCAAAGGGTGGCGCATCGTAGGCTACCATGGGTTCACCTCTGAAAACCTCTACGTCGATGCATGGGAAAAAATCCATCAACCAGTTTTTGTTTTAAGACCTATTCCTTAACACGAGCGAAAGAAAGGCATCTCATGAAAAAACTCATCACAGCACTATTACTCTGCACTAGCACCCTCACGTGCGCTAATGAAGAACCTGCTCCACAACCATATGTCACCTGTAAACTGACAATAGGACAGCTAGGCAATCAGCTATTCCAAATCGCTGCCTCGCTTGCCTATGCTTGGGATTATAATGCTATACCTGTCTTTCCAGAGCTCAATGCAACAGAGGCTAGACTCTCCTACAACCGCGACCGCATCTTTTTCCGCCTCGATGCTTCGGAGAGTCCCCGCCCTTTTATCAACACCTACTATGAACCTCTCTGGTATAGCTCAGACAGAATCCCCTACCAACCAGATCAAATGCTCTGGGGATATTTCCACTCGTGGAAACATTTCGACCATCACCGCGATAAAATCCTCGCTACATATGCGCCATCAGATGCTATTAAAACCTATTTGGAGGAGAAGTACGACTATTTACTCGAATGCGAGAATACCGTAGGAGTACATGTGCGCACATATAACATCTGGGATCCTAATTCAAAGCAGTTTCCATTTCTTGGCTTAAACTACTACAAGCAAGCTATGGATCACTTTCCACCAGACACCATCTTCGTGATCTTTTCAGACCGTATCAAGTGGTGCAAAAAGCACTTTCCAGAATTGAATCGACAATTCATTTTCATCGAAGACAATGACGGCATTCAAGACCTTTATCTCATGTCCATGATGAAACACAACATCATCGCCAACTCGACATTTTCATGGTGGTCAGCCTATCTAAATCAAAATCAAAATCGTATGGTGGTGGCTCCTCAATATTGGATGCATCCCGATTTCCATGCCTTCCCCCCTCCACAACCCAATGACTTTTATTTCCCTGAATGGGTCGTGATCCCCACAGATTTTAGCGAGCCTTATCCTTCGGACATGGCTCATTACGATGAAAAGTCCCAATCGGTGGATGGAGATTAACTGTACGTTGAAGCAAATTTAGGGACGGTAGGGACCTTAGGGACAAACAGCCTAGCGTGTCCCTGTCCCTAAGGTACCTACGGTCCCTTTAGTCCCTATCGTCCCTAAATTTGCTTCCTAAGTTAGCGCTTATGGGGCAACATTTTCCAGTATTTTCCTTTGCTTTTTTGCATGATTACAGCTAAAAATTTTATGAAACATCACCATGACAAAGAGATCGCCATGACCATCACGTATGAAGACTTCACAAAGGTAGATATTCGCTCAGGAACCATCATCAAAGCCGAAGAATTCCCCGAAACGCGCAAACCTGCCTATAAAATATGGGTAGATTTTGGGGCAGAGCTGGGCATCAAGCAAACATCAGCCCAAGTCACCGTACATTACACCCCTAACACCCTGATAGGTCTCAAAGTCATTGGAGTCGTCAACTTTCCCATAAAAAAAATAGCGGGATTTAACTCCGAATTCCTACTACTCGGATTATCGGATGAAGCCGGTGCCATTCGCCTCGTAACTTTTGACAATCAAATCAATAACGGGCAAAAATTGCATTAATGAATACGCTATCAAAAGGATAGGAGAAGTGATGCTGCACAAAATTTGCCTAATCACCAATTACAATCTCTATGAGTCGAAGCGCTATTTCATCGAGAAATTAGATGAAGCCATGCGCCGCCATGGCATAGAGACCACCATTATCGATGCACAACAGACAGCACTAGGCTCCGATACCATCGCTGCCATACGGCGCTTTAATCCCGACTTCACCTGCTCTTTCAATAGCTTTGAGACCATGGATGGACGCTATATGTGGGATTATATGCAAATCCCCCATCTTTCTTTCTTGGTTGATCCTTCATTTTATTCCACCACATTGACGAATAGCCCCTATTCGATTCTCTCCTGTGTCGATCGCAATGATTGTGAAGTGATACGCTCACATGGCTTTGAAAATGTCTTTTTCTTACCTCATGCCGTAGAACGAGAACTAGCCCCACAAAAAGATGTCGACAGAATCTACGATGTGGTTTTTATGGGCAGCTGTTACGATTACGAAAGCTTACGTGTTTCATGGCAACAGCGCAATTCCGAAGCCCTGAATAAAGTCTTGGATGATGCCATCGATTTGGTGCTTTCCAATGATACAATTTCTGTTGCCCAGGCACTTGTCGCAGCCTGGAATGCTTCTGGATTAGACCCACACGGGATAGATTTTGTCACTCTTTACTACTACTTAGATAACTACACACGAGGTAAAGACCGCGTCGAATTAATCCGCTCCATCAAAAATGCCCGCATACATGTCTTTGGCGAGATGGCGCCTGATAATGCCGTGGGCATTCTGAACTGGCCTCAATACTTGGCAAGTCAAAAAAATGTCACCCTCCACCCATCCGTCCCCTTTGGCCAAGGCATGGACATTTTAAAGCAGGCCAAGATTGTATTAAACAGCATGCCATTTTTTCGCGACGGCTCACATGAAAGAATTTTCACAGCACTAGCATGCGGAGCATTGCCCGTGACGAGCGAAAGCCTATACTTACATGAACAATTCCAGGCAGATGAGGATTTAGTGTTCTATCAATCCGCGCGCAAAAATGAGGTGGGAGCACGCATCGATGCTTGGCTTGGTGATGAAAAAAAACGGCAACATGTCGTGGAACAGGGACGACAGAAAGTACTCCAACATCACACCTGGGATAATCGCGTGCAAGAAATCATGCGCGTAGTACCCACCATGATTGCACGCATAAAAAAAGCCGAAGGTTTGTAGCTTAGGCTTCAGCCTGAGCTCGTTTTGGCAGGCTTTAGCCTGCCACGCGCCGCCCGCGATAGCGAGGCGAGGCGCACTCACTTGTGGCAAAAGGCTGCATACTACAAAACAACAAGGCTAAGGCTGAGGCTAGAATGCACGAGGCTTTGACGACAATCACGTTGGTACAACGGTTGTGAGACCACGACACCAAGCGCGCCTCGCCTCGCTATCGCGAGCGGCGCGTGGCAGGCTAAAGCCCGCCAAAACGAGCTCAGGCTGAAGCCTAAGCTACAAGCCTTCGGCTTCTTCCTGATTTTTCCAATAGTAGGCTTGGGAGCTCAAGGCCTTTTTAAACCATGTTGGAGCATTGTGGCTGCTGCGCCCCACGCGATACCCTAACCACTTAACAACACATTGCAGAAAGGCATATGGCATAAGATGCGGAGCTTCTCTCTTCAGGCGCCCCATCATCTGCTTCACAAATACCATCCCACGACCCGTATCTCCGCTATCACAAGCTAGCAACTCAGCAAAGCCCTTACGAGCATATCCCGTATCGAAATTGCGCTGGAACTCCTGCCACAGTGTATAACGATGAGAATGTTGCACAAGCGCCTCAGCAACATAAGCAATTTTCAATCCCTTTCTAAGCATTTTCGCTACAGCTACAGTATCTTCCCCTAACAACACAGGAGAAAACCCTCCAATCATATCCAGAGCTTCATTAGCATAGGCCGCGCAAGAATCTGAACAAAAAAATGTATAAACGCCATATTGAGAAATATCTGCTATTACACGTATATGGCTGTGCGCTGGATAGTTGTATTCTCTTGGAAATGACTCAAAAAAATCAGCCCCATGATGTGGGATCTGCCGCGCATAGGCGACCGCAGCCTTCCCTTCAGTCAAAGGCAACACCATCTTTTCCAACGCATAAACATCGGTAAGATAGGCATCTTGCGTGTGCATGCTAACGATGTCCGTATTCAAATGACGGCGCGCTTGTTCGCGCGTCGTCCCATGATTAAACGCACTACGCGGAATGACAAGCGTTTCTGCTCCCATCGACTGCGCGAGGCCAACAGTATTGTCACTCGATGAAGAGTCGATCACTAAAACTCTTGGCTTTAAAGAGGATTGTAACAATGGAGGCAAACAATAAGGAAGATGGCGCTCAGCATTAAGAGTCAAGACAACACAGCCGATAGTATGAGGCCGAGGTAAATTCATGGGATTACCATCCAAAACGTGTAGGTTGTTCGTCAGCATTATATTCTACGGGTGGAATGACAAAGACCAAAGTAAGATCATCAAGATTTCCAGCTGCCGGTAGAGCGTCAAGCTCATAATAGTAATCCCCTTCCTTCAACGAATGCACCCTCGAAACCTCAGCCACAAGAAGGTCCGGAGGGAAAATTCCATCCATACCTGTTGTGACCAATAAATCACCGACTTTTAGTATAGGTATTGCAGGTTCTACCGATGACAAATCGACCGGTTTCCCTGAACGCAAATCACGAGATGGACCTTCACCATCGGCAAAATCATAGTTAAATCCAATCCCCTTCAACAGGTGGCGCTGTGAGCGCCATAACGGCGTGCTCGATCCATGAATTTCCCCTTTAGCAAGATATTGAACAGACTCCTCTGAGGAGAAATTTCTAGCAGTTTTCTCTAGCTTAGCAATCAGAGTATTGTGCTCTTGAGAGTCGGTGAGGATGTTTTTCTGTTTTTCAAGCATCTGAATAAGATTGTGAATCTTCTCGATGATAAGCGGACTTTGAGATGTCGTTCTAAGAGCTCTGACAGAGGGTGTTAAACCCGAATCCGTGATCAAGCGCACACGCGCTTGTTTTTTTCCCACATAATCGATGATCCCAACCACTGATGTTCCTACGAGCACAGGACTGTTTTTAGCAATGGCTTTACTGCCCAGTATTTCATTAGTCTCTGTGCCCACATCGATCCATAGCGAGCTATTCCAGGATGCAGGAGAGCGAAAAATCACGTGGGCCGGAATTGCTTGCAATTGAATTTGCAGGAGTTTTTGCAATTCCAAGCGATGACGCTTTTTTAAGAAATTCGCCGTCTGCTTAGCTTCTTGTTGCCGATCAGTAATAGCTGTCATTTGTGTCAACAGCCGTAACTCATGCTGGATAGCTTCTTTTAGATGGGAGATTTCTGTGCGCAATAAGGAATTCTCCAATCGCAACTGCTGCACCTCTTCATCATGTGCAGAGAAATCCACATCTTTAGCAGAGGAGCGACCAAAAACGGAATTCTTGACTTTAGCAATAGAATTCCACAAAGGCGCAAAGAAGGCTACTGTTGAACCGCGCATGCTCTCAGACATCTTGGCAGGCAGGCTCATCAAGCCAAGCAAGACAAAGAAAAGCAAAAAATAGACGTAAGGAGGTTTTCTTCTCATGATTGAGTTACAGCCAACAGTGCTTCGATGACATAGTCCATGTTATTTTTATTTAACCCAGCCACATTAATGCGACTATTCGAAAGCATATAAATCCCATAGTCCTTTAACAAACGATGCACTTGCTCTGGATTAAGGCCACAAAAGGAAAAAAATCCATTTTGGCGTTTGAGGAAACTCCAATCCTTTTGACTATTTCCCCGCTCCAACCCGTCAATAAGACAACGACGCATCTCTTTGATTCGATCACGCATCTGGACAAGCTCTTCGAGCCACTCCTTTTTTAACGCTGGCGCATGCATAATCTCATTAATGACTTGCATACCATGTAACGGTGGCGTGGAATAAATGCTACGCACAATCTGTTTGATTTGACTGCCAATTTTACGCGCAGCTTCCTCGTGCTGCGCCAACACCGTTAGCGCCCCCATCCGTTCACCATAGAGCGCACAACTTTTAGAATAAGAATAGGCAACTAACATTTCATGGCCTTGTGAGGCAAAGTATCGAATGGCTCGCGCATCTTCATCGAGTGTCCCAATGAATCCTTGATAAGCTATGTCAAAAAACGGGATAATTCTATGGTGCTTGATCAAACGAGATAATTCCTGCCACTGCTCTTGTGTGGGGTCAATCCCAGTAGGATTATGACAGCTCCCATGCAACATAATTGTGCTTCCAGGTGACATATTACTGATATCACCACATAAGCCAGCAAAATCAAGTTGATGTGTTCTTTCATCGTAATAGCGATAAGAGTGCATCTTCAAACCACTACGTGTGAAAATTGGCTTATGATTTGGCCAGGTAGGCGAAGGCACAAAAATGGTTTTACTTGTTTCTTGAACAAGAAATTCACCTCCTAATCTCAAAGCTCCCGTACCACCTATCGTTTGTGCAGAAAAAAGACCACCTGCATAGGATTTGAGAAAATCACTGCCAAAAATCAACTCATTGGTCGCTTTTAAGTAGGAAGCATTGCCTTCTATGGGTTGATATTCCTTGTTGAGATACTTACTGCTAAGCTCAGCCTCAGCCTTCCGCACACAATTTAAAACTACGGGTAAACCATTGCTATCGCGATAAGAACCGACACCCAAATTGACCTTCTGCGTGCGTGGATCTGCGGCAAATGCAATGGGAAGATGAAGAATGGGATCTTCTGGAAGTTGCGTAACGGATTCAAAAAAAGACATAAGGCCTTTCCTGTAGAATATTTGTCATCTACCATTATAAACGTAAAGGCAAAACAAGGAAGAAAAAATGTATGTGGGAAAAAAATGGAGCGTAACGGAGTCGAACCGTTCACCTCAACAATGCCATTGTTGCGCTCTACCAGCTGAGCTAACGCCCCACATAGGAGTGATTGATTTTATGCACTCGCCTATATTTTCGGCAAGCAAATTGTAAGAAAAAGGGACCTCTTTAGGTCCCTTTCTTTGGACAAAAACAAAATATCATGATACACCTCCACACGACATTATTGCAAAAAAGAGAAAGCATGCAACTTTGTGCCCTTGATACCGATGATAAACTAGTCTTTGCCACCACCGCTGTCAAACACACCGATTACTTTTGCCTCGAATGCAACAAAGTGGTGCGTGTGCGCAGCGGCTTCCATCGACAAGCCCACTTCTACCACCTGCAACCCAATCAGGCTTGCCGACAAAACGGCAAAGGCATGACACATCTTCTACTACAAAATTATCTCAAAAACTGTTTCCCTGAAGGCGAAGTACAACTAGAATGCCGATTCGATGTCATTAGTCGCATTGCAGATGTTGTATGGATACCTGAGAAGCTCATTTTTGAGATCCAATGCTCTCCCATCACCGCAGCAGAAGTGGCCGCTCGTAATGCCGATTATGCTTCGCTTGGCTACCAAGTGATATGGATCTTGCATGAAAGCCGCTACAATCACAACCGCATGACTGCTGCCGAAGATCTCCTTCGTGCATGGCCACACTTCTTTAGTGACATGGATGAAACTGGTTGTGGTACGATCTATGACCAGTATTCTGTGCATCAAAAGGGCATGAGGAAATTAAGACTAACAAAAGCAGTGCTTCACGCCTTCACTCCTAGAAAGCTTCAAAAGCCACATGAATGGCATCACCTGAAACAACAGCTACCTGAAGGCTTATTTAGAAGAGCTCAAAAGTGGAATATCATTTTCCCTGGAGATCATATCGATAGATGCCTACAACAAGATGAAAGCTCATTATTGCTCTTAAAATCCTTTTCTGAAGAAGAAAACGCTCTTCAAGGCAACACACAGCTGCTATCTAAACCACTTCTACAAGGCATCCAAGAAGGATATCGACGATGGATCGGCCGCCCCTACCGCGCCTTGCTACGTCTGTGGCTCGAAAGAGCCTGCCGCTGAGATTGAGGTCAAGCCTCTTTTACCGCGGTAGCGGTGTAAGACCCTGACGTCTTGCACCGCTGCCGCGGTTATAAAACGCAAGCCGGAATTGGGGTCATTCCTAGCTGCTTAGCGATATAGGACAGCGATAATATGCTGACGGAAAATGCCTGTTGGGATCAACCCTAAAAGCCCGTGCACGCTGATATCTTGTCCTGACTTCATTTTAAAAGTGAGATCGACTTTTGCTTCACTGCGCATGGTTAAACTCGCTATCCCTTGGCGCCAGGGAGCTTCATCTTGCATGATATCAGAAAAATTCTGTACAAATTTATCAGGACTCCATCCTGTCACCGTCTTGATTTGATTATTGGCAAAGAGTAGCTGATTCTCTTTTGGGGAATAAAGCAAGATGGTGCAGCTATTTTCGCTACGCAAGCTATCGCACAAACGCCTTAAATCCAACGCAAAGCTATCCGCAGGAGAGTCGAGCATCGCATTGATTTGACTGTTGAAACGGTACGAACCTGTTATTTTTTTGGGCAATGTCGAGGCAGCGTTTAAGCTGCAATGAAGCTTCATCATTCGAACGGATTTGCCTTTCGGGTGGAGGTGCCTGGATTTCTTCATAAAGGAATTCTGGCATAAATGTGGACATCGCAGGTGTTAGAGGCTCATTGTAGATTGAAGTTGTTTGGGCTTCAGCCAGCTGCAACAAAGTTTTAATTTCATAAGTGAGATCGCCAACTTTTGATTCCAACAGTCCCGTTTGCTGTTGCTTCTTTTCGATGAGAGCTTTTTGCTCAGCAATGGCTTCTTGCAACTGGAGGATATGCCCTTGTTGATGCTCTATTTGCTGACAAGTGGCTTGCCGATATTCTTCCCACTCCCCAAGAGTCTTTTGAGCCTGCTGAAGGAGCTGTTCTTTATCTTCAGATGATTGTTGATGTTGCGTGGATAAGATGTTGATCTCAGCACGTAGATTTTCAATAATGCGATTAGCTTCTTCTAGCTGTTGCTCAAAAGCAGAAGCAACGGCAACCTCTTCAGTACGATGTAAAGGCAATTCTTCTGAAACTTCAGCGCCAACTTGCTGATTTGTGGACAAATCCAATACTTGCTGTGGCATATGCCACTGCACCTCCCAGCGCGTCATCATAAAAAAAATGACCAGAGAGCCAAGTGCAGCAACAAGTAACCCAAGACTCATCACATTCCAACTGTCAGTGAATGTACTGTAAGCACACAGTCCAATCAAGGGCAGCAGATAGCATATGACAACAATCCAAAGAACGGTATAGCGAGAAAATGAGAAGTCTGACTTCATGCGTTTTATCAATAGTTTTAGTATGTGAATGCATTATACAAAAATCAGAATTAAGAACACTGACGAAAAAACGTGTAGGAGATTAATTCCATTACAGCTATGAATAATACGCAGAATTATTTCATTTTACACATCCATTGTTATGCTAAAACAGACGCGTTCTTTCTGGAAAAGTCTCGGACCTGGCCTGATAACCGGAGCCAGCGACGATGACCCCTCGGGTATTGCAACCTATTCACAAGCTGGTGCTCGCTACGGTTTGGGAACGCTATGGACCTCATGGGTGACCCTACCCTTGATGATTGTCGTCCTTGAAATGTTTTCCCGCCTTAGTTTGACAACCAAGCGCGGCTTAGGTGAAAATCTACGTCTCTACTACCCCCGTTATTACCTCTATGGTATCATTCTTCTTACTCTTCCTGCCATCATCTTTAATATCGGAGCCGACATCGCTGGCATGGGTGCTGTGACCAACCTC
>Ga0206894_1108_pt1 | contig 18006 bp, 10 predicted proteins | sample Alteio_BWOrgHeat_54_FD_152953 | JGI IMG/M metagenome (GOLD analysis project Ga0206894, IMG submission 152953) | Enriched cells from forest soil in Barre Woods Harvard Forest LTER site, Petersham, Massachusetts, United States -... | ecosystem: Environmental > Terrestrial > Soil > Temperate forest >...
CGCTTTGCGGTGCGGCAGCTGCGGAAGCATCCGGCGTTTACAGTAACGTCGGTGCTGACACTGGCGTTGGGGATAGGGGCGAATACGGCGATCTTCACGGTGGTGGAGCGTGTGCTGCTGGCTCCGCTACCCTACAGGAACGCTGGGAGGCTGGCGGTTCTGCAGACGCATTGGGACGACACGGGCAAGACGATTCCGCGTGTGACGGGACCGGATGCGGCGGATGTTCGTGAGCAGGCGCGGAATCTGGAGGCGGTGAGCCTGTACAGCGGAGGCAGCCTCGGCGTTCAGTTAAAGGACCATGCGACGTACACGGTGGTGACGCTGGCGGACGCGAACTTTACGCGAGTGTTTGGGCTGGTGCCTGTGGCGGGACGCCTGTTTACGGACGCAGATGCGAAGCATGCCGCGCTGGTGAGCGAACGTTTTGCGCGCGATAACTTTGGCAATGCGCAAGCCGCAGTGGGTCAGGTGATGCGCGTGGAGGGAGAGCCGCTGGAGATTGCTGGCGTGCTTGGAGCAGGCTTCGATTTTCCCAACGGGACGCAGGTATGGATGGCATCGCCGATGGTGCCGGAGTCAAAGTCGCGGACAGCGTTCAACTACAAGGCAGTGGCGTTGCTGCGTGGGGATGCGAACTTCCAGAGTACGCAGGCGGAGCTGAGTGAGGTCTCGGGCAGATTGCGTGCGGCGTATGCGAAAGAGAATCGCAGCAAGGAGATGATGGCGCGGCCTCTGAAAGAGGCGCTGACGGGGGATTCGCGGGCGACGCTGATGTTTTTATGGGCGGCGGCGGGACTGATTCTGCTGATTGCGTGCGTGAACGTGATGCACCTGGAACTCGTGCGGTCGATGGAGAGGCAGAGGGAGCTGGCGATACGAAGGGCGCTGGGGTCTTCGCGCTGGAGGGTGATGCAACCGGTGTTTCTGGAGAGCTTGCTGGTGGCGCTGATTGGTGGCGCGGCGGGAGTGTTGCTGGCGTTTCCGACGGTGCGGGTGCTGGTAGCGATGGCTCCAAAGGAGCTGCCAAGGACGAGCGAGATTCATTTGAATGGGTGGGTGTTGGGGTTTGCGCTGGGGCTCTCGGTGGTGACGGCTGTGTTGTCTGCAATGTTGCCGGCGATGCGGGCGGCGAAGGTTGATCCGGCGGAGGCGTTGAAGAGTGATTCTTCGCGAGGGATGACGCGGCATAGCGCGGGACTTCTCCGTGATGGACTGGTCGTGGCGGAGGTGGCAGCGACGCTTGTGCTGGCAGTGGGCGCGGGTCTGCTGCTGCGGACGATGATGACGCTGAATGCTCGCGACATGGGCTATGAGACGCGGCAGATGTTAGTGGTGGATGCGGATGCTCCGGCGCAGAGGGAGATGGATGGGCAGAGAGCTGTGCAGCAGTTCAACGCGCTGTTTGCGCAGTTGGGGCAGCTGCCGGGCGTGGAGCGTGTAGCAGGAGTGATGGGATTGCCAACGGGAATCTACGGATCGAACGGGTACTACGAGACCAGAGGGGGTCTGCCGGTGGATGCGGATCATCCGGCGTGGTCGTATTTTAGCGTGGCGAGCCCCGGGTACTTCAGGACTATGGGGATTCCGCTGAAGCGGGGAAGGGATTTTGGGTCGGAGGACACGCATGAGAGCGAGATGGTGGCGGTGATCAGCGAGTCGCTGGCACGGCAGAGTTTTGGCGATGCGGATCCGGTGGGCAAACAGATTCGCTGCGGACTGGACTCGGACAAGTGGATGATGGTGGTGGGTGTGGTGGGCGATGTGCGTCAAGACTCTCCGGCGGAGAAGCCGGGGGCGACGCTGTACATGCCGATGACCCAGCATCCGTTCTATGCGAATCAGATTCACGTGGTCCTACGTACGGAGGTGAAGCCGCTGACATTGATGAGTGCGGTGGATGAAAAGATTGCGCTGGTGGACCCGTTGATTGCGCGGCGGTACACAACGATGGACGCGATGATGGACAAATCGATTGCGACGGAGAGGTTTCGCGCGGCGTTGATCTCGTCGTTCGCTGGAGTGGGGCTGCTGCTCGCGATGCTGGGGGTTTACGGGACGATGGCGTACTCGGTAGCACAAAGGAGATTTGAGTTTGGAGTGAGGATGGCGTTTGGTGCGGAGCGGGGGACGATTCTGCGGTCGGTGCTGGGGCATGCTACCAAGATGGCGTGCGTGGGGATTGTGATTGGGGTGGCTTTGAGCGTGGTGCTGGCGCGGCTGGTGGAAAGCATGCTGGTGGGAGTGAGGCCGACGGATCCGGTGAGCCTGGGACTGGTATCGGTGGTACTGCTGATAACGGCGCTGGGAGCGGCATTGGGGCCGGGGTGGAGCGCGACGCGGGTGAGTCCGATGGCGGCGTTGCGGGCGGAGTGATGGTGAAGAGATATACGGTGCTTGCTTACGCTTACTTCCCATAGACGCTCGAGTGGTGTATCTTTTTCCCATAGACATTCTAGGTGGAGAAAAGAATACGAATGGCCCGCTCCAAAAAGACCTCCGACTCCGAGATGCTGCAGGGTACTCTCGACATGCTCGTTCTGAAGACACTGGTGATGGGACCTGCGCATGGTCATACGATCGCGCACATCATTGAGCAGGCGTCGGAGGAGTTCCTTCAGGTGGAGCAGGGTTCGCTTTATCCCGCGTTGCACCGGCTGGAAGACCGCGGATGGCTCTCCTCTTTCTGGGGAGCGAGCGAAAACAATCGCAAGGCCAAGTTCTACAAGCTGACTGCGGCCGGCAGGCGGCAACTAACGCAGGAGACCAGCCGCTGGCGGCAGATCGTTCGCGCCATCGGTCTCGTGATCGGAGAAGACGAGGCATGAGCGTGCGCCGGTTCTTCTTCCGCAAACGAAGCGATGAGGATTTGCGCCGGGAGATCGAGGAGCACATCGAGCTCGAACGCTATCTCAATCTCGAGCGTGGCCTGAACGAGAAAGAGGCTTCCCGTCACGCTTTGATCAAGTTCGGTTCACGGCAACGCGTAAGAGAAGACATCTGGAGGATGAACAGCGTGACATTTTTTGAAAAGCTTCTGCGCGACCTTTCTTATGCGGTCCGCACTCTTGTGCGCAGTCCCGGCTTTACGATCCTGGCGGTGATAACGCTTGCGCTCGGCATCGGCGCCAATACCGCGATCTTCACAGTCATCAACGGGGTTCTTCTGCGACCGCTGCCATACTCGAACCCCAGCGAGATCGTTCATCTTGAGCAGACGGCGACGCGCGTCGGCCCTGACCGTATCGGCTTTTCGGTGCAGGAGGTTCAGGACTATCGCCAGCAGTCGCGCTCTTTCTCGGATCTCGCCGAATATCACACGATGACCTTTACGCTCCTGGGAGCGAAGGTGCCGGAGCGTGTCGTCACCGGTGTGGTTTCAGCCAACTACTTCAATGTTCTTGGCGTAAAGCCCGTGCTGGGCAGACTGATCAATCAGTCCGATGAGACGATGAGTGCTCCGCCTGTTCTCATGCTCAGCTATGCCTACTGGGTGAAGGAGTTTGGGGCCGATCCGAAGATTCTGGGCAGGCCCTTCACGATGAACGACCGCGTACATATCGTGGTCGGTGTTCTTCCTCCTCTGCCGGAATTTCCTGACGCCAACGACGTCTACATGCCAACAACTTCGTGCCCCTTTCGCTCCAGTCAAGGCATGATCGCCAATCGCGATGCTCGTGTGCTGACCGTGCTGGGTCGCTTGAAGCCGGGGGTAACGCTCACGGAGGTCCAGGCCGATCTCAACACCATCGGCAATCGACTCGCGCTCTCTTACCCCAAGTCCTATCCACCGGCTGCTGGACTGGCCATGAAGATCACCCCACTCCAGCAGGAGCTTACGCATACCGCGCGTTCTACGTTGCTGATGCTGCTCGGGGCCGCAGGGCTTGTCCTTCTTCTCGCCTGCGCCAACCTTGCCAATCTTGCTCTCTCGCGTCAGTTGCGTCGCTCACGCGAGACGGCGATCCGGCTTGCCGCGGGAGCAACGACGTGGGATATCTTCCGCCAGCTTATGGTCGAGAGCATCACAGTCGCTCTGGCGGGCGGCGTGCTCGGTCTGGGGATCGCCATGGCGACAGTTCGTGTGCTCGTCGCCTATGCAGCACGCATGACTCCCCTGGCTACGGATATTCATCTCGATGGGCATGTGCTTCTCTTCGGCTTTGCCATAGCTCTTATCACCGGAGTTCTCTTCGGTTCCATCCCTGGCTTTATCGCAAGCCGCAGCCGTCTTAGTCTTCTCGCAGGCTCTGGTGAGCGCACCGCCGGCAGCGAAGGCGGCACGCGTACACGCGCCATTCTGGTGGCGACGCAGGTGGCGTTCTCCTTTGTTCTGCTGGTAGGTGCGGGGCTGATGATGCGCAGCCTCTACAATCTGCTCTCGGTCGATCCCGGCTTCAAGACCGCCGAGGTCCTCTCAATGAACCTTCCTCTCAACTGGACCAGATACTCCGACCTGAAGACGCAGAACACCTTCTTCCAGCAGATCCTTGGGCGCGCGCAGCAGATTCCGGGAGCACAGAGCATTGCTCTTTCGAGCATGGTCCCTCTCAACGGCACGGGTGAAGGAATGAACGAAGGCATCGCCATTGAAGGCCGTGCTGTCGTCCCCGGCGAGCCCCTGCCGCAGGTCGATCGCCAGCTTTCGACACCAGACTACTTCCGCGTCCTCGGCATCCCCATGCTCTCCGGCCGGACCTTCACGGAGGCCGACACGACGGACTCGGTGAAGGTCACCATCGTCAATGCGCAGATGGCGCAACACTATTGGCCTCATCTCGATCCAATCGGCCGGCGCATCTCCACGGACGAAGGCAAGACGTGGACCACCGTTGTCGGCGTCGTCAGCAGCGTGCATCAGTACGGCATCAGTCAAGACTTCAAAGACGTCGCCTACTTCCCGCAGGCGCAGGTGACCTTCATGGGCGATCCCTCGCTTCTTATTCGCACACGTAACGAACCAACGCAGCTCGCAAACCAGGTCTCCACCATCATCCATCAGATCGATCCGCAGCAGCCGGTGACCGACATCCGCACTCTCGATCAGCTACGCAACGCGCAACTGGGTACTCCACGCGTTACGTCGATCCTTCTTGGAACGTTTGCCGGAGTGGCGCTCTTCATCACTATTGTTGGTGTCACCGGAACGCTGGGCCTCAGCGTCACCCGCCGCACTAAGGAGATCGGTATCCGCATCGCGCTTGGAGCGACGCGACGGGAGATTCTGCTCAACGTGCTCAGACATGGCATGGCCCCCGTTGCTACGGGAATCGTCGGGGGAGCCATTGCCGCCGCGCTCTCCACAAGTGTGCTGTCCAGCATGCTCTTTGGAGTGAACCCACATGATGGAGTAACACCTGTGGCGATCGCAATTCTTCTCATCATCGTGGCGCTCATCGGATGCCTGATTCCGGGACGAAGGGCAGTCCGTATTGACCCTATGAAGGCGCTCCGTTCAGAGTGATCTTCAGAGGCTGCGCAAAAACAATCACTTCAGGTAATGTCTCCAGTCAAACGCCACTCGAAATCCCGTCAGCCCAATGGTGCGCAGATTCGGGGTGGGAGCGTTTACCGGAGACACGACTGACGTTTCGGTTGGTCTGTCGAATCCAGCATAGAACTGGATCAAAACACTGGAGGTCTGACTGCGGTAGAACGACCGGAATGGGCGATACTCGAGGATTGGGAAATCCACTTGAATCGAGCGAACTGTGACAAGGGTACTGTCGAGCGGCGGCACACCTGGAGTGGGCAGTTGCATTGGATTGTGCGTGTCAAGCTTAAACAAATTTATGCCGGCTTCGCGGCCCAGCACGAACTGGAATCGGCCAATGGGGGTTGCAATGCCGGTCTGCCAGGGAATCAGGCCGCCATTGGCTGCTTGCACCGCCATCGTTTTCAACCTCTTCGGTGAGGTAAGAGCTAACAGGGGAGCCGCAGCAACCATGTCGCCCGGAACCAACCAGAACGGAGCACGCACTCGTACAGTGAGAGCTCCGCGACCAGGCACGCTGGTCTCGCCTTGGGCGGGCCCATCCTGTCGATAACCTACCCCCGCAAAAATTAAGCCGTCCCCAGATTCATCCAGCACACCTTCAAGACCGACACCTACGCGGGCTGAGGCCTCCAGGCCTGCCGATCCACTCGCGCCGCTTTGAGTGGTTCCAAATCCTCCGTTCATCGCCTGACTAAAGACGGCTGCGGATATCCCCACGAATGGTCCAAATTCGGATCGGAAGCGAGGCATTTGACCCGGCACATCTCCGAGTGCCGGGATCGGTGTCTCCGCGACCACGGGTACAAGGGGTTTGACTTCTTCCTTGTCGATGACTGCTGTGGGGAAATGTGTTTCCGTGCAGGTATTGAATGTATCGGGTTGGATATTTTCGGAATTGTTTGGCGGTATCTTCAATTTGCCGTCAAGGGCGCCTGCCAATTGGGCGAGACTGTTCCGCACTGCCGTTGCTACGTGCTTCTTGCTCTCCGGGTCGAGGAACGCGTCACCCAGAGTAACGAACCGATCGCCGTTCCACGTTGTAACTTCTACCCCGTGCTCGTTGTAATAGTCGTGAGTGCCCTTTCGCACTGCCGTTGTACCCCAATTGCCGACGACGTGGCCGGCGGCGAAGCCATCCTGCAAAAAGTGCAGAGCGTAGGCCTCATCGGCAAGCGCAGCGAGTGCAGCCTCCGTGCGGACTTCGGGAGAGAGATGGCCTTCGGCAATGCGAGCCGCAGCGCCGAGGGCGCGCTCATGGTAGAAAGCGTAAGTTCCCGCTGCATTCAGTTCAGCCCCAGGCCCGAGGACAATCAACATATAAGCCTCGGGGTCGATAGCGGTGTTTGGACGGGCGAGCAGGAAGTGTGCGTTGTTCGACATCGCGCGTGTTACATAGGCGGGATCTGCGCGCAACAAATCAATGTTGGAACGCCGCACCGCATTCACGCGCTGATCGCGTCTTCTGGCAGCGGCGAGTTTCATGTCGAGTCTTTCGCCAATTGCTGCCACCTTAGGAATCCATGGGGCAACAAGCACGTCGCGAAGCATTTCCTGGGCGGAACAGGAGTGATCGCCTGCGATGGCGGGCCATTCAGCGAAGTCAATACAGCCAGGTGTTGGCCCTTGTCGTGTATCGGCCATTTGCGCGCACAACCGGCTCTCATGGCCGCGTCGTGCGTCGGACCATAGCGCGTCGAGTTGAGAGCGCTGCTCTGGTTCGAGCATCTTTATGGCAAGGAATGTAATGCTCCTGTGTTCTGGATATAGCCAGGCCAACACGGTCATCGGTGCGGAGGCGCAAATGAATGTCACCAAAATGAGACTTCGTGTAGTCGTGTAACGAACAGAATGAAAGAGTTGGCTTCGGCAACGTTTCGTTTGTCTCTGCGAGAGGTGGCCAGGTATTGGGTTCAGAACTCTTGATGGCCACGGTGACAATCGTAAAGTTTCACGCGCCGTTCTCAGCGCAGCCCATAGACGCCATAGGATCATACCGCCAGCCACCTCCAGCCGTCTTTGGCGTTCTAAGCCTCTTGCTGGTCTGCGGTTACGAACCGCATTCCGGCTCAGCGAAACGATACCATACCGCCGATGCGTTATTCGTGGCGGAGGGCTTCCATGGGTTCTACTCTTGAGGCGCGGAGGGCGGGGATCCAGCTGGCGATCAGGGCTACGGCGAGGAGAAGGGTGGCGGCTCCGATGATGCTGATGGGGTCGGTGGGTTGGAGGCCGTAGAGCATGGATTTGACGAGGCGACTTAGGGCTAACGAGGCGGTTACGCCGATGATGACTCCGAAGATGGCGAGGCGCGTGGCCTGGCGGAGGACCATCGCGCGAACCTGTTGGCGGTGGGCTCCGAGAGCGAGGCGGATGCCGATCTCGTTGGTGCGCTGCGAGACGGTGTACGCCATGATGCCGTAGATGCCTACGCAGGCGAGAGCAAGAGCGAGGAGGCCGAAGCCGGCGCTTAGGCTGGCGAAGATTCGCTCCTGCTGGGTGATGGCGTCGATCTGCTGTTGCTGGGTGCGGACGTCGATGAGGGGAAGGTCGCGATCGATCTTCTGGATGGCTGCGCGGAGGGATGGGACGATGGCTTCGGGCTTCATCTGCGTGCGGATAGCGTAAGTCATTCCACCTGCGCTGGTCTGCTGGTGGTAGAGATCGAAGTGGAGCGCCGGTGGCTGGTCGCGAAGGTTGGCGAATGGGGTGTCGGCGCAGATGCCGATGATCTCGAACCACTGGGTTTTCTCATCGTGAATGGCGGAGAACGAGAAGCGTTTGCCGATGGGGTCGGTGTTGGGGAAGAACTGTTTGGCGAGGGCGCGGTTGATGACGGAGACGCGGCGCGAGGTCTCGGTATCCTGCGAGTTGAAGCCTCGGCCGGCGACGATGGGGAGACCCATGACAGGGAAGAAGCTTGTACCTACACCGGCCATCATGGCGGTGTTACCTTGGTCGTGAGTCAGGATAGCTTTGAAAGTCGCGTCTTTGGCGTTGGGTGCGGCGCCCTCGACGCTGAAGCCGGAGTTCATCATGTCGCCCGCGAGCAGAGGGATGCGGGTGAGGGTTACGCCGTCGACGCCGGGGACTGTGGCGAGTGCCTGCTCGATCTGGCGATGGAGGGCGATGTCTTTAGGGGCGACATAACGAAGGCTAGGCGGATTGATGTGGAAGAGGACGAGATGGTCGGTGCGGAAGCCGGGGTTGATGGAGTTGAGATTGAAGAGCGTGCGAAGGAAGAGTGCGGCGCCTACGACGAGCAGCGTGGAGAGTGCGACCTGGAAGGCGACGATGGCTTTGCCGGTGAAACCTTTGCGGCGGCGGGTGGCGGCGTTGTTGCCCTCTTTGAGGGCTGTGCTTACTTCGGCGCGTGTGGCGGCCCAAGCGGGCGCAAGACCGAAGAGGATGCCGGTGAGGATGGTGATGGCGGCGGTGAAGGCGCATACCTTCCAGTTGAAGGGCACGTTGAGTTCGACACGCTCCCATGAATCAGACACCAATTTGGGCAGGACGGTGCGTCCGAGATAGCTGAAGACGAGGCCGAGTATGCCGCCGAGAGTCGAGAGGAGAAGGCTTTCGGTGAGGACTTGACGGAGAATGCGCCAGCGGCTGGCGCCGAGGGCGAGACGTACGCTCATCTCACGCTGACGAGCAGAGGCACGGGCAAGCATGAGGTTCGCGATATTGGCGCAGGCAAGAAGTAGAACGAAGCCGACGAGTGCGAGAAGGACATGGAGGGGTTTGCCAAACTGGCGGGTCGCAGAGTTGAGGCCGCGGCTGCCGTCCTGTAGTTCGAGCCTTGGCATGGTGTCGTCTTTGTCCACGGTGAGAGTGCCGCGGATGGCCGCGGCGAGGGCGACGTCGAGGGATGCTCGGGCTTGCTCGATGGGGATACCGGGTTTGGAGCGGGCCATCAACTGGACCCAGGCGAGGTCGGGACTGGAGAGCAGCGTGCCGGTTTCACCCATCGAGCCTTTGAGAAGAGGGATCATGGAGAGCGGCATGAAGATGTCGGGAGAGCTTTGGACACTCTGTGCGCCGGTGAAGCCGCGAGGGTTGACGCCGATGATGGTGACGGGCGTCATGTTGACGGAGATGGATTTGCCGATGACGGAGGGTGAGCTGCCGAAGTCGCGGCGCCAGAGGCCGTCGCTGATGATGGCTACGGCTCCAGTGGAGGGAGTGCTGTCGTCGGAGGGAAGGATGGCGCGGCCGAGGGCGGGGCGCACATCCATTTGTTGATAGAGATTGCCGGAGACGAGCTCGACCTGCAGGGCTTCGGCTAAGCCGTCGATGGTTACGTTGGCTCTGCCTATGTCTTTGAAGGCGAAGATATCGTCGAGGACCTGGTTGTTCTTGCGGAGTTGCTGGTAGACGGGGTAGGAGAAGGAGTCGAAGCGGGTTCGCTCGCCGCCGGCTGGTTCCCAGTTTCCCCAGGTGTCATGCACGATGACGTTCTTGTCACCGGTCACGGTGAGGAGCTGGAGTTGCTCGGGTTGGGGAACGCCGAGGCGCTCGTAGAGGATCTCGTTGGCGACGGAGAAGATGGTGGTGTTGGCACCGATGGCGAGAGCGAGCGAGATGACGGCGATGGCGGTGAAACCGGGGGATTTGCGGAGGGTGCGGGCGGCGTAGCGGAGGTCAGCCCACAGGTCGTCCCACCAGCGGAGATTGAGGGAGTGGCGCATGGCGTCTTTGTGGGTGGGGATGGCGCCGAACTCGATGCGGGCCTGACGCATGGCTTCACGAGAGGAGAGGCCTTGTTGGGTGAGGTCGGCGGCGCGGGCTTCGAGATGGAAGAGGATCTCGTCTTCCATCTGGGCTTCGACGCGGTTGCGATGCGTGATGGAACGGAGCCAGGATTTTAGGCGAGAGAGGCGGGCGCTCATGATTGGGCCTCGGCTATGTCGGCTGGGGTTAGCTCGAGGATGTTGCCGATGATGTCGGCCATGCGGTTCCACTTTTGCTGTTCGACGGTGAGCTTTTTTCGGCCTGCGGGAGTGAGGGTGTAGTACTTGGCGCGGCGGTTGTTGTCGCTCTCGCCCCACTCGCTGGCGATGGAGCCTTCGTGCTCAAGACGATAGAGCGCGGGGTAGAGGGAGCCTTGCTGCACGATGAGCTGATCGGTGCTCATTTGCTGGATGCGCAGGAGGACGCCGTAGCCGTGGAGCTTGCCGAGGGAGACGGCTTTGAGGATGAGCAGGTCGAGGGTTCCCTGCATGAGATCGACTTGTTTGGGCATGCGGTGCTCTCTCCTTGATTGTCTAGGAGTGAAGATAATGCTGGCTTCCTAGATTGTCAAGGAGAGACGGTTTGGCGGATAGAGAACGAGCAACGGCAACCGCAAAAGCGAAATACAGGGATTCTTCGCTCCGCTCAGAATGACGACGCAAAACGAACAACGACAAGAGCAACTACAACGGCAACAGCAAACTGCAACAACAACGGCTACTGCATGAGCTGGATGGGAAGAGGATTACTTTTCCCACTCATGTCGCGGTGAGACCGCGCCATGAATGGGGCACCCAGCCTTTGTGGTCTGACAGAGAGATCAAAAGGAAAGACCGCGCTTTTGGGCGCGGTCTTTTTGTTGGAGGAAAGATTTGTTAGCTTGCGGTGGCGGGTTCGCTGATCTCGGCGAGGCGCTTTTCGAGGGCCTTTTCGAGGTCTTCGAGGGCCTTGGAGAAGCCGTCGATGCCTTCCTGCAGCTTGTCGTTCGCCATGCGGTCGGCGGCGTGCATCTTGTCGAAGGTGGCCTTGTCCATGGGGATCTTTTCGATCTTGAGGTCCTTGGCCTTGGCGGCGTCGAGCTTGCGCTCGAGGGTGCCTTCGGTGGTCTGCAGCTCGTGGAGGAGCTTGGGCGCGATGGTGAGGAGGTCGCAGCCGGCCAGCTCGATGATCTCGCCGGTGTTACGGAAGCTGGCTCCCATGACGACCGTCTTGTAGCCGAAGTGCTTGTAGTAGTTGTAGATCGTGGTGACAGACTGGACGCCGGGGTCATCGGCTCCGGTGTAGTCCTTGCCGGTGTCTTTCTTGTACCAGTCGAGGATGCGGCCGACGAAGGGCGAGATGAGAGTGACCTTGGCTTCGGCGCAGGCTACGGCCTGATGGAGACCGAAGAGAAGGGTCATGTTGCAGTGAATGCCTTCCTTCTCGAGGATCTCGGCGGCCTTGATGCCTTCCCAGGTGGAGGCGAGCTTGATGAGGACGCGCTCGCGGGAGATGCCGGCGGCTTCGTACTGGGCGATGATGTCGCGGGCGGTTTCGATGGACTTCTCGGTGTCGAAGGAGAGGCGAGCGTCCACTTCGGTGGAGACGCGGCCGGGGACGATCTCGAGGATCTTCTTGCCGAAGGCGACGGCGAGGGACTTGAAGGCCGCGGCAGCTACGTCGTGATCGGAGGCGTTGGGGCCGGAGGACTCGCGGGCCTGCTTGAGGACGTCGTCGACGATCGACTGGTAGGCGGGCATGCCGGCAGCAGCGGCGATGAGCGACGGGTTGGTTGTCGCATCCTGCGGCTTGTACTGCTCAATCGCGTTGATGTCGCCGGTGTCGGAGACTACGGTGGTCATGCCACGAAGCTGTTCGAGTAACGATGCCATTATCTTGCTCCTTCGCTGTCTTAGATTAGATTTTAGCAAGCCCGGGTGGGTTGTGTTTGGGTGAATTCATGGAAAAGCATAACGCCGATTGGAACGCGAACAATCCCAGGTTTCGGAAACAAGAACCGGGCTACCTGGTCGCAGGAGTCTTAAGTGTCCGGTTGTGGACGAGATTGACTGCATCCGGACAGATAATTGCCAGACGCTCGACGGGGATGCTGATAATAAATGAGTTCTGCGGGAATGGCTATGGTGGATCGATTGCATATCGATAGCAGGTCGATGGAGGTGTCCCTTGTTCAGATGGGTACAGAACATTCGATTTTCGCTGCGTATGATGCGGCACAATCCTGGCTTTGCGTTGATGGTGATTTTGATTATGGCGCTGGGGATTGGAGCGAACACTGCGATCTTCAGCGTTGTGCATGCGGTGTTGCTGAAGCCATTGCCGTTCCGTGATGTGGATCGGGTGATACAGGTGTGGCACACGCCTCCTCAGACGAGCTTTCCGGGGATGACACGGTTTTCGGTGTCGGCTGGAAACTTTCTGGACTGGCAACGGCAGAATCATGTCTTCGAAAAGATGACGTTCTACTCGGGCGCACAGTTTGACGTAACGGGCGAAGGGAAGCCGGAGGCGGTGGTCGCGAGCCGGGTGAGCCCGGAGTTCTTCCCGGTGCTGGGAGTGCAGCCGATTCATGGACGCCTGTTTCAGCCGAGCGGGCAGGCGACAGGAAGCGGATTTCAGAACGAACGCGAGGTGGTGCTGAGTTACCGGTTCTGGCAGAAGCACTATGGAGCCGATCCAGAGGTGGTGGGAAGGACGATCAATCTGGATGAAGATCCTTACACGATTGTGGGAGTGATGGGCGCGGCGATGACGAAGCCGGGATTCGCGCAGATGTGGGTACCGCAGATTCTGACTCCCGCGGAGGCGGCGGTGAGGGGTGAGCATCACTTTCTGGTGGCGGCGAGGCTGAAGCCGGGTGTGACGGTGGAGCAAGCGCAGGCGGAGATGAATACGATCTCCGAACGGCTGGCGCAGGCGTACCCGGAGGACGATAAGGGGTGGGGAGCAGTTCTGAATCCAATGCGTGAGGAGACAGTGGGGGAGATTCGCCCGGCGTTGCTAATGATGCTGGGTGCGGTGGGCTTTGTGCTTCTGATTGCATGCGCGAATGTTGCGAACCTTGTGCTGGCGCGGACATTTGCGCGACGCAAGGAGATTGCGATTCGAACGGCGATGGGCGCGACGCGTCTGCGTGTGATTCGGCAGTTATTGACGGAGACCGTGCTGCTCTCGTTGTGCGGCGGTGCGCTGGGGTTGCTTGCCGCACATTTCGGTATCGAGCTTTTGCTGAAGTATTTCGCAGACCGGCTGCCGCAGACGACTGGGATTGGGCTAAGTGGACCGGTGCTTGCGTTTACGTTTGGAGTGGCTGTGGTGACGGGCGTGCTTTCGGGAATGATCCCAGCCATTGCGATGACGCGCGGTGATGTGAATGAGGGACTGAAGCAGGGGCTGGGGAGGACGGACGCGACGAGTGGAGGTAGCAAGACGCGTTCGGCGCTGGTGGCGGTGGAGGTTGCGTTGTCGCTAGTGCTGCTGGCTGGCGCGGGGCTGATGATTCGCAGCCTGTATAAGCTGCAGGAGATCAACCCGGGGTTTGATGAGCACAACGTGCTGACGATGGAGGTGCAGATCAACAAACGGATGTTTGCGGATGCAACGGCAGAGGCGCAATTCTTCAACCAGTTGCAGGAGAGAACGGGTGCGATTCCGGGAGTGGAGTCGGTGGGCGCGATTGATAATCTGCCGCTAACGGGAGGATCGAATCAGCCGGTGGCGGTGGAAGGACAGCCGGCGATGGCGATGTCGGAGCAGCCGGAGGTTTCGGTGAGGGTGGTGACGCCGGGGTACTTCAGGACGATGCGGATTCCGCTGCTTACGGGAAGGGATGTGAGCGCGAGCGACGGGGCGGACGCGGGACAGGTTGTGGTGATCTCGGAGTCGATGGCGAAGAAGTTCTGGCCGAAGGGAGATGCGGTGGGGCATCACCTGAAGCTGTCGTTCTATCCGGACAAGGAGAGGACGGTTGTGGGAGTGGTGGGGGATGTGAAGCAGCTTGGGCTGGACAACTCGGCGGGAGTTGCAACGTTGTATTGGCCTCTGGCGCAGATTGAGGGTGCTCCACAAGGAGGATGGATGTCGCGGCCTGCGACGCTGGTGGTGCGGACGGCGTCGAATCCACGGACGGTGGCGACGGCGGTGACGAATGCTGTGCATCAACTGAACAAAGATATGCCGGTCGATAACGTCCTGACGCTAGAGGAATTTGTCGGGGATACGCTGACACAGCACAGTTTTAACATGCAGCTTCTGGCAGTGTTTGGCGGGCTGGCGCTGGTACTGTGCACCGCAGGTATCTACAGCGTGCTCGCCTATTCGGTTCGACGCGGAATGAAGGAAATTGGTCTGCGCATGGCATTCGGCGCGACAAAGCAGGATATTTTCCGCAACATCATCGTGCGGGGCCTGAAGCCAACAATATTAGGGATTGCCGTGGGACTGGCGGCGTCGTTTGCGCTGAGCCGGCTAGTGCGAAGCATGATTTACGGCGTGAGTGAGCGTGATCTGACAACACTGCTGACCGTGACGTCGGTGCTGGTGATTGTGTCGCTGGTCGCGAGCGTGGTTCCGGCACTGCGGGCTACGAAGGTGAGTCCGCTGGCGGTGATTCGGGAGGAGTGAGGGTTAGGGATCAGAACGTAGCTCATGAATCGGCATATACGAACAATCGCGCTTGAAGACCAAGGCGGGGCAGGCGCAGAAGGCGAAGCAAACCACTCCATCGGCGAGCAAGGCGGCCTCCAAGCGCGTCAACACAAAGAGTCAGTAAACTCTCCCAGCACGACACGGTTCCACGAAACTTTCGTATAGCCGGTAATACGTGCAGCAGGGTTAGCGGTGTGTGATATATTTTGCGCGATACTCGGGCTCACAACTGAAATGTAACAACTTTAGTTCTAGCGGCGCTTTGGCCTGCCGCACGGGAGTCACTGTATATGACGAGCGCGAGTAGAGTTGGAAGCACGACTGCGAAGTTGTTCCTTACCACCGTACTGGTTCTCAGCGCATCGACCGTCGCGCTGACCCAATATGCCCAGGGCGGACATGGTCAGGGCGGAGCGCAAGACAAGGACGGCCACGGCGGGGGAACAGATAAGGTCCTTTATATCTGGGCGCAGGACCAGGCTCAGGTTGCTCCGGACTTTCTTGCGGTAATCGATTTTGACGAGGATTCTCCTAAGTATGGACAGGTCATTAATGTCGTGCCGTTGCCGCCTCCCGGTAACACCGGCAACGAACCGCACCACTGTCATCTAAATTCGACGAAGATGATTCTGGGGTGTGGGGGATTGCTGAGCCTGTTGAAGAATCAGAATGGGATCTTCTTCTTCGATGTTAGAGATGCGAAGAAGCCACGGTTTATGTTCTCCACCAAAGCCATCGAGTCGAGCATGACGGACGACTTTCTGCCAACTGAAGGTGGCGGCTTCCTCATCTCACAGATGGGCTCCGCTGACGGGATGGCTCCTGGCCGCATCGCGGAGTTCGACGGCAGCATGCATTTCATCGCGGACCACTTTGGCACCGTATCGCTGTTTGAGGAGTGGCCCAAGTCGCCGCCACTCGATGGGTTTAATCCGCACGGCATTTCCGCGCGTCCGGATTTGAATCTTATGATGACGTCAGACTTCATCCTGCCGAGCAGCACGCTGATGCCTTCGATGGGGCCGGTGCTGCGGGGTTCGGTACGCATCTGGAACTACCGCGAGCGCAAGATCACCAGGACAGTGGATCTTTTTTCGCCGGATGGCAGCGGTCCCGCGCAGGGCACGATGGATGTGAAGATGCTTCCCCATGACCCGCATGGATATGGGTATACGTCGGGGATGTTCGACGGGCATATCTATCTGATCGATCCAGAGCGAAGCACGGGAACCGCTGTGTTTAATCTCTCCACCGTGACACCGCATGTCGACACGCCGGTCTCCGGCGGAATGGGGCAGATCATGGCAACCCCGCAGACTGGCGACCGGCTGCTGATTGGGACGTTCATGGCCGGGCAGGTGGTGATGCTGGACGTCACGGATCGCTTCAATCCGAAGCAGATATCTGTTGTCAGCTTCGGCGCGAACGCGGGACCGCACAACATCGTGCTGAGCAGCGATGACAAGCGCCTTGTAGTGACGGACTACTTCCTCAATGAGGGGACTGACGGCCTTATTCACTATGAGGGCGATCACAAGGTGCATGTCCTCAAAGTGACGCATGATGGCATCACCGAGGACACGCGGTTCAAACTGGACTTCAACACGGCCTTCAAGACAGGCCCGGCGCGTCCTCATGGCATTGCAATGAAATAGATTCTCTGCCCTCCGTCATCGGGAGGGGCTTGACCGGTTTGCTTTTGATGAAATGATACGGTGCCGATGGTGTCCGTATTGCCGGCAATATACGGGAGTAATTCGCCATCGCTGGCCAGAGACATTTGTGAGATGGGTTCTACTCGGATGCGAAAGTGTTTTTCGAGGTCTGAGGCGTTCGCTCAAGACTAGTGATCGTAGCTGACGATGCGGGCCAGCTTCCAGAAGCCATCCTTCGCTGCCGAATGTGCATAAATTTGGCCTCGTCTACGGGCCATTCTGGCACCCCGGGATACGGATGGTTGTGACCAAGTTTACTCAGGACTGAAGGTGTTTTCGAGGATGCCGAGGCCATCGATTTCGATTTGGATGCGGTCGCCGGGCTGGACGGGGCCTACGCCGGCGGGAGTTCCGGTGGGTATGATGTCGCCGGGTTCGAGGGTCATGGCGGCAGTGATGTAACGAAGAAGATGGGGGATGGGGAAGATCAGGTCGGCGGTGCTGCCTTGCTGCTTGATCTCGTCGTTGAGCCGGGTGATGAGGGTGACGGGGGAGCCGGTGGCGGGGTCGATCTCGTCGGAGACGATGGGGCCTGTGGGACAGAAGGTGTCGAAGCCTTTGCCGCGGGTCCATTGGCCGTCGGATTTCTGGATGTCGCGGGCGGTGACGTCGTTGACGATGGTGTAGCCGCGAATATAGGGGCGGATGTTCTCGGTGGGAGTGAGGTTACGGCAACGGCGACCAATAACGATGGCTAGTTCGCCTTCATAGTCGACTCGTTTGGAGATAGCGGGCATGCGGATAACGCCGCCGGGAGCTAGCAAGGACGATGGCGGCTTGAAGAAGAGGAGCGGTTCTTTGGGGACTTCGTTGCCGAGTTCGGCGGCGTGGTCGCGGTAGTTGCGGCCGATGCAGATGATCTTGGAGGGAGTGACCGGGGCGAGGAGGTGGAGTTCGGCGAGGGGTTTGGCTACGAAGTCGGCGATGGGGAAGGTTTGGGCGGCGATCTGGGCGGCTAGGTCTTCTTCGGGGGCTTCCATGGGGGAGACGGCCCAGAAGGTTTCGTCGCGCTGGTCTACGAGCGCATAGCGCGGAACGGGGATACCGCGTTCGAAAGAGAGGAATTTGCAGTAACGCATGGCTGCTCCGTTTTTAGGACACTGGTGCGGTCTCCAGCACGGGGACGCTGGGAGCGCTTTCGTTTCCGGTGGCGTCGATTGCGGTGACGCGGTAGGCGTAGTGGTGGCCCGCGATGGCCGTATCGTCGTGGAAGGCGGGGCCGGTTACCGGGGTCTGGGTGAGGCGTTGTGAGGCGCCGATGGGCTGATTCGAGGCGGTGAGCTCCTGGCGGTAGACGTGATAGCCGGCGAGGTCGGTTTCGGTGTCGGGCTCCCAGGAGAGGTCGATGGCGGACCCTGTGCCAGCGGGAACGGCTACCAAGCCAGCTGGAGGCTGGGGCGGGAAGGTGTCCGCGAG
>Ga0206894_1109_pt1 | contig 17979 bp, 12 predicted proteins | sample Alteio_BWOrgHeat_54_FD_152953 | JGI IMG/M metagenome (GOLD analysis project Ga0206894, IMG submission 152953) | Enriched cells from forest soil in Barre Woods Harvard Forest LTER site, Petersham, Massachusetts, United States -... | ecosystem: Environmental > Terrestrial > Soil > Temperate forest >...
TAACCTCTTGCAGCGGCATCAAAATCAGGACGAACGAAATGGGAGTGACAGATGGCAGTGGCTACGGCGATGAGCAGCAGCGAGCGCAAACGTGTGGTTGTGATCGGCGGAGGGTTTGCAGGAATCAATGTGGCGCAGGAGCTTGGTAAACTCCCTCTCGATATCACGCTTGTCGATCGCAAGAACCACCATACCTTTCAGCCTCTGCTGTATCAGGTAGCTCTTGGTGTGCTGTCTCCTGCGGAGATTGCGCAACCTATTCGGTCTATTCTTCGCGACCATCAGAACGTTGAGGTCCTGATGGATGAGGCCATCGGGTTTGATCTGCCGCAACAGCGCGTTCTAATGAAGACGGGGGCTCAGCTTGAGTACGACTACCTCGTTGTGGCTACCGGGTCCACGCATTCTTACTTTGGTCGCGATGACTGGGCGCCCCTTGCGCCGGGATTGAAGACGGTTGAGGATGCTACCGAGATTCGGCGCCGGGTGTTACTCGCCTTTGAGCTTGCCGAGCGGCAGATGCAGGAGTCGGGCATTCATCCGCCGCTTAAGTTCGTCATCGTTGGGGGCGGCCCTACGGGTGTTGAACTCGCGGGCGCTATCAGCGATATTGCTCGGCTGTATATGACCAAAGATTTTCGGCATATCGAGCCGGCTTCGGCGGAGGTGCAGATATTTGAAGGCTCGCCCAGTATTCTTGCGGCTTATCCGACTGATCTTCAGAGGAAAGCGGTGGAGCAGTTGAATGCTCTGGGGGTTAAAGTTCGCACAAATGCGCATGTCACTGATATTCAGCCAGGCTATGTTGTAGTCGAGGATGAGCGCGTTGAGGCTGCTGTCACCTTGTGGGCTGCTGGTGTGCAGGCGTCGCCGCTGGGCAAACTGCTTGGCTTTCCAACTGACCGTCGAGGGTGCGTATTCGTCGATCAGTATCTGAACCCGCCGGGTCATCCCGAGATTTTTATCTGTGGTGATCTTGCGCATGTGGAAGAGGATGGCAGGCAGCTGCCAGGTGTGGCTCAGCCTGCGATGCAGATGGGGACTTACGCGGCCAAGCGCATCGCCCGCCTTACCGCTCGCGACTTCGGTAGCGATGGCAGCGGAGTCAATGCTCCGTTTCACTACTTTGATAAGGGAGACATGGCTACCATTGGGCGGAAGGCTGCGGTTGCGAACATCAAGTGGCCATTCAAGGGGCACCTGAGCGGTGTCTTCGCGTGGATCACGTGGCTCTTTGTCCACGTCTTTTTTCTGATCGGATTCCGCAACCGCCTTGGCATCTTCCGACAGTGGGCCTGGACCTACATTACCTTCAGTGAGGGAGCTCGCTTGATCACAGGTTCGCAGAATCTTCCCGGCTGGAATGAGAAATATGGAAGTCAGGACGCCCCATCTGCGGAAAAGCAGCTTGATCTTGCGTCGCCTAAAACTTAGCAAAATGAGAAAGGGCTAAGCCTGCAAAGATGGCGGCGATTCGGCTGGCCAAATGCTTTGCAGGCTTTGGATGGCTATAGTGATGCGAGCAGCGTTTCCAGCTGGTCGTAGCTGATGGACATACCTTTGTCCATGGGAGTGCGTAGGACGGCGTCGCGGGCTTCTTTGGAGGAGTAGACGAGAGCGTTGGTCAGGGTGGTCTGGCCGCCGCGCTCAATCAGGGTGAGGGTCCCGATGACTTCGCCTCCGGTCCAGTCCTGATCGAAGAGCTGGGTCGCGACGATGCGCTCGGGTGCCACGATTTCGAGATGAGTGCCGCCCATCCCCATGTCTTCTCCCTTGGGACCGCGCCAGACGTAACGGTATTTGCCTCCGACGCGAAGATCGATCTCGCAGATGGCAAGCGACCAGCCGGGCGCTCCGTTGAGCCAGCGCTTGAGTAGCTCGGGTTTGGTGTGGGCGTCGAAGACGAGCTGGCGCGGGGCGTCGAAGATGCGGGTGACTACGATCTCCGTGTCGGACGGTGTGGCGAGCTGCATCGTTTCCATTCGGTTCATTGGTGATCTCCTTATCTTTTCGGTTTTTTACGTGCTGGTTTCCTCTTCTTGCTGGTCTTTTTTGGCTTGTTCATTTTCATTTCGGCGAGCAGGGAGTCCAGCTGCTGGTAGGCGGCTTCCCAAAACTGGCGGTAGTTTTCGAGCCATTTGTTGGCTTCGGCGAGCGGTGCGGCTTTGAGTTTGCGGGGGCGTCGCTGGGCTTCGAGGCCGCGAGAGATGAGGCCGGCTCGCTCGAGGACCTTGAGGTGCTTGGAGATTGCGGGCTGGCTCATCTCGAATGGCGCGGCTAGCTCATTTACCGAGGCTTCGCCAGACGCGAGGCGGGCGAGGATGGCTCGACGCGTGGGGTCTGCCAGGGCGGCGAAGGTGGCGTCGAGCGTTTGAGAATCCGTGTTTATATAACTGATTAGTTCCATAACTTATTGGTAATATAAAAAGACGAAATGAACTGTTGTCAAGTCCGTTCGCGGATCTAATTTTTTAGCTGGCCAAAGGAAGCGCATTGCAGACACTTTTAGGCATGGAGAGGCGGTTCTGTCTCCATCGAAAGATGGATATGAAAATGGCCCATCATACCCATGACAAAGGGAGGGAGGGATCGTAATCTTGTCTTCGTTACGTATTGCTCTCCAGGAGGCACCTAAAAGGTGCCTCTATTTTTGCCTCGAAAAGCGTAGGCTTGATGTCTCTTATTTTTTTGCTGGAGGGTTTGAACTATGGCCGTGATGATAAGCGCGCAGGAACGGATGACGATTGGACAACAGCGACGCAAGCAGATGCGGCGAGTGGACCATGCGACGTTGAAGGTAAAGGAGCGGAAGATCGATGCTTTGAAGCTGCTGGATGCTTCGATGAAAGGGCGAGTGCCGGCGCTGGTGGAGATGAAGTATCAGTTGATGGCTATGTCGCCGTTTGGGTACTTTCGCGGGGCTGTGCCGGTGATGGCGTATGACTTCTCGTTGGGAGCGAATACGGGGATTGTGTGCCAACTGTGCGGTGATGCCCATGTGAGGAACCTGGGAGCGTTTGCCGGGCCGGATGGGCGGCTGGAGTTCGATATCAACGATTTCGACGAGACGATTGCGGGACCGTTTGAGTGGGATGTGAAACGCATGGCGAGCAGCCTTGTGCTGGCAGGGCGCGGCGCGGGAGCGAGGAATGTGGATTGCCGTGCGGCGGCGACGGTGTTTCTGGAAAAGTATCGGATGACGATGCTGACATTTGCGCGCATGCCCGTACTGGACGTAGCGAGATTTAAAGTGCATCGATTGCGCAGTGTGTCGACGGTGGGTGGGATTCTGCGAATGGCGGAGCGAGCCACGCCTACGCATACGCTGTTGACGCTGACGGAGCGCGAGGGCGAGGGTCGCGCGCCAGGCGCCAAGAAGAGCAAGACGGAGGGCAAGACGGAGCGGGTGTTCCGGACGATACCGCCAAATCTAACGAGAGTGACAGGCGCAATGGCGGAGAAGGTGGTGGGGTCGCTGAAACCGTATGAGGATAGTTTGCTGCGGGAGAGGAAGCACTTTCTGGCGCAGTACAAGCCTCTGGATGTGGCGTTCAAGGTGGTCGGGACGGGATCGGTGGGGCTGCGGGACTATTGCGTTTATATGGAGGGCAATGGGCCGCGGGATCCGCTGTTTTTGCAGATTAAAGAAGAGGTGGCTTCGGGGTATGCGCCTTATGTGGGACGTGTGGATGGCAGGCCAAATCGGCGAGGGAATTTTCATCAGGGGCGGAGAGTGGTGGAAGGGTCGCGGGCGATGCAGTTGCAATCGGATCCGTTTCTGGGGTGGACGACGATGGAGGGGCGGGACTATCTGGTGCGGCAGCTGAACGATCACAAGGCTTCGATCCAGGTGGAGGATCTGAAGGGCGCAGGGCTGATGGAGTATGCGGAGGTTTGCGGTGAGCTGCTGGCTCGTGGTCATGCGCGATCGGGCGATGCCGCGATGCTGGCCGGGTATCTGGGTACTTCGGCGCGGTTCGATGATGCGGTGGTGGCGTTTGCCGTGGCGTATGCGAACCAGACGGAGGCGGATTGGGAGGAGTTGGTGCGATGGCTAAAGCCGTCGGCGAAGAAGGCAAAGAAGAAGACTGCAAGTAAGAAGCGTCGTTAGGTGGAAGCTTGTTTACTTGAGCGTAATGAGAGTGGGAGAGTCTGGAGTCATCCTTATGAAGAATGCCTTGAGACTTTTCCCCCTCGTGCTGACCTGTGCCAACTTGCTGCATGCCCAGGAGATAGCTAATCCGTATAGCGTATTGATGCAGCAGGCGTGGACTCATGCTGAAGCGCATGGGGTGACGGTGCGGCCAGTGTTGTCTCCGGTAGATGGCACGGTGCTGAACAAGGAAGTGCCAGTAGCGGCGCTGCAGGCGGCGGGATTCCGCGTGGTGCCGTGGACGACAAATGATGCTGAGAAGATGCGGACGCAGATTCGCTTGGGTGTGGACGGGATCATCACAGACAGGCCGGATATTCTGCAGCAGGTTTTGAAGGAAGAGCGTGCGGCGGCGACCACGGATGCAGAGCGTGAGCGGCTGGCGCACTTCGATGTGTCGGCTCACCGAGGTGGGCGTGGATTGCGGCCGGAGAATACTCTGCCTTCGTTTGAGTCGGGGCTGGATCAGTTGAGCACGACGCTGGAGACAGACACGGGCGTTACGACGGATGGGGTCTCGCTGATATGGCACGATCAATTTTTGAACCCTGAGTCGTGCCGGAAGGCGGATGGGTCTGCTTACACGATAGAGAATCGCGTTTATACACAGGACATATCGAGTGTGGATGCACAGAAGGCATTCATCTGCGACAAGCTGCACTTTGGCCCGGACCAGAAGAATGATCTTGCGCTCTCGCCTGTGGCAGTGGCGTTTGCGAAGCGCGAAAAACTGATCAGTCCTTATGTTCCGACTTATGTGGAACAACTGTTTCGATTTGTGAATTTCTATGCGGATTATTACCGGACGGGTGCGGGCAAGGGACATCCGCAGGCGAAGGAGCGTGCGGCGAATGCGGATCGGGTGAGGTTCAACCTGGAGACGAAGATCATGCCAGAGGGCATGGGCGAGGCGATGGCCAAGGCTGCGGGAGCGAGACAGATTCCGGCAGAGATGTTGAAGAACCATACAGTGGGGCCACAAAAGTTTGTGGATACGCTGTGCGGTGCGATTACGCGGAACCACATGGAGTCGAGGGCCGAGGTGCAGAGCTTCGATTTCCGCACGCTGGTGCTGCTGGAGGAGCAGCATCCGAATATCCCGACGTATTACCTGACGAGCGGGAGTCGAGTGTTCACCAGTTCGTTTGTTCCTGAAGGGCTGCGTCAGGGCGGCCAACGTTAGCGGTAATTGTATTGTGCCGGAAGGTGTTACGATCTGTTCATCTTCCGGTCATCCTCTATACATAATGCGTCGCTAAGTTAGCGCTTATGCGCAAATTTTACAAAATATTTCTAGCGGCAATAGTGTGCGTGTTTCTGGGGCCAGTAGCAGCACATGCTCAATTTGAGAATGGCAGCATTGTAGGCACGGTTCGCGATGGATCGGGCGCTGTGGTTTCTAATGCGACAGTAATCGTTACGAACACAGGGACAGGCGTTGTAAGCACTCGTGTGACCAACGATAGCGGAGATTATGAAGTTCCCGAGCTGCGTGTGGGCCAATACAACGTCGAAGTATCAAAGGGCGGATTTGCCCCGGCAAAAGCGACAGATATTACGGTTTCGGTGGCGTCGAAGCAGCGTATTGATCTGACCCTCAAGATCGGCGACACGAGCACGACAGTTGAAGTAACAGGCGTCTCGTTGCAGGCGGAGACGGATACAAGTCAGCGCGGACAGATTGTTACTCAGTACCAGTCCGAAGCGCTTCCGTTGGTAAGCAGAAACTACTCTGACCTGCTGGGTTTGGTGACAGGTGTACGTCAGGCGCCTACGGCGGCGACAACCAGTTCTATTAGCAGCCTGGTGCGCGCGGGTGCTTACAATGTCAACGGTCAGCGCAGCATGTTCAACAACTATCTGCTGGACGGCATGGATAATAATGCCTACGGCGAGAGCAATCAGGGTTTCGACAACCAGATCATTGCGGTGCCGCCGGATTCGGTTGCTCAGTTCAGTGTGGTGACGAATAACGAGAGTGCGGAATACGGCCGTTCGTCGGGAGCGACGATCAACACAGCCTCGGCTGGCGGAACGAACAACTTCCATGGCACAGCGTATGAGTTCATTCGTAACACGGACCTGAACGCAGCGGGCTACTTCAAACCGAATATTGTAAGCAACACTGGCTCGGTCGTTCCTTTCCAGAAGTCCACGTTCAATCGGAATCAGTTTGGATTGAACTTAGGCGGTCCGATTATCAGGAGCAAGCTGTTCTTCTTCCTCGACTACGAAGGATTCCGTCAGACGTTGAGACCGCTCAGCGTTCTTACATTGCCAACGCAAAACGAAATTAACGGCATTCTGGTTGTTCCGGTGAAGAATCCACTGACGGGCGTTGTTTATCCTGCAGGAACGCCGATTCCAACCAGCGCGATCAATCCGCTGTCGCAGCAATTGTTGACGTCATTCCAGAAGATTCAGGGTTTGCCGGTGGCCGGTTTGCCGACCACTGGGCTTGCTTCCAATGACTATGCCGTCCAGGCGCCCTTTACTGATAATGCGGACAAGGGCGATCTTCGTCTCGATTACCAGCAGAACGCGAACAGCTCGTGGTTTTTGCGTGTGAGTGATCGCAAGGAGAATGCGGTTAACAACCCAACGATTCCGCTGCCGTTGGATGGACAGACCAACGGAAAGATCAGAGTTCTCGATCAACAGGTTGCTTTGGGCTACACGCACATAATCGGTGCGAGCAAGATTCTCGATGCTCGTCTTGGTCTATCGCGCACGAAGGCGGGTAAATATACCCTTTCGATCGGCGAGAACGCGATTTCGATTCCTGGGCTGCCTACCAATCCTGTTGTGGCGGGTGGATTGCCTTCGATCGGAATCTCGGGCTTCACTGGATTTGGCCGTCAGAGCACGAACCCACAGTGGCAGAATCCGTCGCTGCTTGATCCCAAGCTTAATTACACATGGGTACTTGGAAAGCACTCGCTGAAGTTCGGTTATGAGTACGAACACGTTTGGATGGCGGTCAACGATAACAACCCGCTCTACGGTGCTTATAACTATGGCGGTGGATTCAGCGCGGTGGGAGCTCCGGTCTCTGATACCTACTGGGCCGACTTTCTCTTTGGGACAACGAACTCGTACGCTCTGGCGAACTACTTCGTTGCCCACCTTCGCCAGACGATGCACAGTGCGTATGCGCAGGACGACTGGAAGGCAACTCCTAAACTAACGCTGAACCTTGGTGTGCGCTGGGAGTATGGGTCGCCGTACTCGGAGCAGAACAATTACATTTCGAACTTCGATCCCGTCTCGCAGACTGTGCTCACCCTTACTCCGGGTGCAGTTGGCGGAAACGGTATCACGCCGTACTCCGGAGGCGGAGTCTATGGCAAGACGCTGGTCAATCCTGACCTGAACGACTTCGCTCCGCGAGTCGGCTTTGCTTATGCGCTGTCGCCCAACACTTCGATTCGCGGTGGATTTGGTACGAGCTATGTCCACTACACACGTGCCGGTTCGGGCGACATTCTGGCGATCAATGCTCCGCAGGCGCTGTTTGTATCGGTGACTCAGAAGACGCCGACTACAACGAATCAATGCCCCAGTGGAAGTCCGTCGACGAGTTGCTATGCGACTGCGGATCAGGGTTTCTCTCCTACATTGGCGACAACCTTCAATCCTGCAACCGACAATATCACCTGGGTTCCGAAAGACACGAGAGACAGCTATGTTGAGAACTTCTTCCTCAGCGTGCAGCGGGAGCTTTCGAAGAACATGCTTCTGGACGTTGCGTATGTTGGCAATCGTGGTTTGAAGCTGCAGGGCTTTCTGAACGCAAACCAGCTGAATCCTTCGGTGATCACTAACGGTAAGTTCACCCGACCCTATGCCAACTGGCAAAGCGATATCACGGCGGCTGTGAACGAGTTCTACTCAAACTACAACGCGTTGCAGGTACGGTACGAGCAACGCATGAAGGGCGGCCTGACCTTGCTGAATTCGTTCAGCTGGGAGCACTCGCTGGACAATGCCAGCGCGTCGCTCGAAGGCAACACGCCCTCGCCACAGGATGGAAACAACATCCGGGGCGACTATTCGCAGTCGGACTATAACTTGCCGATCGCCAATGTTACGAGCCTTATTTATGAGCTTCCGTTTGGCCGCGGCCGTCGGTTCCTCAACAGCTCGAACGTTGTGGTGGATAGCTTGCTGGGTGGTTGGCAGGTTAGCGGCATCAATACTGCGCAGGCTGGTACTCCTTTCAACGTAACCTACTCACCGAACTCCGCTACAGCAGTATCACCGCAGATTTCGGCGACGTATCGTGGAGCAAATGAGTATCGGCCGAACATCGTTCCCGGGCAGAAGATCACTCAGGGACGGTCGTCGCGTGCTGCCAATACGGGATACGTGAATTACATCAACTACAACGCGTTCGTGCTGCCGGCGACTAAGGATGCTTCTGGTGCCTTGTTGAGTCCGTTCGGTAATGCGTCGCGCAATCCTGGGCGTTCGCCGGCGTTCTACCAGACGGATCTCGCGTTGAACAAGAAGTTCAGCACTCCGGTCGAGAGCCTGAAGGTGGAGTTCCGCACGGAGTTCTACAACATCTTCAACCACACGAATCTGTATCTGCCCGGAGGTGGTTTGGGCGGAACGCTGCAGGCATTTGGTTCGAACGGCAATATTACAGGTGCCGGTACGCCCACCAGCGGTGGACAGATTACGAGTACCTTTGAGCCACGCATTGTTCAGTTTGGTCTGAAGGTGATGTTCTAAGTTGTTGTCCTACCAGAAGGGCTGAAGGGAAAAGCTCCAATCATTCGATTGGGGCTTTCTCTTTGGAGACTACTTTTAGTTCGCTGCGAACACGCTCCATCGTAGCGAGGTAGAAATGCAGATTATGCACCGAGTTCAGCGTGAGGCCCAATGGTTCGCCAGCTACAAACAGATGGCGAAGATAGGCTCGTGTATATCGCGCACAGACCATGCATCCGCAGGCAGCGTCGATTGGTGCTGAATCCTCCGCGTACTCTTTGCGCTTGATGTTCATTCGAACGACATTCCCGTCGCTATCGCGAGCGAACACTAAACCATGCCGTCCGGCACGTGTCGGCAAGACACAATCCATCATGTCGACGCCCATCTTTGCGTACTCTTCAATCTCATCTGGATAACCGACGCCCATGACATAACGGGGCTTATCCTTCGGTAGCCACTCGAGCGTTCTTGCGATCATCTCTCGCGTCACCTCGCGAGGCTCGCCGACGGCCAATCCGCCAATCGCATATCCGGGAAGATCCATCTCGACCAGCCGCTCCGCAGATTCCTTTCGCAGATCGACATACATTCCGCCCTGCACGATCCCAAACAGGTTCTGCGTCTGTCCACCCTTTTCCGCAAACCATGGAACGAGATGTTTATTCGCATCGAAATGATCCTTCGACCGTTGTGCCCACGCATGAGTCAATCCCATTGATTCACGCGTTCGCTCCCATGTCGCTGGCGTTTCGACGCACTCATCGAAGACCATCGCAATGTCGGCGCCGAGCGCGATCTGCACATCCATCGAGTGCTCCGGAGAGAAGAAGTGCTTGCTTCCATCCAGATGCGACCGAAACTCCACACCCTCCGGTGTGACCTTACGCAGTCCGCTCAGGCTGAAGACCTGAAATCCACCTGAATCCGTTAGCATAGGCCGTTCCCAGCTCATGAAGCGGTGAACTCCACCCATTCGTCGCACCAACTCGTGTCCGGGGCGAAGATACAGATGATACGTATTCGCCAGAATGATCTGGGCTCCTCTGCTTTCGGGTCCGATTCTCTCCAGCACACCCTGTTCAACGGCTTTTACGCTCGCAACTGTTCCTACGGGCATAAATACCGGAGTCTGCACCACACCATGCGGAAGAGCGAGCGATGCTCTGCGCCCTCCACTTTCCGCAGCCTTCTTTATCTCAAACGTAAGCGCCATCTATTAGATTGTAGAAGCACTACTATCCACATCCACGATGGCATGACAAAGTGATTGCTGGATCTAAGTCCCGCCACTACGATCCCACCGCAACACCCTCTTACTTCTCCAGCATGGTCGCTGCTTCGGCTACCGTTAGTTCATGCAATAGCTTGAAATCGCTGTGTACCGCGTGTTCTTTCTTTCCAATCGTCTTGAAGAAGATGGCTCTGCCATTGATGTCCGTATCGAGTGTTTGTGTCTTCCACTCCGTTCCATATACCAGTTCTCTCGTGGTGCCGAAGTTACTTCCAGCTTTGATCGTCGCCACCAAACCGAACCCAATGTTTACATCCTCGGGCAATCTTCCCTCAATCCCGCGTAGCCTCATCCCATGAGGGTCTACGAGCAGCGAACCTGTCATCCCATGAAGAACCCGTTCCTCTAGTGACTGCGTTACATAGTCGGGATTCGGATGAAAATCGATCCGAACAAACTCTCCCTCGTGTCGCGCATTCTCAAACAAAAAACGCCTTTGGTAACAGATCCAGCATCTCCTTTGCATGTTGCTCATCATTCTTTAGCGCAACGGAGCTTTTCGTAAAGGCCTCGGGATGTTCAACAATTCCCTGTATCCGCGCTCGCTCTGCTGTTGCCCGCTCGCTGCTCAGAGGCTGCCCATCCTCGGCAATAAGCATCCGCATCTTTCCAACCGATGTCTCGACTACACGCTCCGTCCACAAGTGCCCACCGGTACGGTCAGACCGTTCCTGTGACAAATACATATATTCGTTCCGATGCAGTTCTGCTGTTTTCTCCTGCAGCAGCATGGCATCCACCATCCGCCGTGCCGTCTTCCCACTCTGCGCCATCAACTTCGGAGTCGGCAAACAAAGCCCTGTCCCGACAACGAACCCGAACCACATTTCAGGCCACTTCAGTCGTTTCAAGGCAAACCTCTCCTTCAGTAGACGCGTTTGTGCCGAAATCTCCAAGTTTCTCCAAATGAAACTCACGTAGACTAGCGCTCAAATCCATGTCCGATTCTTCCCACAAGCCGCCGGATCAGACTCCAAACCCGCTCCTCACCGAGCCAGAGTTCGTCACCCCAATCGACGGTGCCGCGCTTACTCCTCATCCACCCAAGGGACGTCGCGCCGCAGCGGCCTTTATTTTCTTCACCGTTACGCTCGACATGCTCGCTCTTGGCATGATCGCGCCTGTTCTTCCGCGTCTCATCGAGAGCTTCCTTTACGGCAATACCGTCGATGCTGCACAGATGCTTGGGCTCTTCGGAACGGTCTTTGCCTTCATGCAGTTCTTCTGTTCGCCTATCCTCGGCTCACTCTCGGATCGCTTCGGCCGCCGTCCGATTGTTCTTCTTTCAAATTTCGGGCTTGGCTTCGACTATCTCCTTATGGCCTGGGCTCCGGCGCTTGGCTGGCTCTTTCTTGGCCGCGTTATCTCCGGTTTCACGTCATCCAGCATTCCAACAGCGATGGCGTACATGGCTGATGTCACTCCGCGGGAGCGACGGGCCGCGGCCTTTGGCATGTTGAGCGCGGCTTTCGGTCTTGGCTTCGTTCTCGGTCCTGCTGTTGGGGGACTTCTTGGTACTGTCAGTCCGCGTCTGCCATTTCTGGTTGCCGGTTCGCTTTCGCTCGTCAATGGACTCTATGGAATCTTCGTTTTGCCGGAGTCGCTTTCCCTTGAGAATCGGAGTGCCTTCTCGTGGCGTCGTGCAAATCCTGTGGGTTCGCTTTCTCTGCTGCGTCACGGTTCCATGCTTCCTATTGCTGGTCTGCTACTGTTCGGCTACATCGCTCAGCAATCTCTGCTGAATGTCTACGTCATCTACGCTGACTATCGCTACCACTGGACCGATCGCACGGTCGGCTTCTCTCTTGCGGCCATTGGCATATGCTCCGCGATTTACGGAGCACTTCTCGTCAAACCGACTGTCGCTAAATTGGGCGAACGCGGCGCGGTTACGCTCGGCCTGATTGGCGGAGCTATTGGTTACTCCATGTTCGGACTCTCCAGAACGGGTGTTCTCTTCTGGGTCGGCATCCCGTTTCTTAACATGATGTCGATTACCTGGCCCGCGGCGCAGAGCATTCTTTCTCACAAAACCAGCCCGTCCGAGCAGGGGCAGTTACAGGGTGCGATCAACAGTTTGCGCGGTATTGCTGGCCTCATCGGTCCAGGGCTCTTTACTTACATCTTCAGTAAGTCCATTGGAGCCGATGCAGTGTTCCGGCACCCCGGCGCGCCTTTCTTTGCAGCGGCTGGCATGCTTCTTCTTGCTCTGGTTCTTGCGCAAAACTCCTCTACAAAGGGAATCGCTCCATCGGTGAGCTGATGGAGCGATTGAGCTTGAGGTGGCCGAGGTTTATGGGAAGACGCCGGCGGATTTGAAGAACTGGTAGTCGTCGTATTGCTTGGCGTCTTTGAGCATGTCTTCGACCTGCTTCGGGGTGAAGTGCGGGGCGAAGGGTTGAGCAGAGTCGGCGATGGCGAAGGCTGTGGCGGCTGTGGTAGCGACACCTTGAGTGAGATCGGCTTGAACTACGGAGTCGAAGCTGTCGGAGGCTTTGTGGTGGAGCTTGAAGTACTTTTCGGTTGAGGTCCAGAGGACGAGCGTGGGAACACCCATCAGATCGAAGCTGATGTGGTCGGTCTGGAAGAGGAATTGGGTGCTGGGGTTGGTTTGGTCGGAGCCTAGTCCGGAGAGAAGCGGCTTGATGTTTTCGAGGGCCTTGGTTTCGTCGTTGCGGCCCATGACGTACCAGCCTTTGGCGGGTTCGGCGCCGGTGTCGGAGATGAGCACGGCGTCGATGTTGGGCATGTCGGCCATGTGGTGCCTGACGTAGGAGGTGGAGCCGATGATGCCCTGCTCTTCGCCGCCGAAGAGGATGAAGCGCATGGTGCGACGGGGCGGATGGCCGAGGGCTTTGACGGCGCGGGCTACGTCGATGACGGTTGCGACTCCGGTGCCGTTGTCCTGGGCTCCGGTGGCGGGATGCCAGGAGTCGAGGTGGCCGCCGACGATGACTATCTCGTTGGGAAGGTCGCTGCCGGGAATCTCGGCGATGACGTTATTGACCTGAGTGACGGGGCGGATGCGGTTCTTAAAGGAGAACTGGACGGTGACGGGACCTTCGTCGAGAAGGCGCTTGATGAGGAGCTCGTCTTCGAGGCCGATCTGGGCGATGGGGAAATGAGAGAGGGTGCCGTCGAAGGTGAGGGCGGTGGCAGATTCGATGCCGTTGGCGCCGCCGGCGATGAGGATGGCTTGCGGGGCGAACTCGCCGAGATGGGCCAGGGCTTTGAGGATTTGGCTGAAGGAGGGTTGATCGCCGAAGCTGGACTCGTCGATAAGGACGATGGCTCCGCGGAACTTATCTTTTTGGGAGTCGAGGGCCTCGATGGTGAGGTGGGGGATGTAGATGACCTGGCCTTTGATGCCGCCTTCAGGGGTTGAAGGGCTCCAGCCGAGGGAGTAGATGTGGAGGTTTTGGAGGCGGGGCGAGATGATCTGGCCAGCGGCCGGGCCATCGGGCTCCCAGAGGGCGGGCATGATGAAGGATTCGGTGTGGACGTTGGTGAGACCGAGTGATTTGAACTGATCGACGGCCCAGGAGACAGCGTGGACGTAGTTGTCGGAGCCGGTGAGGCGGGGGCCGATGTGGTCGGCTAGTTGGCGGTCGTACTCGTAGGCTTTGCCGTCGACCATGATGTCGCCGATGAGCTGACGGACTGCGGTGCGGGTCTCGGGGGAGACGGATGATTGGGCGTGGGCGCAGAGGGGTAGGAGGGCGGTGAGGAGGGCTATCACTTTCAGGCGCATGGCGGAACGGTAACACATGGCACCGTTGCTTTTGTCTCTCTCCGTGGGTACCCCTAGGGTGTATTTGGGTAAGTGTCGTGTTTTCAGGTGCTTGATGATTTTTGGATTTGTAAAATCGTCATTCTAAATGGGTTGTTGGCAAAATCGTCTTTCTAAAGGGTTTATGGGGTAATGGGAAGCCCCGGCTGTTGGCCGGGGCTTTTCTTGATCTCTATTTCAATTGTAGACGGTGGGAGATAACTCCCACGCAATGGGAATGTTGTTTGTTTTGTTGGGGTTGGGTGGTTTTGGGGCTTGACATCGGGTTTTGTTGGGGTTTTTGAGGGGTGTTTTTTGTATGTGTTGTTTTTTGTGAGGGTTATAGGATAGTTGCTCGTCGAACGATAGGCTTTTGCTTTTGTTGGCTGAGAACAGGCAACGACAAAAGCAGATCCCCTACGGGATGACAAACAAGAAAGGCAACAGCAAGTGCAACGGCAACAGCCGTTCTTAGGGGCGCTGGCCGTGGGTGGAGGCGGTGATGGGAGTGGCGGTGGGGGCGGCTATGCCTAGGAATTCGGTGACGGAGTTGTAGGTGAAGTTGGTGACCCAGAGGTTGCCGGAGGGGTCGATGGCGATGCCTCGGGGACCGCTGACTCCGTCGGCGGTGTAGCCGGTGGAGGGGGTGATGGCCGCGCCTGAGTTGGTGAAAGCGGAGATGGAGTTGGTGTTGCGGTTGGTGATCCAGATGGTGTTGGCGCCGTCGATGGCGATGCCGCCGGGGCTGTTGAGGCCTCCGCCTGTGTAGCCTCCAGCGGGTGAGAGGGGCTTGCCTGAGGGGTCAGATTTGCCGAGGGCGTTGTTTTTGCTGGAGACGAACCAGGTGTTGCCGGTGGCGTCGAGTGCTGTGGGGATGAGTTCGGTGGTGGCGCTGGAGGAGGTGACCGATTCGTTGAAGACTGAGGTTGTGGAGGGGAGGGTTAGGCGGTAGAGTTTTGCGCCGAGGCCGAGGGTCCAGGCGTTGTCCGAGGGGTCGAGGACGATGCCGGAGTTGTAAGCGCTGGTGGTGAATTGGGCGAGATGAGCGCCGGCGGGGCTGAGGACGATGGTGCGGTTGGCGGCGCTGATCCAGAGATTGCCAACGGTGTCGATTGCGGAGAAGAAACAGGTGGTGCTGCAGGGGTAGGGCGTCGCGGTGGCCGGGGTGCCGTTCGAGAGAAATTTGGAGACGGTGGAGGCGTTGAATGGGCCAAAGTTTACGACCCAGGGGTTGTCGGAGGAGTCGATGGCGACGGAGTAGGGCTGGTTGAGGCCGCCGCCGGTGAAACCGAATTCGCCGGAGAGGATATCGCCGAAGGGGTCGAATTTGGTGAGGGTGTTGCTCGTGTAGGCAGGAACCCACAGGCTGCCAGTGGAGTCGAATGCGGGATAGTAGGGACCGGCCATGTTGGCGGCGTAGAAGGTGATGGCGAGGGTCCAGTCGTTGGGGGCGGCTGTGAGTGCGGGCTGGAAGGGGGCGTTGGCGGTGGCAAGGGTGAAGAGTGCGGCGGGATTGGCGGCGGGGTTGTGGGCGATGTTGAGGATGGCAGTGGCGGTGTCGAGTGGGGCGTTGCCGTTGGAGTCTTTGGCGTTGTTGAAGAGGGTGGCGCAGCCGTTGGTCTGGCTGGTGGAGTTGATGCAGGGGGCGAGGATGTTGGCGAGGGTGTCGAGCTTGGCCTGGGGGAGGACGCCGTTGCCCTGCTGATTTTGGGCTAGGGAGGTGCCGGTGCTGATGTCGACGAGGGTGTTGACGGTGGCGAAGGCGTTGGCCAAACCCTGGATAGAGCCGGGTGAGAGGGCGGCGCTGACGTGGATGGGGTCGGACATGAAGCCGGCCAGGGCGTAGATGGTGGCGACGGTGGTGAGCTCGTTGATGGAGATATAAGGGACGGTTTCGGCGAGGTTGCCGTCGCTGGGGCAGGCGCCGAGGGCGGTGAGCATGGCGAGGGCTTCGTTATTGGAGATGCTGCGAAGGCCGGGATTGCCGGTGGTGGCGAGGATGTAGAGCTGCTGGCCGGGGATGCAGGAGTAGGCTCCGCCAAGGTTGAAGCCGCCGGAGGTGTTGGTGAGGAGGTAGGTTCCGTTGGAGTCGGTGGCGACGCCAGGGAAGTGTGGGTTGATGAGGGAGATGCTGGGGGCGCGGTAGCCGATGTTATTGGCGGCGAAGAGGTAGATGTGGGCTCCCACGATGGGCTGGTTGCCGCCGTGGATTTTGCCTTCTATAGTTTGGCCGGGGACACTTGCGGGAGCGGCTTGTTGCGAAGGGGTGGAGCCGCAGCCGGTGAGGACGGCGAGTGCCGAGATGGATAGAAGCAGGGGCAGCCGCGGCACTTGAAGCTCCGAAGGGGAAGGATGAGGGACCATCGCCTTTGTATCGTGCCGGGAGGTGGGAGGAAATACCGCTTGTTCGGAGTTAGGCTGCAACTTTTGGGGAACGCTGTAGGCTCAAGCTATAGATGGCATGGGGCTTACTGGGTTTATGAGGATGATAAGTTATGGCATTCTGACCATCAGTAAATATGAGTGACTTGCTATCAACTTTTACATCCTTTAGGCTTTTAGCACATCTATTTGATTGAAGCTATTGATAGGAGATACGTGTATGGCGATCAAGTGGGACAGATTGACGGTGAAGTCGCAGGAGGCTGTGCAGGCGGCGAGTGGACATGCTGCCGAGAATGGGAATCCGGAGGTGTTGCCGCTGCATTTGATGGCGGCGCTGCTGGAAGATCACGAGGGGGTGGTGATTCCGGTTCTGGAGAAGGTGGGGGTGCCGGTGGAGCAGTTGCTGAGTGGGGTGAACTCGGCGATACAGAAGCTGCCGAAGGTGCAGGGTGGAACGCAGCCTGGGTTGAGCTCGGTGCTGCAGAAGGTTTTGGAGCAGGGTTTCAAAGAGGCGGACAACTTTAAGGATGACTATGTTTCGACTGAGCATCTGTTGCTGGCTCTGGCGAAGCAGAAGGGCGATGCCGTGCAGTCGGCGCTGGCTGCGCTGGGGGCTACGCATGAGGCGATCCTGAAGGCGCTGGCGGAGGTGCGTGGGTCGCAGCGGGTGACGGACCAGAATCCTGAGGGCAAGTTTCAGGCGCTGGAGAAGTATGCGAAGGACCTGACGGATCTTGCACGAAAGGGAAAGCTCGACCCGGTGATTGGGCGCGATGAGGAGATTCGGCGGGTAGTGCAGGTGCTGGCTCGCAGGACGAAGAACAATCCTGTGCTGATTGGTGAGCCGGGTGTGGGTAAGACTGCGATTGTTGAAGGGCTGGCGCGAAGGATTGTGCAGGGAGATGTTCCGGAAATTCTGAGGGACAAGCGTGTGTGTGCGCTGGACCTGGCTTCGATGGTTGCTGGAGCGAAGTTTCGCGGTGAGTTTGAGGAGCGGCTAAAGGCTGTTCTGAAGGAGATTGAAGACTCGAACGGCGAGATTATTTTGTTCATCGATGAGTTACATACTCTTGTGGGCGCAGGCGCGGCAGAGGGTGCGATGGATGCCAGCAATATGCTGAAGCCGGCGCTCGCTCGTGGCGGGTTGCGTGCGATTGGCGCTACGACGCTGAATGAGTATCGGAAGTACATCGAGAAGGATGCGGCGCTGGAGCGGCGTTTTCAGGTGGTGTATGTCGGTGAGCCGAATGTCGAGGATACGATTGCGATTCTGCGTGGGCTGAAGGAGAAGTATGAGGCGCACCACAAGGTTCGGATTAAGGATTCTGCGATTGTGGCGGCGGCTACGTTGAGCCATCGGTATATCTCGGATAGATTTTTGCCGGATAAGGCGATTGATCTTGTGGATGAGGCTGCGGCTGCACTGGCGATTCAGATTGGAAGCGTGCCGGTGGAGATTGATGATCTGGAGCGGCGTGCGACTTCGCTGGAGATTGAGCGTGCGGCTTTGAAGCGGGAGAAAGATGCGGCTTCGAAGGAGCGTCTGGAGGCTGTGGAGCGTGAGCTTGCCGAGGTGAAGGAGACTGCGACGGGACTGCGTGCTCGCTGGCAGAAGGAGCGCGGTGCGATTGGCCGGATTGCGGAGTTGAAGGAACAGCTTGA
>Ga0206894_1110_pt2 | contig 17525 bp, 13 predicted proteins | sample Alteio_BWOrgHeat_54_FD_152953 | JGI IMG/M metagenome (GOLD analysis project Ga0206894, IMG submission 152953) | Enriched cells from forest soil in Barre Woods Harvard Forest LTER site, Petersham, Massachusetts, United States -... | ecosystem: Environmental > Terrestrial > Soil > Temperate forest >...
GTTCTTTAGAGAAGCCGGCGGCTCCGTTGACGGCTACGGCGATGAGACAGATGGAGACGCCGAGGAGAATGACCTGGCCTGAGGTCTCGTGGAAGATGGTGTGGATGGAGCCGTCGTAGATGGGTGGGATGAGAGTGCCAAACGCGGTGCAGAGGCCGAGGGCGATGGCGTAGCCGAGGGCAAGGCCGAGGTACCGGATGGCCAGGCCGAAGGTGATGCCGCCGACTCCCCAGAGGACTCCCCAAAGGAAGGCGTAGTGGAGGCTGGAGGAGGGGGCTTCGCGAAGGATGCTGACGAGGTGGGGAACAAAGATGAAGGCGAGGACCAGTGGGGCGATGATCCATGCGGCGAAGCCCTGGATGAGCCAGTAGATCTCCCACGACCAACGTCTGATGCCACGGAAGGGAATGAAGTTGGTGGCGGAGGCGAAACCGCCGATCCAGTGGTAGATAACGCCTAGAAACGGATTTGGTCCCACGTGGCCTCACTGCATTCGGTGATAATGAGTCTTCAGTGAGTCATCGTACCTGAGTGAAGATACGTTGAGAAATACTGGATTGAATATGGGGAGGATGCCCTGCGAGTTTCGCTGTTTATCACCTGCTATAACGACACGTTGTTTCCTGAGACGGGCAAGGCCGTGGTGCGAGTGCTGGAGCGGCTGGGGCATACGGTGGTGTTTCCTGCGGGACAGACTTGCTGTGGGCAGATGCATTGGAATACGGGGTATCAGGCGGAGGCTCTGCCTTTGCTGCGGAGGTTTGTGGAGCAGTTCAAAGGGGCTGAGGCAGTGGTGGTGCCTTCGTCTTCTTGTGTGGCAATGATGCGGGACCACTATCCGAAGATGGCTTTGTCGCTTGGAGATGAGGCGCTGATTGCGGAGGTGGAAGCTCTGCTGCCGAAGGCGTTTGAGTTCTCGGAGTTTTTGACGAAGAGGCTCGGGTTGGAGGATGTGGGGGCTTACTATCCGCATCGGGTGACGTATCACGCCAGTTGTCATGGGCTGCGGAATCTTGGGTTGGGGGATGGGCCGCAGCGTTTGTTGAAAGCGGTGAGGGGGATTGAGCTGGTCGAGATTGAAGGGTTGGAACAGTGCTGTGGGTTTGGTGGGACGTTTGCCGTGAAGAATGCGGATGTTTCGAGCGCGATGCTGGCGGAGAAGACTGCTGCAATTTTGAAGACGGGGGCGGAGGCTTGTACGGCTTGCGATAACAGTTGTTTGATGCATATTCAAGGGGGGCTGCATCGACAGCGGACTGGGGTGAGGACGGTGCATCTGGCGGAGATTTTGGCTGGGCATGAAGGGGTGGGGATGTGAGTGGAACTGCGCTGGATCCGAAGACTGCGCCTGCATTTCCGATCGCGGCGCGAACTGCGATGAAAGATGCGCAGCTGCGGAAGAATGTTCGCCATGCGACAGAGGTGATTCAGGCTAAACGGGCGCGGGTTGTTGCGGAGATGCCTGATTGGCAGGAGCTTCGTGAGGCGGGGAAGCAGATTCGTCAGCATACGATGATGCATCTGGATTTCTATCTGGAGGAGTTTGAGCGGAATTGCACGCGGGCTGGTGGGGTGGCGCATTGGGCTCGTGATGCGGCGGAGGCTCGGCAGATTGTTACGGCGTTGGTGAAGGCTAGCGGCTCGGATGAGGTCATCAAGATCAAGTCGATGACGACGGAGGAGATTCAGCTGAATCAGGCGTTGGAAGAGGCTGGGATTCGCGCTTATGAGACGGATTTGGCGGAGTTGATTATTCAGCTTGGGCATGACCGGCCTTCGCATATTGTGGTTCCGGCGTTGCATAAGAATCGGCATGAGATTCGGGAGATATTTCGGCGAGAGATGAATCTGCCGGAGATTGGAGATCGGCCTGAGGATCTTGCAGATGCGGCGAGGACTTTTCTGCGAGAGAAGTTTCTGCGGGTGAAGACCGGAGTGAGCGGGGCGAATTTTCTGATTGCGGAGACGGGTGGCGTCTGCATTGTGGAGAGTGAAGGCAATGGGAGGATGTGCCTGACGCTGCCGGAGACGCTGATTACGATTGCGGGGATCGATAAGGTTTTGCCGCGTTATCAGGACCTGGAGGTGATGCTGCAGTTGCTGCCGCGATCGGCTACAGGGGAGCGGATGAATCCTTACAACTCGATATGGACGGGAGTGAGTGAAGGGGATGGGCCGCGAACGTTCCATGTGGTGTTGATGGACAATGCGCGGACGGAGGTGCTGGCGGATGAGGAGGCACGGCAGACGCTGAATTGCATTCGGTGTGCGGCTTGCCAAAATGCTTGCCCCGTATATCGGCAGACGGGTGGGCATGCTTATGGGAGTGTGTATGCGGGGCCGATTGGAGCGATCCTTACGCCGCAGTTGCAGGAGATGCATCATGCGCAGTCGCTGCCTTATGCTTCGTCGTTGTGCGGGGCTTGCTATGAGGTTTGTCCGGTGAAGATCAATATTCCGGAGGTGCTGATTCATCTGCGGAACAAGGTGGTGAAGCAGAATGGTGCGCTGAATGTTGAAGCTGTGGCGATGAAGGCTATAGGGGCGATCTTCAGGAGCGAGGGGAGATTTAGAGCTGCGCAGCGGTTGGGGAGGATGGCGGAGACTCCGTTGGTGCGGAAGGACGAAAAGGGCGAGGGGTGGATTGGGTGGCTCCCGGGAATGCTTGGTGGATGGACGCAGGCTCGGGATTTGCAGGAGATGCCGAAGGAGACGTTTCGGGAGTGGTGGGAGAAGAGGGGTGGAGATGGGAACTAAGGTTATGGCGACTGCTTCTGCGCGGGCGGAGATTTTGCGACGGATTCGGGCGGCGAAGGGTGGGGCTTCGGATGCCGATGCTGCTAGTAGTGAGTGGGAGGGGCTCGCGCGTGGGTATCGGCGGAGTGCTTCGCTGGAGCGTGTGGCGGTGATTGAGTTACTGGAGGATAGGCTGTGGGACTATGACGCGCATGTGGCGCGAGTGGCTAGGGTAAATGTCGCAGCGCAGGTGGCTTCGATGTTGGAGGCGAGGGGGAAGCGGCGGATGGTGGTTCCAGCGGGGCTTGCGGTGGAGTGGTTGCCGGCGGGGTTTGAGTTTGTTGTTGATGAGGGGATGTCGGCTGCGGAGTTGAATGAGGTCGATGGAGTGATGACGGGATCGACGGTGGCGATTGCGGAGACGGGATCTGTGGTGCTGCAGAACGTTGCAGGACAGGGAAGGCGCGCGGCTACGCTGGTGCCGGACTATCACCTTTGCGTGGTGCGGGTGGAGGACGTGGTGGAAACGGTCGCGGAGGGGATGGAACGGCTGGCACCTACGGCGGAACTGACGACTACTTTCTTTTCGGGGCCCTCGGCTACGGCGGATATCGAGATGACGCGGATCAAAGGAGTGCATGGGCCGCGGTTTCTGGATGTGATCGTAGTGGATTAGGTGAGGGCTAGATGGCCGATTTGCTTTGACAACTCTTATGGGGATGATGCAGTCTTTGAATGTTTCAATAGAGAGTATATTTCCTGAGTAAAAAGTCGAGAGGATTGGCGATGACGTTGGACGGCACAAATAGGACTGGGCTTGATGCGGAGAAGATTTGGAAGGCCTTGGACGGCTTTCGGATTGAACTGCCATCGTGGGGGTTTGCCAATACGGGGACGCGGTTTGGGAAGTTTGTGCAGAGTGGCGCGGCGACGACGATTGAGGAGAAATTTTCCGACGCATCGCAGGTAAATGCACTGACAGGGGCGAGCCCGACGATTTCGTTGCATGTGCTGTGGGATATGCCGGGAGGGGTGAAGGATGTTTCGGCGATCCAGGCGTTGCAGGTCAAGCATGGTGTGCGGGTGGGGTCGATTCATCCAAATCTGTTTCAGGACCAGAAATACAAGTATGGATCGATTGCGAACCCGAGCGCGGAGGTGCGGGAGATTGCGCTGACGCATCTGCTGGATTCGGTTGAGATTGGGCGCGAGCTGGAAGCGAAGGATGTGTCTTTATGGATTGCCGATGGCTCGAACTATCCGGGGACGCAGAGTATTCGGCGGCGGATTAGTTGGATGGAAGACGTGCTGGGTCCAACCTATGCTTCGATGGGCCCGGAGCAGAGAATGTTGATCGAGTACAAGCCGTTCGAGCCTGCCTTCTACCACACGGACATCGCGGACTGGGGGATGGCGGTGGAGTTGGCTCGCAGGCTGGGGCCAAAGGCTAAGGTGCTGGTGGATACAGGACATCATGCCCTGGGGACGAACATTGAGCAGATTGTGGGGTGGCTGCTGCATCTGGGGATGCTGGGTGGTTTTCACTTCAATGATCGCAAGTATGCGGATGATGATCTGACGCTGGGGTCGATTGATCCTTATCAGGTGTTTCGTATCTTTCATGAGATTGTGAGTGCGACGGAGAGTGAACAAGCGGAGATCGTGTTCATGATTGACCAGAGCCATAATCTGAAAGGCAAGATGGAGGCGATGGTTCAGACCGCGGTGGCGGCGCAGGAGATGTATGCGAAGGCAGCGCTGATCGATCAGGTAAAGCTGGCAGAGTTGCAGGATGGCTGCAGGTTGGTTGAGGCGGAAGAGTGTTTTCGTGGAGCGTTCTGGCAGGATGTGAGGCCGATTGTGCGTGAGTGGCGTGTGGCCAGGGGGCTGCCTGCTGATCCGTTGAAGGCCTTGGCTGAAAGCGGATATGTGGAAAGGATTACACGAGAACGGGGCAGCAAGAATGCGGGGAGTGTTTCGAGCTATGCGTGATTGAGGACCGACTCTCTATTTCATTAGCGAAACGACTTCATTTTGCAGCATAATGGAGCGGCTGGGTGGAGAGGTTTTTCCGAAGGAGCCTATGGCAGGACGAAAGACGACGAAGAGGCTGTATCTAATTCCGGTGTTGTCGAAGGCGCTGGATATTCTGGAGCTGTTACAGGCGACGAATCAGCCAATGACGCTGGAAGCGATTCACCGGCAGACCCGGATATCGAAGACAACTGTGTACCGAGTACTAAAGACGTTTGTGCATCGCGGCTATCTGTCACAGGGGCCGGATGGACTGTACCGGCAGGTGCTGCGTCCGAAGAAGATGCGATTTGGGTTCGCAGGGCAGAGCGCGGACATGCCGTTCTCCGAAGAGGTGGCGAAGAGCCTGATTGATGCGGCGTCGTCGGTTGGCGTTGACCTGATGGTGCTGGACAACCGTTACGATGCGGAGACAGCACTAAAGAATGCGGAGGAGTTTATCCGAAGTAAGGTCGATCTGGTGATCGAGTTTCAAGTGGAGCAGGAGGTGGCTCCGATGATCGGAGACAAGATCGCGGCGGCGAAGATTCCTTTGATCGCGATTGATATTCCGCATCCTCATGCGACCTATTTTGGTGTGGATAACTATCGAGTGGGGATAGAAGCGGGGGAGACGCTGGCGGCGTATGCGACGGCGAACTGGGACGGTAGAGTGGACTGGGTGATTGGGCTGGATCTGGTGGAGGCCGGGCAACTGGTTCAGAGCCGGATTACTGGCGCGTTTGAAGGTGTTCGGAGTGGGATGCCCGATTTGCCAGTGGAATCATTTGTGCGGATTGATGGGCGGGGAATGCAGGAGATGAGTAAAAAGCTGATTGCGGATTTTCTGCAACGTCATCCGAAGGACAAACATATTTTGATTGCGGCGGCTACGGATTCGAGTGCGTTGGGCGCTGTGGATGCGGTGAGGGAGATGAAACGCGACAGGCATGTGGCGATTGTGGGGCAGGACTGTATCGCGGAGGCGATAACGGAGATGAAAAAGGCCAGGTCGCCGCTGGTTGGGTCGGTCTCGCATGAAGCGAGTTCTTATGGGCCGAATCTGATGAATTTGGGGCTTTCGCTGTTGCGGGGGCAGATGGTGGCTCCCTATAACTATGTCACTCACAAGATGATTACGCGCGACTCGTTGCGTCAGGAGTGATTTGCAACCGCAGGGTAGTCGCCGCGTAAGAGTTCAAGCATTTTTCGATCCAGCTTGTGACCTCGAAAATCTTCATAGGGAACGTCCTTGCGGCCGCTGTCGAGTACGCCGAAGTCGCCGCGAAAATTCCAGAGTGAGTTGCCCCAACCCACTTCTTTCCAGACGGAAAGAGAATCACGCATCCACGCGAGCACGACATCGTGTGGAGTCTGGTTGTAAGCGCCCCACTCTCCGACGTGAATCTGAACGCCGCGATCCATCAATGGCTTGTATCTGTCGATGTACTCGGCTTTGAGGCGAGTACGATCCCAGAGAGTTCCTTTGCTATCTGTAAGTGGCCACGTTGGCGGCTTCATGGGGTCGTAATCATTTCGCGAAACCCAGCTTGCTCCATAGTGGCTGAGGGACATGGGCTGATATCCGCGTGTGCTCTGCACAATGTTCCAGTCTGCGAATTCTATGACGGGATTTTGTCCGACGTTGATACCGTCGGCAAAGATGAGCCGGGTTGGATCTTCTTCGCGGATTGCCGCAATCAATGCTCGTGCAACTTCGACGTAGCGCTCCTGAATTGCGCCCTCGTAGGAACGCATGTTTGGGGGCTCGTTGATCAGGTCGAAGCTGAGGTGTTCGCTGGGCACTCCTTTGTAGCGTTTGGCGAAGGTGCGCCAGTGAAACACTGCCGCTGTAAGTGCTCTGTCGCGTTCTTCTTTCCGGCCGGTGAAGAGGTCGGCAGGCTCGAGTTCGCGGCCGTTGATGCAATAGCCCGGGATGCGGTGGAAGTTGAGATTGATATGAATGCCATGCTGCTTTCCTAGATCGATGGCACGATCGATCTCTTTCAGGGGAGCTTCGTTGATGTAGGTCCAGTCTTTGGGGTTTCCCCATATCCAATAGGAGAGCGGGAGACGTGCGAAGTTGAACCCCCATTCCTGCATCGTAGCGAAATCAAACTCCTGAAAGGCTGGTTGGGTATCGGCATCGCGATGTCGTTCCCATTGCAAGTTGAAGCCGCGCCAGTAAGGGATGGTCTGAATCTTCATACGAAGAGGGTCCTGTGATGCTGGGGTTCCTGCCAGGCCGTTTTTCGTGTTGGTAATAAGACTCGCTGCTGCCATCCCACTTAGAAAACTTCTACGGAGCATTCGATCACCTTGAAGATCATTATCTGGAAAGATAAAGTTTTGCATAACAAATATGCAGCTTTCGAAGTAGAAAAGGATAACGAAATCATTCGGCTTTGCCGAATATTTTCGTTGCCCGCTATTCGGTGGAGATGTTTCTGATTCTGATAGTGGGGTTGTAAGGCTGATGATGTTGTATTCCTTGCTGTGGTAGCGTTATCGCGCTGAAGGAGAATCGTTTCTACATGCACATCGAACCCAACTTTGCGTGCGGCAGCAACAGGTTGTCTGCCATGAGTTCGAAACGGCGATTGCTCCTGGGAGGAGTCGCTGCGCTTGCGATCTGCTCTATTGCTGTTCTGGCGCAAGTAACGGTAACAAATACGCCGCCGCAGTATGGTCCGTATAACGGCGTCTTTCTTGCGGATGGCATAGGGTTCAAGATGCCTTTGGCGGATGCGCACGATACTGTTTTGCGTGCCGACTTGCCTTGGACGCTCTATTGTTGGGTGCGCACGAGCGAACCTGTGGAGGGACGCGAATTGGTGGCTGGGCTTGGGAGCGTCTCTGCAGAGAACCCGCGATATCTCGGCCTGGATGCGGGTAAGGTAATGCTGTGGATGGGGAGAGGGAATGAATTTAGCGGGACCGCGGATCTCAGGGCGGGAGAGTGGCATTTGCTCGCTGCCACCTTCGATGGCAGCCGGTTCCATCTTTATGCAGATGGGGCACAAGTTGGAAGTGGCGCGCTTTTGCTGGGCAATACGAATCCGCTTCTGCAGATGGCACCATCGGCTTCGGGGGCGAATGTCACTGTAGTACGGAGGCATTTTGGTGGTCAGATTGCGGCGTTTACGATGTTACGGCGAGCGTTGTCCGATGCTGATGTTCGCCAGCTTCATGAAAGTCCTCCAAACTTTTCGCTGATTCTTTTCGAGGAAGGATCGAAGCCGTGGCCGTTGCAGACACGTGGACAGGCTGGCTATCGCGCACCACAAGATCCTTCGACCTGGCCTAGGAGCCGCGCACCGTTTTCGGCGCCGACGATTCTTAAACGTGCGCCAGTAGGAGCGTCTCTAGCAGAGACAGGGGCGGGAGAGTGGAGCTTCGAAGATGGATGGAATCTTCGCGAGGCTCCGAAGGTAGACGTCGACGGGACGCAATTGTCTTTGGCAGATTATCGCGCGACTGGTTGGATGCGAGCGACTGTTCCCGGTACAGTGCTGACGACGATGATTGACGATGGGGTCTACCCGGATCCTGACTTTGGGCTTAATAACCTGGCGATTCCGGAGTCGCTGAATAAACAGGATTACTGGTACCGGAATGAGTTTACGGCGCCAGCCTCTTTACAGGCGGCGAGTGGAGAGGGGCGCCATGTTGAGCTTACTTTTCAGGGCATCAACTATGAAGCGACGGTGTGGCTCAATGGGACTCGGCTTGGAGAGATCAGGGGAGCGTTTAACCGCGGTACATTCGATGTGACCTCGGTGCTGAAGGTAGGAAAGAATGTTCTTGCGGTTCGAATTTCGCCTCCTCCTCATCCGGGTATTCCACATGAGCAATCGGTTTTGGGTGGGCCGGGTGAAAATGGCGGAGCCATGGTGTTGGATGGGCCTTCGTTTATGGCTACGGAAGGATGGGACTGGATTCCTGCGATTCGTGATCGCGACAGTGGGATTTGGCAGCCAGTGATGTTGAGAGTGACGCGGAACCTGAAGCTGGGAGACACGCAGGTTGTTACGTCATTTCCGGATCATGATACGTCGCATGCTTCTGTTGAGATTGATGTGCCTGTTACAAACTTTTCAGGCAAGGCGGTTCAAGCGAGCATTGATGCATCGATTGAACAGGTTGCTGTTCATAAGAATGTTATGGTGCCTCCGGGTGAGAGCATTGTGAAACTCGTGCCTGCGGAGTTTGCCCAACTGAATCTGCAGCATCCGCGTTTGTGGTGGCCTAATGGCTATGGCAAGCCAGAGCTCTATCACTTGAAGCTGACGTTCAAGGACGATACGGGTATCTCGGATACTAAGGATGTCCGCTTTGGTGTTCGTGAGATTAGCTATGAACTGAGTTTGCTGGATAAGACTGGGCATCTGCGAAGAGTGGAGTTTTCGCCTACGGCGGCACGAGGCGGCGCGGGGCCTGTTGTAGACGTTAGCCATCAGGGTATACGCGAGATTCCGTCGGCGGATGCTTTGGCGCTGAATCTTTCTGAAGAACAAGCAGAGCGGTATCGCTCTCATGTTGCTTCGTTGGTAGCCGGAGCAGAGAATTCGCCGGCGCTTCAGGCGCTTTCAGATACTGGGCCTGCGCCTTATCTTGTCATCAAAGTGAACGGCGTTCGCATTGCGGCGCGCGGCGGTAACTGGGGTATGGATGATGCGCGGAAGCGTGTGTCTCGAGCGCGGCTTGAACCGTATTTCAGGTTGAATCGTGATGCGAATCTGAACATTATTCGTAACTGGGTTGGATTGAGTACGGAAGAGGTCTTTTACGATCTGGCGGACGAGTATGGAATGCTTGTCTGGAATGACTTTTGGATGTCTACGCAGAACTACAACATTGAAGCTGAAGATCCGGCGCTCTTTCTTGCGAATGCGAGCGATACGATCAAACACTTCAGAAATCATCCTTCGATTGTGGTGTGGTGTGGCCGCAATGAAGGTGTTCCCCAGCCGATTATTAATCGAGGGCTCGATGAATTGGTGCGAACGCTCGACGGTACGCGTTACTATTCGCCGAGCTCTAATCAGGTAAATCTGCAGGATAGTGGGCCTTATAGCTATAAGAATCCGGCACTCTATTTTTCTTTGCTGAATCGTGGTTTCTCGGTGGAGACGGGAACGCCGTCGATGTCTACGCTTGAATCTTTTCAGAGCACGATTGCGAAAGAAGATCAGTGGCCCATTGGAGATGCATGGGCCTACCATGACTGGCACCAGAGCGGTAACGGAGATGTTGCACCGTTCATGGCTGAGATTCAATCGGAGTTTGGTGCGCCAACGAGTCTCGAAGACTTTGAACGTAAGGCACAGATGTTGAACTACGTGAACCACCGCGCCATTTTTGAAGGAATGAATGCACATCTTTGGACACCGAACAGCGGACGCATGTTGTGGATGACGCAGCCTGCGTGGCCCAGCACGATGTGGCAGATTCTTAGCTCTGACTACGATACGCAGGCTTCGTTTTATGGAACGAAGAAGGCTTGTGAGCCGGTGCATGTACAACTCAATCTAGCGACGTATGCGGTCGACGTCGTCAACACTACTACGACAGCTATGTCTGGGCTTACGGTTAGTGCGAAGGTCTACTCGCTAGCAAATGTACTGCTGCTTCAAGCAAAGGAACAAAAGGATGCAGCGCCAAACTCAGCGATTGGGAGCCTTAAACTCGATCTGGCTCCTTTTCTTGCGCAGGGGATGGTTATTGTGAAGTTGGAGTTGGTTGATGCTTCCGGCAAGATAGTTTCAGAGAATCTTTACTGGCTGGGGGCTGAGCCATCTTCTTATCGCGAACTGACCCGACTGGCTGCGACGCAGTTGAAGACGGAAGCGAGTACGGGTGCTGCTGATGGCAAGGTGAAGATTAAGGTTGAACTGACGAATACAGGTAGTGTTGTGAGTTTGGAGAACAAACTCACGTTGATTTCGTCGAAAGATAAGACACGGATTTTGCCAGCGTACTACTCCGATAATTACATCTCACTTCTTCCTGGAGAGACCCGCAGCATCGAAGTGGAATATCCGGCCTCGCTTAGTAGGGGCGGTGCCGAGGTTGCTCTTCGCGGATGGAACACGGTACCCCAGACTATCGCTGTAAAATAGGCAATTAACCCTCTTAGAGATGCAACCCATATGGAGAAGTTTTTAGGGGCTTCGCCGCGATGCCCGGATGATAAAATTTCGTATTGGGAATAGTTGCCGTATTGATGTTTCGTGTGGAATGATTAGCGGGGCTTGAGGTTTGAGATGACGATGAAGAGTGAACTTAGATTTTTGGAAGATCGTTGGGATGACGCGGTTGCGTCAAAGCTGGATGAGCCGGAGTTGCTGAGGTATCGGTCGAATCTGCTGGGGTCCGATTTGCGGATCACGAACTTTGGCGGCGGAAATACAAGCTCGAAGCTGGAGCAGGTGGATCCTCTTGATGGTAGCGCGAAGCAGATTCTTTGGGTGAAGGGCAGTGGTGGGGATCTGGGCAGCATCAAGCGCGCTGGGTTTGCGACGCTTTATATGGAGAAGTTGCTGGCTCTGGAGAAGGTGTATCGCGGCGTCGATCTGGAAGACGAGATGGTGGAGATGTATCCGCTGTGCACGTTTGGAAATAACCCGGTGGCGGCTTCGATTGATACGCCACTGCATGGGTTTTTGCCGTTTCCACATGTTGATCATTTGCATCCGGATTGGGGCATTGCGTTGGCGGCTTCGGCTAACGGGAAGATCAAGATGGAGGAGTTCAATAGGGAGTTTGGCCATAAGCTCGCTTGGCTGCCTTGGCAGAGGCCGGGGTTTGAGCTGGGGATGATGCTGAAGCGGGTTGTGGAACAGACGCCTGGATGTGATGGCGTTGTGCTGGGTGGGCATGGCTTGTTTACGTGGGGAGATACGCAGCGTGAGTGCTACCTGAATACCATCACGATCATCGATCAGTTGGGGCAGTTTATCGAGCGGCATGGCGACGGGCAAAAGGCTTTTGGCGGCGGTAGAGTAAAGGCGCGGGAAGATCGAGCGGAGATCGCGGCTGCGATTCTGCCTTATCTGCGTGGAGCCGTATCGCGGAAGCAGCGGTGGATCGGAAGTTATACGGATTCGACCGAGGTGCTGGAGTTTGTGAACTCGGAGGGTGCGGAGAAGCTGGCGCACTTGGGGACTAGCTGCCCGGACCACTTTATCCGGACGAAGATTCGGCCGATGTTTCTTAAGTGGAATCCGGCGGATGATCCGGCTGAGTTGAAGGAGTTGATTGAAACGGCACTGGAGACATATCGCGCGGAGTACGCGGAGTACTATGGGAGACATGCGTTGAAGGACTCGCCTGCGATTCGAGATGCGAGTCCGACCGTGGTGCTGGTGCCGGGCGTGGGGATGTTCAGCTTTGGAAAGAACAAGACGGAGTCGCGGGTTACGGGTGAGTTCTACATCAATGCGATTGGTGTGATGCGAGGTGCAGGCAAGCTGGGCGCGGGTGTGGACTGTAAAGAGATTCCACAGGCTGGGCCGGCGGCTTCGGCGGAGCAGTTCGCTGTGCACGAGAACTATGTAGCGCTGCCACCGAGCGAGGCGTTTCGGATTGAGTATTGGAAGTTGGAGGAAGCGAAGATTCGCAGACAGCCGCCGGAGAAAGAGCTTAGTCGAAAGATTGCCTTGGTGGTTGGTGGGGGTAGTGGAATTGGGCGAGAGGTGGCTTTGCTGGCGGCTGAACGTGGGGCGCATGTGATGATTGCGGACCGCGATGTTGCAGGTGCGGAGAAGGTTGCGGAAGAGACGCGTTCGATTGCCGGGAAGGAAGCGGTTGGATGGACAGGGATTGATATTCGCGACCGTCTGGCGATCAAGGCTGCGCTTGAGGCTACGATTCGTCAGTTTGGCGGGATCGATATTTTGATCAATACGGCGGCGCTGTTTCCTTCATCGCCGGATGGAGTGATCAGCGATGCGCAATGGGCGCTGACGCTGGAGGTAAATGTTACAGCGAACTATTTGCTGACGGATGAGGCTGCGCGGATTTTCAAGGAGCAGGGAATTGATGGCAGTGTCGTGCTGACTAGCTCCGCAAATGCAGTTGTAGCGAAGCGTGGAAGCGAGGCCTATGACGTAAGCAAGGCTGCGTTGAGCCATCTGGTGCGTGAGCTTGCCGTATCGCTGGCTCCGAAGGTGCGGGTGAACGGAATTAGTCCGGCTACTGTGGTGAAGGGGTCGACGATGTTTCCGAGGGATCGTGTGATTGCTTCGCTGAAGAAGTATGGACTGCCGTTTGAAGAGAACGATACGGATGATGGGCTGCGGAATGTGCTGGCGCAGTTCTATGCGACGCGGACGTTGACACATCAGCCTATCGATCCGAAGGACTGTGCGCAGGCGATCATGTTTTTGGCAGGGCCGTTGGCTCGGTGCACGACTGGGCATCTGATTCCGGTGGATGGTGGGTTGACTGAGGCTTATCTGCGATGATGCAGCTGCCCTCTGATCGGCGGGCGTTGGTCGCGGTGGATCTAGGCGCTGAGAGCTGCAGGGTCTCGCTGCTTCGATGGGTGGAGGAGAAGGCTGCGATTATGTTGGTGCATCGTTTTGCGAATGCTCCGCGCATGGTAGATGGTGGGCTGCGGTGGGATATTGCAATGATCGAGGCGGGTCTTGACGATGGCCTGCGGCGATGCGCGGCGATTGCGGTGGAGGGGGTCCGATCGATCGCTGTGGATGGGTGGGCGGTCGATTATGTTCGTTTGGATGAGGCGGGAAGAGCGTTTGCTGATCCCTTTTGCTATCGCGATGAGAGGACGGTGGAGGCGGAGAGGTTGCTGCATGAACGGATTGATGCGGGGCGGCTGCGTGAGCTGACGGGTGTTCAGTTGCTGCGGATCAACACACTGTATCAACTTTATGCGGATCGGTTGCAGCGCATTCCGCAAGGGCGATGGGTGAATCTGCCGGAGTATATTTTGTCGCGGCTGGGCGGAGCGCGTGTTGCTGAATATACGAATGCTACGCATACGCAGATGATTGATTTACATAATCGCGAGTGGAGCAGTGAGATTTTCGATGCGGCTCAGCTTGAAGTTGCGAACGCGGCGGAGGTTGTGCCTCCGGGGTCGATTGTTGGACGATTGTCTGGGCCTCTGACGGAGTTGGCGGCGTATCGCGGTACGGAGTTGATTGCTCCGGCTTGTCACGATACCGCTTCGGCAATTGCGGGCATACCGGAGGCGGGTGACGATTGGGCGTATATCAGTTCGGGGACGTGGTCGTTGGTGGGCGCGCTGTCGGAGGAGCCGCAGAATGGGCCGATGGTTGCGGCGGAAAACTTTACGAATCTTGGGGCTGTTGGTGGGCGGATTTGCTTTCATAAAAATGTCAATGGGATGTGGCTGATTCGGCAATGCATTGATGCGTGGGCCGCGACTGGCCGTGTCTGGGCTGCTCCGGAGTTGGTGGCTGCTGCGGAGGCAATCGAGAAGCCGGATGGGTTGATCGATGTGGATGAAGCGGACCTTTTGCTGGCTGGAAAGATGCCGCAACGGATTAATGCGCAGAGAGTGCGTAAGGGATTCGAGCCATTGGATGAGGACGCTGGAAATGCTCCCGCGTTTGCGAGCTTGATCTTTCGTAGTCTGGCGGCGAGATATGCAGAGGTATTGGACCGTGTGGCGTTTCATACCGGGAAGAAGTTGAAACGGGTGGTTGTTGTTGGTGGTGGAAGCCGGAATAAGTTTTTGAACCAGCTGACGCAGGATGCTACTGGGCTCAAGGTGGTTCCGGGTGCGATGGAGAGCTCAACTGTGGGGAACTTCGCTCTGCAGCTGGCAGTGCTGGAAGGAAGTCGCGATGCTGTGATGGGCGCGTGTGCGACGGAGGTGTCGCGGTGGGCTGCGGTTTTGGTGGAGGCGATGGAAGGGAATTAGTCGGGCGCTGCGCTGCGTGATAGGCTTTCCAGTGCATGTCTGCTCACTCGTTCGATCTCTCTGCTGCGGCGTTCACCGAGATGGTACGCCAGGGGTTTCATCCGGATCTTCCAACAGGTAGCGAGGAGCAGGTGGAGCGGATTCGCGCCGCTAAGCATGAGACACCGGGCGGCGAGGTGCGTGATCTGCGCGGGCTGCTTTGGTCTTCGATCGATAACGATACTTCGCGCGATCTCGATCAGGTGGAGTTTGCAGAGCGCGTGGACGGCGGCATACGGGTGCGGGTGGGCGTTGCGGATGTGTCGGGTTCGGTGGCGAAGAACACTCCGCTGGACAAGCATGCTGCAGACCAGACGAAGACGGTTTATACGGCGACGCGGAACTTCCCGATGTTGCCGAATGAGCTTTCGACGGATATGACTTCGTTGAATGAGGGGGAAGATCGCGCGGCGGTTGTGTCGGAGTTTGTGGTTGATCCGAACGGGTGTTTGAGTCAGCAGAAAATCTATCGGGCTGTGGTGCACAATCGGGCGAAGCTGGCTTATAGCAAGGTTGGGCCTTGGCTTGAAGGGAAGGCGGAGCCTGACGAGAAGGTTGCGGCTTCGCCGGAGTTGCAGGCTCAGTTGCGGCTTCAGGATGAGGCGGCGAGGGCGATCCGAGAAGAACGAGTGGCGCAGGGAGCGCTGGAGTTCAACCGCATTGAGGCTGATCCGGTGGTGATCGATGGAGTGGTTCGCGCGATTAAGACGGCTCAGCATAATCGGGCTACGGATTTGATTGAGGATTTTATGATTGGCGCGAATGAGACCATGGCGGAGCTTCTGCGTGCGGCCGGTCGGTCGAGCATTCGTCGTGTTGTGCGATCGCCGGAGCGATGGGATCGGATCGTTGCTTTGGTGGGCCGATATGGGACGGAGCTTCCGGCAGAGCCGGATTCTGCAGCGTTGAATGCGTTTCTTCGGAAGGAAAGAGCTGCGGATGCGGTTCACTATCCCGATTTGTCGCTGTCGATTATTAAGCTGATGGGGCCGGGGGAGTATGTGCTGTCGAAGGGCAGCGATACGGAGCCGTTGGGGCATTTTGGGTTGGCCGCGCGGGACTATACGCACTCGACTGCGCCAAATCGGCGGTTTGCGGATCTGGTGATCCAGAGGTTAGTGAAGGCGATGCTGGATGATGAACCTGCGCCTTATACCGATGCTGAGCTGGCCGCGATTGCGATGCAGTGCAATCTGAAAGAGAAGGCCGGGCACAAGGTGGAGCGAGCGATGCGGAAGCGGGTGGCAGCTGTGGCGTTGGCTAATAGCATCGGGAAGAGTTTTCGCGGCGTGATTACGGGTGCGAGCGAGAAGGGTGTGTATGTGCGAGTCTTTGATCCGCCGGTGGAAGGCAGGATCGTCAAAGGCGAGCATGGCCTGGATGTGGGCGATACGGTGACGGTGACGCTGCTGCATACCGATCCGCAACATGCCTTTATCGATTTTGGACATGCGGGATAGGCAGGTCGATCTTTATTGGGTAGGAGTAGGCGTTACGGTTGAAGGCGCTGGTGCTGGAAGAGGTGCCAGGTTTTTGATTGAGGCGATGGGTAGTTCGAGGGCACCGACGCGGTTTCCGGTTAAGTCGTGGATGCCGACGCGGAGATAGTACTGGCCTTTGACGGGGACGCTGATCTCTTGATGGTAGGGGAGTCCGTGCTTGAGGAGTTCGGTGTAGGTCGCGGATGAAAAATTAGCCTGGGCGCTGTTATCTGCGTAGTTGATGAGATTGCCGTCTTGGTCATAAACGTAGGCGAGGAAGCGGACGTCGAGGTGATAGATGCCGTCCGAGGTTTGGGTGATCGCGGCGCGGGAGTCCGCGGCGTAGTCAATGTCGTAGCGGCGGAATGGGCCTTGAATCTTGAGGTTAGGATTGAGGACATTGCCCTCTGCGGGCTTGTCTTCCGGAACAGTGGTGGCGGGCAGGATGCGGGCCTTCAGGATGATCTGGGTGGGGTCGAGGCCTCCGCGCATCATCGCGGCATGCATTGGATCGACGGGTTTTGTTGTGGGGGTGGTTTCTGTGGCCCCGACGTGTTTCGTTGGACCGTTGGGGTCGTCGGCGTAGTAGCCGCGACGGTAGGAGAGGGTGTATCCCTGCTGTTGGAGATTGACCTGAATTTTGCGAAAGCTGCCGTTCCACTTGGTGTTGGTGGGAGAGTAGGCGATGGTGTAGTAGTTTGAGCCGGCATCGATGGCGCTAGCTACGGCCTGACTGAGGCCGTTGGTGTTGATAAAGGCTTTGCCGCCGGTCTCTTGGGCCATCTGGAGCATAGTGGCGTGTTCGGCTGCGGTCTGCTGGAAAAATTTGGTATCGTCTTTGCCGAAGGTGGAGGGATTGCGGGCATATTGGCTGCCGGACTTGGCGGCACTGAAACTAGGCGAGACCATGAGGCCGCGAGCGTCTACGGGGTAGACCGCCACCTGGTTGAGGGTGAGGAGATTGGTGGTCTCGCGGAACTCATCTTCGAAACCTGCGGCAGCGGCGAAGGGGTCCTGGAGATCACCGTCGGGGAGGATATTGATAGGGAAGGAACCGGAGAACCAGATGAGATTTTTGCGACCTGGAATACCAGTGAGATAACGAGCGAGTTGATTGAGCGCGTCGAGAGTATAGCGGGCGCGGAGTTGGAGTTGGAAGGATTGCTGCTCGGCATCGAACTGCTTGAGGTTTGCGAGGATGTCTGAGATGTCGGGGGCGTTACCAAAGCTGCTGACTGTATCTGAGAGGGATTGGAGGCCGTCGCCACCGCCTACGGGGTCGTCCAACAGCGGGGAGGTTCGAAGACTTTTCTGGTTGATTGCGGTCTTGAGGAGTTCGG
>Ga0206894_1013_pt1 | contig 17506 bp, 16 predicted proteins | sample Alteio_BWOrgHeat_54_FD_152953 | JGI IMG/M metagenome (GOLD analysis project Ga0206894, IMG submission 152953) | Enriched cells from forest soil in Barre Woods Harvard Forest LTER site, Petersham, Massachusetts, United States -... | ecosystem: Environmental > Terrestrial > Soil > Temperate forest >...
AAAAGGATCACGTGTTTGAATTTTTTCAATCCTCGTTAGAGTGAAGCCAGCCCCTTCTAATAATTCCGTATATTTTTCAATAGTAAGGAATTGTCTAGGAAGGATGTTTTTCCAATAACAAGACCACTTAGGTGATGTTTGGACGGTTTTACGCGCTTGTTTCCATGCTTCATTATCCACAGCAGGGATCAATATCCATAACTTACCGCTTGGTTTTATCAGCTTTGCAAGATTTTCAATGGCTTGCTTTTGGTCTTGGCAATGTTGTAAAGCACAATTAGAAATGATTACATCAAATAATTCAGAAGTATTTGCCTCTAGAAATCCACCTTCTTGGAAATTTAGATTTGGATATTCTAGAAAGCAATATTGCTTTCTAGCCCATTCAAGCATGGCGATCGATGGGTCGATGCCAAGAATTGTACCTTGAGGGATAAACTTAGACACGTCTGCCGTGATTTTACCATCACCACATCCGATATCTAAAATGCGCTCATCACCCTTGAGTTGTTTGACATTTGAAGCCAAAAACGACCACGCCCAGCGGCGTTGCATATCCGAATTATGCACATAGTTTCGGACAAGTTTACTATCCCAATAAGTGTCGTCTGCAACGAGATGCGCAGTCCCCCCCACAAAAAGAACATGTAGTGTCAATATCAGTTTGTTAAGCATAAATAACTCTCTATGTTGTGTTTTTTTTTGAAATCAAATACTGTGGCTTAAATTGGACTTAAAGGCTAAGTTACCATGATTAATGAAATATTATCTACAACACTAGGTGGATTAGGCCTTCTTTTTCTTGCGTTGAAATTTTTAGACACAAATATGCAAAGTCTGATGACAGGCTCTGTGCGCACCACCATAAAGAAACACACCTCTAATGACATTTCAGCAATGTTTTGGGGATTTGTTTTAGGATTGATCACAAGTGCACCAGCAGTTGTTGGTTGTATTGCATCCTCATTGTATAGCTGTCGTTCCCTTTCCCATCAAAGAACGCTTATTATGACTACCTGGAGCAATCTAGGCTGTTGGGGATTATTTTTTGTTGTGTTTCTTAACATCGACTTAATTGTGCTTTATCTCATCGGCTTTACAGGAATAGCAGTTTATCTTGAGAAGCCTTTTAAATGGCGTTTTTATTTGGGATGTATAGCGGCTATCTGCCTAATGCTTTTTGCCGTCATGTTAATGAAATCTCAATCTGGAAAGATTGCTGACATTCCTTGGGTTAGCGCGCATTTAAGTGAAATTCAAAGTGCTTATTTTAAATCATTTGTTATTGCTGCATTGCTAACCTTTCTTACCCAGTCTGACTTGGTGATTATGTTATTGATCACGAATCTTTCGCACGCGCATGTTTTGACAGTTGATCAAGCCATTTTAATGTTATATGGCGTGCAAATTGGCGTTGGCATGACCTATCTTTTGTTAATGATCAATACCAAAGGAATCATGAAGCAGATTTTCTTCCTTCAAATATTATTCAACGTTCTGGTTGGGGTTGTCTTTACACTGCTTTTGATTGTTGAAATGACGACATCCATCCCTCTAGTCAAAGCCTTAAGTCAACAGGTTGCTAGTTCTATTTGGTCCCAAATGCTTTTCATCGTAATTTTTGCTAGCGCTATCATGTGTATCTTGTTTACGATCTTCTCTGAAGTCCTTTCTAAATTTATCCTCAAAATATTCAAAGTATCGGAAGTCTACGATCCCGCCAGACCTCGTTATATCACTATGGAAGCTATTTCAGATCCTGCCAGTGCGCTTGATCTTTTTGAACAAGAGTTGCTAGCACTACTCAAGAGATTGCCACAAAACATCGAATACAAACTATTAAATCAAGACGGCGATCCTTTTCAAGTGCAAGCCACACTTAAATTGCATCATGAACAGTTCATAGCAGTTACAAAGGTCGCGGACGAGCTTTTAAAGGAATTAGGACAGCAGAATATTGCCGCTGAAATTTCCGGAGAGCTGTTTATCGCTTCAGATCGACTGCAAATCAGTTCGGCCTTAGAAGAAGGAACTCATAGTCTTTTGCAAATAGAGCTTCCACAAGCCTGTTCTGAAGGGATTAAAACCCTTGCAACCCAGATCAATGAAGCACAGCAGGTGCTCTTTGAAACCACAATCGATGCGATTGCCAACAGGGATAAAGAGGATATAGAAGTGCTTTTGGAAGCTATCTCCAGTAGTAAATCGAGTATCGATAGCATTCGTCAAGCTTATATCAAGCAAGAGAGCATTTCCTCTGTCCATAACAAAGTGTTAATATTAACTCTTACCTCTCTCTTTGAAAGAAATGTATGGCTCCTTCAACGCCTAATCCACGAATATCTTCCAAAGGCACCGCTAATAAAAAGCGAGGCTCCATCACTGTTAAAGACGTAAATCACGATGATTAATGAAATATTATCTACAACACTGGGTGGATTAGGTCTCCTCTTTCTCGCATTGAAATTTTTAGAGACCAATATACAAAGTTTGATGACAGGCGCTGTACGCACTTCCATCAAAAAACACACATCAAATGACCTAATCACAATTTTTTGGGGATGCTTTTTAGGGGTGATCACCGGTGAACCGGCAGTTGTAGGCTGTATAGCGGCTTCTTTGTATAGCTGTCGTTCTCTTTCCCATCAAAGAACTCTCATTATGTCCACGTGGAGCAACCTGGGGTCTTGGGGGCTATTTTTTGTTGTGTTCCTTAATATTGATCTTGTTGTGCTTTACCTTATTGGTTTCACTGGCATCGCAGTTTATCTTGAAAAGCCTTTCAAATGGCGTTTTTATTTGGGAAGTATCGCCGCAATCTGTCTTTTACTCTTTGCCGTCATGTTAATGAAATCCCAATCTGAGAAGATCGCTGATATCCCTTGGGTGAGTGCGCATTTAAGTGAAATTCAAAGTGCGTATTTTAAATCATTCGTGATTGCCGTGGTGCTCACGTTTCTTACACAGTCCGATTTGGTGATTATGCTATTGATCGCTAGCCTTTCACATGCGCATGTTTTAAATGTAGATCAAGCTATTTTAATGTTATATGGCGTGCAAATTGGCGTTGGTATGGCTTATCTTTTAGTGATGATAAACTCCAAAGGGGCCATGAAGCAGATTTTCTTCCTTCAAGTATTATTCTACGTGCTGCTTGGATTAGTCTTTACGTTACTATTGATCATTGAAATGATGACTTCAATTCCTTTAATCAAAGCCTTAAGTGAACAAGTGTCTAGTTCTATTTGGTCTCAGATGCTCTTTATCGTGATTTTCGCTAGCGCTACGATGTGCATCTTATTTACGATATTCTCCAAGCCCCTTTCTAAACTGATGCTTAAAATATTCAAGACATCTGCGGCTTATGATCCCGCAACGCCCCGTTATATCACCATGGATGCTATTTCAGATCCAGCCAGTGCGCTTGATCTTTTTGAACAAGAGTTGTTAGCACTACTCAAGAGATTGCCGCAAAGCATCGAATACAAGCTATTGAATCAAGGCGGCGATCCCTTTCAAGTGCAAGCTATAATGAAGTTGCACCATGAACAGTTCATAGCGGTCACCAAAGTCGCTGATGAGCTTTTAAAGGAACTAGGACAACAAAATATTGCTGCAGAAATTTCCGAAAAACTGTTTATCGCTTCTGACCGCCTGCAGATCAGTTCTGCTTTAGAGGAAGGGACTAATAGTCTCTTGCAAATCGAGCTTCCTCAAGATTGCTCTGAAGGGATTAAAACCCTTTCAATACAGATCTATGAAGCGCAGCAAGTGCTTTTTGAAACCACGATTGAAGCGATAGCCAACAGGGATAAAGAGGATATAGAAGTGCTTTTGGAAGCTATCGCCAGCAGTAAATCGTGTATTGATGGCATTCGTCAAGCGTATATCAAACAAGAAAGTGCTTCATCTGTCCACAACAAAGTGTTAATATTAAACCTCACCTCTCTCTTTGAAAGAAACGTATGGCTCCTGCAGCGTCTAATCCACGAATATCTTCCAAAGACACCACTTGTAAAAAGCGAGACTCCACTGCTGTTAAAAACGTAATCCTTGACGTACATGTTCACACAATGGCGTCAACTTAATAGAGTACCGCCCTATTTGAACGCGAAGATCGCGAAGCCAGCGAAGATAACGCGAAGATTTTTCTGTTGTAAAAAGTTAATTTACAACAAAATGAGCACATTTTCTCAAAACATAAAGGGATTTTATGGAACTGCGCGTCGATAACCAACTGGATGAGCAAACAGAAGTGCTCATCAAAAATATCATTGGGGCCGCTATCGATGTGCATCGTGAACTCGGGCCTGGTTATCTTGAGAAAGTTTACGAACAAGCCATGGGACTGGAGCTTAGGCATCGGGGCTTATCTTATGCTACACAAGTACCCTTTGCAGTTTGTTACAAGGGTGTAAAAATACATGGTCAGGTGTTGGATATGGTCGTCGAAGGAAAGGTTATTTTAGAGCTAAAATCTGTGGAAATGCTCTTGCAAATCCATGAAGCCCAAATTATTTCTTATCGAAAATCAACGAGGTTGCCTGCTGGGTTGTTGATTAATTTCAAGGAGAAGTTAGTCAAAGATGGTATCAAAAGATTTGTCTTGAGCAAGCACTTCCAATAAATAAAAACATCTTCGCGCTGTCTTCGCTAGCTTCGCGATCTTCGCGTTCAAATAGGGCGGTACTCTATTAAGTTGACGCCATTGCATGTTCACGGGAACATGTACCCCCAAACAGTTTTATTATTTTTCGATAATAAAACTCTGAACAGCTACTTTTGGGTAAGCCACTGAATGATTTTCTGAAATGCGGCTTTGCTTAATACTCCCAGATGCCCCTTGTTAAGTTCAAAAGTATTCATGGGTACTGTCGACTTTAAAGACCACTCCATGTCTCCGATGATAGCATCGTATTGTGCTAATATATTAAATAGTTGTTGTTCATTGCCAGCCTCCAACACCCAACGCACCTCCAAAACATTTGAAGGCATGCCGATGGTAATTACCTTGCCTATATGTGGGTATCGCGTGGGTGTTTGCCCTTCTTTCATCACAAGTCTATCGCGGCGCAAAGTAGTAGGATCACTCTCATCGATGTAACAACATTCTGGGGTAAATGAACAATACAAAGCCATCATTCCCCCGAGAGAATGCCCTATGAGATCCACTCGCGGGGGGTCTATATTAAAGGTCTCTTTGTAGAGCAGCTGTATTTGCTCGATTTTCTCATAAATGCGCTTCCGTTCAGCTTCTGAAGCATTGTGCGCGTGCAAAAAATTCATGACAAAAACAGGGATACCTGCCTGCTTTAAAGCATGTCCCAAAGCGGCAACGTCAGACCATTTACCCATACTGCCATGCAACAAAAGCACCGGTGATTTGTGGCGATGTTCTGGTCTTAGCAAATCAAATCCATAATAATGTGGAGGACGACGATAACGCAAACGGCGAGCAGCAGAGCGCAAGCTAGGTCCAAATTCAAGCAACAACGTCCCTAAAACCAAACCCACAGGGCGATATTTAATACGAGCGGTATAGTCGATAAGCCTCTTAACAGATCGGAAGTGCAGGTCATAAATCTTATAAAACATGCGTGTAATCCGCTTAGTGAAGGCTTTTAGCATACAGACTTGGTTAGTTTTGTAGTGTTTCTGCAAGAAAATTACGAATTGAAACCCAAGCGCGCTTAGCAGCTAAGGGATTGTAGAGAACCCCTGCTTGAGGATCATTTGCACCAGGAGCAGCAAAGGCATGCATTGTGCCCCCATAAACATGAGCTTGCCAGTCTACCTGGCCTTGATCCATTTCCTTTTCAAAGCCCTCTAATGTTTGCTGAGACGCTACAGGATCATTGTAACCATGAAGAATAAGGATTTTTGCTCTAATGGGTTTTAGCAAAAGTGCAGGAGGTGAATCAAAATGTCCGTAGATACTTATTGCCCCTTTGAGGTCCACCCCGCTTCTGGCCAGATCAAGCGCACATACACCACCAAAACCAAAACCAAGCACAGCCACACGCTTGGCATCGACATAAGACAATCTAGAGGCTACCTCAAACCCTTTAACAACTCTCTTTTGCAATAAACTTCGGTCCTCCATAAACGGCTTTTTCAACAAGGCATTTTCTTCTTTTGTTTTGCCTAAGATTCCCTTTCCATACATGTCTAAAGCAAAGCTAGCATATCCCCATTCAGCAATCTCTCGAGCTTTATCACAGATAAACTCATCTCTTCCGTTCCATGCATGGCACAAAATCACTAATGGACGCATTTCTTCTCCTGAATGAACTGAAAATCCTTCAAGAGTGGTGTTGTGATCTTGATATGTAATTAACGAGGTTTTCATTTTTATTTTGCTTTATGGTTATGGCACATTGAATAATAGTTCCAGAACAACTTAGAGCACTCCCCTTCAGACAATGCCCTCAGGTCTACCCAAACAAGCTGCAAATCCCCTGGTTTGCCATGTTTTAGCAAGCGGCAACCATGCACGCGATAAATCATCCCGATTTGGTAAAACATGTAAGGTTCTTGGGAGGAAGTTCGCGGGACATCGACAATGGCGGTCAAATTGTCTATCAGCTGCACTGAGTCAAATTCCATGGCCACCTCTTCAGCAAACTCTCGACGTAAGGCCTGCTCAGCAGATTCGCCAAATTCAATGCCGCCGCCAGGGAAGTCTAGCTTACCAGCATAAGGTCCGCGCTGCTGGCGCACAGCCAATATTTTTCCCTCATTCATGACAACGCCATAGACGCCAATTCTGGTGATTTTCTTTGGAACCGTTATGTTGTCTGTTGTGTTGTCAAAAGAGTTCATAGTATTTTCCCCATAGCAATATCCTGAGGGCTTGGTGGCGCACCACTAGTGTCATAGAAAGGCATCGAAAGGCATTTATCTTGGAGGTAAACCTATGCTATCAGCTACACGATGTCCACTTCGGACTGCACTCTCCATAAAACCAGCCAACACTTCGGTATGTTCCCCAGCAAAGCTCAATCCAGGAAGTGTGAGTCTCCACACTGGCCAATATGGAATCATTTGGCCTGGCTTATAATGAATATAGCCTCCACCAGACCACGGTTGAGATTTATCCCATTTTTGAAAAACGGAATTCCCTGTGTGGTTAGCTGGCTCAAGTCCTGTCGGAAGCACTTGGTTTAATTGTCCTATGAAAAAGTCCACTTTTTCAGTATCAGTTAAATTTGCCTCGGCCCATTGGGCATCTGGACCTGTAATGTACATAGTGATCAAACCTGCTTGAGAATTATACTGATTATTCCCACACCAAGCGGTTCCAAATGTATATGGATTTTGCGGATTTGTGTTCATACTAGCATCCACCAACATAAACAAAAGTGGAGCTCCATTTGGAGGTCCACCGGCAAGTAAATCAAAAAAACGCGTTTTATATTCAACGACGATCTTATAAATCGGACCTGCTGGAATTTCAGCAATCGCTTTTTCCACAATTTTAGGTAAAGGGGGACAGAATTTGATTTTTCGTGTGGGTGGCAATGGTGTGGCCATAATGACTTGATCGCCTCGATATTTTATTTTACACCCATTTTGTTGTTTAACCGTTACTCTCACTCCTTCACATTTATATTCTACTTTCACAACCGGTGAATTGAGTTTTACATTTTTTCCCAAGTATTGGGCCATAGCTTTAGGAAGCAAATCATTCCCCCCCTGCAGACCATAAATATTCCTTCCTGAAACAACATCGGCCGAAATACCGTATTGTTGAGTAAGATATAAGTTTGAGATATCGCTGACAGGAGCATTCCACAATCCTTGATCGAGTTTGGTAATCATATAATTGGACATCGGATCAAAATCCAGCGAAGCAATATAATCCGAATCCGGTGTGTTATCTACTACCACTGCATCTGCGTGATATTGATCAGCCCTTTGATCTTGGGGTCTATTTGGATTCGTATTATGGGCTTGAGAAGGCCAATCCACACTACTATATGTCCCTATATCCATAGCCGTTTGAATAGCATCAGGATCATTTGCTGCAGTCTGGGTGCGATTGTTTTTATAAAAAAATACAAAATTACTTGGAAATGTTCCTGGAGGAAATGCTGAGTTCACATGGTTTTGGGTAGCAACCGGAATGTTAAATCGCTCCGCCAAAGTAAGCATTTCATAGTGGCTTGCGTCAATAAATGAAGCTCCCATCTCTGTATATAAATTTGGACTACTAAATGGCTCGCCCCGGTGGGTAAGCACTCTGCCTCCCACACGACTGTTTGCTTCTAATACAAGCACATCCCATCCTTTATCCTTTAAATCTACAGCAGCAGTCAATCCCGCCAAACCCGCGCCTACAATGATCACCCGATGCTTTGCATGGCATCGTTTCTTGTTACCTATCCTCTGGCCAGCATCAAGGCTAGAAAAAGCCAGCAAGCCACATAAGGTAAATATGAAAAATCGAAGAAATAATGATCTGAACGTTTTCATACAGTTAAATCCCTAAGCCTGAAATATATACACATTATTATTACCCAAAAAAACAAGCACTTTGTTTATAAGGGCTTGGCGCGTATTTTTGTCAATGGACGTTAAAATAAACGTTTATATTTCACAATAAAAAATTAATTTATTGAGGGACTACTCTTCAATGCTTTTGCTGAGACATTTAGTAATGGAAAAATACTTATTTAATGCCGGTCACAACCCACTCATCTTCTAGTTATAGCAATTCGTACATGTTCACGCAATGGCGTCAACTTAAAGAAACTTCTATCACAATCTGAGTTAGAGTCCGAAGCGATCAGCGTAGACGACTGTACAAAGCCCATAGTTCCTAAGCAGCTGGGGCGCTAGGTCCATGGAAGTTATATAGGAGTGACTGAGCGATTAGCGAAGGAACTATGGGTAATAGGAAAAAAATATAGAGCTCGTAGCGATAGCGTAGAGCGACTGAAAGTTGGTGAGCCAGATCAAGTCAATCGCTCTCCGCTGTCGCTCCGAGCTCCATGATTTTTACAAGTTTCCCACAGCTCCCGTTGGTCGCTGTGGGCTATGATCGGTCGCCCAAACTCAATTGGCAGTTTCCCTGGAGAAAAACTTTTGGCGATATACAATGCACTATTTTTATCTCTTTCTGAGTAATGATGACTTTTTCAACAAGCAGTCTTATTAGTTTTTGTTTTTTGTCATCAGGCAACTCAGTCGAAGTTATTTGGATTTCCTTCATAATTGTTTTCATTGATTGTTGCAACCCATTTCCCACCTCTTGTTCTATTCTACAGGCTTGTATAGCTTTCAATTTCTCTTCTAAAGATGCTTTGCGCACATCCAAACCTTTTTGACGTTTACTTAATTCTTCTAAGTCGACTAGTCCTGTTTGAAATGCATCTAGAAGCCTGTCTCTTTCATTTAATATTTTTGTAAGATCTTTTTTGAGATTAGTTTCTTCTCGATTCACTTCTTCCGTGTTAATGGCGTCTTTGGCGCGACGTTTTAACTCTTGCTGTATTATAAGTGGGTCTTGAATCAACTTCATAACTTCATCATATATCAATACATCAAGTTCTTCTTGATTCACAGATCGGTTTAAGCAATTCTTTAATTTCCTGTCCGCTTGACTTCGACAATAGTAAGTCCCTTTGGTCTTACCTTTTTGCTTTCTAAAACGCTTGTAAAACGGATATCCGCACTCTCCACATACAATTATCCCCTGTAACAACCCTAGTTTTTTTGTATTCCTAGAAGCGTTAACTATATTTTCTTTTAGCTGTTCTTGAGCAAGTTCTAAATCATTCTCAGATATTATAGGCGGCACACTTATAGGTATCCAATCTTCTTTTGGTATATGCTTACGTGCATATTTTGGTTTTAAAACTTTTCCCGACTTATAATGTCTAATTTTGTCAGTTATCCCCTCTGAACGTTCTGTTTTGCCATAGTACGAAGTACCAGTGTAAGCGGGATTTTTTAAGATATCTCTTATAGTGATTCGATCCCATTTTAAATTTCCTTTTGGGCTTTTAATACCTTTTTGAAATAGTCGTTGCACGATTCCTGATAATGACAATGATTCAATCACGTATAGCCTGAATATCTCTCTTACAATCGCCACTTGCTCCTCAACAACTTCTACAGTTGTACAAGAGCCTACCTTTACTCTTTTATATCCAAAAGGCAAGCTTGGAAGAGCTGATGGATCTCCTCGTTTGGCCTTGTAAATGCGCCCACGACGTGAACGATCGATGATTAGTTCGCGTTCATATTCCGCGATTACTCCTTGCATGTGTGTAAGAAGTCTACCTTCAGGCGTATCCTTTTTCTCGTTAGGTGCATCTTTTATAAAAAAAGGTTTCACACCATATTTTCGAAACTCTTCTAATAAAATAAGTTGATGAGAGTAATTTCTTGCTAGTCTATCAGGACTATACGCTATAATCGCATCAATTGAATCAGTACGGATTATATCTCGGAGTTCATCTAAAGAATGTCTTTGAAGCGATTTCCCGGATACATTGTTATCAACAAACATTAAATGATCGGGGATATGATAACCTTCAATTTTAGCATATTGCTTTATAGCATCAATTTGGCTTTCAATCGTTTCGCCTTGCTTATGGCCTCGTGGCGATACTCTGGCATAAAGTGCGGCATTCATTTTCATTTGTTGTCTCCTTAAATAAGTGCAGATTATTCATGTTAGCCTGCACAACGTCGCTTAAAATAATATCAAGGCCTTTTATAAGCCGCATCATTTGATTTCTTTGAGGCTGGTAGTCCATTGTTATCGTCTTTATTTTTTTTATTTTGGACACAACTTTGTTCCCTCTTAATAGAGCCTTTAAAAGGGCGCAATATAGATTTGTCAAATTTATTTTCAAAGTAGAAAGTGCCAATTGAGTTTATGCTGGTTCAGGCGTCCTGCGCTAATCGCTCCGGACTTTAACGAAAGTAAACTTGCCCAAGTCCTAAAACCGCACTAATTGGCAGAAGTCAGGAAAGATAGGGAAAAGCAGCAATTGGCATAGCCATGACATGCTTGGGCGTAGCAACAGCCTACCAAGGGATCATGGAAGTGATTGATCCCACAGATTTGACTGCAACAAGCCAAAAAGAAACACCCTCACAAAAGCCTGAGTTTGTTTCTCTTGATGCAGGATTCATAGTATTTTTTATTTGCTCGATGCCCCTTTTTGACGGGCTATTTTTTTGGCATATCGCAATTGCTTTTGTAGTTTTAAATCCTCTTTAGACAAAGCTTGAGCAGGGCTGGTCTCGCAAGTAGAAGACCTTTTTTTCAATTCCTCTAAAGAAATCGGTTTTGGCATTTCCTTTGGCTTTGAAGGCTGAAGCGGTGGTTGTTGGGTTTCAGTTTTTTTCAACAAAGCTTGAGCTTTTTCCACCATTTTTTTCTGTTGTTGGTCTTTTCTTTTTTGCAATTCATGAAGTGAATATGTCGCTTCTTCTGCTGTTACAATTCCTACAGATTTACCATGAATATCTATGCGCGGAACCCCTTCAATAATTTTGCTAAGATAATTCGTGCCGGAACAATACTTATTTAGTCCTTTTTGAATTAATTTAGGTTCAAAACGCGTCTCGTCTTTGTAATGAGTATGTACTTGGATATGAATGCCGAGGCATAGAGGTAGCTTTTGGTCCCCTTTTTTAAAACAATTAGGAAGTTCTTGGATGAGAACATCCTTCATTCGGCAGCTCATAGTATTTCTTCTTGTTTTAGGCTTAATTGAAGCTATCTCATTAAGAACATTTACAAAAACTTCTTGCGCCATAAATTCCCTCACCATTTATTATAGGTGGCACATACTACCACTTAAACCCTATTTTGGATACATTTTTTCACATCTTATAAGGTTTTGTGGGGCACGATGGCGTCAATTTAAGGAAATGGACGGCATGGGCGGCATGACGTACATGTTCAGGGCTTTCTTACACCCCTACCGGGGCTGGTGTTTTTTTCCCAATACCCCGGGCTCCGCTAATCGCTACACCCGGGGCTAATCTCTTAGGCCGCTACCGCGGCAAGCTACACACCAGTGAATATGTACCGGCATGACTTGAACATCTATTTGTTTAAAAACCAAATTCTTGACTTATTATTTTATAATGAATACCCTTTAACAACTTTAGATATTAAAAATAAACCTTACATTAAACTATATATTTTTTCTTATGTCATCCCCCTCTTTAACCGCTTTAATCCCAGGCGATGCTTATGCTTCTTGTACAAGTTTATCGCCACTGTCTCCTTACAAAGATACATCTCCTTCACAACCGGAAGATTTAAGAGCTTGCCAAGAGACACTTCCAGCTGCTTATAGCTACACAGAGAGTTATAATCGCCTGTTCGAATTATGTACTCAGACCTCTCCACAGGTAAGTAAGGAAGATATCGTTAATTGTGAACCATCTCCAGGCTGTGATCTGGCTAGATTACTTCATCATTATGGCGATGTCGTGGAATTATTTTCTAACGCTGAACGGAATGTAAAACTTTTGCAGTTGTTACAGAAGCTACATGGAATTTTATATAATAAATGTTTTCACAACACTGATTACAAAACTATGCTTGAGATTGTTTCTAACGATTTCATGTGTGCTCAGCGCGTGTTAGCAGCTATCCCGCCGGAAGAACGTGGGCAGTGCCTGAGCTTTCTGGTGGATGAATCCATCTGCCGTGAAGCATTTATCAACATTTTAGAAGGGGCGGATCTGCTGGCTGGCGAAGGACAAAAACAGGTGCATTTTCGCGACCTAAGAAATTTGTCTCTAATATTAAGTCGCAGTCGCATCGATATGAACCATCTATACCTCAACGATCTAAAAAAGGTTCCTCCTGATAGCAGATCCATGGTGATTCAACTTGCTGGAGAGGTCGACGAGGCTCAATGGTATCGCAGTTCCAGGGATGAGGATGTGAAAGGCAAGAACTTGATTACCAAATTTATGGGCTTTTCAGACGAAGAGATCAAATTCATCGTAGCTAATCTGAAGAGCCTATCGATAGATTTCGAGCCAAAACGCTTTGCCATTGTCCACACCAAGCTGTTAATGAAGCTTCCTCCTTCAGAAATTGCGTCGGTGCTACATTTAGCTATAACGGTTAAAGAGGCCGCACAGCGCTGTGAGGAAAATATTTCATGGCAAGATGTCGTTGAAAATTTCGTCACTCTGTGTACCCCAAGACACGCCGTCTTGCATCCTCAACCTGTTGCCTGGATCGTGCGTAAGGTGCAGGCAAATAAGCTAGAAGATTTGCCATCTTTTATTGCTAATGCCATGAAGTTGATTAACTCAGGCGAAGATTCTCAAGCGCGAATGAGAAAGTTATATCCAGTAGATGTGACCGATGTGCCTAGCTTGGACCAAATGAGATCGTGATTGAGGTTAAGGCTGGACTGATTTATGCCGATGATAAAATAGAGCAGTACACCCAATCATTAGGAATGTCACGATCTCTGGCATGCCCCCTAATCTTCATAAAAAATTAACATTAATCTTTAATGGGTTATCACAAATTAGAGTACCACACTTTTTGAACGCGAAGGTCGCGAAGCAAGCGAAGACAACGCGAAGAAGGTTTTTATTTATTGAAGTATGCTCAAGACAAATCTGCTGATATCATCGTAAACCATTCTCTCCTTTAAAATTTATCAATAATCCAGCTGAAAATCTTGTTGATTATGAATAAGAAAGAATTTGAGCTTCATGAATTTGTAAGAGCATATCCAGAGGAGACAAATCTTCGCGTTGACTTCGCTTGCTTCGCGACCTTCGCGTTCAAATAGTACGGTACTCTAATTTGTGATGAGCCAGAATCGCTAGCTTTTGGTGGAAAATTCTCGCAATCAATGCTACACTATGTTCCTTATGAAAAAAGAAAGACCGAAAAATTCCTCTCAATCCTACAAAAGCGGACTTGTCCAGCTGCATTATGAAATCATTGAGCAATTCACGGAAGCACAAGATAAAATCCATTTCAAACTGGTCGACTACGGAAGTGCAGACTACAAGAAAGCCGTAGCTCTGCGGGAAGAAATACTGCGTAAACCACTCGGCTTGTGTTTCACTCAGGAAGAACTTGAACGGGAAAAAGAACATGTGCACATCGCCGGCTTCCTTGGGCAGGAAATGTGCACCACCGCCGTACTCGTTCCAGACGGCGATGCAATGAAAATGCAAAGAGTGGCATCGAAAGCCCAGTTCCAAGGAAAGGGCATCGGATCTGCTTTGATACGCTTCTGCGAAGAGTATGCTAAAGAACACGGATTCAAATCGATCTATTGCCATGCGCGAGATACCGCCGTGCGATTTTATTTGAAAAACCATTACGGGCTGGAAGGCGAGCCGTTCGACGAAGATGGCATCCCTCACCGCAAGATGAGAAAGCTGATAACGCGGTAAGACATTAAGAGGCCCTAGGCTACACGGAGACGCGTGTGAATCAAAAAAGAATCATGTTTATTTTGGCTATATTCCTGGGGTTTGCCAGAGAGCTTTTATCGACCGATGATGTGACTGCTATTCAAAAAATCGTTCAACACTCTTATGGCGAAAATGTCTGCATTTCTTCTATTGCCCCCATCAATGCCGGACTGACAAATAGAAATTATAAGGTGATTGTCAACAATGAAACCTTGTTTGTTAGAATTGGTAGGGAAAATCCAGCTGTTTTAGGAATTGATCGCACCAAAGAGTTTGCTATCTATCGGTTAGTCCAAAATGAACAAATCACCCCCGCACTCATTGATAGTGATACCTCTAGTGGAAATATGATCGCCAGATATATTACAGGTACACATTTTGGAAAGATACATGGTGAATGGCTTTATGATAAGGAGAGCTCTCTCCAAAAAATCGTGGCGTTAATTAAAACATATCATGCCCTTGAAAGCCCCCTCCAGACTGAAGTCGACTTTCCATTTTCTATCATTGAGCATTATTTAGAACAGGCTCGTGAGCTGTCTGTAAACTTGCCTTCCAATATCGATATCGCTCTCAGCATCATTCAGAACATCAAATCATACCTCCCAACCATTTCCAAAGTATTATGTCATCAAGATCTTTTTGCGGATAATTTTATCTATGATGGTTCCGATCTTTATCTGGTGGATTGGGAATTTGCAGAGTGGAGCGATCCTTTTTATGATTTGGCCTCATTGTGTATTGAACAAGAATATGAGCCAGAAGAGAAGGAAATGGTGTTAACGTACTATTTTGGAGGCTTTTCTCAAGAGCAAAGAATTCATTTAGAAATGATGTGTATGCTGTATTCAATGCGAGCCGCGTTGTGGGCATTGAATCAAGATCACTCCTCTAGGGAAAAACAGATGGATTTTAAAAGCCTCTTTGAATTGCATTACCAAAATTTCTTTCGCTCCTACACTTGGTTAAAGCAAACGATTGGAGACATGGATTTTTTGCAGAAAAGGGCATCGCTAGCAGGTCTGTGAATCCCATAGCAACATGATTGGTGTCAGCCCTAGCGTTCTCGACAAGAAAACGAAAAATGTAGTCGTCTCGCAGTGTCAGAATGTCAGGCATGGCCCCAATCATAATGTCAAGCCTGGCACCAATCAATCACCAATCACTATCAACTAAGGAATTTTACTACTAACTCCTAATTGCTGAAAAGAGTCCGTTAAAGTTGACAAAATGTCTCTTATAAAATACAATATGTTTATGACACAAGACTACGACATCGAAGTTTACGCTACAGAGCAAGGGAAAGAACCATTCAATGAATGGTTAGGTTCTTTAAAGGATAAAAAAACCAAAATGCCCCTACTTATGCGGATTCAACGTTTGCGAGAAGGAAACTTTGGCGATTTCAAGAGCTTCAGTGGCATTTATGAGCTTCGAGTTGATTTTGGGCCTGGTTATCGCATCTACTGTGCAAAGATCGGCAATCGATTGATTTTATTGCTAGGTGGAGGAGATAAGTGTACTCAAGATAGAGACATCAGTAAGTGTAAATCGTATCTTGAAGACCATAAAAAGAGGGTGCTATGAAAAAATACAGAAAGTTTACTGAACTTTTAGACGATTATTTAAAGGATGAGGAGTTTGCAGCCGAATTTCTTTCTAAAGCGCTTGAAGAAGAAGATTTTTCAACTTTTCTTTTATCCCTGAAGGACGTCATTCGAGTACATGGCAGCATTACTTCTGTGGCAGAACAATCAAAAATAAGCCGCTCAACTATTTATAAGTTGTTTTCCGAAAAAACTAACCCCGAACTAAGAACAATTTTATCTTTACTGCATACCATTGGTTATGATTTGCGCGTGATAAAAAAACCAGCTTGCGCATAGAAATTATTCGTTCCTCCAGAAAAATTGATTGGGGTCATGATTAGGGCCCCAATATCAGGATGTCAGGATATCATGGGAAATTACACCATGTTCTGACCCAGATTTGGCCGCGAGCTCTTTGATAAAGGATACAATTATGGATCTACTAAGGGATCACAACACAAGAAAAGGGACCAAAAACTAAGATGATACCTCTTAGGATTTGGCCCAATAATAATTAAACCCTATTGCATTCGCCACGGAGGGGAAGGATTAATTAAATTCCTCTTTTTTCAAAAAGTCTGCTGTCGTTTTTAAATCAGCTAAAACTTCAAAGGGCTCTCTGCCTATTACTTGAACGTTCGAAAGAGGAGATGCTACATATATATGATCGAATGTAACTGCTTTTCTTTGTGTGTTGACATGGGTATTATAGCTTAATGGAACAGGTTTAAACCCATGCTCAGAGGCTTCTTTGTTGATGGCTTCACTATTCTAAAATTTCTTTACAATCGTATTCCAGATCATTTTGATCTAATAAAAAATACACCTCTTCCAAAAATGACTTGGTTCTTTTTATTTTATCAATCAATGTACCAACTTCTTCAAAATCCACAGAAAAGGCAAAATCGGATTTTTGCCATTCGAAATCGCTTGCATCAAGAAAATTTGTCCGTATCCACAGCATTGAAGAGACTTTAAGGGCTTTAATCAAATCGGCAATCGAGATATCAGGAGAAAATTTTATAACTAACTGAACATGATCGTTAGATACCTGTCCTCCAATCACATGAGATTCACAAGTTAATGCTATATCACAAAAATAATCATATAGATGCTGTGTAAGAGACTGCGAAATTAATGGTTGCTGCTGCGCTGTTGACCATAAAAGATGGATATACAACTCATGGTGGATCTCATTATCGTCTAACTCTTTCATCATTAAACCTTAAAAATAATTCAACCTAGAAACGGCGATTTTCGGGTTCCGGATATTAGCCCCAGACTGGGGTCAGGCCTGCGATTTTGCGATTTGAGGATATCTTTTTCCAAACGCCACTTCCTACCTCAAATCACATACCAGCCCCAGACTGGGGTCAGGCCTGCGATTTTGCGATTTGAGGATGTCTTTTTCCAAACGCCACTTCCTACCTCAAATCACATACCAGCCCCAGACTGGGGTCAGGCCTGCGATTTTGCGATTTGAGGAT
>Ga0206894_1111_pt2 | contig 17261 bp, 18 predicted proteins | sample Alteio_BWOrgHeat_54_FD_152953 | JGI IMG/M metagenome (GOLD analysis project Ga0206894, IMG submission 152953) | Enriched cells from forest soil in Barre Woods Harvard Forest LTER site, Petersham, Massachusetts, United States -... | ecosystem: Environmental > Terrestrial > Soil > Temperate forest >...
AATGCTTGTGCAATTGACCTCTAGCGTCCATTAAATGCTCATACAAAATAGCTTTTCTCTCTTTCGATTCCACAACAGCCATTTCAGCTAACACTTCTTGAATGTGCTTTTGGTAATAGATTGCTTCAGGTTGTTGAGTTGGAACATTGGAAAGCTCACAATCCTTCGCAAGCCATCCCATATACATTCCCCAGCTATCCATATTTTGATCCTTCGCCAAGCGTTCACCCGGCAGCAACTGTCCCAAAGGACCTAATGCTTCGGAGGCGTGATACCAACGGTTACAAGTGTTATCGATATGGGCGATTTGCGCGATTTTGTCGCGGTCAAGTTGCTGATTGGCATAGGCGATCCAGCGGTGCTGTGCGTTGATCATTTTTTCTTCGTTCTCAAAGCTATTGAGCTGATGCGATAAGACACGCAATTGCAACGGCTTGTGGTCGCCTTTACTTATCCGCTCAGCTTTAATCTGGGCATGCACCCCCTTAATAAGCACCATAAACTCTTCGGCCAGCTCTTTAGTATTAATCACCCCAGTGCGTATGATCCCATACTCCTTCCCCTCAACCGTAATGACATAGGCATTCTTCAAATGATTTCTTTCCACCTGTTGATCCAAGCTTAAACCCTTGATATAGCTCGTGGGAGTTACTTCCCCCTGGATCATCTTGCGCGCTCCTTCTGCTGTGCGTTCAAAGCGGTAAGGAATACACTTTCCACACACTGTCTCAGTGGTAGGAGCTAGTTTATGCATTTGCCCCGCCGCCGCCGCGATCGCAATAACGGTTTTCGATCCCGACACGTTTTTGGGATTTTCCAATAAATGCGCTGGCAACGTCAGCAACTGGCCTGCATTTGTTAGGTCTGGGGTATAAGGCTTGTGGGCTTGGTGCTGCAAGCTAATATCTACAGCTTTAGTTAAATGCGCCACCACCCCTGGCACTTTTGACTGGGCTTTATGCCAAGCATAAACCTCTTGCTCTCGGATGCGACTTTTATAATAAGTGCTGATGCATTTATACGGCGAGGACACTCCAATCGCGGTTGGCATTTTTGCTAGCATCACCAATAACTTAAGCACATATTTTGCCACTTTAGTCAACGAACGACCATTAGGTGATTGGGTAGAAATATCTTTCTGAGGTTGTGCGACATGCGATTCTACCCCTTCTTTTTTATGGGCACTCCCGATGGGCATATGTGCACTTTGTTGGGCTTGTTTAGTCGTTGCGACCGCACGCAAACCCGTACTAGCGATTTCAGCAGTAGCATCTGCTTGCATGCTTGATTCTGGCAATTTTGATGCAACCGATTTAGTATTAGACACTTCTAAGTAAGGTACTCCACCCGAGTTGGACTGCATTTGCGAGGATCCACCGACATTACTCATAAAAACCCCAAAACATTATCATTTTAAAGAAAAACTATTATATTTTAATTATACACTAAAATTTAGAATTATTAACATCTTCTATGCAATTTTCATGCAAACGGAAAGTAAAATTGGACATGGACTACCTGGACTACTTGGACGAATTGGACTACCTGGACGGATTGGAAAGAGTTGTCCAGTTCGTCCAGGTAGTCCAATTCGTCCAGGTAGTCCATGTCCAATTGTTTTTCTTCATAGTCTTTATTTGGTGACAATTTCATGAAGTTGACTCATTGCATGAACTTGTACAATTTGCGAGCACGATTAGATTATTTTTTAGTAAGAAGAGCGATGCAAGAAATGGCACAATTACGTAAGATGCAAGCAAGCGCTCAAAATTTTGAGGCGAATCGGGCACGGGCACGGGCAAGGGCAAAAAGGTTTCGAGTACCAATTAAAGGAAAATGACATAATGACAGCTTTATCTCCTACAGAATTGTGGGTATTAGCACTCAATTGGACTGTTCCTGAATGGCAAAGTGAAATCAGCCATCTCACCCCTGAGCAAATCACGCTTATCGCCCCGGCAGCCTCATGGGAATACGACCACGAAAATTGGCAGAAAAAGCTCCTTAACGCGCTCGCAGGACTGAGCACGCCTTCCTCCTTAGAAGCTCTAGGCAAAGCCCTCACGATCAACCAAATCATCGCCATCTTAGAACATACAGTGACCATGCCCACCTTGTTAGCTAAACTCCCCCCCATCTTCGTCGGTCTACCCCCACCCATTTTCCGAGGCCTACTCGCAACCATACCGCAAGAAAATCTATCCCTTCTTAAACCAGAAGCTCTTACTGAAGCCATCCAACACCAACTTACCGTATTGGCTCATGAGCTTTCTAATGAACTGATCGCATATCAAAAAACACTAGAGCTGAAAAATAGAGAAATTGAAACGCTAGTGCTAGAAGATGTGGGCTATACCGAAATCGACTTCATCTCACATGCGATCAAAGATCTCTTTGATGCAGGGATGAATATTTTCAATCTCACCAGTCGTGCGCTTGTGATCGCCTGGAATACTGACCGACTCGATATCATCGAATCTCTCAGCAAAATCAAAGAAAATTGCCAAAAACACCTAACGACGAGTGTTGGCTCCCCTAAAGAAATCACGCCCGAAACCACTAACTTGTGGGTAAGCCTTGAAAAACGTCTAAATAGCGTCTTCAGCGATTCCTCCCATACGAATGAAGGAGAGATTTTACCCGATCATACACCGGCTATCGAAGCACTTGCTAAATTTGATGTATGGTATCTAAGCGACTATTGGCAAATCGGCCTGCTTCCCCATATTCATAGCAAAAATCATTTAGAATTAGATATTTCTGAAAACCCAAAAGCCCAACAAACCCATCGCGACCACCTATTCCTCTCTGTGAAGCAAAACCTAGCGCGGCTAGGACTTCACTCCCTCGGCGACCTCAAGAGTCACAGTATCTATTCAAGAAAAGCTCTGGATGAATTCGTCAGACACAATCGCCACCTGCTCCACGATTAAGAAGCTGAGAGAAATTAGACTCATCACAAATTAGAGTGCCACCCTATTTGAACGCGAAGGTCGCGAAGCAAGCGAAGGCAACGCGAAGATCTTTCTATTCTAAAAAAGTTATTTATAATACAGCAATAACCTGTTTCTCAAGCACAAAGGAATTTTGTGGAATTGAACTTTCTTCGCGTTATCTTCGCTTGCTTCGCGACCTTCGCGTTCAAATAGGGTGTTGTTATGCTGGCGACGGCCAATGGAAATGGATAGGAGCTTCTATCCCAGGATGAATGCTTTTATGCACCGGACAAGTATGCGCCACATTTTCACAGATACGTCTTTGTTCTGCTGGTAGATCGATAGGCATCCAAATATGGACGGGCAATTGCTTGATATGGCGATTGGGGGCTTCCTCCATTCCTTTCACCACCTCGATGCGCATACCTGTAAGATTCCATGCTTGCCGCTGCCCATACACCCCAAGGGTCGTCGCAATGCAGCTCACAAGTGCTGCCGCAACTAAATCTGTGGGTGAAAACGTTTCAGCATTCCCTCCAATATCAGCCGGAGCATCCGTGTAAATAACTTTCTGGGAAGGTTGATGTTTCAATTCACATTGTAGTTTACCTTTATACTCACAACTGATCTTTACCATTCTTTTTTCCCTTTTAAGATAGGATCAAACACTTTATACTTCTTATAATCTTAAAGAAACAATAAAATTACACTTATGAATATACAACGCACGCCAAGAAATCGTCCCGCAAAACCTTCTTCCTCATGGGAGCCTGTTGAAAAATGGTATAAAGGCACTGTGGGTGAAGACGGCCACTACTACCACCAACAGATCGTGCTACCTGGAGTGATGCGTCTCCTCGCACTGAACCCCCAAAAAAATCATTCGCTTTTGGATATCGCCTGCGGCTCAGGTGTCCTCGCACGCCAACTCTCCAAAGACATTGAGTATACCGGCGTCGACATCTCCCCTTCGTTAGTCAAATCGGCTGTGAGTATGGACAAAAATCCCAAGCATCAATACATCGTCGCTGATGCCACGAAGCCCATTCCAGTAAAGAAGCGAGATTTCACCCATGCCGCAATCGTTTTAGCCATTCAAAACATGGAAGAACCACGGCAGGCTTTTGCAAATATCAGCCAACATCTTGCCCCGCAAGGGTGTTTGGTCATCGCCATGAATCACCCCTGCTTCCGTATCCCGCGCCAATCTTCATGGAAAGTTGATGAACAGCAAAAAGTGCAATATCGCCGTATCGACCGCTATTCCTCCCCTCTTAATATCCCCATTCAAGCAAGCCCCAGCAAAGGCGCCGAATCAGCAACCACATGGTCGTATCACTTCCCATTGGCAGACTACAGTAAATGGCTTTTCGAAACAGGTTTTGCCATCGAACTGATTGAAGAATGGCATTCAGATAAAGTAAGCACAGGCGGAGCGGCAAAAATGGAAAATCGCAGCCGTCTTGAGTTCCCCCTATTCCTAGCTATTCGAGCCATAAAATTTAAAGGCTAAAGGCTAAAGGCGAAAGGCGAAAGGCTAAAGGCGAAAGGCTAAAAAAAGCTAAAGGCTAAAAAAGTGGAACGAAACGACACTGAGAATACTTTTTGCTTTTTTCGCTTTTAGCCTTTAGCCTTTAGCCTTTCGCTTTTAGCCTTTTCCCTGACGGTAGGCTAAATAATCCCTAAGAATCTGAGCGTGATCGAAGGCAAATTCATCCCAAGGTAGATTCTCTAACTTCACCACCCAAGCCTTTGCGGCATCATCACCAGCTTTTGGCAAGGCGTCAGCACGGGCTAGATGCGTCACTTCCACCGAATGATGGCGAAAGTCGCGCGTGGGTTCCGAATAGACATGAAACTGACGGAGATCTTTTAAATCCAGATTCACTTCTTCTTTCATTTCACGGCGTACAGCTGCTTCAACAGTCTCGCCATACTCCACCTTTCCACCAGGAAGCGCCTTACCCCAAGGGGCTTTTCCCCTTTCTATGAGCACAATCCCTTGAAATATGCCTTCTTGATAGACTTCAATAATCGCCGTAGTCGTTAAGATTGGAGCGCGATGCTGTGTGACAGGCGTGGAAACTGCAGTGTCTGCAGCCATGCTCCATCCACTTAATCCCAATGCCACCACACAGACTAATGAACGCATTTTATTAATGAACATAATCTCATTTCCTTTTTGATATTGTCACAAGTTCTTCGCTTATAGCTTTATGCACAAGGCCATTTGATGCCAACACACGCTGCTCATAAAGATCATAAGGCGACTCATCATACGCGGTCACACGTCCCCCTGCTTCCTGAACCAACAAAATCCCCGCTGCCATATCCCAAGGCTTTAAACCGCGCTCCCAATAGCCATCGAATCTGCCAGCAGCCACATAGGCTAAATCCAAAGCCGCAGAACCCGGACGCCTAACACCTAGCGTTAAATCTGTTAAGCGGCAAAATTCCGCGTAGTTATTATCAGGATTTTGCAGTCGGTCGTATGGAAAGCCCGTCGACAACAGACTTTTCCCTAATACCTTGATGGTAGATACGTGTATAGGTTGTCCATTCAGAGTAGCGCCTCCACCACGAGAAGCTTGAAACAGCTCTTCCTGGATTGGGTTATAGACAACCCCAACAATCGGCTGGCCTTGATAGACTAATGCCACAGAGACAGACACCACAGGGTATTGGTGCGCATAATTGATGGTGCCATCAAGCGGGTCGATCACCCACAAGAAATCGGCACTTTGACCACTATGACTTCCGGATTCTTCTGCTAATACACTATGCGCTGGGTATGTGCGCTGCAAAAGGGCTATGATGCGCCTTTCTGACTCTTGATCTGCTTCAGTGACCAAATCGCCTACAAGTTCTTTGTCGCGAATATCACTTAAATTACCCCAAAACTGTTTGAGGACAGCCCCTCCTTCATAGGCAAGATCAAGGGCTACTTTAGCGTAATTAGCGAGTTCATTCTCTTTCATAGCAAAACATGGGTAGCTTTATTAGACGAACTATCGAAACACAGAGAACACAGAGAAGAGTTTTAATGCAAACCAGCATCATAATAAAACTCTCTGTGAACTCTGTGCCTCTGTGTTTCAATTTTCTTCAATGGTTAGTCTTTCTTAGCGTCAATAACAGCCGGCTTTAAAGCGCTGGCAAGTTTGAAATACACCATGGCACCATTGATAAGAGCCGCTCCAATGATCGTATCGACAAACCCACGGATGTCGTTACTGACACCAAAAAACTTGATAGATACCCCTAAAGCCACCATCAACCCGAGCAAAATGTAATACTTAGGGCTGTAGATATTTTTTAAAGGCGCTGGATCTGGAAATGCACGGATGCGGTCCACACCACGTTGAGCGGATTTACCCAACACATGGCGTCCTTTCATATAGCCTACGAAGAGCGCCACAACGACTAGTAAGAGAACAACTGCTTGAGCATCGCCCAAATAGGGTGTTAAAGATTTCAGCAAAGGATAGTGTACACCTAAAGCTGCGGCATTAGCACTATCGACAAGTAGGCCTAATCCAAGCTGCAGCAAGTAAATCCCCACAGCAAACCAAACCAATCCCGAAAGCACAACAAGTTTTGTATGACTCAATTTCATTTTAATGTTCCTTAGCACATATTTGAAGAAGGATAAGTGTACCCGTTACAGATGATTTATCAAAAGTTAAATTACAAAAAAAATATCCCTCTAGGGATGCTTGATTCGGCATAGACAAAAAATATAACGTTCTCGTATAAGCCATGCAGCGCGGTGCTTTCCGCATACATTTTAGCGGCTCGATACATTAACATGACGCCTTGTTATAGGACTTTAATATGCAAATTTCGCTGTCATTCATTCGCATTCTCTTTCTCGGTTTGTGCATTCTTTTTGCAACGACATACACAACAGCTGAAGCAAAAGCCGATAATTATCCGCTTCTACTAGCTATTGGGGCTGGCGCTGGAATCGCCTTTTGGGCGATCTTGATTAGCCTAGACCGTTTATTCAAGGCTTTTAACTTACATTCCTTTAATATAGCCACTCTCGGCCTGCTCTTTGGATACTGCATGGGTGAAGCGATCATGCTCGTTTTCCAAAACATCCTTACTGTTACTCTTCCCGACGCTTCCCTCCCCGCTCTCCCCATCATCCGCATGATGATCTTAGTGCTAGCGACTTATCTTGGTATGATCATGACCGCCAGGGCCGCCGATCAGCTGGCTATCTCTATCCCTTTCATTCGTTTTAAGCCAAGCACCCAAAAGAAAAAAGATCTACTCATCGATACCTCCGTACTTTTAGATTCGCGCATCATCGATTTGGCGACGTCCGGACTTTTAGATCATCATCTTGTGTTGCCACGCTTCCTTAGCAATGAATTGAATGAAATGGCTGAAAGTAGCGACGAAGCACTCAGAACCAAAGCGCGCCGCTGCCAAGAAGTGATTAAAAAGCTAGAAAGTCTCCCTTCTCTAGAATTGCGCTATACAGATGCCGACTTTCCTGAATGCAAAGATTCTATGTCTAAACTTATACGCACGGCACGCTTGCTCGATGCCAATATCATTACCGCGGACGCTAGCCGTCTCCAACAACCTTCGATTGAAGGCGTGCGCCTCATCAACATCCACATGCTATCGACCGCATTAAAGCCAATGACGCAAGCTGGTGAGTTTATCAATATTAAAATACAACGCTACGGTAAGGAGCCGCGCCAAGGGATAGGCTATCTTGATGACGGCACCATGGTAGTTGTCAATGGCGGTGCCGAATTCATCGGAGAAACCATACGCGCCCAAGTGCTGTCTGTCAAGCATACTGCCTCTGGTCGCATGATCTTCTGCAACGCACTCGAAGAAAATATGTTGCTAGAACCAGCCCTTAGTGGTATGAGTAGTGATCTCGAAAGTTCGGCTAAAAACTACTTCGCCCTTTAATCCCCTATTAGGATTGCATCTTGTGATTCATGGCATAGGCAACGATATCATAGAAATCAAACGGATCGAAACGGCAATCCAACGCCACGGACAACGTTTCTTGGATCGTTTGTTTAGCCCTAATGAACAAGCTTATTGTCAGCGTCACCGCTTTGCAGCACGCCATTTTGCAGGACGCTTCGCCGCCAAAGAAGCCATCGCCAAAGCTCTAGGTATAGGCTTTGGGGAAGATCTTAGCTGGTCAGATATAGAAATCACTAACGACGTACGTGGTAAACCTGTGGTGGTGTTTAGCCCGAAATTAATGGAGAGCTTAGGAGATCTTAAAGTCTCCATCTCGATCAGCCACTGCGAAGAATACGCCACCGCCTTCGCCCTCTGCCATCACAACCCAAAGGGGTAAAAAATACCGACGTTCACCCAATTGACATGCTGCGGACAATTCCGCGCAAAAACGCGATAGGCATACTCAACCTTAAGCGCTAGCCCACATTCAAGCGCCAAACGGTAACGCAAACCAAGATCAATAGACTGATGCTCAATTGGTCCATAGCCGCGAAAAGGCTTTTCCAAATCTAAAGCATGCCGACCGAACCCCCAGAGTGTGTTCAGAAAAATACCAGCCAGATGCAGATCCCACCAATTGTGTTCCCAAGCGGCATCTCCACGCACCCACGCAGAGCCGATATCTCCCATGCCAACTCCACCTACGGCCCAATAACGTGAAGTCCAAAATTGCTCGCAAGAAAACTCTTTGCCTGCCGCTACAGTTGCTTCACAAGCAACACCCCCATGGTGAAAGATAGCCACATCATACCTAGCAGGCTTAAAGACCTTTGTCACTGTCAACCCAGTCGCAAGCGACAAAGGATCTCCAATAATATCATTCAGCCATAAATAACGACCGGTCAGTAAAACGGAATCCATCCCAAAGCTGCGGTGGCGCGTGTCTCCTGTCAATGCTTCGACTTCCACCGACCAATTTTCTGTGGGAGCTAATGAGGCACTGAAATCCACAAACACATCGCATGCAGGGCGATCCCTATCACCATGCTCACCATTCAGAGAATGATACACTTCGAGGTAGCTCTCGGCACGCCCCTCTATTTCTAGCACAGTGCCAAACCAAGGGCGAAGTTCTAGCGCATCCATCGTCGCAAAGCCACACACCATGATCGCTACAATTGCACTAGTAATCCTAGGGAAAAGCATTTTCAGGCAAGCCCCCGTGCCGACAACTCCCGCTCAGCTTCAATAGCCGCCATACAGCCAGTACCTGCCGCGGTGATAGCCTGTCGATAAACATGGTCTTGGGCGTCGCCCGAAGCATACACCAATGGCACGTTTGTTTGCGAGGTCCCTGGAACAACTCTAATATAACCGTTATCATGCAAATCGATTTGTCCATTAAGGAATGCCGTATTCGGCGTATGCCCCACAGCAAAAAAGACTCCTGCAGCCTTATGCGAGACTTCTTTGTGGGTTTTGACATTTTTTACAATAACCGCACGCACCACATCATCGCCTTCAACTTTAATAATTTCACTATCCCAAAGAATTTCAATTTTTGGGTGCTCCATAGCACGCTTCTGCATGATCTTAGAAGCGCGCAGCTGATCGCGGCGATGGACCAAATAGACTTTGCTACCAAATTTTGTTAAAAAGGTAGCTTCTTCTACAGCCGAATCTCCTCCACCGATCACAAAGAGAGGCTGGTTGCGGAAAATGGGCATCGCCCCATCACATACCGCGCACGCCGTGACACCCTTCTGCCAAAACTCCCCATCTCCTGCACCAGGGATATCTAGACGATTGGCCGTAGCTCCCGTGGAGATAATGACCGACAGGGCTTCATGCGTATTCTTTTTGCCTTTGATGATATAAGGATGCTTGGAAAAATCGACTTCGACGACATCATCAGCGAGTAGAATCGAACCGAAACGCAAAGCTTGCTTGCGGAAATTCTCCATCAATGTAGGACCAGTAATCCCTTCGGGAAAGCCTGGGTAATTTTCCACTTCCGTCGTCGTCATCAGCTGCCCACCGGCTAGGCCACTAAAAAACCCTTCATACAGCACAGGTGCGAGATTAGCACGCGCTGCATAGATCGCTGCTGTATAGCCTGCTGGCCCTGAACCAATGATCACTACTTTTGCTTTTTCCATCTATATATCTCCGCATATTGGACTTTATCTTGTGAGATAATACACTACCACAAGCCAAGAAAAAACAAAAAGAACATCCCTAAAGAAACAGCAGTTCCCGCTAAAAAAACCCATGCCCTTGCCCGTGCCCTTGCCCTTGCCCGAAAATATGGGACTTTACGAAAAAAATGTTGCTAAAGTGATTGTTTTTCCTTGAGAAAGTTTATTAGCGGGAATTGCTGCAAAAGAAACAGAAATGCTTTCAGAAAAAACGCTAAAACCTCTTGACAAAACAAAAGAAAAATTTGATAGTAACACAAACATATTAATTTTTTGAAAAATATTAGGATCTAATGGTTCATTCTTATCTTCTATTACCTTTTGCGGCATATTTTTGCATTTTGCTTGCAATTGGTTTAATTTCACACCACAAGCAAACATCAGCAGCAGACTTTATTGTAGGCAACCGTTCGCTGAATTTCTGGGTCACCGCACTATCAGCCCACGCTAGCGACATGAGCTCTTGGCTATTTATGGCCTTTCCTGCGGCCATTTATTTAGGAGGACTTTCCCAAGCGTGGATTGCCTTTGGACTTATCGCTGGCATGTTTCTCAATTGGCAATTAGTAGCAACGAAATTGCGCACCTCTACCGAAAAACTCGACAGCAATACACTTTCAACTTTTTTCGAACGCCGCTTCGGGGACACTTCAGGACTCTTGCGCATTGTCACTGGCAGCACAGCTGTATTCTTTTTAACCTGCTATATCTCTGCCGGATTAATCGCTATGGGAGGGATTTTTGAATCTGTCTTTAATATTAACTTCTACGTAGGTCTTACCATTGCTAGCGTCGTAATGCTGATCTATACTTTCGTGGGTGGTTTTATCACGGTAGCTTGGACCGATCTATTTCAAGCCCTTTTTCTCCTAGCCGCTATCATTATCGTGCCTTTTGTAGCTTTATCCACCATCAACGGAGGATGGGCTGAAATAGAAGCCGTCGCACAAGATAAAAGCTTATCCCTAAGTCTATTCACCGACGCATCCTTCAATACCATTTTAACCAGCGTATTTCTCATATTATCCTGGGGTCTTGGCTACTTCGGTCAGCCTCATATCATCACCAAATTCATGGGAATTAAAGATGTTAGTGAGATGAATAAAGCAAAATACCTCGGCATGGCATGGCAACTGATCGTTTTAACAGCAGCGGCGGCTGTGGGATTCATCGGCATCGCTTATTTCGCAAACGGACTGATCAATCCTGAACTTATCTTTGTGGAGATGGTGAAATCCCTGTTTCACCCTTTAGTGGCTGGCTTTTTACTGTGTGGTGTGCTTGCAAGCAGCATGTCGACAATAGATTCACAAATTCTGGTCAGCGCTTCTGTGTTGAGCGAAGATTTTTACAAACATCTCTTCAAACAAGAAGCTTCCCCTAAAGAACTGCTGGTAGTAACACGCATAGGCGTATTTTTAATCTCTGCCCTATCGCTATTTCTAGCACTTAATAGAAACTCAACTATCCTCGAAGCTGTATTATATGCTTGGTCTGGTCTTGGATGCGCCTTTGGGCCATTGGTCTTAATGTCGCTATACTACAAGCGGGCCAACAAATACGGCGCCTTAGCGGGAGTATTTACAGGCGGCATCATCGCGGGCGTTTGGCCTTCAGTAAATGCGTACATCACCTCTACCCAAATCCCAGCCATGATTCCTGGATTTTTCATTAGCCTATTTAGCATCTATTGCATCTCACGGCTGACAGGAAAAACCGAACAGGTAAGCGCTAACAACATCAAGCACCTCCTGCAAAGAGACTTCTAAAAGAGCAAAAGGACCTAAACGACCTAAAGGACCTAAACGACTAACGGCCAACGGACATTAGTCGTTTAGGTCCTTTTGGTCCTTTGTCCTTTGCCTAGGTCGAACTTTTGGTTTTTTGAATGTAGCTAACTACATCGCCAACAGTGCGTAGCTTTTCGGCTTCTTCTTCTGAGATTTCGCAGCCAAAGCGCTCTTCAAGCGTCATGATGAGCTCGGTAAGATCGAGCGAATCGGCATTAAGATCTTCTACAAATGATTTAGAAAGCGTAATATCTTCCTTATCAACACCGAGTTGTTCCACTACGATGTCAATTACTTCTTGTTCCACTGACATATATTTTCCCTGGTTTAATTAACTCTTAAAAACTTTTTACTTTTACATTACCATTCCACCGTCAACGGTGAGCACTTGTCCGGTGATATAATCGGACCATGAACTTGCTAAAAACAATGCGGTATGGGCAATTTCGTCTGTCGTTCCCATGCGTCCCATTGGAATCTGAGCTAATGTGGCCTGCTTTTGTTCCTCTGTCATAACCTCTGTCATGGCAGTGGTAATGAAGCCTGGCGCAATGCAATTCACTTGTATGTTCCGCGAAGCGACCTCTTTTGCCAAGGCCTTTGTCAACCCCAAAATTGCGGCTTTGGAAGCTGCATAATTGACTTGTCCCGCATTTCCTGTCAAGCCAACCACGGAACTTACATTAATAATCTTGCCTTTTTTAGCCCTGAGAAAAGCGCGCACTAACGTACGGCAGGTATTATAACACGACTTAACGTTTACAGCCATAACAGTATCCCAATCTTCTTCTGTCATCTTCATCAACAACTGATCGCGGGTAATGCCTGCATTGTTCACTAAGACATCAATATTACCGCGCTGTTCTTGAATTTTCTTGATGGCTTGCTCCACTTCTTGCAAATTGGCTACGTTGACTTGGTAATAAGCAGCACCAGCCGCATTTGATAAAGCCTGGATCTCAGCCACGACCTGTTCGCCACGCGTGTTATTAGTCCCAAAGATCGCTACATAAGCTCCCTGCTCGGCAAATTTTTTAGCAATGGCTGCTCCGATGCCTGCAGTTCCGCCTGTTACAATCGCTGTTTGGCCTTTAAGTATATCTTTCATGCTTTCTCCATCATTTTCGGGTCTTCTAAAGCAGCAATATCTTGAATCGTTTCAATACTAATCGTGGGGGCGGTCACTCCAATACGTTTATTAAAACCTGCCAAAGTGGTACCACATCCCATCTCAACAAATAAATCAACTCCCGCTCCCATCATATAACGCACCCCCTGCTCCCAGCGCACAGAATGGGTCACCTGCTTTATCAGGTTGCGCCGGATCTCACTCATCTCGTGACAAGGTGCCCCTGTGACATTCATAATAATTTCACAGTCAGAAGAGTGCAAAGGAACACTTTCAATATAAGGCGCCAACTGCTCTTCCGCACTGCGCATCAAGCCACTATGAAAGGCTCCATGCACCTGTAACATGATCACACGCTTGGCTCCCTTGGCTTTGGCCGCCACACTACCAGCTTCAATGCCGCGCATCGTACCAGAGAGTACGATTTGACCTGGACAATTGAAATTGGCCGCCCATAAGTCATTAGGGAGATTAACCTCTTCAATCATTTTTTCAATAGCCTCTGCATCAAGCCCTAATACTACCGCCATCGTCCCCGGCACTGCCTCACAGGCGTCATTCATATACTGTCCACGATGCCCAACCAGATGCAACCCATCTTCAAAAGATAAGCGCCCCGATACTGTTAAGGCGGTATATTCTCCAAGGCTTAAACCTGCGCACATCTGCGGTACTAAGTTTGGGTACATCTGCTTAACCACACGCCAGATTGCCACACTCGCAATATAAATGCCTAGCTGACTATTCTTTGTTTCTGTCAGGACCTTATCTGGACCTTGGAATACAATCGTCGAAAGCTTGCGTTTTAAGACATCGTCGGCTTCTTCAAATGTCTGCCGCGCAAGTGGATAGTGCTCAAAAAAATCCTTAGCCATGCCTGGATACTGGGCCCCTTGGCCTGGAAATAAAAACGCAATTTTTCGTGAAGATGACATCATTGCCTCATACTGTTCATTTCATGACTTTTGTCAAAATAGCCGCTCCCCAGGTCAAGCCCGCTCCAAAGGCAACCAACAAGAGGCGCTCCCCTTCTGCCAGTTGATGCGCACAAGTGAGCTCATGTAGAGCGATAGGGATACTGGATGCTGACGTGTTCCCATATTTGTGTACAGTCTTATACATACGTTCAACAGGAATTTCAAATCCTTTGGTCACAGCTTCCATAATGCGTAAGTTGGCCTGATGGGGAATCACCCAGCTGATCTGCTCATCTGTCAAATTTAACTTTGTTAAACACTCTTGGGCTGCCGACTGCATACAGCGCACCGCCTGTTTAAAAACTTCCTTGCCTTGCATTTTAAAATAATGCATACGCGTAGCCACAGTCTCTCCAGTAGTCGGTTGGCGCGAGCCCCCTGCTGGCACATAAACCAACTCAGCGAGCGCCCCATTAGATCCTAAGCTTAGCGCATCAATGGCCAACCCCTCACCACTAGCACAAACCACCGCGGCAGCAGCTCCATCGCCAAAGAGCACACTAGTATAGCGATCTTCATAATCAACATAAGCAGACATCTTTTCTGCGGCCACAACTAACACCGTGCGATAAGTCCCCGACTCAACAAAGGCTTTCGCCATTGATAGCGCATATAAAAATCCTGTACAAGCAGCCTGGATATCAGCAGCTCCCACCTGACTAAGCCCCAATTTCGACTGAATGATGGCCGCGGCTGAGGATGAAGTATAGTCCGGCGATAATGTCGCTGTCAGAACAAAATCCACATCTTTCAGATCTACACCGGCATTGGCGAGCGCTTCTCTAGCTGCCGCTGCTCCCATATCGGAAGTTGATTCATTGGTACCTGCTATACGCCGCTCTTGAATTCCAGTGCGCGTAACAATCCATTCATCGGTGGTATCTGTCATCCGCTCGAAGTCACTATTGGCTAATATCTTCTCAGGAAGATACGTACCCATACCTGTAATTCGCGCTTTGATATTCTTTGACATACTTGAAACTTCGGTTATTGCTAAGACCCTGATTGCTATCTTTTAATGGGTCTAATTAGTATAATCATATTACACTTAAAGCGCAAAAAAGAAAACCAATAGTTCTTCTACTAGCGCGAGAATTCTGCATTCTGTATGATCCAAATTCAAAAAATAAGGATCCTATATGCATATCGTTCATATAGCCTCAGAGCTTGCGCCACTAGCCAAAGTTGGCGGCTTGGCAGATGTCCTGCTTGGACTTTCACGCGAACAATCCTGGAAGGGACACGACGTTGATATCATTATCCCTAAATACGATTGTATCGATAGCAATGACATTCGAGATCTAAATATTGATTACATGGACCTTATGTCATTTTATGAAGGAGAATGGTATCATAATACCATTTGGGTAGGATGGGTAGAAAACCTCAAAGTCTATTTCATCGACCCCCATCACCCTCGCCACTTTTTCAATCGCGGCTGCTTCTATGGCTGCGAAGATGATATCGAACGCTACCTCTATTTCTCCCGTACAGCCTTAGAATTTCTCTTTAAAAAACAGATTAACCCTGACATCATCCACCTGCACGACTGGCAATCATCCGTCGTTGCCCCACTCTATTACGAAATGTATCAACCGATGGGATACAACAGACCCAAAATTGTCCTGACCGTGCACAATGTGGAATATCAAGGCAAATGTGGGCCCCACGATCTCGATCGCATCGGACTCAATGGCAAAAGCCTGCTTAAAGCAGATAAATTGCAAGACAACCACCATCATGACGCCATCAATCTTCTCAAAGGCGGCCTCGTCTATGCCAATGCCATCACCACCGTTTCTCCAAATTATGCTAAAGAAGTTAAAACCCCAGAAGGTGGACGTGGTCTAGATAAAACCTTTATCAAATATGAACATAAATTCACCGGTATCCTTAACGGGATCGATTACTCCTATTGGAATCCTGAAATCGATCGTTACCTACCTGCCCATTTCTCATCTAGGGAGATGCCAGCTAATAAAAATGACCGCATTACCATAGATAAAAAAGCCTTTATCAAGAAAATTTTGCGCGAACAATTTCTATTATCTGAAGACCACAAACCTGTGGTGGGATGTGTCACACGTCTCGTCCCACAAAAAGGGATCGAATTGATTAAGCACGCCCTAAAATACACCCTTTCCAAGGGGGGGCAATTTGTCCTGCTTGGCAGCGGACCGATCCCTGCGATCAATGCCGAATTCCATGCTCTCAAAAGCCATTATGCCGATCATCCCGATGTCAATCTCACCCTGCATCACCAAGAGCAAATTGCCCATATGATTTTTGCTGCATCAGATATGTTCATTGTCCCTTCCCTCTTCGAACCTTGCGGCCTAACGCAAATGATAGCCTTAAAGTATGGCAGCATCCCCATTGTGCGCAAAACAGGCGGCCTTGCCGACACCATTTTTGATGTCGACCACTCCAACAGACCCATCGGCGAAGCTAATGGTTACACTTTCGACTACCCCGATGCGCATGGGATAGAATCAGCCTTAAAACGTGCCATCGACTGCTGGTTTCACGATCCAGACAAATGGCGCAAAATGATGATCAACGGGATGAATATCGATTTTAGCTGGAATATCCCCGCCAATCAATACCTGGAACTATATAAAAAGATTAGCACCTAAAAAACGAGGTCCTTTTGAGCATCGCAAACTACCTTACCTTCTTTCGCCTGGCAATCAGCCCTATCTTTTTATTAATTTATCTTATGCATGATTTCTTAGGCATTTCGCGCATCTCCCTACCTTACGTGCTTCTTGTGCTGTTAACAGTCTCGCAACTCACCGACCTCTTCGATGGCTATATCACCCGCAAATATAATCAAGTCACCGAATTGGGGAAAGTCCTCGATCCCATGGCCGATAGCATCACAAACATCTCTGTATTTCTGACTTACACAATGGACCCTGTCCGGCTCCCACTGCCACTCGTCTTCATCTTTCTCTATCGAGATTCAGTCATCAGCACCCTCCGCACCTTGTGTGCCATGAAAGGATTCACCTTAGCCGCCCAAAAAAGTGGTAAAATTAAAGCCTGGTTTCAAGCGATCTCAGCCTATATCGTCTTATTCTTAATGATCCCAGAATCACTCGGGTACATTTCAGATACCACCCTATACATAGCATCTACATTTGTGGTTTCGATAGCAGCCTTCTATTCGTTATACACAGGCATCGAATATATCTGTAAATACTGGCACTTTATCATCGCGAAAAAACCAGCGCAGTAAAGCTTAGGCTTGCACAACGACTTCCAATGGTTCGTCATTCGCAGGC